>JAEEGG010026985.1_pt1 | contig 10923 bp, 7 predicted proteins | sample 9134161 | NCBI WGS metagenome assembly JAEEGG01 (sample SAMN16246543, study PRJNA631951) | gut metagenome | biome: gut microbiome; feature: rumen; material: CR-attached | host: Bos | place: Iran: Karaj | collected 2018-10
GTTTTTTTCAAAATTTTATTGATTTTTAGCCCATTTTACAATTTTTGCCCATAAAAAACCCCACGTTCAAGCCGTAAGATCAAATCTTTTATGGACCTGATATATTCAGGTGGGTGCGTCCTAAATATTCATGGGTTTCTCAAATGATAATTTAAGCATACACGCCATATTTAGAGATTTAGCTCCCTTATCCATTACTTTGTAGGTTCTAAAAAATTTTTTCACTACGCACTACGCAGGGATGATTAAAAACTATTTAATTATTAACTAGATTATACTCCTTTTTTTATAAAAAATCAAATTTTTATAATGAATTTTTTGTGAATTTATAATAATTAAAAATTAGGTACATATTTTGTTTCATCATCTTCTGAATAATCTTGTACATATCCATTATATAAATCAATCTCTTCCATATAATCAATCACTTCATCATATTCTTGTCTAGATATCTTTCTATTAATATCTTCCGTGTCATTTGCTTTATATGTTGGAAAATATTGTGACATAACACTCACTAAAACTTTATTATTAAATGTATCTTTTATCCATTTTAATACTCTTTTAGAATTATAGATATGATTAGGTAATATCAAGTGTCTAATAATAACCCCTCTTTCAATAAAACCATTATCATTATATTTAATATCTCCAACTTGCTTGTACATTTCTTTAATAGCACTAGAGGCTTTTTCAAAATAATTACTACAATTAGATAAATCATTTGCTAATTCTTTAAAGAAATATTTCATATCTGGTAAATAAACATCAATATAGCCATCTAACATTTTAATTGTTTCTATATTTTCATATCCACTTGAATTATAAATAATAGGGATATTTAGTCCATTTTTCTTTGCTAATTTAATAGCCTTTATGATCTGAGGTACATAAATTGTTGGTGTAACAAGATTAATATTATGAGCTTTCTTACTTTGTAACTCTAACATAATCTCTGATAATCTTTTAATAGAGACTATTTTACCAATATTTTTTGTTGATATATCATAGTTCTGACAAAAGATACATTTAAGGTTACAACCTGTAAAGAATATAGTACCTGAACCATTCTTTCCACTAATAGGTGGTTCTTCATAAAAGAATAGTTTTGCTAAGGCAAGCCTTATTTTATTACTTTGTCTACAAAAACCTAGTTCTTTATATCTATTAATATTACAATTTCTTGGACATAAATTACATTTTGTTAACGGATTCATAAAATCACCAATGGTATTATAACATAGATAACTTATTTGCAAAAAAAATATAATTGATTTATAATTACGTTTAGAGGTTTTTATGACTTATTATTTTATTGGAATTAAAGGAAGTGGCATGAGTACACTTGCTAATATTATATATGATTTAGGTAACACTGTTATTGGTTATGATGACTCTATTGGTTATAAATTTACAATGAAAGGGTTAGAAGAAAGAGGTATACCTATATATCATGAAGCTACTAATTTACCAACTGGTACTATTGTAACTTATACAGCGGCAATAGATGAAAATCATCCTGAAGTAAAAAGAGTTAAAGAACTTGGTTTTGAAGTTATTAAATATCAAGATTTAATGGGAAGGTTATCATCAATTTTTAAAACCATAAGTGTATGTGGTACCCATGGTAAAACAACAACTTCTTTAATGGTTTATGATATTCTTGATAAATCCTTTGGTTGTTCATGCTTTGTTGGTGATGGAACAGGTAAAGTAAATAAAAATAGTAATCTATTTGTAATGGAATCATGTGAATTTAATAAACATTTTTTATCTTATCATCCATATGATGTTATTCTTACTAATATTGAACTTGATCATACCGAAATATATCCTAATATTGAATATATGATTGATACTTTCCAAGAATTTATTGAAAGAAGAAAAGGTCGTCTTATTCTTTGTGGAGATGATTTAAATATTCGCAAGTTAAAAGTTGATAATGGTATCTATTATGGTTTTAATGATAACAATAATGTTGTTATAAGAAATAGAATAGTTAAAGATAATAAAACATGTTTTGATGTATATATCAACAATAATTTATTTGATCACTATGAAGTTAATTTGTTTGGTGATCATATGATATTAGATGCTGTTAGTGCGATAACATTATCTTATTTATATAACGTTGATAAAAAGATAATTAAAGATGTCCTTGAGAATTTTGTACCTGCTAATCGACGCTTTAATGAAACTGTTATTGGTAATAATGTCATTGTTGATGACTATGCTCATCATCCAACGGAAATTAGAGTTACTTGTGATGCCGCTCGTCAAAAATATCCAGATAAGGAAGTAATAGGAGTATTTTTACCTAATACTTATTCGAGAACGGAAGCATTGTTTGATGACTTCGTTAAAAGTCTTAAATTGTTTGATAAAGCCTATATAATGGAGATATCATGTGATCGTGAGAAAGCTAGTGATTATCCTAATATCAGTTCACAAAAACTAGTAGATAGTATTCCTAATAGTGAAATGATTAGTTTAGAGACAATTAATAAATTAGATAATTATAATAATACAGTTATTTGCTTTATGAGTTGTGCAAATATAAGTAAAATGATTGATAAGTATAAAGAAATGAAAAATAAGTAGTAGAAATACTATTTATTTTTTTATATAATGATAATAGGTGATAATATGTACACTGAATATGAAGATGGAGATTATGGTTATAATGCTTATCAACAAAGAAGAGTAGTTAGAAAACCTGTACCTAAGGTAAAAAAGATAAGAAAACCTCTTACTGATAAACAAAAAATAATATATGTTGTAATAGGTATTATTATCGTGGCTTTATTATCGATTGGTACTAAGGAAGTTGTTGAATACTATGATTCATATGAGTACTTTGAAAAGATAATGGTTGAAAAAGCTAAAGAATATGTATCAAGTCATAATATGTCTTTTCGTAATAAAGCATATATTGACTTAACCCAATTAAATATTCAACCAAAGGAAGAATGTAGTTTACTAAGTGGTGTTATTGTTGATAGTGCAAATAATTATCGAGCTTATCTATCTTGTTCAGAGTATCAAACACCGATTATTGAAAATGATACATCAGTAGCTAGTTTAAATGGAAATACGATTATGGTACTACCTAAGGGTATACCTTATGTTGAACCTGGTGTTAAATATGGTAAATATATTGTTTCTGGTACTGTAGGTACTGAAGAAGGAGTATATGAACTAACATATAATGTTACATTAAATGGAAAACGTATACCTCTTAAACGTATGGTTATTGTAACTAATAATGGAATGGCAAGAGGAATGTATCCATCTATTCTTTTAGTAGGTAATAAAGTAGAATACACTTTACGTGGTTATGATTATAAAGATAAAGGGGTTACTGCAAGAGATAGTGTTGATGGGGACTTAGTTGCTCTTAATAAAATAAGTGTTAGTCATAATGTAGATCCTAATGTCGCTGGTGAATATGAGTTTGTCTATACAACTACTAATTCAAGAGGTTATACGAATATTGTTAAAAGAAAAGTAGTAGTTGTTAATAATTATACAAATACGGTTGTAACAGCAACTGTTAGTCCTGAAACAATGACTAATGGTAATGTAACCATAACATTAAATATTTTTGGTAGTAACTTTAAATCATTATATTTACCTAATGGTACGGAAGTAACAAATAATACAATAACTTATCAAGCTACAAAGAATGGAGATTATACTTTCCTTGCTCTTGATAAAGATGGTAAAAGTGTATCAAAAATAGTTAGTGTAAATAATATTGATAAAACCAAACCTAAAGCTTCTTGTAGTGCTCAAGTATATCCAACTTATGTTAATATTCAAACTAATCAATTAAACAATAAACAAATAAGTGGTTATAATTATATTGTTGATGGTAAACAAAGTGGTTATATAGGTTCATCAACTTATCGTGTTAATACGACAAATGGGGTAAAAAGTGTTAAATTAACGATTAAAGATAGTATTGGTAATACGGCAACTAGTAATTGTAGTATTAAATTAATGGATCCAACAATAGGTAATAGTAAGATTAAGTATTATACATATAATGGTGTTGAGTATGTAATACCAAATACAAGAAATGATTTAACAACATTTGAAAGAAGTGTATGTAGAAGAATTTCTCAAAGTGCTGATCCGGAAAACTGTGGTAGTGCATGTTTAAGTTTCTCATTGTATCATGCAGCTTATATTCAATATGGTAACTTATCTAATATGAATGAGCATTCAGCTTGTAATTATGGTTATGGAGGACTTGCTAGTGTTGATACAAGAGGTAATCCAACAAAACAAGCAGCCTTAAAGATGGTCCATGATGAAATCTTAAAAGGTAATGCTCCAGTATTGCAAGTTACTGGTACAAAGACGAGAAGTAGTAGACATTTTGTCTTAGTAGTTGGTTATCGACGTAGTAAATATAATGCTAGTGACTTAGTCGAAGAAGACTTATTAGTTATTGACTCTTGGAGTGGATGTTTTTCAACGATTAGTTATGCAGATACTTCAAAAAGAACAATGTTTGATAACCGCGATGGTAAAGGTTATCGAGTTGATTTAATGATAAGAAGATAGTAAATTTTACTATCTTTTTTATTTTAGAAAGAAATTAGCAAACTAGTATTGACAAGTGCTAAAATGCTAGTATAATTATAGTTAGCAATCGATATATTTGACTGCTAGGAGGCGTATATGTTAACTTCTAGACAAAAAGAAATATTAAAACTTATTGTTAAAGAATATACTAAGTTAGCACATCCTGTTAGTTCTAATTTAATATGTGATACTTTAAAATGTTCTTCAGCTACTGTTCGTAATGAAATGATGGCTTTAGAAGAATTAGGGTTACTAGAGAAAACACATACAAGTAGTGGAAGAGTACCTAGTGAAAAAGGGTATCGATATTACGTTGATAACTTAATGGAAGTAAGTGAACTAGATACAAGTGATACTTATAAATTACAAACAATCTTTAATAATCAACAACTAGCTATTAGTGATGTTGTTAAACAAAGTTTACAAATAGTATCAGAAATGACTAATTATACATCAATTGTTCTTGATGAAAAAAGTCATGAGAATAAGTTAAAAGAAATTAGTGTAGTTCCTATTAGTGAAAATCAAATAGTAGTAGTTGTTGTAACTGATAAAGGTTATGTTAATAATAAAACAATTACTTTAAATAATGTTAGTTTAGATGAAGTTAAGAAAACCGTTAAACTAATTAATGATTTAATTGTTGGTACACCAATTGATGAAGTTAATTCAAAACTAGAGTTTGAAATTAAACCAATTATTGGTAAGTATGTTGAACAACATGAAGTACTTTATAATGCATTCTATGATGTGTTCTCAGATATGACAAGCAAGAGTGTTAATGTTGTTGGTAAAAATAACATCTTAAAACATAAAGAGTTTAATGATTTATCTAAAGTAAGAAATATCTTTGATAAGCTTGATAATGAAGAAAGATTATTAGATATCGAAGAAAAAAATAATGATATTAATATTTATATAGGTCATGAAAATGATTTATCTGAAGATGTTACAATTATTAAAACAAATTATAAAACAGATAAAGATGATGGTACAATCGCGATTATTGGTCCAAAGAGAATGGAATATAGTCGGGTTGTTAATTTACTTGATTACATCAAAAAACAAATAGAGAGGGAACAAGATGGAAGATAAAAAAGAACAAGAATTAAATGAAAAGTTAGAAAAACTTGAAAAGTTAAAAAAGAAACATCGAGATAAAATAAGAAGAGAAGAAAAAAAAGAAGATGAAGATAAGAAAGACCTTATGATCAAAGATTTATCTAATAGTCTTCAAGAACTTCAAAATAAATATGTTTATCAACAAGCTGAATTTCAAAATTATAAAAAAAGAAGAGAAGAAGAAACAATGAATCTTTTAAAATATAAAAATGAAGATATTTGTGAAGATTTATTACCACTTCTTGATAGTTTTGATAGAGCTTTTATGAATAAAGATAATTTATCTGATGAATTAAAGAAATATTTATCAGGATTTGAACTTATTTATAATAATTTGTTAAATGTATTTAATAAATATGAAATCAAAGAAATTGATTGTTTAAATAAAGAATTTGATCATAATACATGTCAAGCTTTAATGACAGAACATAAAGAAGGTGTAGAACCTGGTATTGTGATTGAAGTATTACAAAAAGGATATATGATTAAAGATAAACTTTTACGAGCTGCGCTTGTAAAGGTTAGTGAATAAAGGAAGGAATGATTAGTTATGAGTAAAATTATAGGTATTGACTTAGGTACAACAAATAGTTGTGTATCAGTATTAGAGGGAGGAACAGCAACTGTTATCCCTAATCCCGAAGGTAATAGAACAACACCTTCAGTAGTTGCATTTAAAAAAGGAGAAAGAATTGTTGGTGATGCTGCAAAACGTCAAGCAATTACTAATCCTAATACTAAAAGTAGTATTAAACGTTTAATGGGTACAAGTGAAAAAACAAAATTAGAAGATAAAGAATATACACCAGAAGAAATTTCTGCCATGATTCTATCTTATATGAAAGATTATGCAGAAAAATACTTAGGTGAAAAAGTAACTAAAGCAGTAATTACTGTTCCAGCTTACTTTAATGATGCTCAAAGACAAGCTACTAAGAATGCTGGTAAAATAGCTGGCCTTGAAGTTGAAAGAATTATTAATGAACCAACAGCTGCAGCTTTAGCATATGGTCTTGATAAACAAGATAAAAGTCAAACAATTTTAGTATACGATTTAGGTGGAGGTACATTCGATGTATCAATTCTTGAATTAGGTGATGGTGTATTTGAAGTTAAATCAACTGCAGGTAATAATAAACTTGGTGGTGATGACTTCGATAATCGTTTAATGGATTACTTAATTGAAGAATTTAAGAAAGAAAATGGTGTTGATCTATCTAAAGATAAGATGGCAATGCAAAGATTAAAAGAAATTAGTGAAAAAGCTAAGAAAGATTTATCTAGTATGACATCAACACAAGTTAGTGCGCCATTCATTTCTCAATCTGATGAAGGACCATTACACTTAGATATGACTTTAACACGTGCTAAATTCGAAGATTTAATTCGTGATTTAGTAGAAAGTACATTAAAACCAGTTCGTGATGCACTTCGTGATGCTAAACTTACTAAAGATGATATTGATAAAGTAATCTTTGTTGGTGGTTCAACTCGTATTCCAATGGTATATGATTTAGTTAAAAATGAACTTGGAAAAGAACCAAGTAGAGAAGTTAACCCTGATGAAGTAGTTGCTATGGGTGCTGCTATTCAAGGTGGTGTATTAACTGGTGAAGTTAATGATATTGTCTTACTTGATGTTACACCATTATCACTTGGTGTTGAAACATTAGGTGGTGTTATGACAGTATTAATTCCAAGAAATACTACTATTCCAACAAGTAAGAAAGAAGTATTTAGTACAGCTGCTGATAATCAACCAGCTGTTGATATTCATATTTTACAAGGTGAACGTAGTATGGCTGCAGATAATAAGACTCTTGGTAATTTCCAATTAACTGGTATTCCAGCTGCACCTCGTGGTGTTCCTCAAATCGAAGTTTCATTTGATATTGATGCTAATGGTATCGTTAATGTATCTGCAAAAGATTTAGGTACTAATAAATCTCAATCTATTACAATTACATCTAATACAAACTTAACAGATGAAGAAATTGAAAGAATGAGACAAGAAGCTGAAGAACATGCAGAAGAAGATAAGAAACGTAAAGAAGAAGCTGATCTTGTTAATGAAGCAGAACAACTTGCTTTCCAAACAGAAAAATCAATTAAAGATTTAGGTGATAAGATTACTGATTCTGAAAAGACAGAAGCTGAAGACTTAGTTAAAGAACTTCGTGAAGAACTTGCAAAAGATCCTAAAGACATTGATGAAATTAAATCTAAGAAAGATAAATTACAAGAAAAAGCTATGGCATTAGCAACTAAAGTTTATGAAAATGTAAGAAAAGAACAAGAAGCTAATAATAATACAGAAACTACTGAAGATAATAGTAGTGATGATAGTAATAAAGATGGCTCTGTAGCTGATGCTGATTACGAAGAAAAATAATAAAAATAAAAGATAATGTAAAAGTCTAGTTTTACTAGACTTTTGCTTGTATTAAGGAGTCTTATGGAAAAACAAAAAGAAAGAAAAGATATAAATGTTAATGATACATGGGATTTAACTTTAATATTTAAAACAGATGGAGATTTTTATAAAGAATTAGATAAAGTAACTAAAGAAATTAATGATATTACTAAATATCAAGATCATATTCTAGATAATAGTAATAGTTTACTTGCTTTCTTAAAACAAAGTGATGATGATGAACGTAAATTATATAAATTATATTATTATGCTCATCTAAAACTTGATCAAGATACAGCAAATACTACTTATCAAGAAATGGAAGGTAAGATATCTAATTTAATTCAAAAATATAGTATATTAACTAGTTTTGTTATGCCTGAATTAATGAGGGGTGACTATCATAAAGTATTAGAATATATTAATGAGAATAAAGATCTTCAAGTTTATCGATTTAATTTAGAGAATATATATCGTTATCAAAGTCATTCTTTAAATCATGATGAAGAGAAACTATTATCAACTTTATCTAAAAGTTTAGATACTGCTGAAAAAACTTTTGAGAGTTTAACTGATGCGGATATTACTTTCCCAGATATTGTTGTTGATGGAAAAACATATCCTCTTAATGAAAGTAATTATAGTGTTTATATGGATAATCCTAATAGAGAAATAAGAAAGAATGCTTTCAATAATTTATTAGGAACTTATGGTAATTATAAAAATACTTTAGCTAGTACTTTCAGTGGTAATGTTGAATTATTAACTAGTATGGCTAAAATTAAGAAGTTTGATTCTAGTTTAGAAGCAAGTTTATATCCTGATAATATTGATATAAGTGTTTATAATAATTTAATAGATACGATTAATAAACATTTAGACGTTTTATATAAATATTATGATTTAAAGAAAGAATCATTAAATTTATCAGAATTACATTTATATGATATATATCGTACAATGGTATCTGATTATGATAAATCTTATACTTTTGATGAAGCTAAAGAAATAGTTATGGATGCTTTATCTATAATGGGTGAAGATTATATAAATAATTTATCTAAAGCTTTCTCTGAACGTTGGATTGATAAATATAATAATAAAGGTAAACGTGGAGGAGCTTATTCAAGTGGATTCTACGATACTAAACCTTATGTTTTATTAAATTTTGAAGGTAAATATAATGATGTAACAACCCTTGCTCATGAGTTGGGTCACTCTATGCATACATATTATTCATGCACAAATCAACCATATAATTTATCTAGTTATAATATTTTTGTTGCGGAAGTTGCAAGTACCGTTAATGAATTAATATTAGTTAGATATTTATTAAAGAAGAGTACTGATAAATCTGAAAAATTATTCTTATTAAATAAATTAATGGAATTATATAAAGCAACAATCTATCGCCAAGTTATGTTTGCAGAATTTGAACGTGATATGCATGCGTCCCTTGAATCTGGCGAAATATTAACTAATGAGTATTTATGTAATAAGTATTATGAATTAGTTAAAAGATATTTTGGTAATGGTGTAGTAATTGATGAAAATATTAAAAATGAATGGATGAGAATACCTCATTTCTATTACAATTTTTATGTATATAAATATGCTATAGGACTTTCTTGTGCAACAAAGATTGTTAATGATATTGAATCTGGTAAAGTTGATGATTATCTAAAATTCTTAAAAACAGGTGGATCAATGTATCCTAGTGAAGAATTATTAGTAGCTAATGTTGATATTAAAGATCCAAAACTTTATTTAGAAGCAATTAATGCATTTAATAGTTATATTGATGAATATAAGAAAATTATGAGAGGAGAATAGTTATGGCTGATAAAAGAGATTATTATGAAGTTTTAGGTGTTAGTAAAAATGCAACTGACGATGAAATAAAAAGTGCCTTTCGTAAACTAGCAAAGAAATATCATCCTGATATTAATAAAGATCCTGATGCGCCTAATAAATTTAAAGAAGCTCAAGAAGCTTATGCGGTTCTATCAGATAAGAATAAACGTAGTCAATATGATCAATTTGGTCATGCAGCATTCTCTGGTAATAGTGGATTCCCTGGTGGAGGAGCTTATGACTTCTCAGGATTTGATATTAATTTAGATGATATATTAGGAAGTATGTTTGGTGGTGGCTTTGGTGGTAGTTCCAGAAGCCGTTCATCAAGAGTGAGAGGCGAAGATATTTTACGTGATGTAAGCCTATCATTTGATGAAGCTGTCTTTGGCTGTGAAAAAGACATTCGCGTTAATGTTAGTGAAGAATGTCCAGAATGTGATGGTAAGGGTGGCTTTGATGAAGTAACTTGTCCTGATTGTCATGGTAGTGGAACCGTAACAACCGAACAACGTACATTATTTGGGGCCTTTATGTCTAAAACAACTTGTTCTAGATGTCATGGTGAAGGAAGAAGTTTCAAAAGAACTTGTTCTAAATGTAATGGCCATGGTACTGTTATTCAAAGTAAAACAATTACGGTTAAAGTACCAGCAGGTATTGATAATGGTATGAGGCTTCGTTTATCTGGTAAAGGTGGACCTGGAAGTAATGGTGGACCAAATGGAGACTTATATTTAGAGTTTAGTGTTTCACCTCATAAATTCTTTAAAAGAGAAGACGATGATATTTATTTAACAGTTCCTCTTAACTTTTGTGAAGCTACTCTTGGATGCAAAAAAGATATTAGAACTCTTTATGGTGTAGTAACTTTATCTGTTCCTGCAGGAACTAATAGTTTAGATAAACAAAGAATTAAAGGTAAAGGTGTTAAAAATAGT
>JAEEGG010026986.1_pt1 | contig 10923 bp, 8 predicted proteins | sample 9134161 | NCBI WGS metagenome assembly JAEEGG01 (sample SAMN16246543, study PRJNA631951) | gut metagenome | biome: gut microbiome; feature: rumen; material: CR-attached | host: Bos | place: Iran: Karaj | collected 2018-10
GGCCACGGCCAGAAGCGGGAATACGGCAAACACGGCCTCGGCGCTCTGGCGCATGTAACCCATATAACCATAGCTTACGAGGAACACCACAGCCACCAGACTGAGCAAAATCTCGTTGGAACGTTTTTTCATGAAGTTGCTGGCAAATGATGTGGCTGCCACAATGAGCATGATGATATACTGCACCACCGTTACGGTACCGCCGGCCCAGAACGAATTGGGATCAACCTTGTCAAACGTCAGGTTGCACTCCAGCATGTTCACGGCATACTTCTGGAAGGGGAAGATGGCGCTATAGTAGAGCACGCACAGCAGAGCCACGAGCCAGAAACCGCTGCTCGTAAGTATCTTGCCGATGTCGCTTACTTTGAACGGGTCGTCCTTTTCCTCGGCCTCGCCGGTCTGCGCGTCGAGTTTCTTGTCCATGAAGAAGTAAACGATGAACATTATCAGGGCAATCATCAGCAACACCACGCCGAAGGCCACCGAACGGCTCACGTCGATATTGCCGCCCCACTTGGCAAACACAGGCGAGAATATCATGCAGGTGGCCACGCCCAAACGCGCCAGAGCCATTTCAGAACCCATGGCCAACGCCATTTCGCGGCCTTTGAACCATTTCACGATACCGCGGCTCACCGTGATACCGGCCATCTCCACGCCGCAACCGAAAATCATGAAGCCCACGGCAGAGAACTTCGCGCTGGCGGGCATGCCAAGGTAGAACGGCGAAATGCCTAATTCGTCAAACCCGGGAATGTAGTTCAGGTTGTTCGTAAACCACGTTTCCAAGGCACTGCCCTGAAACGCCTCCGTCACGGCATACCAGTTGATGGTGGCGCCCACCAACATGACCACGCCCGAGAGTATCGCCGTAAAGCGCACACCCATCTTGTCGAGAATGATGCCGGCAAAAATCAGGAAGAACACGAACACATTCAGGAACGTTTCCGAACCCTGCATGGTGCCGAAAGCCGTGGAGTCCCATCCACGCGTGGACTCCATCAACGCCTTGATGGGCGACAGGATGTCCATGAAAATGTATGAACAGAACATGGCCAAGGCCAACAGCAGGAGCGCCGTCCACCGCATACCGGCGGAATCACTCAGTTTCTTAGTCACAATTTGATTTGTCATTTCTTTTTACATTTTGAGTTATTTGGGTACAAAATTAGCAAAACCACACGGAAAACACCCGTTGTCGCTCCGATTTTCTTCAAAACCGCCCCAAAACAGGCCGGAGCGAAATCATCATTCCTACAGTCACCCTCCATCGCTCTCATAAAGACCGGTCCCTCCAATAACCCCAAAACCGCGCGCGTTTTTTCACATTTCCCATCCAGAGGTCCGGTTGCGGGGCTCAAAAGTGGGACTTCGGGCCACAGAAGCGGCGTCTCAAACTTTTGAGACGCCGCTTCCTTTTCTATCCAAAGACAGGTCATACGTTGCGCGAACGCAGGCCATAGGCGACAATCACTATGAAGCAGATGATGGGTACAACGAACGAAACGTTGACTGCCGGCCAGCCGAAGATTTCTTCCATATCGATGATGCGCGCCTGGAACAAAGGCAACACGCTGCCTCCGACGATGGACATGATGAGACCCGCGGAACCCAACTTGGCGTCCTCACCGAGTCCGGTGAGCGCTATACCATAGATGGTGGGGAACATGAGCGACATGCAGATGGAGACGGCAACCAGGCAATAGAGTCCACGGACATCGCGGAACATGACGACCATGACACAGAGAATGATGGCGACAGAGGCCAAAACAGTGAGCAATGTGCCGGGGCGGACATACTTGAGCAGGAACGTGCAGATGAAGCGGCTGGCACAGAAGCATACCATGGCGACAATGTTGTACTTCTGCGACAACACCGCCGCAGCGGCCTCCGTCATGCCTTCGGCTACGAAGATGCGCGTGCCGTACTGAATGATGAACGTCCAACACATAATCTGCACACCAACGTAGAAGAACTGGGCTATGACTCCTTCACGGTAGCGCGGCAAACGGACGAGACGGCAGAAGGTGGACTTGACCGACTGCTCTCCCATGGTCATCTCGCCAACTCGGGGCACCTTACAAAGCCATACCAACAAAAAGATGAAGAGAATGACTATCCCGATAAAGAGATAGGGCCCGATGAGAATGCCCAAGTCACTCTGCTTGACGGCTTCGAATTCAACGTCTGACAACGTGGCGCGTTCGGCTGCAGGCATGGGATTGATACGGGCCTGAATGAAATTCATGGCAACAAACATACCGCACAACGAGCCCATGGGATTGAAGGCCTGTGCCAAGTTGAGCCGGCGCGTGGCCGTGGCTTCTTCGCCCATCGAGAGGATGTAGGGATTACAACTCGTTTCAAGAAACGAAAGGCCGCATGTCAGTATGAAATACGCTATCAGGAAAGGGTAGTAATTTCCCGTCATCCTGGCGGGGAAAAACAGGAAACACCCTATAGCATAAAGCCCGAGCCCCATGAGAACTCCGGCCTTAAACGAATACCGGCGAATGAATAGCGCGGCGGGTAACGCCATGGCGAAGTAACCGCCATAGAAGGCTACTTGAACGAGTGTCCCGTCGGTGACACTCATGCGGAATATTTTGGAGAACGCCGCCACCATGGGATTGGTAATGTCGTTGGCGAATCCCCACAACGCAAAACAACTTGTGACCAAGACAAAGGGCACAGCAAAACTGACTTCGCCCTTCGAAAGAATCTTTGGACCTTTCAACTTATTCAAAAGAAAAGTAGCCGTTTACTTAATTGAAGACAATGACATTTTCATCGGCAGCTTCTTCTTGCGACGGTTCTGCCGAATCTTTCGTCTGAAGCATGCTCAGACTTACCGTTTTGATCTGCTTCAATGTTGTGGAATCACGCTTGTACGTCGGCGTAGACTCTACCATTGCGATAACCTCGTCATTGTCCAAATCGTTGGATTTAAAGTGGAAGCAATTGTAATGGCGCTTGTTCGCCCCTTCTTCGTCGCTGTAGAATTGTTTGCGACGTTCACGCATACGTTCTTCCGTTTCTTCATCCAACTGTCCCTCACGACTGCCAGAGCCGGAGCCCACGTCACTTAACACGTCGCTCAGTCCGAAGCCAGTGGCCAAAATCGTAATCTTCACTTTCTTGCCAAGTTCTTCATCGGTTCCCAGACCAAATTTGGTCTCAACGTATGGATCAAACTTGCTCATGAACTCATGCACCTCGTTCATTTCGTCCATCATCAGGCTTTCACCTTCCTTGGCGGCACAGAATGCAATGTTCACCAGAATTTTCTTCGATTTGAACACGTCGCTGTGGTTAAGCAACGGAGAATTGAGTGCTTCGTCAATGGCTTTACTGATACGTCCTTCGCCTTCCCCATAGGCCGTACTCATGATGGCCACGCCGCCATCCTTGAGCACGGTCTTTACATCCTGGAAGTCAAGGTTCATCGTGCCACGCAGGGTGATGATTTCTGCTATGCTCTTGGCGGCAACGCTCAGGGTATCGTCCGCCTTGGCGAAGGCATCGAGCAGGGTCAGGTTCGGATAGATTTCGCGCAAACGTTCATTGTTTATTACCAACAGCGCATCCACGTGCTTTTTCATCTCCTCCAGTCCGTCAAGAGCCTGGTCAATCTTACGGTTGCCTTCGAACCGGAAGGGAATGGTAACGATGCCTACCGTGAGGATGTCGAGAGCCTTGGCTTCGCGTGCTATCACGGGAGCAGCACCGGTTCCGGTGCCTCCGCCCATACCTGCGGTTATAAATACCATTTTGGTGCCGTCGTTCAGCATATTGCGAATGCCTTCTATGCTTTCTTCGGCAGCTGCACGGGCACGGGCCGGACGGTTACCGGCACCGAGTCCCTCCTGCCCCAATTGCAGATGGGCTGGTACGGGAGAACTGTCAAGAGCCTGGTTGTCGGTATTACATACAACGAACGATACGTCGTGAATGCCTTCGTTGTACATGTGGTTTACGGCATTGCCGCCACCACCGCCCACACCTATCACCTTAATGATAGTTGACTTCTTTTGAGGCAGGTCGAAACCCAAGACGCTGCCTGTGTTCTGCATGTTATCTTCCATGTCGTATTCTTGTTTTTTCTTTTATTATTTCCTACTTCTGCGTTTGACCTTGTGCCGTCTTTAGAGCTTGGCGTTCGAGTCCTTTTATTTCGTTCAATACGCCGGCATTGCGTTTGTATGTCGGCACTGACATCACTTTAGCTATCACTTCGTTGTTGTCCAGGCTTTCGGGCGTGAACGTGTATATGTAATAGTTCTTCTGGTTGTTGGGCGTCGGGGGATAATACAAATCATAAAGTTCATTCGACACTTTCACCGGCCGGTTCTCTCTTTCGTCTTCTTCGGAACTAAACCCGGACACCAATATGGTCACTTTCACTTTGTCGCCTAGAGAATCGTCCATGGCCAGGCCGTATTTCACCCAGTTCGACGTTTCCTCAAAACCTTTCAGGAAGTCCATCACTTCGTTCATTTCGTCGGTCATGAGCGGTGCCTGCTTCTGACTGAAAGTGAGGCTTATCAAGATTCTGTGAGCCTCGTACATTTCCTTATAATTCAGCAGCGGAGAATTGAGCGCCTGACCGATAGCTTTCGACACGCGGGCTGGCCCTTCGGCATAAGCTGTACTGATATATGCTTTCTGCCCCTTGCGCAGGACTTCCTCCACATCGTGGAAATCCACGGCATGGTAGTAGCCCTTTCCCATGATAATGTCAACGATGCTGCCGGCAGCATTGTAAAGCATGTCGTCAGCATAACCGTATGCTGTCACGCAGGGCGTGTCCTTGTAGAAGTCGAACAGGCGCTGGTTGCTTATAACTATCATGGCGTCCACATAACCTTCCATCTGTTCCAGCCCGCGCAAGGCGTTGCGAATTTTCGTCTTGCTCTCGCTGCGCATGGGCAGTGTCACGATGCCTATGGTCAGTATGCCACGAGCCTGTGCTTCCCGGGCGATGACGGGGGCAGCACCTGTGCCGGTGCCGCCGCCCAGACAGGCTGCGATGAACACCATGCGCGTGCCGTCGCTCAGCATGGTGCGTATGGCATCTACGCTCTCCTCAGCGGCCTGACGCCCCCGGTCGGGGATGTTGCCTGCTCCCAGACCGTCTTTGCCCAACAACAGGTGCATGGGTACGGGCGAACGTTGCAGGGAGGCTTCGTCGGTGTTACAATTGACAAAAGCGACACCCTCTATTCCTTTGTGAAACATGTGGTCCACGGCATTGCTGCCGCCACCGCCCACGCCGACGACCTTAATGATAGGCACCTGTTTGTTGCGCTCGGGCAGTTTGAAGTTGATGGACTCTGCCTGCAGACGTTCGGCCACATCTTCTGCATCCGGCGCAGCTGATTGTTGCACGTCGGGCACACTTTCCACTGAGATGAAATCCAACACTTGATCGTCGCTCATGTTTCCGTCTGCTGGAATAGGGTTATCTTTTTTCTAACTGCCGTTTCGTCTTCCCGAGACGCCGTTTCAAAATTTTGAGGCGCCGTTTCTAACTTTTGAAGTCCGACTTCGTCCGTCCAAGGGCACGAGGTTACGACAAAAGACGTTTTACCACTTCCGAGATGGCCTTGCCTTCGGCGCGACCCGCCAGTTTCTTCGAAGCCAATCCCATCACACGGCCCATATCCTTCATGGACGCAGCTCCGGTTTCGGCTATCATAGCCTGTACCTCACGCTCCAACTCATCGGCCGACAATTGCTTTGGCAAATAGCTTTCGATAACGGCAGCCTGCGCGGCTTCTTCCTCGGCAAGGTCGGCACGTCCCTTCTCCGTATAGAGAGCGGCGGCATCACGGCCCTGCTTCGACAATTTCACCAGTATCTTGAGGGCGGCATCGTCGGTCAACTCGTCATTGGCTCCGGGGGCCGTCTTGGCCTCCAGAAAAACCTTCTTTATGTTGCGCAAGGCCTCCAGACGCACCTTGTCCTTCGCCTTCATTGCGGCTATAATGTCTTTACTTATCTGGTCAAATAAACTCATAACTTGTCTCTTGTTTTAATCGTCTTCTGCCACCTCGTCTGCAAAATCTTTAATCCATTTCCAAGCACGTGACATAACTCCCGGACCTTTGTGTTTCTTCGGTTTCTTTGGTTTCTTAACTTCAGATGTGGTTTCCACCGTGGCGATTGCAGGTTCATCAATCGAGGGCGTTACATGCTCTTGAGCTACGGACGTTGTGTCGTTAAATAAATCTTCAGGCTTCCTGTCTTCAGTTATGATGCCGGTGCAAGGCTGTTTGCCCTTGGCCAAAATGCTGATGGCGGCGATAAAGGCACCATTCTCCAGAGATGATCTCAACGGACCCTTCACAGCCTGCGTACGTACGTTGGTCTGCGTCGATTTCACAACACTGACTTTATTGATTCCAGGAACAAAATTCTTGAACGCCAAAGTAATGTTTTTCAAATTGGCGCCGCCGCCTATCAACACGGCACCACCCATCAGCAGGTTAGGAGGATAATTGGAAGCCGTGATTTGGTCTTTCACATTGACCATAATTTCTTCCAATCTGGCATCAATCACTTCGGCCAACACACGCTTGGTGATGATTTCACCGTCCGAAAGGGTATAGGCCGGCATTTCACCTTCCACGTCGGCCAGTCCGCCTCCTGTGTAGCCATAGGACACTTTCAGTTGTTCGGCGTCACTTTCCGTCATCTGCAACGAAGCAATGTCCTTCGTAATGCTTCCGCTGCCCAGCGGGATCACACTCAGATAACGCAGCAAACCGCCCTTGTAGATGGAAACAGCGGTCGTGTCGGCACCGAAATCCACCAGTACGCAACCGGAACGCTTGTCATCGTTCGAAAGAACTTCGTCGGCCACAGTCAGCGGGGTGCATTTGTATTCCACGATACCCTTGCCAACCTGCTTCATGCAGTCGTTAATACTGCCGCGCAAAGAAGGACGGGCAACGATGTTTACAAAATGACCTTCAATATGGTCGCTTAACACACCTACCGGATCTATCTGTTTCTGCGTGCCCACACTATACTCCTGCGCCACAGCTTCCAAAATCTCCAGATTATCAAGATCCATGTTACTGTTCTCATTCATCAACTCGCTCACCACCTCTGGCGAGACGGGCTTGACGGCCTCAAAACGACGCGACACCGCCTTGTTGATGGAATGGAGACCTTGGCCACCATTGCCGATGTACACCTGTGTCACCGTTCTTTCCAATTGGCCTTCCAGATCAGAAATAATTTTCTTCACACTGTTCACGGCCTTATCCAAATTAAAGATGGCACCGTTGCGCATAAAAGCAGACGAATTCTCCACTGCCAGACCTTTGATTTCAAAGCTGCCGTCGGCAAGTCGCTTGCCACCTATGCCCGTCATTTTCGACGAGCCCAGTTCAATCGCGATGATATACAATTCTTCCGTAACCATATATTTAATTTTCTTATATTATTCGCTTTTTGTGCATACTATTTGATTGTCGTACTCCAAATTGATACGACTGTACTTATTCCAGCCTACTTCGTTCAAGACTTTCTTGTAGAACACCGTCAAGCGCGCCAACTTCTTTTCGAAATCAGCGGCACTACCCAGATAGATGACATGGTTACCCACACGAGGCACCAGTTCTACCGTTGTGTCACTCAGGACATGAATCTGCTCTATCTGGCTGTTCCAAAAATCGTTCTTCTGCAAATAACGCCCTATGGGTGCCAAGCACTGCTCGGCATACTGTTGCGAAATATGTCCCGTGGCAACCACTACATCGGCGGGATAGTCTACCTGCTTTAACGGTTTGCCCTGGCCATCGATGAAATAATCTTTCATTTTACTCTTGCTGTCCGCACTCAGAATGCGCATGACCGGCAACCGCTGACTTACATCTATATGCATGGTACCTGTCGGGGTCTTGTAACATTGAGCTTCAAGAATGAAGGGATGGCTCTGCAAGGCTTGTTCTATTTCGCTCAAATCAATTTTGTTCATCGGCATGCCTTCGGGATACAAGTGCTTGCGTTCAAGAAGAGTCTGCACGTCCTTAACACCGATAAACGCAGCCTTGGCACTGTCAACCACGGCAATCGTCACACGGGAACACATGTCGGTGTCTTCCTTGCTGCTCCATTTCACAACAGCGAACACAATGTAAGCTATCAGCAGTAAACCGGCGAAAAACTTCAGGACTCCTTTCATTCTTACACTATCAGTTCAGATTGTATTTCTTTTTCAACACATCGGTCATGAGCGGCACTAGGTCGTCCAGGTCACCGGCACCGAGCACCACCAGTACGTCTGTGTCGTGTGTCTCCACATAGTTTACCACATCTCGTTTCCGAATCATGCTTTTTTCCACATTTGGCCGCAACAAGTCATAGATTAGACGACTCGTCACGCCTTCTATGGGTTGCTCACGGGCCGGATAAATATCCGTCAGCACCACTTCGTCCAACAGTGACAAACTATCGGCAAACTCACGGTAGAAGTCGCGGGTTCGGGTATACAGATGAGGTTGGAACATGCCCGTCAACTTGCGGCCGGCAAAGACCTCACGCAGTGACATCACGCTGTTACGTATTTCTTCAGGATGATGGGCGTAATCACTCAACAATACCACACGGTCTGTCTTTATCTTAAAGTCAAAACGGCGCACCACACCGGCAAAAGCAGCCATCGCGGCCCGTATCTCGTTTTCGTTGGCACCGGCCAACTGGGCCAAAGCCATAGCGGCCACGCCATTCTCAATATTCACACTTACGGGAACTCCCAGACGCACATCTTTGATGTTGCCCAACGGCGAAATGAAATCGAACACAATTTCTCCACCACCGATCCGTATCTCTTCCGCATGAAAGTCACCCGACTCTCGGCTGTAGGTATATGTTCTCACGCCGTCCTGCACATCCGGTTGCAATGCCAGTCCCGTGTGAATAATCAGAGCGCCGCCGGGTTGAATCAGCGTCGTGTATTTACGGAAACTCTCCAGATAAGCTTCCACCGTGCCATAGATATCCAAATGATCCGGGTCGGTGGCGGTAATCACTGTTGCCCACGGGCGCAGCCAATGGAACGAGCGGTCAAACTCGTCGGCTTCTATGACTACGTAGTCGCTCTCGCCGTCATAGAGATAGTTTGTATCGTAATTCTTCGCTATTCCACCGAGAAAAGCATTGCATCCCACGTGACTCTGGTGCAACAGATGGGCCACCATGGTACTCGTGGTTGTCTTGCCATGTGTGCCGGCCACGCAGAGTCCGCGCAGCGACCGCGTCAGAGTGCCGAGCACCTGGGCACGTTTTTGCAATTCAAAACCATTCTCACGGAAATAGGTCAGTTCCTTATGGTCCGAGGGTATTGCCGGTGTATAGACCACCAGTGTATGCTTCGGGTCACGAAACTTCTTCTCTATCTCATCCGGATTGTCCTCATAGTGAATCTTTGCGCCTTCGCGTATCAGTTCTGCCGTCAAAGGCGTCGGCGTGCGGTCATAGCCACCCGTCGTCAGTCCTTTGGCAAGGAAGTAGCGCACGAGGGCACTCATACCAATGCCACCGGCACCCACAAAATAAACTGATTTGATATCACTGAACTCCATGAAAACTCTATGTCTCGATTTTAGGCTTTAGCTTTCTTGTCTTTTGTCTCGCGCACTTTCTTTCCCAATTTCCACACGATGTCGGCAATCTTGCCGGCAGCGTCGGGCAGAGCCAATTCACCGATGTGTCGGCTCAGTTCGACCAGGCGTTCCGGTTCCTTCACCGTGTTCACAGCCTTTGGCAGCAGCAACATGGGAGCTTCCGAATCTTTCACGTAGATTGCAGCGCCTTTTTCCACCAAAGCCATGGCGTTCTTCGTCTGATGGTCTTCGGCCACATTTGGCGACGGCACCAGGATGCACGGTTTCGACAGCAGGCACAATTCAGAAATACTGCTGGCACCGGCACGCGAAATCACCAGGTCGGCGGCCTTGTAAGCCTTGGCCATATCACTGATAAAGTCGCTCACGTACAGATTGTCCGGTTTCCTTTGTTTCTCCAGTTCTTCTTGTATCTGTGCACTGTAGAACTTGCCTGTTTGCCATATAAACTGCACCCCGCTTTGTTCCACTAGCGACAGATGCTTCAGCACACTCTCGTTAAGCGTACGGGCGCCCAGGCTGCCGCCCACAATAAGGATGGTCTTTTTCGACGGGTCGAGTCCGAAACTCTTAATTGCCACTTCACGCGAAACCTTGGCTGCCAACAGTTCCTGACGTACGGGATTACCCGTCATCACAATGCGTTCTTCCGGGAAGAAACGCTCCATGCCGTCGTAAGCCACGCAGATAAAACTGGCTTTCTTGGCCAGCAACTTGTTTGTCACGCCGGCATAGCTGTTTTGTTCCTGAAGCACATAAGGCACGCCCATGCCACTGCAGGCACTCAGCATCGGGCCGCTGGCATAACCGCCGACACCGACAGCCACATCGGGGCGGAATTCTTTGGCTATCTTCTTTGCCATCTGACGGCTCTGAACAGCTTTCCATGCCACCTTCACGTTTTTCAACAGATGTTTGCGGTCAAAACCTGACACAGGCAAACCTTTTATTTCATATCCGGCAGCAGGCACACGTGTCATCTCCATGCGGCCCTCGGCACCCACAAAAAGCAGTTCCACACCGGGATGAGCAGCCTTCAAGGCATTCGCAATCGATATGGCCGGAAAGATGTGTCCGCCCGTTCCACCACCGCTAATTATCACTCTGAGGTCTTCTTCCATAAGTTCAAAAATCACATAGGTATACTCGTACGCAAAAATACACAAAAAATCCCGTTTTTGCCCCCTGTTTTGTCTCCCTTTTTCAAAAAAAATTACATCGACGTCAAAAGGACTCTGAAACGCCACAAAACAGCCATTTTATCAACGCATAAAGAGCACTATTT
>JAEEGG010026988.1_pt1 | contig 10922 bp, 8 predicted proteins | sample 9134161 | NCBI WGS metagenome assembly JAEEGG01 (sample SAMN16246543, study PRJNA631951) | gut metagenome | biome: gut microbiome; feature: rumen; material: CR-attached | host: Bos | place: Iran: Karaj | collected 2018-10
TTTAATCTTTTTCATACACATATTTATTTATCAAGGTCTTCAAAACTGTCTTTTAGACTTCTTCTACGTTTTTTTGTTTGCGTAGAGACATCACATTGTGGCATCTCTACTACTCTTGGCTGCAAATTTATGAAATTTTAATCAAACGGCAAAATGTTTGAGGAAAAAGATGATACTTTCGTGCGAAGTTGGTCATAGCACGGGGAGAATGCAGTCCCAGACGAGGTTCAGCTCGCCCTGCAAATCCTCCACGTCGGAGGTGATGGCGATGACGGCGTTCTTGTCGGGGACCACGATGATGTACTGGCCTCTGGCCCCGTCGGCACGGAAGCAGCCGGGACGACACCGCCACATCTGATAGCCATAGCCCTGCATCCAGTCGCTGGTCTCAACGGTCATGCCGCGCTCCTCGGCCTGTTCTATCCGGGTGCCGGGATTGATGCTCTCCACCTGCTTCTTCGTCATCTCTGCAACCCACTCGGCGGGTATCAACTGCTGTCCGTTCCATTCTCCTTTCTGCAGCAGCAGCTGCCCCATCTTGGCCAGGTCCTCCGTCGTCAGATAGAGTCCCCATCCCCCGCAGTTGATGCCCTGTGGACTCTCCTCCCATCGTGGCTTGCTGATGTGGAGGGGTTCGAAGAGGCGGGGAGTCAGATAGTCCACCACCTTCTGGCCTGTCACCTGCTGCACGATGGCCGAGAGCACATAGGTGCCGAGGCTATTATAGAGGTAGAACGTGCCCGGCTGGTGCTCCACGGGATGTGCCAGGAACAGTGTCACCCAGTCGTGCTGAGCTGCGTCGCGGAGCGATGGCTCCACATCGTGCCCACACGTCATGGTGAGCAGGTCGCGCACCGTCATGTCCTTCAGGTTCTGGCTCACCTCTGTGGGCAGCTTGTCGGGGAAGAAGTCTACCACCTTGTCGGTGAGTGCCATCTTGCCATCGGCAATGGCCAGTCCCACCGCTGTTGCCGTAAACGTCTTGCTCACCGAGTGTAGCACATGGGGCACGCTGTCGATGCCCTGGCTCTGCCATCGGCTGTAGACGACGCTGCCGTCCTTCACAATCATCACGCTGTGGATGTCCATCGAGTCGGCTTCCGCCTCATTGAAGAACCCTTCCATGGCTGCTGCCACGTCGTCGGGGGTCTCTGCTCGCGGCAGGTCAATCACCTCTGCCGTCGGCTTCACATTGCTTTTGCACGCCACCAGTGCCATCAGCACCATCGTCGCTAAAATAGTCTTTTTCATTTTCATGTTAGTATTGTTTTTAGGGGTTTATTGGCTAAAGTCTGCTTTGTGTTGAAAAAATCGGGTACAAATATAGCAATAATTCTGATAATTATCGTACTTTTGCAAAGAAATTTCACGAAGGAATGAAGAAACTCTGTCATTTTATCTCAGAATACGTGGGTTTGCTGGTGCTGGCCGCCGCCTTGCTGGCGCTGGCCTTTCCCAGTGCGTTGCAGCAGGTGCCCCCCACGGTCATCAACTACCTGCTGGGAGTGGTGATGTTCGGCATGGGCCTCACACTCAACCTGCACGACTTCAAGATTGTGTTCAGCCACCCGAAGGATGTTGCCATCGGTTGCTTGGCGCAGTTCACCGTCATGCCGCTGCTGGCGTGGTTGCTGTCGCGGCTCTTCGCGCTCCCCGAAGCGCTGGCACTGGGCGTGGTGCTGGTGGGCTGCTGTCCTGGCGGTACGGCCTCGAACGTCATCACCTATCTGGCCAAGGGCCACCTGGCACTGTCGGTGGGCATGACGGGTGTGTCGACCCTGCTGGCACCGTTGCTGACGCCGCTGCTGACGTGGGCTTTGGCGGGCAAGAGCATCCATGTCGACGTGGCCAGCATGTTCCTCAGCATCCTGTGGGTGGTCATCCTGCCCATCATCGCTGGTCTGGTGGCCAAATGGCTGTGGCCCAAGGCCACGGCTAAGGTCACCGACTACCTCCCCGCCACCTCGGCTCTCGCCATCGCGTTCATCGTGGCCATTGTCATCTCGGCCAGTGCCCACAAGCTGCTCGCCGGTGGACTGCTGATAGTGGTGGTGGTGGTGCTCCACAATGTGTGTGGCCTCGCCTTGGGCTATCTCATTGGTCGCCTGTTGCGAATGGACGAGTCGAAGAAGCGGGCCGTGAGCATCGAGGTGGGCATGCAGAACTCAGGGTTGGCCACCAGTCTGGCCACCATCCATTTTGCCGCCTATCCGCTGGCCACCATCCCTGGCGCCCTCTTCAGCGTGTGGCACAACCTGTCGGGGGCACTCGTGGCCTATCTGTATAGAGTGAAAGACTCTTCCTGCCCTTGTGACCCTCCGACCTGTCCCCACTCCACACCTTCATGTGGCCAAAGCCCACAGGCTTACGGCTCGCAGCGTCAATGACCAGGCTGGGATGGGCGAAGATGCAAAACATCTCATACTCGCTCATACCATAGCTAAAGTCCATGTCCGAAAGAGATAGCCTTGCTATCTAATAGGGGTCCATATCAACGCCCCAACAACCCACCCCCAACCCCTCCTAAAGGGAGGGGGGCTTATATAGACTAACTAATAGGAGTCTATATCAACTCCCCTCCCTTAGGGAGGAGCGGGGGGTGGGTTGTTGGGGGTTGGACTAAAGGGGGACTTCCCTTTTCACTACTTCACCAGCATCTTCTTTCCGTTCTGGATGTAGATGCCCTTTGCGGCCTTCTCCACACGCTGTCCCTGCATGTTGTAGATGGCGTTGTCGCTGGCCTTCTCAGCCTTCAGGGTGGTGATTCCTACGGTCTCGCCAGGTCCGAAGTACATCAGCGTGAAGTTGTCGAAGATGCACCAGAGGTTGGTGCTCTCCACGAGCCGTGCGCCGATGGTCAGCTTGCCAGCCTCGGTGACGGTGAACCTGATGGGCTCGATGGTGTAGTTGCCAGCCAGGAACGAGGTTGCTGCTGTCGACATGCTGTTCTCCTCTCCGTCGAGAACGGGGAAGGTGGCGGTGGCATCGTTGGCGAAGAATACGGGCAGGTCGATGGTGCTCTCGCCTTCCACTTCATCCTCTCTGTAGAATCCCTGTGCCGTCAGCTCGTAGTCGCCAGCAGGAGCGTTGGCCAGCGTCTGGCTGATTTCAAACTTGGCATGGTACGACTCGGCGCAGTTGTTACCGATGCTGCCAGTGCCGTCCTCACCACCTGAGATATTGAAGTTGGGGTTGCCGTCGGCTTTTTCCGAAGTGTATGTCCACTTGTTGTGGTTGCGGTTGTTACGACCGAAGCTGTGGTCCTCGATGAGGAAGGTGGCATCCATTGGGTCTTCGGATGTAGCCTCGCTCAGGGCAGCCGTTGCCTCGTCGAGAGAAGCAATGATCCAAAGGGCATTGTCGTCGTCGGCAGCCAGGTTCTTGCCCAAGACAGTGCTCTCGCCGTCCCAGCCATAGTATTTGCCGTCGTTGGCAATGGTGTAGGCGTAGACGGGGATGGTCTCATCATCGTCGGAATAGCCCAGCAGCCCAGCACGCTTGATGGTAAGCTTCACGGGCGAACCATTGTCCATATAGTCGCCGTTGAAGTAGTAGCTCGTTCCACCATTGCTCACCTGCGACTCCAGATGGTATTTGCCATCGGGCAGGGGCACCAGCATCACGTACTCGGCATCATTCACCAGCGAGGCACGAGTACCCCAGTTGTTGGCGGCACCCCAGTATTTCTCTGAGGCCAAGTTCTGGATGATATACTTCTGATAGCTGAACATGTTGGCTTCCAGGAATGCCTTCTCGGCAGCCTTCAGGGCTTCGACGGCAGCAACGACCTGCTCCACGGTGGTGGCGTTGTCGAGTATCAACTTGGCATTGCCGATGGCAGCCGTGAACTCGTCGATGCCCTCGGTGTAGCCCTCGTAGTCGGCAAGCAGTGCCTCAGCAGCCGCGATTTCTGCCTGCAGCTCTTCCTTGGCGGCGGGCAGCATGTCAACCTCGGTATATTCAATCTTGATGCCATCGATGAAGATCATGGGGTTGGCGCCCGAGCCGCTGCCGTTCGATTTGTATCCCAGGCGGATCTGTCCTGCGGTTTCAGCTGTCAACGAGAAGGTCACTGTCTGCTGGGCCCAGGCACCCGGTGCAGGATTGGTGGCCACGGTGTAGCCCGTGGCACTTTCTGCGGGGAAGAAGCCGGTGTAGGAGGTAGTGGCATTGGTTCCGCTCTGGCTATAGATGGGAACGGTGATGGTGTACTCGCCAGCAGGCAGTGTGACGTCCTGGGCATAGTAGCCGCCGCAGCCCCACACTCCAAAAAAGCCGAGGCAGTTGCCCTCGCCACCGTCGGGACCCTGTGCAGGAGCAGCCACGCCGCTGCCCTGCAGCAATGTGGGTGAGCCGTAGGCCACCACGCCGCCACCCATGCCCGAATTGGGATAGTCGGGATTGTTGGCGTCGAATTGCACTACGACGGTCGTCCATTCTTCCACATCCTGCAGACCGTAGGGCGAGCCGTCCTTGCCATAGCCATAGATTTTCTCGGCTGTGATGGGTGTACTTGCCGAGAAGTCAGCATTCTGCAGATGCTGGCTGGTCACGTCGGTCTGTGCCTGTGCGCCCATGCTCAGTGTGAGCAGGCCACCGGCGAGCACTGATTTGAGTAGTGTATTTCTCATAGAGATACTAAATACCGCAGCACTTTCATTGAACATTCTAAATAAGCCCCTGGAGCAGCCTAACAGCGGCCCATGGCGCTGCCCCGCCGGATTGTCAGCTCATCTCAGTGCTGCAATTGAAGACAAGCGAAAATCGGCTATGGCGTGGCAAAGGTACTCATAAAATCCGAGAAAACCACTCTCCCGACGGAGTTTTTTCACTTGTTGAAGGCATATTTCGCCATTAAACAGCTATTATTTCGGAAAAAAACGGATGCCCACCGCTGTTTTCTGACAAAAAATGAGTAATTTTGTCCCCTGTTATTCATTAACCACAAATACCAAACAGATGAAAAAGATTATTTTCGCTTTTGCATTGCTGCTGTCAATGGCAGCTTGCACACAGAACAAGCCCTCGCAGGCAACCGAGAACGAGACCACGACAGCAGCCCCTGCCGAGGCCGCTGAAAGTATTGACCCACAAACAAAATCAGAGAACATGAAAGAAGTACAAGCTTATCTCAAGGAATGCGGAGCATTCTTCATTGCAACAGTTGACGGCGACCAGCCTCATGTCCGTGCCTTTGGCGTGTCGGAAATCATCAATGACCGTCTCTACATCATGACGGGCAAGGTGAAGGACGTCTACAAGCAGATGGCTGCCAATGGCAAATTCGAGATCTGTGCACTGAAGTCGTCGGGCAGCGAGTGGATGCGCGTTACAGGCACGCTGGTCAATGATGAAACGCTGGCCGTGAAAGAAGAGTTCCTGAATCGCAACGAAGGTCTGAAGTCGATGTACAAGGCCGACGACGACAACATGGCTGTCCTCTACATCACGAATGGCACAGCCCGCTTCTGCTCATTCTCGGAACCAGAGAGAAAAATAAGCTTCTAATTTCACAGCAAGCAAATTCTCAGTCCCAAGTTTTCCACAACAACGAATTTGACGAATTCCATGCGGTTTGTTAACTCATTTCTCTGCCTTGTGGCCATGATGGTTGTTCACACCATATCGGCACAACATCTCGACTTCCCCATCCTCGGTGGCGAGCTGAGCAATTCTGCCGCTACATCGGTGGGCGACATCGAAGAGGTGATGCCACGGATGCGCACATTGGGACTGAACACCGTACTCGTGCCTGCCTATTGGGAGCTGATGGAGCCCACAGAGGGACAGTACGACTTCACGCTCATCGACCGCACCATCGATGTGGCACGACGTGAGCAGCTGCATGTCGTGTTCCTTTGGTTCGGCGCTTGGAAGAACTCAATGTCGTGCTATGCGCCAGGGTGGTTCAAGCAAGACACGAAGCGGTTCCCCCGGGCGATGACCGCCGAGGGCAAGCAGATGGAGATAGCCTCGTGCTTCAGCAACAATGTGCTGAAGGCCGACCTGAAAGCATTCTCGGCACTGATGCAGCATGTGCGTGAGAAAGACCCACAGCGCCAGGTGGTCATCATGATGCAGATAGAAAACGAGATAGGTATGCTGGAGTCGGCACGCGACCACTCGCCATTGGCCGAGAAGACATATAGACAAGAGCGTTGGGCCGAGCGCTATGGCACCGACGAGTATGCCGACGAGAAGTTTATGGCACTGAGCTATGCCCGCTATGTGGAGCATCTGGCCAAGGCAGCCCGACGGATTCACGACATGCCGCTATACGTCAATGCTGCCATGAACAGTCGAGGGCGCCGCCCCGGCGAGTATCCTTCAGCAGGCCCATTGGCACATCTCATCGACTTCTGGCACGAGGGAGCACCGAGTATCGACCTGCTCGCTCCCGACATCTACGACACCGGCTTCAAATCGTGGTGCGCACAATATGCGATGCCTTTGCGCCCACAAGATGATGATGTCCCGTTTTCTATTCTCCACTCCCCATCTGTCAAGAACCGACTCTTCATCCCCGAGAGCCGCTGCTGCGCCAACAGCGGTGCACGTGCCCTCTATGCCTTCGGCGAGCATCAGGCCATCGGCTTCTCGCCTTTCGCCATCGACCAGGCCAGTGAGGAAGAGACGGAATCCACCACACAGGCCTACGGACTCGTCAGACAGTTGGCGGCGGCCCATCTTTCGCCCTTCGCTCCCCACTCTACACTGAAGAGCTGGGGCTTGCTCTTCGACCAGGAGGACCATGAGCGCACCATCGACGACGACGGCGTGGTGATGACCTGTCGCCACTACTTCACCCTGCCTTGGGATCCTCGTGCTACCGACGGCACCACATGGCCCGAGGGTGGAGCCATGCTCGTCCGCCTCAACCGATACGACTACCTCCTGGCAGGCAGCGGCGTGGTCGTCGACTTCAAGACTCCTGCGGAGAAGCGACAAGAGCAGCAAAAGGCATTGGGCGAGGACGGCTTTGCTGAGGCCTCGGCAAATGCTTCGCACTCCACCCGACGCCCTTCTCCCTTTACCGGCAAGCGCCTCGGCCTTCTTTCTGTCGATGAAGTTTCCATCGCCGCCGACGGCACGATGCAGTACCTCCGCCGCCACAATGGCGACCAGACTCATCAGGGCCGCCATGCCCGCATCGGCGTAGGTGAATGGAAATTACTGCATATCAAGCTATACGAATACTAAGACGCGGCTAAAGAATTGACGAACGTAAAGGGACATGTGGTCGACGTGATGCACCACGAAATTTTCGACGGCGAAGTGGTGGTAGAAGGCGAGAACATCGTTGAAGTGAAACGCTGCCATCTGCCTGCAAACGAGCAGCCATGGCCCTACCTGATGCCAGGTTTCATCGACAGCCACGTTCATATAGAGAGCAGCATGATGGTGCCCCGCGAGTTCGCCCGCGTAGCCGTATGCCACGGCACCATCGGCGTGATGGCCGACCCGCACGAGATTGGCAATGTGATGGGCATCGAGGGCATCGACTTCATGATACGCTCGGGCAGGCAGGTGCGTTTCAACTTCTTGTTCGGCGCCCCCAGCTGCGTGCCTGCTGTGGGCGGCGACATCGAGACCAGCGGCGCCACGCTCGATGCGAAGGACACCGAGGCGCTGATGGCTCGCAGCGACATCGGGTTCTTGGCCGAGGTGATGAACTACCAGGGCGTGCTGGCTGGCGACAAGGAGGTGAAGGCGAAGATTGAGGCAGCCCACCGCCATGGGAAGCCCGTCGACGGCCATGCCCCCAGACTGACAGGACGCCAGCGCCACCAGTATGCCAGCGCGGGCATCACCACCGACCATGAATGCTCGACGCTCGAAGAAGGACGCTCGTGCATCCATGCGGGCATGAAGGTGATGATCCGCGAGGGCAGTGCCGCCAAGGACTACGAGCTGCTGAACCCGCTCATCAGGGAGCGCCCCGACATGGTGATGTTCTGCACAGACGACTGCCATCCCGACGACCTCGTGCGCGGACATATCAACCTGATTGTGAAGCGCGCCCTGGCCGACGGCTACGACCTGTGGGACGTGCTGCAGGCTGCATGCGTAAACGCCCAACGGCACTACCACCAGAGATGGGGACTGCTGCAGACTGGCGACCCGGCCACATTCATTGCCGTCGACAACCTGAGTCCGCACTTCCGTGTGGAGCGCACGTTTATCCGTGGCACAGAAGTGTACAACCGCAACGCCGGCATCGCCCACGATGCGCTCATCGAGAGCAACGAGGGCGACGGAGAGTGGCCCAACCGCTTCGTGGCAGAACCCGTCGCTGCCGGCGACCTGGCCATCGACCTGCGCCCCGGCAAGACCATGCATGTCATTCAGGCCTCCGAAGGCAGTCTGCTGACACGGCACGACGAGGTGACGCTGACAGGCGACCCACACACCGACTCACGCTATCCCTGGGCCGAGGTGCAGAAGATTGTGGTATACAACCGCTATCAGCCTGGTGCCCGGCCCGTCGTGGCACTGGTGCGTGGCTTCGGCATCGAGTGTGGGGCCATCGCCAGCAGCGTGGCCCACGACTGCCACAACATCGTGGCCATCGGCTCGAACGACGAGTATCTGGTGCGCGCCATCAACCGGGTGGTAGAGATGCGGGGTGGGATGGTAGCCGCAGGCCCTGAGGAGATGGTCGACATCCCCCTGCCCATCGCCGGGTTGATGGCACCGCTCAGCGGGACTGAGATGGCTTGCCTCACGCTGCGCATCCACGAGATGGCAAAGCGTATCGGTTGCCCGATGAAGTCGCCATTCATCGCCATGGCGTTCATGTGCCTGCCTGTCATCCCCGACATCAAGATTACCGACCGGCATCTCGTGGACACCCGAAACATGCGTATCATCAAGGATTTGGCACCCTCGTGTTGATTTTGTTCAAAAATCTTTGCAAAGACAAGATTATTGTTTAATTTTGTAGCGAAATAGCAACGAAACGCAACAAAACAACTGAAAACCCGCATGAATATGAAAAGAACTGTAACCTATGCGCGCAGAATCGCACTGGCTGCCTCCCGAGCCTACTTCGACCTGGGCGGCAACAGCGTGCGTGCCTACAGCCTGAGTTTCAGCGAGGAAGAGTCCACGGGCATCAGTTCAACGTTACCACGACCTGCAGGGACCCCAGCTGCAAGGCAAGCCTGCAAAGAAGGGGCTGTACATCCACGAAGGACGCAAGACTGTGGTGGAATAAGCTGGGGATATAAAAGCATAGCATAGACGGATGAAGCAGTTTACGGTTCTCTGCCTGTTGGCCATACTGGCAGGATGCACTGGAAGCAAGCGGGCCGATGACAGCCCGATAGCTGAAGTTGCCGACTCCACAGGCCAGGTCAAGGAATTTGAAGAAGTGGAGCTTCTCAAGACGCGGACTGGCCATATCACAGCTTCCATCTCGGTGAATGGCCAGCCCTGCATCTTCCTCATTGATACTGGCGGCGGTGCCACACTCATCGACAAGTCGAAGAAGAACGCATTTGGACTGAAGACATCGAAGACGGGTGACTATGCGGCAGGAATAGGCTCCGCTTCGCCACTGAGCAAGACATCGGCGACGTTTCAAATCAATGGCTATGACATTGAGGTGAAAGACCTGTATCTGATGGACATATCCTTCATCAACTCGGAGTTCAGGAAGAACAAGGTTAGAAAAGTGGATGGCGTGCTTGGAACTGATTTCTTGGATAAGTACAAGGCTGTGATAGACTATTCGAAGTGCAAGATGCTCCTTTACGTCAGGAACGAAGAATAAGGATACGGGAAGCCAAAACATCCTCGAAATGTCGCGGCTTTTGCATTGTATTTGGAGATTTCTTTGTAATTTTGCGGCAAAAAGTGCAGATAGGTCAGGGAACAAACTACATCGGATACTCGCAGTGCTTGGCTTAGTTCAGATGAATGAATTCAACAAGGTGAGACTGGGCTATCCCCATCTGAAGCCAGAGGTGAGGATGCTGCTCGCGCCCGACCATACGTTCACCACTGGGCGCTCTTAGATGACAAGTGATTGTTTGTTGTATCATCAGAAAAACGAGTATTTTTGTCCCCTGTTATGATAATGTATATGATTAAACAGTAATATGAAGAAGATTACATTCAGCCGAACAGAGATGAGCGAGGAGGTGCTCATGCTGATGGTCAGGGCATCAGAACTGGTTAAGCAATTGAACAGCCTCACGCTATCAGATTTTGCGAAGAAACAGGAAATTGTGAAAGAACTTTTTGGCGAGGTGGGCAGTAATCCCTTTGTGGGTGACAACTTCCACTGCGACTTCGGTAAGAACATTCACGTGGGCGACAATTTCCATGCCGATTATAACTGCACTATGCTCGACGTGGCAGAGATTCGCATTGGCCATAACTGCCTGATAGGCCCCGACGTGGGAATATACACTGCCGGGCATCGGCTGGAACCAGAGGGAAGGACACTCGATGGCTACGGGATGCCCATTACGATTGGTAATGATGTCTGGATTGGCGGACACGCTGTCATCCTCCCTGGTGTTATGATAGGTGATGGTGCCGTCGTTGCTGCCGGTTCCGTGGTCAGTAAGGATGTGGAGCCTCGTACCTTGGTGGCGGGCAATCCTGCAAGGTTGAAGAAACGGATATGAGCTACGTTAAGTACAGAGCCGACGAGCGCTCGGCCCATTGGGACGCTTACCACAGCCAATATTGTCAGACCCGATAAAAAAGAGTGAGATATGGAAATTATCAGAGCGACAAAGACGGCGGAGCAGGCAGGTGCCTACTATGTCAGGATTCAGGCAATGGCACGGAAACATCAGATTCCTCTTGACGTGGAGTTTGATGAACACGACACGCCTGAGACCAAATATATAGTGATTGTTGACAACTATCTGCCTATAGCTACATGCCGCTTATACGCTATTGACGAA
>JAEEGG010026992.1_pt1 | contig 10921 bp, 11 predicted proteins | sample 9134161 | NCBI WGS metagenome assembly JAEEGG01 (sample SAMN16246543, study PRJNA631951) | gut metagenome | biome: gut microbiome; feature: rumen; material: CR-attached | host: Bos | place: Iran: Karaj | collected 2018-10
AATGAGGTAGTAAAGTTCTTCTGATACAGGTTTCTTTTTATCTTTGCATAAACAATTGAAGCAATGAAAAAGACAATAGCAACAGCAAAGGCTCCGGCTGCAATAGGGCCATACTCACAGGCAGTAAACCTGAACGGAACGGTGTTTGTATCGGGCCAGCTTCCCGTAAATCCTGCCGACGGAACAATTCCCGCCGGTATTGAACTCCAGACCCGCCAGGCTATGGATAACATAGGTGCTATCCTTAAAGAAGCCGGACTGACATTCAATGACATAGTCAAGACTACAGTACTTATGGCCGACCTTAAGGATTTTGCGGCTATGAACGCAGTGTATGCCGAGTATTTTCCGCAGGATAAGCCTGCACGTGCCTGCTTTCAGGTGGCAGCTGTGCCCAAAGGTGCACTTTTGGAGATTGAAGCGATAGCCGGAAGGTAAGGCTCATATATGAGAATTGCGCATGGTTTCCTGTTCTGTCTGGTCATGGCGTTTGCCACGGCTTCAGTCTGTTATGCTCAGAATAATCCTTATCAGATTGATGATGAGTGTTATAAGTATATGACCGAGGCCGACAGGCTGATAGGAAAACCGGGATTCGACGAGCAGAACGAGGCTCTGCTCAGAACAGCCCTGCTTAAGGAAGACAAGAAAGCAGAGGTTCTGTATTACGTTGAAAAACTGCGTGATAATACACGCAGGCCGGATGCGGGCGAGCAGCAGATCCTGGAATCGCAAGCCAGACTCAAGGAGATAGCCGAGCGGTATGATTACATGCAGTATTACTTCCAGTCTTATCAGTTTGTAAAGAACTATTATTACAATAATGGTAAACGCTTCAGAGCGCTTGATGTGTTGCTCGAGATGCAGCAACTGGCAATTGCCAAGGATAATGAGTACGGTAAGTGGCTGTCGGACGGGGAATTGGCGTCAATCTATTTAAATTTCGGTGCGGGAAAGGCGGCAAGAAGTAATCTGGCCAGACTGATTGACATTTACAAAAACACTGATAATCCTACTATCCGAAGGCAGAGCCTGTGTAACTATTATCTCAACTATGCCGAGGCCTTTGCGGTCGATGTGGACTCTGTGGAGATTTATGTCAATATGGCATGGAAGGCGGCCAAGATTGAAACTGACTCTGTAAGGTGCGCCAGGGAGACTGCCAAGATTCAAGCCATGAAGGGCAACCGCAGTGAGTATACCAAATACAGGGATATCTGTCTGAGTTCGGACAACATCAATGCGATAGGGCGCTATACCGGATTTCTGTTCAGTTGCATAGATGAGATTTTTGACGGTACCTTTAATCACGATCAAAAAGAGATTTATACTGGTATTTCAATAAATAACATAAGGGTACTTTCATGTGTGGCCGAGGCTACCGGTCAGTACAAGCTGGCAGGTTACCTTAAGAATATCTGTTTGGACGGGAAGGAGAAAGAACTCAATGACCTGTTGGATATGAACCTGAGTGAGATGGAGGCCAAGTACAAGAACAATGAGCTATCGGCCACCATTGAGGAGCAGACATCAATGCTGAAAGTTGTACATGTGATAGTAGCGGTGTTGTTGTCAGTCATTCTTCTGGGCGGTATCCTGAGCCTTTATATATATGTAAGGAATCTAAGGAAGAGTCAGCGTAAGGACCGCATTATGATAGCCGAACTCACAGAGGCCAATGAGCGGGCCCGCGCGGCAGATGTGGCCAAGACGCAGTTTATGCGGAATATGACACATGAGCTGCGTACACCGCTCAATGCCATATCCGGTTTCTCGCAGGTGCTGAGCATGACCGATGACATGTCTGTACAGGAAAAGAAAGAGATGGCCGGTTATATTGTTGAGAATACCAATATTATGACCATGCTGATAGATGATATCATCAATTCATCGGCCATGGACAAAAATGAGTATGAGGTTGTTATGGGCGATGCTGAGTGCGGGCAGATATGCCGTGACTCAATGGCTACTGCCGAGTATCGTCTGCAACGTGGTGTAAAGATGCGGTTCAAGCCTACTATGCCAATCCCATACAACATTAGGACTGACGCCAGGCGTGTGCAGCAGGTGTTGATCAACCTGCTGACCAATGCTTGCAAGCATACTGTCAAGGGAGAGATACGTCTGGGCTGCTCTGTAACCGAGGTGCCCGGTATGCTCTCTTTCAGCGTTGAGGATACAGGCCCGGGTATACCGGCATCCGAGGCAGAACATATATTTGAGCGCTTTGTCAAACTTGACTCATTCGTACAGGGTACAGGACTGGGGCTGAGTATATGCCGTCAGATAGCTCATGCGTTGGGAGGCAGCGTATATCTTGACACTGAATATACCGGCGGGGCACGTTTCGTTTTCAATATTCCGGTATCAGGAAAGACCGAAGAGTAGGATATGGAGCATAGTACTGATACATATCTCACTGTTAAGGACAGTGCACAGACTCAGTTTGTCGAGCAGCGCAGCAGGTTCATTTCATTCATCTGGCATGTAACTTCGGCCGATGAAGTCAAGGAGCGTATATCATCCCTACAGAAAGAGTATTATGATGCGCGTCATGTATGTTATGCATATATGTTAGGTCCTGAACGCACGGACTGGCGTACCAATGACAACGGCGAGCCGTCCGGTACGGCTGGAAAGCCTATTCTGGGACAGATAAACAGCTCCGGGCTGACTGACGTGCTCATAGCTGTGGTCAGATATTTCGGCGGTGTCAAGTTAGGGACATCGGGTCTGACGGAAGCCTACAGACAGGCTGCGGCGCAAGTTATTGCCAAGGCTGATGTTGTGACGGCATATGTAGAGAGTCAGGTTGCTGTCCTTTATACATACAACATGACTAATGTGGTCATGAAGGCGGTCAAGGATATGGACTTGCGGATAGTCAGCCAGGAGTGGGGCGCATTCAGGGCAGAGGGGCATTCACGCAGTTTTGACTGCCGCAGTGTGTTTTCGGCCAGACTCAGCGTTGTAAATCAGTTTATCGGTCGTCTGGAAACTGTGGCCGGTACCCAGCCGGAGCCGGAACTGGCCTGTCTGGCCTAAGATTAACCGGTCATTGAATGTTATTGTTACGTTTTTTCAGTATGTTTGCAATACTGAATCATGTGAGTTAATTATTGATATTATAATGAAAACAGGAAAATTAAGCGCAGGCATAGCTTTTTTGCTTTTAGCGGTTTCAATGCAGTCGTGCGGCGGTCAGGCAAGACCTGAGAACAATGATGGCCATAACCTTTGGCTGGGTGATATAACAGTTAAATCCAGACCTGCTGATATAGCCGTTTGGAAGGTAGAGAGTAAGCTGATAGATCTCAATGCTCTTGGGGTTGATGATATAGGTTTTGATGCAAGCGGAATATATAACAATTCTTTAGGTGATGAGGGATTCAGCATAAACTGTATCGGAAAACATGTTGCAGTTACTGCCAATACCGATGCGGCCAAACTGTATGCCGTGTTCTATCTTAAGAGACTGGCAGACTGTGGCGTAAAACTGGAAGACAAGTTCCTGGTTACAGAAAAACCGGCGTTCCGATATCGTGTCCTGAATCACTGGGATAACCCAAACCTGACTGTGGAGCGCGGATATGCCGGCAAGTCACTCTGGAAATGGGATGAGCTGCCCGGTAAGATACGTCCCGAGTATGAGGAGTATGCCCGTGCCAACGCATCCATCGGCATAAACGGCACGGTTCTCAATAACGTGAATGCCGATGCCCGTATGCTCTCACGTGAGTATCTTGAAAAGGTTAAGGTACTGGCCGATATTTTCCGTCCGTATAATCTCAAGGTATATCTGTCACTCAACTTTGCCGCTCCCAAGCATCTGGCCGGTCTCAAGACCAGCGATCCCCTGGATAAGGATGTAATCAAGTGGTGGAACGATAAGGTGGCCGAGATTTACAGCATAATACCTGACTTTGGAGGATTCCTTGTAAAGGCCAATTCCGAAGGTCAGTCAGGTCCACAGGACTACGGCCGCACCCATGCCGACGGTGCCAATATGATTGCCGATGCCCTGAAACCCTACGGTGGAATCGTGATGTGGAGAGCGTTCGTCTATGCTCCCGAGTCACCCGACCGCGCCAAGCAGGCTGTCGAGGAGTTCAAACCGCTGGACGGACAGTTCCGTGACAACGTAATCATCCAAATCAAGAACGGTCCGGTTGATTTCCAGCCGCGTGAGCCTTTCAGCCCGCTGTTCGGTCAGATGGAAAAGACCAATGTGATGGCCGAGATGCAGATTACTCAGGAGTATCTGGGCCACAGCAACCACATGGTCTATCTGCATCCCATGTGGAAGGAGTGCCTGGACAGCGATACATATCAGAATGGAAAGGGTAGCACCGTAGCTGCAGAGACATTGGGTAAGGTACATGGTAATTCCCAGTGGAGTGCAATTGCCGGTGTTACAAATATTGGTGACAGTGTAAACTGGTGCGGACACCACATGGCTCAGGCCAACTGGTATGCATTCGGCCGCATGGCATGGAATCCGGACCTGAGTTCTGAGCAGATCATCGATGAGTGGATCAAGCAGACCTTCACAGCCGATAAGAAATTTGTGGAGCCGGTGGCTAAGATGCTGCTGGAGTCACGTGAGGCTTGCGTCAAGTATGAGATGCCTATGGGCCTGCACCACTGTTTCTCAGGTGCCGGTCACTATGGCCCCGGACCTTGGGACCGCTCGTCACGTCCCGACTGGGAGCCTGCGTACTATCATAAGGCTGCTGCCGACGGAATAGGTTTTGACCGTACATCCAAGACCGGTACCGATGCGGTATCACAATATCACGAGCCTCTCCGTTCACTCTATGACAATGTTGATACTTGTCCCAAGGAACTCATCCTGTGGTTCCATCATCTGCCTTGGGACTATAAGATGAAAAGCGGACGTACCCTTTGGAACGAGCTTTGCTATACATTTGAGGAGGGTATTCAGGAAGCACGCGGCTTTATCAGCACATGGGAGAGCGTTGAGAAATACGTGGATCCGTACCGTTACGGCCAGATTCATGACAAACTGGTGCGTCAGGCCAAGGACGCCATCTGGTGGCGTGATGCGCTGATGCTTTATTTCCAGACATTCTCGAATATGCCTATTCCGGACGATTGCACAAAGCCTCAGCATACTCTCGATGAACTGCGCCGTTTCCGTCTGCGTATTTCAAATTATGAGACTCCGGCTTTGGACAAATTGCCCGAGTATACTTTGGAATAGGCGAAAAAAACCGATGAAATGGTTGGTTTTATTGAAATTAACTTATATTTGCAGCATATTTATTAACCAAACATAAAAAGGATTATGAAGAAATTATTGGTTATTGCAGCAGCAATACTTTCATTCAGTGCAGTTAATGCACAGGTTGCTTATGTAGGTTTTCAGAGTGTAACAGGTACAAGCAAGGCAACTTCAGGTAGTGTTACCATTACTGACAAGAACAGTAACAGCGGTTTCTTTGTAGGTGGTGCAATGAATTTTGAGATTGCTGACGCTCTTGGTATCCAGCCTGCTCTTGAGTTCTCATATGCAGGAAGAAAGGAGAAAGGCGCTCTTAACAATGACATTAAGTATTCAGCTCTGGGCGTTAGAATTCCTATCGATGTAAACTATGGTTTTGAGATTGCTGACGGTTTCAAGGTTGCAGCATATGCAGGACCTTCAATCTACTTTGGTATTTCAAACAAGGCTAAGGACGATAACACAACCTTGGACTACTACGAGAATACCCTTGGTCGTTTCGGACTTGGACTGGGCTTTGGTGCATGGTGCGATATCCAGGATATGCTCCGCGTAAAGATTGGTTATGACATGGGTCTGCTCAACCGCGACACCCGCGACAACATGTCATACAAGGAGGGCGGCCTGATGATTTCAGTAGGTTATATCTTCTAAGGAATCGCCTTCGGTTCAAAAAAATAGGCGCCCGTTGGGGTGCCTATTTTTTTTTGTGAGCCGAAGGCGGGACTCGAACCCGCGACCTACGCATTACGAATGCGTTGCTCTACCAACTGAGCTATTTCGGCCTGATTCGGCCGCGAAGGTAACTATTTTTTTTGTTGTATCGGCTTTTTTGAGTTATTTTGCGTTTTAATATATATCTACACTATATAACGTAAGTAGTATATGAAATACGCTTTGGTTACCGGAGGATCAAGAGGACTAGGAAGAGCTGTATGCTTAAAGCTTGCAGCTCAAGGATATCCGGTTCTCATCAACTATAAGTCAAATGAGGAGGCTGCCTTAGAGACCAAGCGTCTCGTAGAGGAGGCAGGAGGTCAGGCAGAACTGATGCCTTTTGACGTATCGGTCCAGGCCGAGGTCGAGGCTGCCGTTGACAAGTGGCAGGACGCCCATGCGGATGACTACATTGCCGTTCTGGTGAACAATGCCGGCATACGCCGTGACAACCTGATGATCTTTATGCAGGATGATGACTGGAACAGCGTCCTGAACACAAACCTGAACAGTTTCTTCTTCCTGACACGCCGTGTGCTCAAGAATATGCTCTCCAAACGCTGGGGCAGGATAGTGAATATGGCTTCATTGTCAGGCATCAAGGGTCTGCCCGGCCAAACCAACTATTCAGCCGCCAAGGCCGCTCTGATAGGCGCTACCAAGGCTCTTGCACAGGAGGTTGCCGCACGCAAGGTAACCGTAAATGCCGTGGCTCCAGGATTCATTGCTACCGATATGACCAAGGAACTCCCTGAGGATGAACTCAAGAAGATGATTCCTGTGGGCAGGTTCGGAAAGCCCGAGGAGGTGGCATCGGCCGTAGGTTTTTTGGTTTCGGATGATGCAGCATATATTACCGGTGAGGTGATATCCGTTAACGGAGGTCTCTATACATGATTTTCATTAGTTCAAAACAGTTTATATGAAAAAGATTCTTGTTTCTTTATTGTTTGCTGCAATGGCTTATTCGGCCAATGCACAGGTTGTTGTTAACGGAGTACGTGAACCCAGTGGCTATCAGGGACATCTGGAGTATTCAAACCTGTTCTATGTGAATGGACTTGGAACTGGAATGGACATTTCAACCACACACGGATTCTACTATACACCCAATATGTTTGTTGGCTTGGGTATAGGCCTGCATGTGGCACCCGGTGACGCTTACGTTCCGATATATGCTGCAGCCAAGTACATCTTCAATTACAGGACCAAGATTTCGCCGACAGTTCAGATGAAGATGGGTTCATTTTTCAATGAAGGTGCCAAACCGTACGCAGACCTGTCGTTCGGTTTCAGGTTTGCATCGGACCGTGATTTTGCTTTCTCAATACAGGCATGCGGTTCATTCTATGCACCCTTTGACTATACGGAAAGTTATTGGGACAATAGTATAAGTAGCTACAATACCTTAACGGAGCGCAGGAACCTGTCAAGCGTAGGCCTGCGTCTGGGTATTGAATGGTAATAACAGAATATTTCTGATGGGAAGAGTTGTAATAACAGGAATGGGAATATGGAGTTGCCTGGGTCAGAATCTTGACCAGGTAAGGGCTTCATTGTTTGAAGGCAAATCCGGAATAGGCATAGATCCTGCACGTAAGGAGTATGGCTACCGCTCTCTGCTGACAGGTATTGTTCCCGCACCGGTACTGAAAGGTGTGCTGGACCGCCGTCTGCGTGCCGGTATGAGCGAGGAGGCTGAATATGCATTCATGGCATCACGCGAGGCTTTTGCAAATGCCGGGATAGATGATGATTATCTGTTGGCCAATGAAGTTGGCGTGATATTCGGTAATGATTCATCGGCCAAACCTGTTATTGAGACCAACCGTATCATGGAGGAGTACAAGGACAGCGCTATGCTTGGATCGGGCCTGATTTTCCAGTCCATGAACTCGACCGTCAACATGAATATGAGTACCGTATTCCATCTGCGCGGTGTGAACTTTACACTGAGTGCCGCATGTGCCAGCGGATCACACGCCATAGGGATAGGTTACATGATGATACGACAGGGATTGCAGGATATGGTTCTGTGCGGAGGCGCTCAGGAGACCAACTATCTTTCAATGGCTTCTTTTGACGCACTGTCTGCATTCTCGGTACGTATGGATGAGCCCACAAAGGCTTCACGTCCGTTTGACCGTGACCGTGACGGACTTGTTCCCAGCGGTGGTGCTGCGGCCCTGGTGCTTGAGGATTATGACCACGCCGTAAAGCGCGGCGCAAAGATATTGGCCGAGGTTGCCGGTTACGGATTCTCATCAAACGGCACGGGCGGTATATCGCAGCCCAATTCCGATGCATCGTTCCTGGCCATGAGCCGTGCCTTAAAGCAGGCCGATGTGCAGCCCGATGACGTTGACTATATCAATGCGCATGCCACATCCACACCGCAGGGTGATATGTTTGAGGCCGTGGCACTGGCACGTCTCTTTGAGGGACGCAAGGCATGGATAAGCTCCACCAAGTCAATGACCGGACATGAGTGCTGGATGGCAGGCGCCAGTGAGGCAGTCTACTGCACGCTCATGCTCAACAACGGCTTTGTGGCTCCCAACATCAACTTTGAGAACCCCGATGAGTATTCGGCCAAACTCAAGATAGCGGCCGATACCAAACAGACTGAATTAAGGACTATACTGTCAAATTCCTTTGGTTTTGGAGGAACAAACAGTGCACTTGTAATCAAGAAGATATGAATTTGTCACCAGCCTTGAAGGAGGCTTACACCAAAGAGCATCTGAGCGCCCGCGACGCACAGCGTCTGGCTGAGTTCATAGCTTGGGGCCCGATAGTTTTCCAGGCATCACGCCTGATGATAAAGTTCGGAATACTGGACCTTCTGCGTGATAACGTAGATGGTCTTACCCAACAGGAGATAGCCGATAAGACCAAGTTGTCACTCTATGCAGTTAAGGTGCTCACCGAGGCCTCTCTGTCTATAGGCACAGTTTTGCTGGATCCTGATACGGACCGTTTCCGCCTTTCCAAGACAGGCTGGTTTCTGCTTACAAATCCCATCACCCGCGTTAACATTGACTTCAATCATGACGTCAATTATGAGGGCTGGTTCAAGCTTGAGGAGTCACTCAAGGAGGGCCGTCCTGCCGGATTGGAGCACTTTGGAAGCTGGCCTACTGTATATGAGGGACTCTCTGAGCTGCCCGAGCAGGTACAGAAGAGCTGGTTCGGATTTGACCATTTCTATTCGGACCACTCGTTTGACGAGGCCCTCAAGATTGTGTTTGATGGAGCAAAGACCGAGTCATTGGTAGATGTGGGTGGTAATACGGGCCGATGGGCAATGCGTTGCGTCGATTACAGCGACAAGGTAAAGGTTACCATCATGGATCTGCCGCAGCAGTTGGAGATGATGCGCAAGCAGACCGCAGGACAGAAGGGTGCCGACCGCATAGAGGGATTTGGTATCAACCTGCTGGACCGTGCGCAGAAGTTCCCCCAGGGCCGTCATTTTGACGCCATCTGGATGAGCCAGTTCCTGGACTGCTTCTCGGAGGATGAGATACTGAGCATACTTACCCGTGCCACCGGTGCCATGGACAAGGATACCCGCCTTTACATAATGGAGACATTCTGGGACCGCCAGAAGTTTGAGCCGGGTGCGTTGTGCCTGACCATGACCAGCCTCTATTTCACCGCCATTGCCAACGGAAACAGCAAGATGTACCACTCGGAGTGCATGGAGCGTCTGGTGGAGCAGGCCGGCATGAAGGTGGAGACCATCCATGACAATCTGGGCCAGGGAGGTCACAGTATCATGGTTTGTAAACTGAAATAATCAAACAAGTAATAACATATGGACAGAAAAGAGATTGAAGCCAAAGTCAAGAATTTCATGATCGAGGATCTTGAAATTGACGAGGAGAAGATCTGCCCCGATGCACTGCTCAAGAAAGACCTGGGCATAGACAGCCTGGACTTTATTGACATCGTAGTGATTGTTGAGAAGACATTCGGAGTCAAGATCAAGAGTGAGGAGATGGCTGGAGTAAAGACCTTCAGCGCGTTCTGTGACTATCTGGAGAGCAAGCTTGGCTAAGAAAGGGGGTAAACCCAAGGAGTGGAAGGGTAGGACTGACGGTCTGCCGTGGATGATACGGTCGCTGGTGGTCCTGATGAAGGTGGTTGACAGGCATATCATCTATTGTTTCATGGCGATAGTGGTGCCGTTTTATATGATCTTTCATCATGACAGTTATCTGGCAACCTACAGATTCTTCAGACAGCGTTTCGGCTTTGGCCGGATAAAGTCTTTCCTCAAGGTCTACGCCAACCATTACCGTTTCGGCCAGATCATTATAGACCGATACGCAGCCTATGCCGGTAAGAAGTTCCGGTTTGAACTGGACGGCAACGAAAGGTTCATGGAACTGGTGGGCGGTGAGAGCGGATTTGTGCAGTTGAGTTCACATGCCGGCAACTATGAGATGGTAGGCTACGGTCTGACATCGACCCGTAAGAGGGTAAACGGTCTGTTTTACGGCGGTGAGACTCAGGTGATGATGGATTTCAGACGTAAGATCCTGGCCATGCACAACGTGAACCTGATTGAGGTCGATGAGAGCATGTCACATATTTTCAACATGAATGCGGCCATAGACCGCGGTGAGATTGTGAGCATGACGGGTGACCGCCTGTTCGGATCGGCCAAATCAATCAAGTGCATGTTCCTGGGCAAGGAGGCGCAGTTCCCTATGGGACCGTTTGCCCTGGCCGTGCAGAAGGAGGTTCCCATGCTGGCCGTATTCTCAATGCGCAGTCACGGAGCGTACAAGGTCTATGTCAGGGATATCAGACAGGATGAATCGCTCCCGCTCAGGGCACGTATGGCCGATATGGCTCAGAATTTTGCCTCAGAGTTGGAGAAAGTGGTCAGGATGTATCCCACGCAGTGGTTCAACTACTATGATTTCTGGAAGGACTGATGAATGAGTT
>JAEEGG010026993.1_pt1 | contig 10921 bp, 8 predicted proteins | sample 9134161 | NCBI WGS metagenome assembly JAEEGG01 (sample SAMN16246543, study PRJNA631951) | gut metagenome | biome: gut microbiome; feature: rumen; material: CR-attached | host: Bos | place: Iran: Karaj | collected 2018-10
CCTTGCCACGACAGCTGCACCTCGCCGCACTTATTGGTGAACTCGCAATGGAAGTGGTCGGGGGCGAGGGGTGTGACGACATACTTGTCGCCGTGCTGGCGTGCCATGAAGCGCAGCATGGTCTTGTAGATGCTGCGGGCCATCCAGAAGCGGAAGTTCGGGTCGTGGCCATAGCGCATGTCGCCGAAGTTCTGGTGCGACATCGTCTCGATGATCGAGCTGGGCACCACGGGCAGTCGTGTCTCTGAGTAGTTGCGGTCGTAGAGCTTGCGCAGCTTCCACTCGCCAAAGCGGTATTGCAGGTCGCTGGTGGTGTTGTTGAGCATGTTGGTGGCCAGCTCTTTCGACAGGTCGCGGCTCCGTCCGTTGCCCAGCGTCTTGTCGCCAAAGCCGGTGGTGCAGATGGTGAGCGTGCCATAGACGCCCAGCCCCGTGTCGGTGTATCCGGCATCGCTATGCACGGCCAGCGACATCTCGATGGGCACGTGGCGACCCGCCGAGTCGGGGGCATAGGCCGAGCCTCCGCAGAGCAGGTTGGTCATGTATGAGCGCACGTTGATGTCGTCGGCATAGTCGTTCAGGCCTCCCTTGAAACTATACACCTCGTAGGGCATGCCCGCCCACTGTGCATAGTAGCGTGCCCCCTCTAAGCATCGTGGCAGATGGCTGGTGGTGCCTCCGCGCTTGATGTTGCCCATGCCTCCTCCGAAGCGCACGGCATCGGTGGTGACCACTCCCCGGTGATTCGACAGGTTCGACACCACCACGCTGTTCTGCTGCGAGATGCCCGCGTCGAAGTCGAAGGTGCCCAGATACACCCATGTGCTCCCGCCCATCTGCTGGTTCACGCGGAACTCGGTGGCCACGCCCTTGTGCCACACCGTGTAGTGGGCATCGTCGATGCTGCCGTCCACGGTCTGATAGCTCACGTACACGGCATAGCGCCCCGCCTCGGGCAGGTTGGGCTGGTAGGCCACTTCGCTGGCCTTGCTCTTGTTCTTCGTGGTCTCGGCCATGCGTGCCGTTCCTGCCTCGAAAGGGTTCTCGCCGTCCACGTAGGCACCGTCGTGCATGGCGAAGCCCTTGCCCGGTGCTTGTTGCCAGGCGTTGCGGTAGTAGCTCTCCTCGTAGCGGAAGTTCACCAGCGTGTTGGTGGGGTCGTTGTCCACTATCACCTCGTGGCGCTGCCAGTCGCGCTCGCGGGGTGTGAACACCACGGCGCCGGCATCTTCGAGCATGGGGATGAGGTAGGGCACCACGATGGTCTGTGTGAACAGGTCCTCGGTGGTGCAGTAGAGTGCGGGTCGCTGCCAGCGCCAGTAGCCTTTCTGCTGGTCGTAGTAGCGTCCGTGACTGGCCCATACCGACACATGGCGGTCTTTCAGTCCACGGCTGATGCTGTAGGGCAGCGACTCGTTGCGCACCCACGCCTTCTGCGCCCCTGCGGGGATGGTGAATAATGAGCAGTTGAGAATGAATAGTGCCGCCATCAAGCGGCGCAATGGTATATCGTACATCTGGAGTGAGGAGTTCGGAGTGAGGAGTTAATTGTTAAATTGTAAACAACTCGGGTTTTCGCCCCTGGTAGTCCTTATAGTATAGTTTGATGTCTTTCATGTCGGCCTCGATGTCGCCGGTGGGCATGATGGTGCGTGTGCACTCTATCAGCTTGCGCTTGTAGTCGATGGCGTAGAGCAGGATGGGGATGTTGGCCTTCTGCGCGATGATGTAGAATCCTCGCTTCCACTCCGTCACGCGTTTCCTCGTGCCCTCTGGCGTGATGCACAGCCGGAAATGGTCGCGCTGGCCGATGTCGGCAGCCAGCGTGTCGGTCATGCTGGTGTGCTTCTGCCTGTATACGGGGATGCCGCCCAAGCGGCGGAAGAGAATGCCCAGCGGCCAGAAGAACCACTCCTTCTTCATCAGGAAGTTGCTCTTCATCCCGCTCGCCACGTTGTAGAGCTCGCCGATGATGAAGTCCCAGTTGCTGGTGTGCGGGGCCAGGCAGATGATGCACTTCTCGGGGCATGGCTGGTCGATATGGGTTGTCCAGCCCATGCGCTTATAGAGCAGCCACGTGCAGAAACGTTTCATAGACTGCTGATGTGGTCGACCAGCTCGCTCACCTCGGCTGCGAACTTGGTGCGCAGGTCGTGGAAGTAGGCCTTGGCCGAGATGCCTGGTTCGGGGTGTGACACGCGTGCAATGTAGTTTCGCTGCGTCTTCAGGATGCTGAAGAGCACGGCGTCGGCATTGTCGGATTGCTGCTCGTTGCCATAGAGCGAGGCGGCGATGCACTCGGCGAACAGCTCTTCGCAAATGCTGTTCACAGAGCGTTTCAAGGTTCTTTTGTTTGCCATTTTTCTTCTCTTTTGTCCTTCATTCGGCAAAGTTAGGAAAAAAAAATGAAACCAACAACCATTTCCACATATTTATTTTTCGGAAAATTTCGGAAAAGAGAAAACGGGGGCTCACAGACGGTGAACTCAACGGTCTACTACTTTAGTACTGTCTGCCCTTCTCTTTTTAATCTGCTTCTCCCCGGCGCCTCTATTTCATGAAGACGAAGTAGACGGCCAAGATGAGGCAGAGGAATGCCATGGCATGGTTCCAGTGTAGCGACTCGCCATTGAAGACGAGTGTGGCAAAGACGGTGAACACGGAGAGTGAGATAACCTCTTGTATCACCTTCAGCTGCATCAACGTGTAGGGGCCGCCATTGCCCACGAAGCCCATCCTGTTGGCGGGCACCTGGCACGAATACTCGGGCAGGGCCAGCAGCCAGGAGCAGAGGATGATGAGGTAGAGGGGGGTGTCGTCGGTGAATACTTTCAGCTGCTGTAGCTTCAGGTGGCCATACCAGGCGATGGTCATGAAGATGTTGGAGATGATGAGCAGACCAATGGTGTAGATTTGACTCATGGTGATGATTTAGTTTGATGTTTTGACCAATGTTTTTTTGCCGTTGCTGATGTTTATGCCTCGCCGTGGGTGCTTCAGTGGCCGCCCGGCAAGGTCGAAGCGAGGAGCCTTGGCTGGTGCCGCCTCCTCCGCTGCTGCCTCGCCGATGGCCGCCGCCTGCTGTCGCAGCTGCTTCATGTCGTCGCGGGTGAGCACGAAGTCGCAGGTGAACGCCTCGCGCCACCACTCGGCATTGCAGCAGCTGTGGTCGGTGCTTTTGAATTCGGCGCTGTTGGGGTTGTTGGTGCGCGCATAGTCGTACCACGGCATGAAGAAGAGCCACTTGGCGCCCGCGCTCCACTGCTTGCTGATGGTGGGCACGTTGCCGCACTCGGTGAGGGCCACGAGCTTGGTGGGCGAATGCTGTTGCAGAAACTTGTAGCAGGTGGAATAGATGTTGGCGGCATTGTTGTTGTTGTAGACGTCGATGCCTACGATGTCTACATAGTCGTCGCCGGGATACCATCGATAGCCGTCGCTGTAGGGCTTGCCCCATGCCGACGCTTGCGTCCACACCCAGATGAGGTTGTCGAGTCCTGCATCCTGGAAACGGTGGTACATGACGCGCCACAGCTCGTTGCACGCTTCGGCGTCGCGCCCCCACCAGAACCACTGGCCTCCCGCCTCGTGCAGCGGGCGCCATAGGACGGGGATGCCGGCTTGCTTCAGCAGCTTCAGGTAGGAGGCAATTTGGTCGATGTCCTTCATCATCTGCTTGTACTCGCCCGATGTGGGGTCAAAAATCTTGCGAACGTCGAAGGTCGTCTTGTCGGCCTCGGTACCCCAGTAGAACGAGTAGTTGCCACTGCTGTTGGCTGGCACGTTCCAATGCCAGAGGATGCTGACCACGCCGCCTTGGCGGTTCCAGGCACTGACCTCGCTGATGTTGGTGTAGTCTATCCATCCCCCCTTCGACGAGAAGGGATGGTGGATGTAGTCGAAGCCATTCAGGGCGGGCCATGTGCCAGTGTGCTGGTGCACCCACTTGGCTTCGTTCAGGTTCCAGTTCACATTGGCCATGGTGCCCGAGAGGGTCTTCTGGCCAGCAATGCTCTGTAGGCACTGCAGCAACTGCTCGGTCTCGGTTGAGCGCTGATGAGGCTCCTGCGCATATAATCCATGGGCGAAGGACAGCAGCAGGAGCAAGGGTAGGGCGAGATGATTCATTTTCATGGTAGTGGATGTTCTTGCAACCGTCGCTGATGCTCAGTCCATGCGGTCGCGATAGTCCTCGAAGCGGTATCGGCGCAGCGTCTCGAGCGTGCCGTCGGCGTGGAGCATGGCGATGTCGGGGTGGATGATGCCGTTGAACATGGTGGTCTTCACGGTGGTGTAGTGTATCATATCCTCGAAGATGATCTCTTCGCCCACCTGCAGCTCGTGGTCGAACTGCCAGCTGCCCAGGAAGTCGCCGCTCAGGCAGCTGTTGCCCCCCAGACGGTAGACGTGCCCAACGTCAGAGGCTCCTTGCTGCTGTTGTCGTTCAACGTTCAACGTTGAATGTTCAACGTATTCAGCTCCTCTCACGTCGGGCATGTAGGGCATCTCGAGGCAGTCGGGCATGTGGCAGGTGAAACTGACGTCGAGGATAGCCGTGCGAATGGCGTGGTCGTCCACGATGTCTACTACGTGGCTCACCAGCGGCCCTGTCTGCCAGGCAAAGGCGCTGCCCGGCTCCAGGATGATGTGCAGCCAGGGGTAGCGCTGGTGCAGCCCCTTCAGGATGCTGACGAGGAGGGGCACGTCGTAGTCGCGCCGCGTCATCAGGTGGCCTCCGCCCAGGTTGAGCCATTTCAGCTGGGGGAACCAAGGCGCGAAGTGCCGCTCGATGTGCTGCAGCGTGCGCTGGAGCACGTCGGCTCCGCTCTCGCAGTGGCAGTGGCAGTGGAATCCCTCCACATGCGGGGGCAGCTGCTGGGGCAGACGGTCGGCGGTGATGCCAAAGCGTGTGCCGGGGGCGCAGGGGTTGTAGAGCAGGGTGCCCACCTCGCTGTATTCGGGATTGACGCGCAGGCCGATGGAGCAGCCGTGGGCAACGGCGGCACGGTGGTGGCGCTGGTACTGCGAGAGGGAGTTGAAGGTGAGGTGGCTCGACAGACGGGCTATCTCGTCGATCTCGTCGTCGATGTAAGCGGGCGAATAGGTGTGCGCCTTGTTGCCAAAGCACTCCACGGCCAAGCGGGCCTCCCACAGCGAGCTGGCCGTGGTGCTGCCAATGTATTCGCGGAAGATGGGGAACGTCTTCCACAGGGCGAAGGCCTTGAAGGCTAAGATGATTTCCACCTGGGCTTCGCTTGCCACGTGGCTGATGAGCTGCAGGTTGCGGCGCAGCTTCGCTTCTTCGATGATGTAGACTGGGCGTGTCATGCTGAAGGACTATTACTGAAGTGTCTCCGAGAAGTAGTGCTGTCTGAGGGGTTGGGCCACAGCGTTGCCCTTCAGCTCGATGACGCGCAACAAACGGATGTCGGCCGACGATGCTCCCACCTTGACGGTGAAGCGTCCGGGGCTAACGTTCCACTGGCGCTGGCCGTCGTGGGTGTAGTAGCCCAGCTGCTCGGTGTAGAGTTTCATCTTCACCGTCTTCGCCTCGCCCGGCTGGAGCGCCACTCGTGCGAAGCCCTGCAGCTGCAAGGGGCGGATGTGCTGGCCATCGGTGGTGGGCGAGAGGTAGACCTGTGCTATCTCGTCGGCAGCCACTGTGCCCGTGTTCTTCACTTCAAACGACAGCTCGAAGCCTTCGTCGGCAGTGCTGGCTTCGGCGGGCAGCTGCAGGTTGGCGTAGTCGAAGGTGGTGTAGCTTAAGCCATAGCCGAAGGGCCACTGCACGCGTGGGTCGGCATTGGCGGAATAGTTGTAGCACAGGGGTTCGTAGACCTCTGTATTCGGATAGCTCACCGACAGCTTGGCCGATGGTGCCACGTGGCCATAGAGGATGTCGGCCACGGCGCGCCCGCCCTCCTCGCCGGGATACCAGGCCTGCACCACGGCGGCGCAGCGCTCGGCCAGCCCCGACACCACCTGTGCCCTGCCGCCAAACAGCACCAGCACCACGGGCTTGCCTGTGGCGATGAGGGCCTCGACATACTGCTCCTGTCGGCCGGGCAGCCGCAGTCCCTGTCGGTCGCGGTTCTCGCCGCAGAGCATCACGTTCTCGCCCATGGCGGCAACGATGACGTCGGCCTGGCGGGCTATGCGCAGGGCCTCAGCCCAGTCGGCCTTCTCGCCCGAGTCCACCTTGCGGTGCAGCAGCGCATATTCCCATGCACGCTCGTCGCCCAGCTCGCTGTATTGGGTCTCAATCTCTTCCGTCCAGTCGCAGCCTCGCGAATAGCTGATGCTGAAGCCTTCGGGCTTCTGCTGCTCCATGCCCTCCAACAGGCGCACGATGTGTGGATGCTCCAAGTCGTCGGTGATGCGCTTCCAGAAATAGGCCATAGCGGGGAAGGAATAGTCGCCACACATGGCCCACATGGAGTTGGCGTTGGGGCCGGTGACGAAGACGCGGGCCGCCTGCAGGGGCAGGATGCCATTGTTTTGCAACAGCACCACCGACTGTGTGGCGATGTCGTAGGCTGTCTGCCGCTCCTCGGGACTGTCGAGGACGATGTTGCCAGGGCTGTAGAGATAGGGGTCTTTGTCCATCAGTCCGGCGCGGAACTTATAGCGCAGCACATTCTTCACGGCACGCTCCAGCACCTCGGACTTCACCAGCCCCTGGTCAATGGCCTCTTGCAGGTGGGCGTAGTTGGTGCCGCGTGGGAAGTCGACGTCGTTGCCCGCATTGATGGCAGCGGCGGCCTTCAACACAATGGGCGATACTCCTAACTCCTCACTCCTCACTCCTAACTCCTCACTCTCAACGGGCAGTTGGTCGATGGCCGTATAGTCGCTCACCACCATGCCGTCGAAGCCCAGATAGCCGCGCAGGATGTCGGTCAGGATTTCGCTGTTGGCCACGCAGTTGGTGCCATGCACGGCGTGGTAGCCCGGCATCAGCGCTCGGCTGCCCGCCAGACGTATCATGGCCTCGTGGGGCATCAGTATCTCTTCCATCAGCTCCTTCTCGTCGGCATCGCCGCCTCCGCCATAGCCTAAGTAGTGCTTGGAGCAGGCTCCCACGCCGCGCTTCAGGTCGCCCTGCTGAAGTCCGCGCACGAAGGCGGTGCCCATGACGGCCGATAGGTAGGCATCCTCGCCATACGACTCTTCCAAGCGGTTGAAGCTGGGCGTGCGGCACACGTCGACCATTGGCGAGAGCGACAGCACACCACCCATGCTGCGCAGCAGGGTGCCCGTCTGGCGGGTCTTCAGCTCGGCCAATTCAGGGTTGAACGAGCATGCCTGTCCTATCTGCTGTGGATAGATGGTGGCCCCACGTGTGTTCACCCCTGATAGCACCTCCTCGTGGAAGAGTGCGGGTATGCCGTTGGGCGTGTTCTGCATCAGCCATTGCTGCACGGCGGCCACGCGCTGGCGCAGCACGCTGGGTTCCATGTTCTTCTGGCTGGCAAACTGCGAGAAGTGGCCGATGCCGTAGGGGATAAGCTGTCGGCAGCAGGCGGTGTCGAGCTGTCCACGGTCGTCGAAGAGTTCGTCCATATACGTGCTTTGCAGCTGGGCGATGCGCTCCTCTGGCGACATGCGCTGATAGAGTTCGTCAACCTGCTGCTCAAGGCTGTCGCTGGGAGCCGAGCAGCCCGTGGTCAGTGCGGTCATAGTCATCATAGCCATCATGATTACTGTTGTCTTCTTGTTCTTTCTTAACGTGGAGCTGATGTTCATAGTCGTTTAGTTATAATAGTAATACCAGTAAGTGTTGCGGAAGTCGTCCTCGGTGCGCAGCCGTCGCTCCGATTTGCGTGGATAAACCGATTCCATCTGGTGGAACTGCTCGAAGCGGAGCATCATCGTGCTGTCGCTATAATTATATAATAATGTGTCGGCATTCAGGTGGCGGTAGAGCACCAACGCCTCGCGATAGTGGCGGGGCAGCGAGTCGTTCACGGTGTAGTAGCGTGGCAGCTGGTGGGTGAAGGCATCGAGCTGGCGGTTGATGAGGCTGGCCATCAGCCGATAGTCGCGATAGGCGTGTGTCACTGCCGAGTCGTTCACTACGCATGCCAGATGCTCCAGCGTGTCTATATACTGGCTGGTGGAGAGTCGCTTGGCGTAGGGGTTCACGTCTAAGTAGACGCGCCGTGTGGTGTCGGCCATCAATGCCACGCGCAGTGCCGAGTCGTTGCGGATGGCAATGCTGTCGGGGCCTATGCCAAAGAGCTGCCAGAGCAACGTGTCGGGCATCACCAGCAGATGGCTGTTGCTGCCCCTCAGAGGCAGCAGGTCGGCACCGGTGCCGCTGATGGGGTATTCGAAGAGGCGCTCGCCCAGCTGGCCTTTCTGCGCCAAGGCGAAGGCTCTGAGCATGGTCAGGCTGGCATCGCTCTCCAGCGACCGATGTCCCACGCGCAGGGCCTCGTCGGCATCGCCCTGCATCAGTGCCACCTCGGCACGCGCCTTGTAGTGGGCCACTGCCTGGGTGTTGCCCACGCTGGCCACCATCAGCATCATGGCTGCCATCTGCAACACATTGATCCACATGCAGCGCGAGAGCAATCCCTGGGCACCCTTCTGCTCGGCGGCGAAAGTGGGCACCTTGCGCGCCACAATCACCACGCCCACCCATAGCACCAGCACCAGCGGCCCTGCCCACAGCCAATGCCCCCACCTGAAGGGGAAGGAAACGCTGCTCACAAAGGCCAGTAGCAGAAACGAGGGCAGATAGGTGAGCGCATGGGAGCGGCGTGACAGGCGGGTGATGACATACACCAGCAGCTGCACCACCACCAGCACCGCCGTGATGATGAGTGTGCCCACATTGCGGTCGTAGTGCGTCTTGCCGCCGCTGAGCCAGTGTTGGGCCACTGAGAGCATGTCGGCTTGGAAGAAATAGAGCCAGCCAAGGCAGAACAATAGGAAAAGAACAAGGCACACCATGCGGATTGTCAGTGTGTTGTCCTTCTTGTCGGTATCATTAGAATGCATCTTTGCCAATAAGTTTGCTGCAAAAGTACGAATTATTCGCCAAAGAGCAAAAAAAAAGGAGAAGAATTGAATCTGCAATAAAATATTTTCTTTACCTTTGCACACAAATATCAAGAAAGATGCTCAGACAAATACTCGCATTCGTGGTTGCCGCCATGCTCTTCTCGGCCTGCCACAAAGATAAAAAGCACGAGGAGCGCCAGCCCGCCACCCTGTCGGTGCTGGTGTATATTGCTGGCGACAACAACCTGCAATCGTTTATCCACAACGACATTGCCCAGATGGTGGAGGGTAGCCAGACCATCGGTGCCGACTGCCATCTGCTGCTGTTTGTAGATGCCGCTGGCGAGCGCCCCTACTACGTGAAGGTGGAGAAGGGCGACACGGTGCACGTGAAGACCTTCGGCCAGGAGCTGAAGAGCAGCGACCCGGCGACGCTCACAGAGGCCCTGCAATGGATGCGCCAGAACTACGAGGCCAAGAGCTACGGCTTGGTGCTGTGGGGCCATGCCGACGGATGGACGATATGGCAGAAGGATGGCGACAGTTCACCTCGGCGTGCCTACGGACAGGACAGGACGGGCGGCGAGCAGTGGATGAACATCCCCGACATGGCGCGCGCCATCGGTCAGGCCATGGGAGACCAGCGGCTGCGCTTCATCTTTGCCGACTGCTGTTGCTTCCAGAGTGTGGAGTCGGCTTACGAGTTGCGCCATTCGGCCGACTGCATCATTGCCTCGGCAGCTGAGATACCGGGCGAGGGCGCACCCTATCACACCGTCATCCCCGCACTCTTCAGCCAGCGCGACGATTTTGCCCAGATGGCGGCAGATGCTTACTACCAGCAGACGTCGGGCGGCTACCGCGAGCCCATGTCGGTGGTGATGACCAGCCAAATGGAACGCTTGGCCGACGCCACACGCACCGTGCTGAAGCAGAGCCTGACACACATAGACGAGGGCTATCCCGACGTGGAGGGACTCATCTACTACTACGACCAGACGCTCTTCGACATGCAGGACTTCATGCTCCGCCATGCCTCGCCTGAGAACTACGCCCAGTGGAAGAGTGTCTTCGACCAGGCCGTGCCCCATCGCACCTTTGTCCCTGTGTGGATGGCCAACCACGTGCCCTATCTCAGCGCGTGGAGCTCCGACGTGTTCCGCGACTTCGAGGTGACCGAAGAGCGATTTGGCTGTGTGAACATGTTTGTGCCACAGAACAGCACCACGAAGAACAAGCGGCAGCAGAACGAGCGCATCGGCCAAATGCAGTGGTATAAAGCCGTCGGCCTCGATGAGCTGGGATGGTGACACCCACCTCTACAGCCCCTTTTCCGCCCTTTTTCGTCGGCGCGATGAAAAAAAACTACTTTTTCCTTTGTGGTATAAATTTTTTTTCCTACCTTTGCACCCGCAAAACGAAAGAATGGCTCGCAGCAGCCCGCACCTGGTCGGTTCATCTAACGGTTAGGATACAAGATTCTCAATCTTGGCATAAGGGTTCGATTCCCTTACCGACTACCACCAAAGAAGCCCTGAGCAAGGCACGAAAAGACTCATCATTCATCTATCCGGTCGGTTCATCTAACGGTTAGGATACAAGATTCTCAATCTTGGCATAAGGGTTCGATTCCCTTACCGACTACCACCAAAAGAGGCCTGCATGAGAGGCCTCTTTTTTCATTCACTCACTCAACCAAATGCCACATGCAGCATTACAGGGGAGTGAGCACACCCGGAATTCACAGAAAAATAGTTCACAGAAGAATCCCGACCTGCGGTATAAACCTGATATTCGTAGCGGTCGGACGACAAATCCGTCCGAGCGGGGTCACCAGTAGGGGCGGACCTTGTGTCCGCCCGCAAACGGCTTGACCCACGCGGACGGACACAAGGTCCGTCCCTACGGTTCG
>JAEEGG010026997.1_pt1 | contig 10919 bp, 11 predicted proteins | sample 9134161 | NCBI WGS metagenome assembly JAEEGG01 (sample SAMN16246543, study PRJNA631951) | gut metagenome | biome: gut microbiome; feature: rumen; material: CR-attached | host: Bos | place: Iran: Karaj | collected 2018-10
GTTTGCCGTAAGCTTCTTTCAGATTCCGCCTCGCGACGGACACCCTTGCTCTTGGCTATGTGATTCCCGCTATTAGGGCTCACTCGGGACTTGCACCCGTTAGACAATACTCATGCCGAGCATACAAAAAGGAGTTAAAAGCAAAGCTCTTAACTCCCATCTCGGATTAACGTTTGTCGACGTACTGGTAATCGCTGCCGTAATCGCCGGTAGGAAAGACGAAGATGTCGTCACTGATGCCCCCGGACTTGAAGTTGCTGATGTGAATGTTAGCCCAAAACAGCGCCACCTTTATCTTGATGTGCTGCGGAGCATAGGTACGGGGATCGAGCAATGCCTTGGCCTGTTTCACAGTGCCCTTGGCTCCATGCTTCTGTTTCAGCGTGATGACGATGCCGGCATTGGTTCGCTCCATGGTGTAATTGAAGTCGTCGAGTGTAAACTTGAACTTGCTACCATACTTGTCGTGCTTGCCCGACTTTACATCGTAGACCTCTATCACCTTCTTCTTCTTGAAAACGCCATAAGCCGTGACGCCATCGTTCCACTGAGTGACCTTAGCGTCGTCAAACTTGCTTTTCTTCCCCTTATACCAGATGGTGCCTTGAGTTTTGTAGACACCTATCAGGTTCACATCGTAGTGTAGTGTGCATCCCTGTGGGCCAAACACCAAATTATAGGCTTTTTCGAACACACGCCGAGCCTCTGGGTCGTTGTCGCCGCAGAAAGCGCCCTGACACATCAGGAAGAGTGTGGCCAGCAGTATACCCAGTCGTCTTAACATACCTGATTAAGCCTCTGCAGGTGCTTCTTCAGCTGCGGGAGCAGCCTCTGCGGCAGCGGCCTCTGCGGCAGCAGCCTTCTTCTCAGCCACCTTCTTTGCTATGGCCTCGTTAACCTGTTTCTCTGCCTCGAGAGCCTTCTTCTCGGCGTCCTTCTTGGCCTTCTGCTCAGCCTCGGCCACCTTCTCCAGACCCTTCTGCTTGTCAGCCTTCCATGCCTCGAACTTCTTCTGTGCGGAAGCCTCGTCGAAAGCGCCCTTCTTCACGCCACCCTTCAGGTGCTTCATCAGGTACACGCCCTCGCGGCTAAGAATGTTACGCACGGTGTCGGTGGGCTGTGCGCCAACCTCTACCCAGTACAGAGCACGGTCGAAATTCAAGTCTACCGTGGCGGGATTGGTGTTAGGATTGTAAGTACCAATCTTCTCAGTGAAACGACCATCACGTGGTGCACGAGCATCGGCGATGACAATGCTGTAGAAAGCATAGCCTTTACGACCGCCGCGCTGCAATCTGATTTTTGTTGCCATTTGTTTTGTTTGTTTTTTATTAAAAAAAATTGAATTTCATGCCTTCATCTCGTGAAAGCGGGTGCAAAGGTACGCTTTTTTGGCCAAATGAGCAAACTTTTCTCTTCTTTTATATATCCGTTTAATTATTTTTGTGTAATTTTGTGCTCGAAATGATAAGCGAACTGTCTATTCTCATACCTACATACAATGGTGACTGCCGTAAACTGGTTGCCAGTCTCAGTAGTTTGGCTGCACACTGCAACGGCTTGCAATATGAGATTGTGGTGGCCGACGACGGGTCTACCGACCGTTCGTTTGTTGATTTGTGCCGCGAGGTAGAGCAGGTTCCCCACTGCCGGTTTATTGTGCGCGACGTCAATAGCGGGCGAGCTGCCATACGCAATTTCCTGGCCCGTGAGGCTCGCTACGAGTGGCTGCTCTTCATAGATTGCGACATGACCATCGTGGGCGAGGACTACCTGCAGAATTATCTCGACGCCGATGCCCCTGGTGTCATCTATGGCGGATATGTAGTAGGCTCAGGCCCTAACTCATGCCTGCGCTACATCTATGAACAGCAATGCGCCTCACAGCACACGGCAGAGGAGCGACGCAAGCGGCCGTTCATGCACTTTCACACCTGCAACATACTGGTGCCCCGCAGCGTAATGAGCGAACACCCCTTCGACGAGCGTTTCCACAGCTATGGCTACGAGGATGTGCTCTTCGGCAAACATCTGCGACAGGCAGGCATAGCCATCAGCCACCTTGACAATCCAGTTGGCTTTTGCACCTTCGAGGACAATCCACACTTTGTAAGCAAGACCGAAGAGGGCCTGCGCACGCTCCACCAGTTTCAGGACGAGCTGCGAGGCTACTCTAACATGATTACATTCGTAGAGGGTATCCATATAGGAGCCGTCCGTGCAGTCATCCGGCTGTGGCACCGTCTCTTCGGCAAGCTGGAGCGGCGCAACCTCTGCGGCTCCCATCCCAGCCTGCGTGTATTCAAAATCTACAAGTTAGGCTATTTCTTATCATTAAAGCAGACACATTAACATACAATTATGAAACGACTACTATTTATAGTCAGCTATGCATTCGCCCTGGCACTTGGCTCCACACCCGCTGTGGCGCAGACCAGTTTTGAGCAGGCCGTGGCTGATCGAGGCTACAATGAGAACGTTCAGGATCTGAGTGAGTCGATGAACATCAAAGTAGCAGAGCCCGACCTGGCATTCGTCAACCTGGTGGGCTTCACCGGCATGCCTACTTACAAGAGCGATAAGCGCAAAGGCTACATTGAGGTGTACGACGGCAATGGCCATTACTTCCGCAAGCCTGTCGTCATTCAAGCACAGGGAGCCTACTCCTTGCGGTTCCCCAAGAAGAACTTTTCGTGCCAATTCACTGACGAGCAGTGGAATGAAGACGGTGCACCCGAGCTGAAATTCGGCAACTGGGTGAAGCAGGATGGCTTTCACTTTAAAGCTTTCTACACAGACTATACACGCGGTCTTGGCGAATGCGGCTACAAGCTGTTCAGCCAGATGGTGGCCGACAGAGCACCCTACTGGGAGCGCGGCGGCTACTACGAAAGCAGTGCTGCACGCTGTTTCCCCGACGCATTCCCCTGCGCTGTCTACCTCAATGGCAATTTCCACGGCATCTATGCCTGGCAACTGAAGAAGCACCGCAAAAACATGAACCAGAAGAAGGCGCTGGCCACCCACATACACCTTGACGGCAACCTGAACGACACATACATCTTTCGGGGTTACATCTACTGGAGCCAATTCGAGATACGCACGCCAAAGGTACTCTACGACAAACTGGGAAAAGTGTACGATGGCGACGACCCCAATGAACTCATAGACGAGGGCAGTGCCTTCTACTATTCGACTGACGACACCGACAGCATTCGTGCCATCAAGCAGCGCTCGGCCGAGGTGAAGCAGTGCATTGAGACATTGGGCAACTATTGGAATGACCTGCACAGCTTTGAGATGATAGGTACATCAGCAGAGCTGATACGCCAAGAAGTGGAGCAGCGATTTGACATCGAAGCACTTATCGACTATGCCGTGCACTATCATTTCACCCGCAATGGCGACGGCTCGCTGAAGAACTGGCAGTGGTTCACCTACGACGGCAAACGCTGGACCGTAACGCCCTATGACCTCGACCAGACTTTCGGAATAGGCCTCTATGGCAACATAGAGCCCCCCTACCGCCCCTTAGAGAAGCTCACATCAGGTCCTTTCTACTGGATAGACAAATACTTTGCCGACGACATGGCCGACAGATATGCTGCGCTGCGCCAAAGCGGAGTGCTGGCGTATGACAACGTGATGGCCATCATAGACAACTGGCGTTCGCGCATAGGCGAGCAACTATATGCCATGGAAGAAGCACGCTGGCCCCAAAGTCCCTGCTACAGTGATGCCCAGTGCAACGAGGGATGGGAGGCCCTGCCGCTTGACGCCCCGGAATACTACCTCTCAGGGCTTAGCTCCTACAGTGCTAAACGCGAATACCATGCCGGCGATGTGTGCTGGCTGGAAGGACGCCTATGGAGGGCCACCGACACCGTGAAGGGAGTGAAGCCCTTCATCGTCAACTCTAACAGAGACAGCGTGGAGCGAATAAGCTGGTGGCTAGAGGGGCGAATAGCGTTTCTCGACGCCTACTTCGCCTACGACCCCAATTCCACCAATGCCGAAACAGCCCCCTGCGAACCGTCAGCCGGCAAGCGACGCCTGTTGGGCATCTACACCCTCTCGGGCATGAAGGTAGACACACCACTGACGGGGCAGACCTACATCTTCCGCTACACCGATGGAACATCGCGCAAGGCAATGGCACGGTAAAACCACCACATTATTAATATTATACTCAAAACATTTATCGCTTATGACACGCAGATTCGCATTCAAGATGTTCCTCAAGCCAGGCTGTGAGGAAGAGTACCAGAAACGTCACGCCGCCATTTGGCCAGAGCTGGTGAAAATGATTAAAGAGCAGGGTGTAGGCAACTACAGCATCTACTGGGACCGCGACACCAACATTCTCTTTGCCTATCAGGAGTGCTCAAAAGAGGGCAACTCGCAGGACACTGACAACGTAGACCCCATCACGCAGAAATGGTGGGACATGATGGCCGACATCATGGAAGTGAACGCCGACAACTCGCCAGTGACCATCCCCATTCAAGAAGTGTTCCATCTGGACTAAACGGGGCTGTCGAAGCGTATGAAGAAGAAACACTACGTCATCATGGGCCTCGGCTTCCTCTTCCTGGCAGGAGCAGCCGTGGCCCTGACGCTCTACCTGCAGGTCACCGCCCCCTTTCTCTCTACCAGCACCACCCACTATCTGTATGTCGATGCCGACGACACCGCCGACAGCGTCTATGCCAAGCTGTCGCCCGTCAGCACCGAGCGGGGCATGAAGGGTTTCCGCCGCCTGGCATCACACTACGACTACGACCGTCAGGTGCACACAGGGCGATATGCCATTGAGCCCGGCCGCACGGCGCTGCAGGTGTTCCGCCAGCTGCAGGGCGCACAGCAGCAGCCCATCATGCTCACCGTGCCCGAGGTGCGCACCATGCCCCGCATGGCAGCACGGCTCAGCGCAAAGCTCATGCTCGACAGCGCCACCATTGCTCAGGCGCTCACCAGCCAGGACTTCTGCCAGCAGTGGGGCTACGACACCGCCACCATTGCCTGCATCTTCGTGCCCAACACCTACGAGGTGTACTGGAATGTAAGCCTCAGCGCACTCATGCAACGCATGCAGCGCGAGCACGACGCCTTCTGGAACGACACACGCCGGCAAGCGGCCAAGGCCGTGGGTCTCACCCCCAACGAGGTGGTGACCCTGGCCAGCATCATCGACGAAGAGACTGCCGTGGCAGCCGAGAAGCCCACCATTGCCGGCATGTACCTCAACCGCCTTCGCCGGGGCATGCTGCTGCAGGCCGACCCCACGGTGAAGTTCGCATTGGGCGACTTCACCCTGCGCCGCATCCTCAATCGCCATTTAGAGGTGGAGAGCCCCTACAACACCTACAAGCAGCCAGGTCTGATGCCCGGCCCCATACGTGTTCCTTCGCTGCAAGCCGTCGAAGCCGTGCTCCATCCCGCACAGCACGACTATCTCTACATGTGTGCCAAGGAAGACTTCTCAGGCACCCACAACTTTGCCACCACCCTGGCCGAGCATTCGCAGAACGCCCGCCGCTATCAGCAAGCCCTCAACCAGCGCGGCATACGGTAGCGAGCAATGAGAACCAAAAGAGATGAAAAGAGAAGAGAGATACCGCATAGTGCTGGAGCACTTCCGCCGCACCATGCCCCAAGCCGGCACCGAGCTCCACTTCGACAGCCATTTCCAGCTGCTGGTGGCAGTGGTGCTTAGCGCCCAGTGCACCGACAAGCGTGTGAACATGGTTACGCCGCAGCTCTTTGCCCGCTATCCCGACGCCCACGCCATGGCTCAGGCCACCGACGCCGACGTGCTGGCCTACATCAGCAGTGTGAGCTATCCTAACGCTAAGGCCCACCACCTGGTAGAGCTGTCGCGCATGCTCGTAGCGCAGTATGGCGGCGAAGTGCCCTCCACCCTCGACGCACTCATGACCCTGCCGGGCGTAGGTCGCAAGACGGCCAACGTCATGCTGAGCGTGGCATTCGGCCGCACTGCCATGGCCGTCGACACCCACGTATACCGTGTGAGCCACCGGCTGGGCCTTGTGCCCCGCACCGCTAACACCCCGCTGAAGGTAGAGCAGAAGCTCATCAAGCACATACCCGATGCCGACGTAGCACGCGCCCACCACTGGCTGCTGCTGCACGGGCGCTACATCTGCACCGCCCGCAAGCCACACTGTGAGCGCTGCCCGCTGGCCGACGCCTGCAGCTCAGCGCAGCCAGTCGTCCACTAGCCAGCGTGCTATGCTCAGCGGCTCAGGCAAGGTGGGCAGATGGTCGCGCCTGAACCAAGCCACGTCGCTCAGCTCTTCGCGCTGCATGTGTATCTGCCCGCCGGCATAGTCGGCGGTAAATCCCACCATCACGCCCGAGGGGTAGGGCCAGGGCTGCGAGGCAAAGTACCTGATGTTCTTCACCCTCAGCCCCGTCTCTTCCTGCACCTCGCGCTCCACCGCCTCCTCCAGCGTCTCGCCCGTCTCTACAAAGCCCGCTATCAGGCCGTAGAAGCTGCCGCGAAAGTTGCGGCTACGGGCCATGAGCAGCTCGTCGTCACCACGCGTTATGCGCACAATGACGGCAGGCGCCACCTGCGGCCACACCTCCTTGCCACAGTGCTCACAGCGCTTGCTGATGGCGGTGTGGCGCTGCATCGGTCCGCCGCAAACGCCGCAGTAGTGGGTGTTCGCATCCCAGTAGAGCAGCTCGGCGCACTTGCCGGCAGCTATATAGAGCTGTCGCGGCAGCTTATACCAGCTCTGCCGCAGTGCCACGAAGCGCATGGCGGGCCGCAGCGCGCCGCCCTCGTCAGCGCCGTCGCCGTGGAGCGCAGCGCCTATGCCATACGTCTTCACCACAGTGCCGTCGGGCAGCGCCACGTCGAGCACTCCCGTCCATGGCTTCACCTCCGTGGGCGGCGCAGCGCAGCAGGGCACCGTAAACGATCCGTCGGCTTGCTGCTCTATCAGCAGTTCATTGTTGCAGAACACAAAATAGTAGTGCAGAGGGCTGTCAGCATTGTCTTTCATCACACATTTGTTTCACAGTTGTTGAAATATACGCCGCAAAGTTACACATTTTTTCGGCTTTCAAGCACCATAAATACAGATTTTCGCACACTTTTCTTTGAGGTTTCAGCAAAAAACAGTATCTTTGCATGATGGATACAGGAAAATGATTACAAAATTCAAGTTTCGCAAGCTATGACAACTGTGCGCAGCCAGCCCCGTAGGGGCATGACAGTGGTAGCCAGCCATTTCAATGGCTGGTATAAAGGGATGGTAGAAAAGCGTGCCTTTAGGTACGCGACAGCATCCGACCCTTGTCGCGTACCTACGGCACGCCTGCTACACAGACCCCTGTTACCAGCCATTGAAATGGCTGGCTACCACTGTCTGATGCCTACGGCATCGGCTATGCAGAACTTGCGAAACTTGAATTACAAAACAATTATAAACAAAGCGCCATGAAGAAGTTATTAATGATGTTCATCGCCGCAGCCGCCATGACGCTGGCTGCATGCGGCAACAAGGAAAAGACTGTTGCCGCCAGTGAGGAAGCTACTGACACGGTGCCCGAAGGTTACACCGTCTATGACACGCCTACATTCTCAGTGGCATGTCCCGAAGTGCTATACAAGACTGAAGCCTGGGGTGAGGAGGAAGGCAGAGCACTCAACTTCAGTTCCAAGAAGAACGACTCCAACCTGTACTTTGGCCTCAGCTTGAACTATGCCACTGGCGACACCTCCGGCGGTGCTGCCGAAGCTGCACAGAACATGAAGTACAGCATGCAAGCCCAAGACTGGGAGTGCGACGAGCCGAAGGTGGAGGGCCGCATTGCCACCATGCGCTGCACCAAGACCTTTGTCGATGAGACAGACCAAAAACCGTTCAAAGAAATAAAGACGGTGTTCTGCGTTATCGGCAACGACTCCAAGTACCTGAACGGCGACATCACCTACAACGAAGCAGAGGCCGATTTCTACGCCCCCATGGTAATGCCTATCATAAAGTCTATCCAAATAAAATAACACCACATGAAAAAGCATCTGTTAGCCATTATTACCCTGTGCCTGTGCGCTCTCAGTGGAGTGCAGGCGCAAATCAGCTCCGAAGGCAATTGGTACAACGGCACCATCATTTTCTCAGCCTCACACAAGGATCACAACAATGTGCTGCTCAACGCCATGGACGAGGGCGAGGAGCACGAGTTCATGCTACGTTACGTAGGCGAGAAGAACCGCATTCAAACCTATACCGTGGCAAAGACCACCAACGATGCCGTGATGGACTTCAGCCAGGGCACCACCGCACGCCACCAGAAGAGCGAGGGCCTCGACGTCATCTGCTTCTACGACGGGAACAACCGCCTGCAAGCCGTCATGTCGATGGAGCAGGAATGGGATGCACAAAAGATAAATGAGGAGAGATGGAAGAGCCAGATGTATGGCGAATACACCACGGCCGACGGCGAGACCACAGTGAACTGGGACAAGTACAGCCTCAGCATCAACGGCGAGGTGGCACACTACGAGGTGGAGACTTTCAACGGCCGGGTGACGGGCTACATCACCATTTCACCCATTGAAGGCAGCACCAACGTGCTGGAAGGAATGTGGGAGGTGGAGCCCACCCTGCAGGGGCTTACGCTCCATTCGGTGAAGACAACGGGCGAATACTTCTATGACCGCCGCCGCGGCAACAGGCGCATCGTGCTCAAGGAGTCCGCCCCCCTCACGGGCCGTTTCTTCTATGCCAGCCAGGTGCTGCTCAACGACAAGTCATTCAGGAAATTCGACAAAGCCACGCTTCGCATCATGCGCAATGCCATCTATGCCCGTCATGGCTACCGCTTCGATTCGCAGGATTTGCGCGACTATTTTAGCCGCGAGCGCTGGTACCACCCTGCAGCCAGCAACGACGGCATCCGCCTCTCGTTATTAGAGCAGCTGAACGTTGACCTCATCAAATACGTGGAAGCGCAACGGTGATTACTTGCCGAAGAGCAGCTTGCGGTCGCGCTTAGCAGCAGGAACAGTCCATTTCTCGGGCACAAACCTCCAGTTGGCGGCAGCCTGTGGGCTAACGGTGCCCATGCGCGCTATCTCCTCCATCAGGTAGTGGCGCAGGTCCAGCTCACTCTGGTATACGATGCGGCCCTGCAGCGAGTCTTTGGGAATGCCTGCGCCGTGCACTATGAGGTCGCCGCCCCCATTGGCCCTATAGCTATTCATCACCACCCTGTACGTCTTTTCCTCGTCAAAGGGTGTGCCGTCGCTCATCTGCAGAATGTGCACCTTCTGCCCGTCGGGCTTCGTCACGTCCACCTCGTAGTCGATGCCCGAGGCGGAGTCGAAGTTGAAGGTGTAGTTCTTGAAGCCCATGCGCTGCTGGTCGCCGCGGCTGTTTACGTTGAGCTGCAGCAAGTGGTCGGTGGGCTTCGTCATGGTATTGGCCCAGAGGTCGTAGCTCATTTCCAAATGCCCACGTATCTCGCGCCCCGTCATCTTCACCACATAGAGCTGGTTCTCAAATCGGTAAAGCTTAAACATGTCGGCCACAGTAACAGGGCCAGCATCTATCTTTGCGTCGAACGACAGGGGAGCGTTGAACGACACGTCGGCCTTGGTGATTTGCAGCTGTAGCTGGTGAATGAAGTCGGTAAAGGCCGAGGGGCCAAAGTAGCTGTCGCGGGTAGAGCAGCCGTGGGTAAAGGTGCCTATGCGGCGCCCCACAAAAGCTTTTATCCTGTCTATCTGCGGCTGGAAGTGCGCCACCATCTGCTCGTCTACGGCAGCATCGCTCACATCTACAATCATGCCCTTGATGTCCTTACCCACCAGGCGATTTCCGTCGTAGGTCAGGGTGACGGTGGCCTCCGCCACATTCCTCACATAGCAGGAGGGGTCGATGCAGAGCACATCCTGCCCCTTGGGGTTCTTCAGCGTCACGTTGTGCACCTGATGGTCGTGTCCGAAGAATATGGCGTCGAAGCCCTCCACCTCCTGTGCCACGCGCTCGGTAGCATCCTCCTCAATGCCATTCTCCATGGTGATGCCACCGCTCAGTCCGCTGTGAAACAATCCGAAGATGAGGTCGGGCTGCTCCACCTGCTGTATGTACCTCACCCAGCGGCGTGCACAGCTCACCATCTCCTGAAACTCCAGTCCCTGCCACAGACTCTCGTTCAGCCAGATAGGTATGGCCGGCGTCACCATGCCCAGGATGGCTATCTTCACCTTATGCGGCTGGTGGTTAGCGTTCTGAGGCTTCACCACCCTTTCAATGATGGCGTAGGGACGCACATAGGGCAGCTGGTTGCTGCAGTCCACGATGTTAGCCCCCAAGACAGGGCAGCGCACCTCGCGCATCCATTTGTCATACACCTTATGCCCCGTCTCTATGTCGTGGTTGCCCACGGTCTCAGCGTCATAACCCATATAGTTGACGACGGCGGCAGCCAGATTCTCATCATCAGGCATGACATAGTTCGACCAGTACACGCAGGGCTGCCCCTGCAATATATCGCCGTTGTCGATAAGCAGCAGTCGGTCGCCATACTCCTGGCGTAGCCGGTTCACATAGGTGCTGGCGCGAGCGAGTGTGCCCCGCAGCTCACGGCCCTCTATGAAGTCATAGGGGAAGAAGTGCCCATGCACGTCACTTGTTTCCACTACCTTCAATGTCACACTGTTCTTCTGACTCATGGCAGGCGTTGCACTCAGGCAGAGCAAGCCCAAAGAGGCGGCTAATAGTTTTTTCATCATGTGCACTTAACAATTGTTTTTGCAAAGGTAAGAATAAGCGAGCAGACCACAAAAGAAAACGACGATTTTTTGCATATAAAAATACAGGGAGCTGATAGAATCTGCCATATACGCATCCAAGTGTTGCCAAGAGATGCAGCTTGCC
>JAEEGG010026998.1_pt1 | contig 10919 bp, 5 predicted proteins | sample 9134161 | NCBI WGS metagenome assembly JAEEGG01 (sample SAMN16246543, study PRJNA631951) | gut metagenome | biome: gut microbiome; feature: rumen; material: CR-attached | host: Bos | place: Iran: Karaj | collected 2018-10
TCTACGTAATATCTTCCGCACATATCTGGGTTTCCTGTAAATACCGGTCGGTTCTTTGATGATATTATATATTATATAAAAAACATCGGACATTTAAAAGTTTTTATCATCATTTCAGTGATTCTGCGGGATTGACAAAAGGAGCTCAAGAATATATTATAATAACGCTATGGGGCATTAGCGCAGCTGGTTAGCGTATTTGACTGGCAGTCAAAAGGTCACCGGTTCGAGCCCGGTATGCTCCACCATATAGTGTCCGGATCTGCTGTTTTACAAAGCAGGTCCGGATCTTTTTTATGGCAAAAAAGGCCGGAGCACAAAGCTCCGGCCTTTGGCCTGATTGTTTTTAGGATCAGTCTGTTGCAAGATCCTTATAGTACTCATAGCGTTCCTTTGCTTCCTCAGCAGCTTTTTCGAACAGCTGATCAGCGATTTCGGGGAACATCTGCTTGAGCGAACGGTATCTGTTCTCACCTGTGATGAACTGGATGTAGTCTGCAGTAGGCTCCTTGGAATCAAGAGTGAAAGGATTCTTTCCTTCCGCCTTGAGTGAAGGATTGTATCTGTAGAGCGGCCAGTATCCGGCTTCGACAGCTTTCTTCTGCTCAGCCTGAGCTTTGCTCATGTTGATTCCGTGGTTGATGCAGGGAGCGTATGCGATAACAAGTGACGGTCCGTTATAAGCTTCAGCCTCGTTAAGAGCCTTGAGGAGCTGATTCTGGTTCGAACCCATAGCAACGCTTGCGACATATACATAACCGTAGGTCATTGCGATAGCGCCGAGGTCTTTCTTCTTGGTACGCTTTCCGGATGCAGCGAACTTAGCGACAGATCCGGTAGGTGTAGCCTTAGAAGACTGTCCGCCGGTGTTGGAGTAGACTTCGGTATCCATAACGAGCACGTTCACATCTTCGCCCATTGCGAGGACGTGATCGAGTCCGCCGAAGCCGATGTCATAAGCCCAGCCGTCACCGCCGAAGATCCAGATGGATTTCTTGGTGAGGAGGTCAGCGTTCTTTATGACTTCCTTGGCGAGAGTGCATGCCTCGCAGTCGCAGTTCTCAAAGCTGTTCTCTTTGCATGCAGCAAGGAGCTTAGCTCCGGCTTCCTTTGATCCTTCAGCGTCATTCTTCTTTTCGAGCCACTCTGCGCCGGCTGCCTTGATATCAGCATCTGTCCAGTCGACTGCGATGAGTTTCTTTACGGTCTCTGCAAGAGCATGACGTCTTGTGATGATACCGAGGTTGATACCGTAGCCGTACTCGGCGTTGTCCTCGAACAGGCTGTTTGCCCATGCCGGTCCGTGACCATCTGCATTAGTGGTATAGGGGCAGGTAGGAGCGGATCCGCCGTAGATGGAGGAGCATCCGGTAGCATTGGCTATGATCATCCTGTCTCCGAAGAGCTGGGTGACGAGTTTGACATAAGGTGTTTCTCCGCAGCCTGCGCATGCTCCTGAGAATTCGAACAGCGGCTGGAGGAACTGAGAGTTCTTAACGTTGTTTGCCGGGATATCCAGTTTCTTTACAGGAACGCTCATTGCATAATCCCAGTTCTTTGCCTCTTCAAGCTGTGTTGCGAGAGGAGCCATAGTAAGGGCCTTGTTGCCTTTCATTCCAGGGCAGATGTCTGCGCAGTTTCCGCAGCCTGTGCAGTCGAGCGGGCTTACCTGCATACGATATGTATATCCTTCAAATCCTTTGCCGATCGGTTTGATCGTCACGAATGATTCACCTGCTGCAGCCTTTTCTTCATCAGTCACAAGAATCGGACGGATAGCGGCATGCGGGCAGACGAGAGAGCACTGGTTGCACTGGATGCAGTTAGCGGAGTTCCATGCAGGAACGCTTACTGCTATTCCGCGCTTCTCGAACTTAGTGGTACCTACCGGTACGCGGCCTGCAGGATCGAATGCGGATACCGGCAGCTTGTCGCCTTCCTGAGCAAGGATAGGAGCAATGACATTGTCGAAATACTCGGTCGTGCCTTCTACCTTTGCAGGGAGAGCGCCTTCAGTGCATGTAGCCCATGCCTCAGGAACCTTGATCTCTACGAGGTTGCTGATAGCATTGTCTATTGCTGCGTAGTTCATGTTGACCACTGCGTCGCCCTTGCGTCCGTACGTCTTCTTTACTGCAGCCTTCATATATTCTTCAGCCTTCTCGTAAGGCATTACGTTAGCGAGCTTGAAGAATGCGGCCATCATGATCATGTTGATACGGCTTCCGAGTCCGAGGCCGGTAGCGATCTTGATAGCGTCGATGTTGTAGAAGCGGAGCTTCTTGTTGGCAATCATCCTCTTCATGGAGACCGGAAGCTGAGCATCCATCTCTTCCACGGTCCACGGGCTGTTGAGCAGGAATACTCCACCCGGTTTGCAGGATGAAAGCATGTCATATCTGGTTACATAGCTGGAGTTGTGGCAAGCCACGAAGTCAGCATGCTCGATGAGATATGGGCTCTTGATCGGGGATTTTCCGAATCTGAGATGGCTGATGGTGATACCACCTGACTTCTTGGAGTCATATGCGAAATATCCCTGTGCATAAAGATCGGTATGGTCTCCGATGATCTTAATGGAGTTCTTGTTTGCACCGACTGTACCGTCCGAACCAAGTCCATAGAACTTGCAGGAGATGGTGCCTTCCGGAGCAACGTCGAGCTCACCTTCATAATCAATGGATGTGAAGGTAACGTCGTCTTTGATACCGATGGTGAAATGGTTCTTCGGAGCGTCCTTGTCAAGCTCATCAAATATTGCCTTGACCATGACAGGAGTGAATTCCTTGGAGCCCATTCCGTAACGTCCTCCGATGATGACGTCCGCATCGCGGTTCTCTTCTCTCAAAGCTGCAACAACATCTTCGTAGAGAGGCTCTCCGAGGGATCCTGCTTCCTTTGTACGGTCGAGGACAGCTATCTTCTTAGCTGTAGCAGGGATAGCAGCCACGAAGTGGCTTGCACTGAAAGGTCTGTAGAGGTGTACTTTCACGACACCGACCTTAGCGCCGTTCTGATTGAGATATGTGACGGTCTCGTCTACGACGTCAGCACCGGAACCCATGATGACGATGACTTTGTCAGCATCGGGAGCTCCGACATAGTCGAACAGATGATATTCACGGCCTGTGAGGTCTTTGACCTGAGCCATGACTTCCTCGACGATCTCAGGCACTGCAAGATAATACTTGTTTGCAGCTTCTCTGTTCTGGAAATAGATATCGGGGTTCTGAGCGGTGCCCTGCATATGAGGATGATCAGGGTTCATTGCGCGAGCGCGGAACTCATCGATCTTGTCCCACGGTACGAGGGTCTTCATCTCGTCATAGGTGATGCCGTCTATCTTCTGGATCTCATGAGATGTACGGAATCCGTCAAAGAAATGAAGGAAAGGAACGGAAGCTTTCAGTGTAGCAACATGAGCTACGAGAGCCATATCCATAACTTCCTGAACACTTCCGGCAGCCAGCATTGCAAAACCGGTCTGTCTGCAAGCCATAACGTCTGCGTGATCTCCGAAGATGTTGAGTGCATGTGCAGCAAGGGCACGTGCGCTGACATGGAATACGCAAGGGAGAAGCTCTCCTGCGATCTTGTACATGTTAGGGATCATCAGAAGGAGTCCCTGGGAAGCAGTGAAGGTGGTGGTGAGAGCTCCGGCTACGAGAGAACCGTGAACAGCACCTGCAGCACCTGCTTCGGACTGCATTTCGGAAATGTGCAATTTCTGGCCGAACAGATTCAGCTGTCCGTTAGCAGACCATACATCAGCCACTTCAGCCATTGGTGAGCTCGGTGTGATTGGGTAAATAGCTGCAACATCGCTGAACGCATACGCTACATGGCTGGCAGCTGTATTACCATCAAGAGACATCTTTTGTGGCATTTAAATTTTTCCTCCTTATAATAAATACTTATCCTTAAAAATAGTCAAAGATAACCTAAAATACCATCTAATATTGTAATAGTCTGAACGATTCATTGTCAAGGAACACATACCCCTTGAGAAGGGAGAGAAGAAAGCGAAAATTTGCTTTTACAAAGGGCTTTCAAGGGCTTTTTTGATGCTGCCGGTTCTGCTTTTTGGGACAAGGAAAATAAAAAGGAAAAAAGTCTGGACATTATGATATAATAGTCAGGAAATTCTTTACGAAGGAGGAAGTCTACAGATGGAAAGACCTACTTTTTATATAACAACACCTATCTACTATCCGAGCGATAATCTGCACATAGGACACACATATTGCACAGTCGCAGCAGACGCAATGGCAAGATTCAAGAGAAATACGGGCTTTGATGTCATGTTCCTCACCGGAACGGACGAACACGGGCAGAAGATCGAAAAGAAGGCATCCGATGCTGGAATGACTCCGAAGGAATACGTCGACATGATCGTGGGCAATATAAAGGAACTCTGGAAGCTCATGAACATCTCAAACGATGATTTCATAAGGACCACCGATGAGAGACATGAGAAGGCAGTCCAGAAGATATTCCAGAAGCTCTATGACAAGGGAGATATTTATAAGGGAGAATATGAGGGCTGGTACTGCACTCCGTGTGAATCTTTCTGGCTCGACAGACAGCTTGTGGACGGAAAGTGCCCTGACTGCGGAAGACCCGTCCAGAGGGCAAAGGAGGAGAGCTATTTCTTCCGTCTGTCCAAATATGCTCCGAGACTCATAGAACTGATACAGAACAACCCCGAATTCATTCAGCCGGTTTCCAGAGCAAATGAGATGCTGCAGAACTTCCTGCTTCCCGGTCTCGAGGACCTTGCAGTCTCAAGAACCTCGTTCAAGTGGGGCATACCTGTTCCCTTTGACGACAAGCATGTCATATACGTATGGGTGGATGCGCTCTCAAACTACATAACCGCTCTCGGATATACATCCGATAATGATGAACTGTACAGGAAATACTGGCCTGCAGATATTCATCTCGTGGGCAAGGAGATCATAAGGTTCCATACCATCATCTGGCCGGCAATGCTTATGGCACTGGACCTTCCGCTGCCTAAGCAGGTCTACGGACATGGCTGGGTAATTATGGACGGAGGAAAGATGAGTAAGTCCAAGGGAAATGTCGTAGATCCTGTAAGGCTTGCAGCAAGGTATGGAGTGGACGCTCTAAGATACTTCCTTCTGAGAGACATGCCTCTCGGACAGGATAGTCAGTTCTCGAACGAGATCCTCATCAACCGCATCAACTCTGATCTGGCCAACAATCTCGGAAACCTCATGAGCAGAAGTATCGCAATGAACATGAAGTATTTCGATGGCATAGTCGGAAGAAGCGGAGCTTATGTTCCGGAAGAGGATGACCCGATCCTTGAGAAAGCAAGAGAGCTTCCGTCACAGATAGAAGAACTCATGGACGGAATGAGGCTCGCCGATGCTCTGGCAAAGATATTCGAATATGCGAATGCTCTCAATAAATACATAGACGTGACTGCACCCTGGATACTTGCAAAGGACGAGGACAAGAAGGACAGACTGAAGGAAGTCATGTACAACCTTCTCGAGGGACTGAGGATTATCGGAGTCGCCATCAACCCGTTCCTGCCTGAGACATCGGAGAAAATGAGACAGCAGCTGAACGTCAGCGAAGAACATTTTGACTGGGCATCGATCCTTTCCTACGGAAATCTGCCTGAGGGTACTGAACTCGTAAAGGGAGACCCGCTGTTCCCAAGGATAGATGTCGAGAAGGAATTGAAGGAACTTGAAACACTTTCAGCAGAGGCTCAGGGACCTAAGAAGGCTCCGGTCAAGGATGAGATCACATACGATGAGTTCATGAAGATGGATCTTCGGGCAGCGAAGGTCGTCAATGCCGAAACCGTCAAGAAATCTGACAAGCTGTTAAAACTCACCGTGGATATGGGAGATGAGACCAGGACCATCGTATCCGGCATCAGATCCAAGTATTCTGCTGAGGAGATGATCGGGAAGACCATAGTCATAGTCGCAAACCTGAAACCAGTCAAGCTCATGGGCATAGAGTCTCAGGGTATGATACTGGCAGTAGGAGATGAGGAAGTGAAAGGCCTTCTCACTATAGACGGAGAATTCGAACCGGGAGATATGGTCCACTGATGAAGATGATAGATTCCCACTGCCACGTGGTCACCTCTGAAGCATATGAGGCAGACAGGCAGGAGATAATGAAAGAACTGGAACTTAAGATGGAGGCCATCATAGAATGCGCCTCCTCTTCAGTTGATTTTGAAAAGATAGCCGGGGCAGTGAGCTCTTACGGCTTTGTTTACGGTGCCGTGGGAGTGCATCCCGAGGAAGCGGAAAGCTGGAACGGAAAAACACCGGCTCTCATTAGGCAGTATCTCTCGAACAGTAAGATAGTGGCAGTGGGAGAGATAGGCCTCGACTATTACTGGAGAGACGATGACGCAGCTCTTCAGAGAGACATCTTCCTCGAGCAGCTCCTGCTTGCGAAGGATGAGGAAAAACCAGCCATCATACACAGCAGATCATCCATGGACGATGTTCTTGAGATCATAGGAAAGGTGAGGGGAGTCAGAGGAGTTGTCCACTGTTTCTCAGAGGGAAAGGAGCATGCGAAAAAGGCTCTTGATCTCGGAATGTACCTCGGATTTGGAGGAGTGCTCACATACAAGAAACCGGGAGACATGATGGATGCTTTCATGTATGCTCCCCTTGACAGGATTCTTCTTGAGACGGACAGCCCGTATCTTTCTCCCGTACCCTTCAGGGGCAGGAGGAACAGACCGGACTATGTGGAACATACGGTAAAGAAAATGGCCGAGCTCAGAGGGCTCAGCCATGAAGATATGCTTCGTATCACCAATGAAAATGCCAAAAGGCTGTTCTCATTAGGCGATGAGGTTCAATAACAGATAAACTCCGAATCCGACATAATTAGCCACGACAAAGCCGAATATCGAAAAAATGAGACCTATTGCGACAAGATCCTGATTCTTCATGAACCTTGCTATCGGAGGTATGAAGGCAGGGCTCAGTATGGAAGCTGCGGAGGTTATCAGCGTGGTGTCGGCATCGATCCTTATTATTTTTGCTATAAGAATATGGAGACCGACTATCATCACCTGGATAGCCAGCATTGCGACTATGTAGATGAAGAGGCTGCTTATCGTGCCGGATCCGGAAAAATGGAACATCATGCCCATAGACAGACAGAACATGTCTATCAGGAAATTTCCCATCTCATAGGTGCCCTTTGTTTCCCTGATCTTAGGAATGAGCGAAAACAGAATGGAAAGAGTTGTGATCGCGAGCATCTGGATTATCGCGTCCTGCAGGTTATGCGTGATGAGATAAGAAACCAGAGTGGATATTCCGACTATGAAAATCGCTGCGAGCACGACAAGCCATTTGTCTAGTATCATCTTTAAAGAAAACTTCCCATCTCCTCCTTTTCCCGAACTCAATATGCTCATGTCTTCGGGCTGTTCCGAATCAGATGAAACATATTTGGGCAGTATCAGTCTTGCTACCGGGGGAAGAATGATGCAGGCGAATATCAGATATCCGCCACCGGCAACCAGATAGCAGGTATTAAGGTTCGAGAGCTCACTTCCGGGAAGCTGTATGGCGTTTGCTATGGCTGCCATGTTGAGCTGTCCCCCTACGAAGAGGCCGGAAAGGGAAGCCATCACCTTATTTGTATCATCGCTGAAGATGCTTCTGAAGATCAGTCCGCCCACAGTGCAGACTATGAAAGCTGATGCGCAGGCGACAATGAAGGATATCACCGAACTTGTGGCCATGTCCTTCAGTTTTTTTATGTTTATGCTGAAGAGCATGAGGGGAATGGCAAAGCATACGAACCAATCAGAGAGCAGGGATATAGGTTCTTTATCATTAAAGAAGAAGCTAAGCACCACTCCTGCAGCAAAGCAGACTCCTGACGTACCGAAAGTGCCCAGGATCTTGATCTTTGAGCAAATGAAATAGATGAAAGCCGTCGCGGCCACTATGAACAGCAACAAGAACAAATATTTTTCCATAAATACATCCTGTATCTGAAGTTTCTTTCATTATACCCAATATCTCTATGAGATAAAACCACATGTATTATATGGAAAAAGCGGGTAAGAGGGAACGGACTTGTGTATAATAGACCACGTAAAAGAAAAAGACAGGAAAGAGGACTTATGAAAGGACTTACAGAAAGGATCAAGGAGAAACTGCCGAACCATACGATCGGAAGATACGATCTTCTGCCTGTGCTGGTGGACAGGGAACTCTCTGATGACATAACAGAAGTGCTGTCAGAACCATATGAAGGCATTGCAGAGGTGGTAGTCGCACCGGAGGCTATAGGATGGATACTTGGAGAGAAGATAGGAGCGAGGCTCAACATTCCCATGATCCCTCTACGCAGGGGAGAGAAGCTTCCATACAGCTCCGATGAGCTCTACAGCGTGGCATTCATGGATTATCAGTTCAAGAGGAAGTCTCTTGAAGTTGCAAAGGATGCAGACCTCAGGGGGAAAAAAGTCCTCATAGTGGACGAGCTTATAGAAACCGGGGCACAGATAAAGGCAGTGATGGCACTGCTGGAGAAATTCGGGTGCACCGTGATAGGGATCGCAACGATCTATTCTATACCTTCCGTCCGTACCCTTAAATGGAAGGAAGAAGGACTCCTTACTGCGATAACAGAAGAACTCTGATATACGGGAAGAAGAAAAGAAGGCTGATTTTCAGCCTTCTTTTTATGCTTTTCTTACTGCCGTCAGTGACCATAGCGCAGGAGTACCTTTGCTATGTCATGCCTGTGGTCGTTGGAACTTCTCGGTCCGTCTACCATTACCACGACGAGCCTTTCCTCATTCATATCCTGATACCAAGTGCAGACCCAGGCTATCTTTTGTTTCTTATTGTCACCCTTGAGTGCTGTACCGGTCTTTGCTGCAAGCGTGAGCCCGTCGGTCTTCAGTGCCTTTGCAGTACCGTTCGTGACGACTCGTTTCAGTGAGTATGTCAGAAGATCGATGGTATCTGCCTGCATCACGTTGGTCTTCCAATATTCTTTGATAGCCTGATAAAGGATCTCTTCATTACCTTCGCTGTCGTATTTACTGATCTTTTCCACAAGTCTCGGGACTATCATGTTTCCGCTGTTTCTGAATACGGAATACATGCTTGCGATCTGTATCGGGGTGAGAAGGAGTTCTCCATGTCCGAAAGACATGTCCGAGAGCATCTTTCTGTTGAAATCCGTTCCTTCGTTTATGAGATTCGATTTAGCAACGCCTATGTCGAATGGTACGGTCTCTCCGATCCCTATTTTCTTCATGTAATCCAGGAACATGTCGCCACCCATCTGAAGAGCGACCCATGAAAAGTAGATGTTGTCGGAAAATCTTATTGCGGTATCCAGATGCAGGTCGGCATCAGGGGTCTCATTTCTTGTGACAGGGTCCCAGTACCAGGTCCCGCTCGGGATCCACTGATTGTTCTTGATCTTATAGGGGAAGATGGAATACCTTTCCACAATACCATTCTCAAGAGCCGGAGTCACAGTAAACGGCTTTATGGTCGAGCCCGGAGGATAGAGACCCTGAGTGGCCCTGTTCACGAGTGGCGCAAGACTTTCTTCGTTGGTCATCTGTTCATATTCTGCGTCCGATATCGGGAAGGAGAATATATTTGGATCAAAACTCGGAAGTGATATCTGCTCCTTTACGTAGCCTGTCACAGGATCCATGACTATACTTACACCGGTCTGTTTCTTGCTCAGCTGGGAGGACATGAGATAGTAGCCCTCCTGCTGAAGGGTATGATCGATGGTGAGGATTATGTCCGCACCGTTGACCGCAGCCTGTTCATATAAGGTCCTTACGAACTGTCCGTCCGGATTGTACAGTCTGTATGCGAATCCGTTCTTCGGCTGAAGCAGGGAGTCGTATCTCGCCTCGATACCGGTCTTTCCTATGATATCCGTTTCAAAGCCCTGTTCGCGAAGGCTCTTTATCTGTTCCTCATTTGCCGTGGAGGCATAGCCGACGATATGAGCATACAGTTCTCTGTATGGGTAATATCTCTGGGGAGTCAGATGATCATTTATGTACACGCCGTCAATGGCTTCCAGCTGTTCTCTCTTGTCGGCAGGGAGCTTGCCCTTGGGATAGACATAAGCTGCGACCTCGCCATAATTGTGTTCGACTGCAGAATTGTATCTCTCCCTGACCTTTACCATGTCTTCGACATCCATACCGGTAATTGCAGCGATCCTGTTCAGGACAACATTTATGTTTGTTTCCTCGGCAACAGCTATGGTGACAGTCTCGGAATAGTCGTTCACGGCTATTGCGGTCTTGTCTGAAGTAAAGATCTCTCCTCTGTTTCCGGTAAGGGTAGTTCTGGTGATCTTGCTGCCCGTACGGTAATCCTTAAGGAGCATGTCCTTGTTGTATTTCAGAAAGAAGTTGGTACCATCCTGAATGATGTACAGTGAAGCCGTGTTGGAGACAGTGAACTCATCTCCGTGATGGTAATCGATTGTATATTTGAAGACGTCGTATCCTTTTTCTATGCCGATCTCTGTGTCTCTTACGGATATGGAAGTGACGCCGAGGGCATCTATTATTGCTTTGGCATTATTGACAAAGGAGTCCCTGCTTATACTGCCGGTCCTGTTCCAGAGACATGAATAAGCAGACGAGAAGTCCATGAGACGCAGAGACTGAACGAAATCATCGCAGATCTCGCTTGCAGTGCGCTTGGAAGTACATCCGGGGATCAGCATCAAAGAGAGGAGAAACACGGATGAGGTTATGATTAAAATGAAATTTCTTACGGCTTTCTTCATAAATCTAATTATACGGTCGAAAGGATGGTTTGAAAAGAAAGCCGTTCCAGAATTCATACAAAATACGATTTTAAGCGGATTTTCATATTTTGATGAAACAG
>JAEEGG010027000.1_pt1 | contig 10918 bp, 9 predicted proteins | sample 9134161 | NCBI WGS metagenome assembly JAEEGG01 (sample SAMN16246543, study PRJNA631951) | gut metagenome | biome: gut microbiome; feature: rumen; material: CR-attached | host: Bos | place: Iran: Karaj | collected 2018-10
CACAAGCAGCTTCCTGTCTATGGCGACGGCATGCAGATTAGGGATTGGCTCTATGTGGAAGACCATTGTAAAGCAATCGACATGGTAGCCACAGGCGGAAAAATCGGTGAATGCTACAACATTGGCGGGCACAATGAAAAGCCTAACATATACATTGTGAGGACCATCATTTCGCAACTACGTGAACGCCTTAACGATTCGGAGATCAATGACGGGTTGATAAAGCATGTGGAAGACCGGCTCGGCCATGATCGGCGTTATGGAATCGACCCAAGCAAGATAAAAGCTGATCTAGGTTGGTATCCGGAGACTTCTTTCGAGGTCGGTATCGTGAAAACCATAGACTGGTATTTAGATAACCCAGAGTGGGTTAAGCACGTTACTTCCGGTACCTATCAGCAGTATTATGCTGATATGTATGGAAACAAGAAGGAAATCTGATAGAAAAATTCTATACAGTGTATAAAGGAGTCGATCCAAGACAAAAGGATACTTGAAGATATTTGTTACAGGTGTGACTGGACAACTCGGCCATGATGTTGGAATTACTGAAGTGTAGTCATACCGCTATAGAGAGTGGTAATCAAGATATGAAGATATTCGTAACAGGCGTCGGAGGACAACTCGGGTACGATGTGGTCAATGATGCGTTTGCCAGAGGACATGAAGTTGTAGGAAGCGATATTGCTTCGACTGATTCCAGAATCAAGAATGATAACGCCGTCGTTACAGCACCTTATGTCCAACTTGATATAACTGACGAGAATGTAGTCAAGAAGACTATTGAAAACATTAAGCCAGATGCTATTATTCATTGTGCCGCTTGGACTGCTGTTGATGCTGCAGAAGATGAAGAGAACAAAGCGAAAGTGGAAGCAATCAACCATCTGGGGACGAAATACATAGCAGAGACGGCAAAAGCTATAGGTGCAAAAATGCTCTATCTCTCCACAGACTATGTGTTTGATGGGAAAGGCGATAGACCTTGGCAACCTGATGATAAGAACTATGCTCCGATGAATTATTACGGATTGACCAAGTTGGAAGGTGAGATGGAAGTTTCCTCGATTTTATCTAAGTATTTCATCGTTCGCATCGCATGGGTATTTGGCCTTAATGGGAAAAACTTCATCAAGACGATGATTAATGTCGGAAAGACGCACGATACCGTCCGTGTGGTCAATGATCAAATCGGTACGCCGACGTACACGCTGGATCTTGCACGTCTGCTCGTTGATATGATTGAAACAGTAAAGTATGGCTATTATCATGCAACAAATGAAGGAGGGTACATTTCCTGGGCTGATCTGGCTGAAGAAGCTTACAAAACCGCTGGTATGGATGTGAAGATTATTCGCGTCACAACAGCAGAGTATGGCTTGAGTAAGGCTGAAAGGCCAAAGAATTCACGTCTTGATAAGTCCAAGCTGGTAGAGTTCGGCTTCAAACCACTCCCTGACTGGAAGGATGCTGTAAGTAGATATTTGAAGGAGGCAGAAGCTGTGACATGGGACAGATAAAGGTTATATACAATCTAGGTAACATCGAAGGGTTATGTTTGATAGAATCAATGGTTCACAGTGATCAGCGCGGATATTTCATGGAGACTTATAGTCAAAAGGATATGTATGCAGCTGGACTGTATTTCAGTTTCGTTCAAGACAACCAGTCAATGTCCACAAAAGGAGTTCTTCGTGGTCTTCATTTCCAGAAGAAGTTTCCGCAAACAAAGCTGGTGCGAGTGATTAAGGGATCGGTTTATGATGTCGCTGTAGATTTGCGTGCTGATTCTCCAACGTATGGAAAGTACCATGGTGAGATTCTCACAGAGGATAATAGAAGACAGTATTTGATTCCTCGTGGATTCGCACACGGCTTCCTAGTTCTGTCTGATATAGCTGAGTTCTGTTATAAATGTGATGACTTCTATCACGCCAATGATGAGGGGGGCTTGGCTTGGAACGATCCGGAAATTGGTATTGTGTGGCCGGAGGTTCACTGTACTAATCCTGGGGGGACAGATGCAAACGGCTATAAAATGGATGATGGTCATCCACTGATCCTCAGTGAAAAAGATCAGAAATGGCTGGGTATAAAGGACACGTTCAAATTTTAAGAGACTTCGGTGAAATAACAATTACGTATAATTTTCTTAGCTTTTGTATCATGAAGAGATCAGGGAAGATATTTGAAGGAGGATAAAAGTATAATATGCTGGTCGATTTTCTTAAAATGAAAACTGTATCATACCACCACCATTCACAATGAAAAAAGGAAAACAAGTGCACTAATGACAGTATTGTTAGATAAAATGATATGTCTTGTTTGGGTTGCGGAGTATGCACCCCCTGTATCCATTGACGAATACTTTTACATAGTGCCTCTGTTTTTATAATATCTACTTGTGAGCAACATGAATTGCATAGAGAAGTTTGTAGAAATCTACCATTCCGAACCAGAAGATATAGCCTTTTGCCCATATCGGATTTGTCCCATTGGAGCTCATGTCGATCATCAGCTTGGGAAGATCACGGGACTGGCTATCGACAAGGGAATCCATATCGCATATCGAACAAAGCATAACGGTGTCATCGAATTATCATCATTACAGTTTGAAAAACGTGCTCAGTTCCATGTTCATGAAACGCCGGAAGTGAAACAGAATGACTGGGCAGATTACCTGCGCGGAGCAACCATTGCACTTTCACAGAAATATCGTCTGAAATACGGGCTGGCTGGTGTGATTGAAGGAAGCCTGCCGATTGGCGGATTGTCATCATCCGCGGCAGTCATCATCTCGTTCTTGTCTGCATTGTGCAAAGTGAATGATATTACATTGACACCGCAGGAGATGATATTGACGGCGCTATGGGCGGAGAATCAATATGTAGGAGTATCCTGTGGTAAATTGGACCAGAGTTGCGAAGTGCTGTCACGACGGAATCATTTGCTCTATCTGGACACTAAAGATGATAGCTACGAACTGATTCCGACAAATCCACAGATGAAACCGTACAGCATAGCCATTTTCTTTTCTGGTATTGAGAGAACATTAGCGGGATCAAAATTCAACATGCGGGTGGATGAAGTTCGTTCAGCTGCTTATGCTTTGAAGGCCTATGCAGGGATAGAGTACGGCAAATTCAATGAGACACATCTCAGGGAAGTGCCCCGAGATGTTTTTGAGCAATACAAAAATAGACTGCCTGACAATTGGCGGAAGCGTGCGGAACATTGGTATTCCGAACAGGAACGGGTGGAATGTGGAGCGGAGGCATGGAGACGAGGAGATTTGGATGAGTATGGTCGATTGTCGTTTGAGAGTGGTCGGTCATCCATTGAGAATTGGGAGACTGGTTCACCAGAATTGAAGAAGCTCTATGAAATCATGACGGAAACAGAGGGTATCTATGGTGGACGTTTCTCTGGAGCGGGTTTCAAAGGATGCTGCATGGCATTGATCGATCCTGCGTATGAGGAGAGCATCAAAGAGAAAGTCACGCGGGAGTATCTGATGGCTTTCCCACAATTGGCGGGAAAGTTCTCGGTGCATTTCTGTCATAGTGAAAACGGTGTGATTTTGGATAATAACCACAAAACACAGATAATACACTAACTTGAAATACCTTCTCCTTGCATTCGTGGGTTGACCCCAAAAGTGGAATCCTACCACCACTGGCGTGGTTCTATATATATTTTCTTCCTACCGTGGGTTGCGTTGCACTTCACCCACGACTGGGATCCAACCGCCACTATGTGGCTATTAATTCATGTATTTGAAAATTTTTGAGAACTCCGCATTAAGCTAATATTGGGTCATAAATTATGAAATGCTTGATTTTGGCGGCGGGATATGCAACTCGCCTTTATCCATTGACTGAAAACTTTCCCAAGCCTTTACTTGAAGTTAAGGGAAAGACCATTCTTGACTGGCTGGTTGATGACATTGATTCGAGTAGATTTGTGGATCAATACATTGTCGTTTCTAACCATAAATTTGTCCGTCATTTTGAGACATGGGCGGAAGGAAAGACGCAGAACATCAGCGTATTGGATGATGGGACATCGACGAACGAGACTCGTCTCGGAGCGGTAAAGGATATCCAGTTCGCCATTGATGAACTAAAGTTGGATGATGATTTGTTGATTATCGCAGGCGACAATGTGTTGGATTTCAGTTTGGTGAAATTCATTCAATATGCGCAGGAGAAGAAGACCTCTTGTATCATGCGGTACTTTGAGCCAGATATGAAGCGGTTACAGAAGAGCGGCGTGTTAGTGGTCGAAAATGATGGTCTTGTCATCCACATGCAGGAGAAACCTGAAGAACCGAAAAGCACATGGTGCTGTCCTCCCTTCTATTTCATTGTGAAGAAAGATGTTCCGTTGGTGGCAAAGGGCATTGAGGCGGGTTGCGGGACGGACGCTCCCGGCAGTTTCATCGCCTGGCTCTACAAAAAAGTCCGTGTCTATGCCATGCGGATGCCTGGGCAACGATATGACATCGGCACGCTGGAGAGCTATGAGAAGATCAAGCAAACATATACTGGAATAGAGTATAATTCATAAAGGATGAAACATGAACCTCTACAAAGATTTAGTTGAAAAGAAGACGAAGCTTTCGTTGGTCGGATTGGGCTATGTCGGCATGCCGATCGCCGTGGCGTTCGCGAAGAAGATCAAGGTCGTCGGCTTCGATCTGAACAAGGCGAAGATTGACCTGTACAAGTCCGGAGTCGACCCGACGAACGAGGTCGGCAACGACGTCATAAAAAACACAAAGGTGGAGTTCACGGCGGATGAGACGAAGCTGAAGGAGGCGCTGTTCCACATCGTCGCCGTGCCAACTCCCGTGTACGACGACCATACGCCCGATCTGACGCCCGTGGAGGGCGCGTCGCGGATTCTCGGACGCAATCTGAAAAAAGGCAGCGTCGTCGTGTTCGAATCGACCGTTTATCCGGGCGTGACGGAGGACGTCTGCGTACCGATATTGGAGAAAGAATCCGGCCTGAAGTGCGGCGTCGACTTCAAGATCGGCTACTCCCCCGAGCGGATCAACCCCGGCGACAAGCTGCACCGTCTGGAGAACATCAAGAAGATTGTGTCGGGCATGGACGCGGAGACGCTGGACCAGGTGGCGAAAGTATATGAACTGGTGGTTGAAGCGGGCGTGCATCGCGCGCCGTGCATCAAAGTGGCGGAGGCCGCGAAGGTCATCGAGAACTCGCAGCGGGACATCAACATTGCCTTCATGAACGAACTGTCCATCATCTTCAACCGCATGGGGATCGACACGAAATCCGTGCTGGAGGCGGCGGGCACGAAGTGGAACTTCCTGAACTTCCGGCCGGGCTTGGTCGGCGGCCACTGCATCGGCGTCGACCCGTACTATCTGACGTACAAGGCGGAGATGCTCGGCTACCACAGCCAGATCATTCTGGCGGGCCGCCGCATCAACGACGACATGGGTAAGTATGTCGCGGAGAATTGTGTCAAGAGTCTGATAAAGGCTGAAAAATTTGTGAAGAACGCAAAGGTCGCGATCCTCGGCTTCACCTTCAAGGAGAACTGCCCGGACACGCGAAACAGCAAGGTTTACGACATCGTGAAGGAGCTGCGCGAATACGGCATTGAGCCCGTCATCGCGGACCCGACGGCGGACGCGGCGGAGGCGAAGCGCCTCTACGGCATTGATTTCGTGGACATCGCGACGATCAAGAAGATGGACGCCGTCATCCTGGCGGTGGCGCACACGGCCTTCGAGTCGTTCACGACGAGGAGCATGGGCGCCCTGTTCGGTGACGGCAAGAAGGTTCTGCTGGACATCAAGGGCCTGCTGGACCGCACGAAGTTCGAAAAGGCCGGTTATCTCTATTGGCGGTTCTAAACAATTCATAATTCATAATTAAATTGAGAAACCACAAAACACACGAAAAGACACAAAAACGCTTCGCGTACTGATGGCTTATAGCCTATGGCTTATGGATTTATGAATTTGCTTTAAGCTTTCAGCTTTTGGCTTTTGGCTCAATAAAGATCCCGTTGATGAATTTACATTTTTCATCAGCGGGATTTTTTTTACCCGTTAGGGGGACCCATAGACCATTGGCCATAAGCAATAAGCGCGCGAAGCGCTAAGATCCTGCCACCACTAACGTGGTTCTGTATGATATGTTACGTTACCGTGGGTTCCGCTTCGCTCACCCGCGGCTGAGGTACATTCATCGCTATGCGGTTATAAGTGGCTTCCTTGCAATAATTATGAATTATGAATTATGAATTATGAATTGCATTTGCTTTAAGCTTTTGGCTTTAGGCTTTTGGCTCCGTAAAGCGGTAAATTATGAATTATGAATTGCATTTGCTTTAAGCTTTTGGCTTTAGGCTTTTGGCTGAAAAAGAGTCCCGTTGGTGAATTCACATTTTTCATCAACGGGATTTTTTTTGCTTTTGAAGGCTTTTGTCGGTTTGCAAAGCAAAAATGACGATGTATGTTAGGTGGATGACAAGGAAAATACTGTACCGCCCAAGTTTGAGTCATGTGCGTGTTGACGCAAATGGCTGGCGACAGAGCACGGCAAAAGCATGTAAAGAAATGACAAGATTGTAAGAAAACAGTGGTTCAGAGTTCAACGGGAGGAAAATATGGCTACTTCAAGTATATTTGCGGATTTTACGATAAGAGATAAAAAGACGGCACGCGCATTCGTCAAGGCGCTAGAAGCATCGGAGAAAACGGCTGCCACGCCTGCAACAGCACCGCCATTGAAGGTTTTGAGTACACAGGAGGAAATTAGCCAGTTTTTTGCGGGGAATAATACGAAGCGAGGCAAGAAGTGACATGCAACTGGTAGTTGTCAATCTTCTGGACATGCTTGCACGGTTTGGCCGGGAAGAAGTGGAAGCGTTTCTTCACACTTTTTCCTGTCCTTTGAATATTGAAGTCGAGTCTTTTCTTAGGAACAAAGCCATTGATTTTTCATTGCAAAAGATTTCGGTCACACATCTTGTTTTTAACGAAAAAAAGGAACTGGTTGCTTATTTTGCGCTATCGCCGAAAGCTGAAAGCGAATGCAAAGAGAACCACGAATTAACACGAATTGACACGAATTTTTTAGAAACCACAAAATACACAAAACACACGAAAACGCTTCGCTTAGCTGAAAGCCGAAAGCTAAAAGCTAAAAGCAAAATACATAATACACAAAACATACGAAACGAATCCCGTTGATGAATTCAATTTTTCATCAACGGGATTTTTTTGCCCTTGTGAGGTTATCCAAAATCCATAGGCCATTGGCCATAAGCAATAAGCGCGCGAAGCGCTAAGATCCTGCCACCACTAACGTGGTTCTGTTTGGTATTTTACGTTACCGTGGGTTCCGCTTCGCTCACCCACGGCTAAATTCCAATTACCGCTAACGCGGTTCTAAGTGGCTGATTCCCAATAATTATGAATTATGAATTGTGAATTATGAATTGAATTTGCTTTAGGCCTTAGGCTTTGTGAAGCTGGTTAATTCGGCCCATTCTGGGCCGTTATGAGAGAGGAGCTTTATCCCCCGGGCTTCACCCGGGGTTACTCGAATTTGGCCCCTTCAGGGCCGTTTTGGCATTTGCTTTAAGCTTTCAGCTTTAGGCTTTTAGCTCCGCGAAGCGGTAAATTATGAATTGCATTTTGCTTTTAGCTTTTAGCTTTAGGCTTTAGGCTCCGCGCGGAGCGCGGTATACCAATCAAGGAAGGCGGCGGATTGGCGGTCGAGGCTGAAATATGCGCCTTGAGCGGCAGCGGCGGATTTCATCGCTGCATATGATTCCGATGGAAGATTTAAGATCTTAAGGGCAGATTGCGCAAGGGCTTCGGAATCGCCAGACGGGAAGAGAAAGCCTGTCTTGCCGTCGATGATCTGCTCGACAAGGCCGCCAGTTGCGGAGGCGACGACGGGCGTGCCGCAGGCCATGGCTTCCGTGACGGTTTTGCCGAAGGCTTCCGCTTTCGCCGTGTGCAAAAAGACATTCGCACTGCGGTACAGTTGCGCCATTTTTCTCGCGTCGCTGACATAGGGGATGCCCATCGCTCGAACGCCGTTGGCTTCAGAAGTCAGCTCCATGCCGACACATAGGAAGAAGAGATTTGGATCGAGGGCGGCGAGTCGTTTCACGCCGGTCCAAAGCGTTTCCGGATCTTTGAAATAACTGGATTTGGCGGCGGCTGCAAACATGACGATTTTTGCGTCCAACGGGAGGCCGAACTCTTGTCGCGCGGCGACGGAATCGCCTGGCGTGAAGACGGTTGTGTCGATGCCGTTCGGAATGAGTTTGTATTCGACAGCGTTCAACATGGATTCTTTTGCGCGGTCGAGTAACCATTTTGACGGAGCTGTGACATGGATTTTTGATGCTTTGAAAATTTCGGCCTTCCGTTGCCAATTCAGAGCCGTATTATCCTTTCGCACAGCGGGATAGACATTCAAGCGTGGGCAGTTTCCGCAACCGGTCTTCCAGCGGTCGCAGTCGATGAAATACGCGCAATGGCCGGTAAGGGCCCATGTGTCGCGAAGGTTGAGGACGATTGGCGCGATTTTAGCGAGTGATGGGAGGACACGTAGATCGAAATACCATCCGTGGAGATTGTGGCAATGGATGATATCTACTTTGGGGCCAATGAGTTGTGGAAGTTGCGCACAGCCGGGGAACGTCCATTCGTCATGACCGTTCCACCAGTCGGCGAGACGGGACGGATTGGCGAGTCGATCGAAACAGCGGGCGAGTCGCCGCATGCCGGGCAAGGCACCTTCGCGGGAGCGTGCGCCATCCGCAAGCCATTGGAACGGAAGGGCTGGCCAATAGGCCTTGCGGGGGATTTCGATGACATCCGCGTCTTTGGAATACTTTCGGCCGACAACGAGCTTGGAGTCGTGTCCAAGGCTGCGGAATCGGGTGAAGAGGTTCCAGGCGGAGCCTTCGGCGCCGCCGCCCTTGTCAGCTGTGTTGATTTGGATTATTTTTAGTTTTTCAGGCATAATTTTCAGAAGCACACTTTTCAATGGGACAACTGGGACATCTGTGACTAATGGGACTGGAACGACCGTCGCATTTGTCCCAGTCGAGGTAAAGTCATTGGCGCACCACCATTGACTGAACAAGAGTTTTTAGGGCAGTGAAGACGTCTTCTGGAGACTGTTTCATGCAGGGATGGTCGGGTTTCGGGCAGACGACAGCGCCGCAGTTGGCGCAGGGCAAGTCGTTGATGCGCAGAATCGTATGGCCTTTGCCATACGGATCCCACATGCCGGCGGGATCGCGGGAGGAAAAGAGGGCGACACATGGCTTGCCGAGCGATGCCGCAAGATGCATGACGCCTGTGTCGTGGCCGAAATAGCCGTCGCAACGCGACATGACGGCGGCAGCGACGGACAATGGTTTGCCTGTAACAAGCGTGCCGCGAATGCTGTCGGTCATGAGTTTTGAGGCGTATTTTTCATCGGATGAACCGCCGAAGAAGATTGGCCAGACGGATGTCTCTTCGCAGAGTCGTTTGAGAACGATTGCGAAATTCTCCAACGGCCATTGTTTGGCGGGCATGTTCGTGCCGAGAGCGACGGCTAGGCGGAAAGCACCTTTTGGTACAGATGCCATGAGGCTTTCGGCTTCCTGTTCCGCTGTTTTGTCGTTTTGCAATGGCGGCAACGCATATGTCGCATGATTTGGTGGCGGAAGCGGAAGATCTAGAGGTGAAAGGACTTGGAGCGTCGCATCCACGACGTTGAGGTGTTTTTCGTTGAAATTGAAAATTTCCGTCGGGGCGATGATCCGTTTGACACCGAAGAGCTTTAGATACAGTTTGAAACGATCGACAAGCGCCATGGTCAACGGCGGATAGGGCGGCATGAGAACGATGCCAAGATCGAAGGCGCGTTTGCGGAGTTTGAAGATGAGTTGCAGTCGTGAAAACAATCGCGACAGTTTGCCGCCTGTCATCGGAAGTGCCTCGAATTCATCGACTAAATCGCGTCCGCCGAGAATTTGGTCGGCGGAGACAGCGCCGTGCGGCTCCCGTTCGCTGAGCAGGCAGATGGAGGCTTGTGGAAAAGAAGCTTTCAGCAGCTGCAGGGCGGGCATCATGACGAGACTGTCGCCGAAGCGGCAGTTCGAAATGATGAGAATATGTTTCAATTCATAATTCATAATGCATAATTATGAGCTAAAAGCTTAAAGCTAAAAGCTTAAAGCAAATGCAATCATGTTAAAACCCAAGGGACGAAAGGGACTAGGGGTGATGATGCTGTTTTAGGAACCATGTTGCGGCTTCATCAAGGGTTTCGGCGACGAAATCCGCGTCGGGCAGCGGCGCTTTTTTCCCACTGGTGACTTGGATGGCGGTGATGCCGAAGTTTTTGGCGAGTTGGATGTCAACTTTGCCGTCACCAAACATGGCGGTATTTTTTAGATCGATGTCGAAATCTTTGCAGGCGGCTTCCAGCATGCCTGTTTTCGGCTTTCGGCAGTTGCAGTTTGCGTCGGGGGCGTGGGGGCAGTAGTAGATGGCGGCGAGTTCAAGGCCTTCTGCTGCAAGGAGTTCCTTGAGGCGGTTGTGGACAGCGGTGAGATCGTTTTCTGTGAAATATCCGCGGCCGATGCCAGATTGGTTCGTGATGAGAATGATGCCGTAACCGGCATCGCGAAGGCGTTTTAGGCCGTCGATGGCGCCTTTGGGGAATTCGACTCCGGCGGGATCGGAGAGGTATTCCTTGTCGATGATGAGCGTGTCATCACGATCAATGAAGATGTAGTTTTTGTAATTCATAATTAAAGACTTAGAACCACGAATGGACACTTTTTCAATTCATAATTCACAATTCATAATTCATAATTAAGTTAGGAAACCACAAAACACACAAAACACACCAAAATG
>JAEEGG010027004.1_pt1 | contig 10917 bp, 6 predicted proteins | sample 9134161 | NCBI WGS metagenome assembly JAEEGG01 (sample SAMN16246543, study PRJNA631951) | gut metagenome | biome: gut microbiome; feature: rumen; material: CR-attached | host: Bos | place: Iran: Karaj | collected 2018-10
TGGATAGAACCCTGTGCACTCCAGAACTACGGCAACACCCAGCTCACCCCAAGGCAGCTCAGCAGCGTTGGGCTTTGCATAGATAGTGATCTCCTTACCATCAACGATGATAGAGTTCTCGGTAGCGTCAACAGTGTGCTTACCCTCACCGAACTTGCCAGCGAAACCACCCTGAGCGGTATCATACTTCAGCAGGTGAGCAAGCATCTTTGGGCTTGTCAAATCGTTGATTGCTACTACTTCATAACCTTCAGCCTCAAACATCTGACGGAATGCGAGGCGACCAATACGGCCAAAACCGTTAATTGCAACTTTTGTCATTTTACTTAATTGTTTAAAGGGTTTATACCAATATTACTAACTTTTTTCAACCTAAAACACATTTTTTTCGTGTTTCGGATGCAAAGTTACAAAAAAATTCCTATATTTGCACCATAATTCATTCTAAAAAGAAGTGAAAAGTGAAAAGTGAATAGTGAAAAGACTCTAAAATCACCAATTATTGACTGATGATTGCAAAATGCAGATTACAATTCAACGTTAAACATTAAATATTAAACTTTAAAACAAGATTTACGATTATGGGATTTATTAAAGAATTCAAGGAGTTTGCCATGAAGGGCAACGTGTTAGACATGGCAGTCGGTGTTATCATCGGCGGTGCTTTTGGCAAGATTGTAAGTTCACTGGTTGACGACGTGCTTATGCCGCTGGTAGGTATGGTTACGGGCAACGTTGATTTCACGTCTCTGGCCTTCCAGATTGGCGAGGGCGAGGGAGCTGCTGTGTTGAAGTACGGAAACTTCATTCAGAACACGGTTGATTTTATCATCGTGGCATTCTGTATCTTCATGATGCTCAAGGGTATCAACAAGTTCAACCGCAAGAAGGAAGAGGCTGCTCCAGAGCCCGAGGCTCCTGCCGGACCTACTCAGGAAGAGCTTCTTGCTGAGATCCGCGACCTGTTAAAGAACAAGTAATTCATCAAACAGAAAAAAGAACTGCATCACCCTTTCCGGATGATGCAGTTTTCATTTTGGTTTGGTCTTATACCTTATTATTTATTATAACTGCACACTCACAGCCTTACCATTGTACTGCACGAGTTTACCTTCCGGATTCTCAAGGTCAAGGGGCTTAGGAGCATCCTTAGAGATGAGAACCACATTGAATCGGCGATTCTTCAGCATACCGTTGAAGCTACCCTTACGAGCACCGAAGGTCACCTTCTTTGCAGCATCATCGTAAGTGATGTCGATGGTGGCATACTTGCCCTTCTCATAGTTATAGTTCACACCCTCATCCTCATAGAGCTGGAACTGTCCATCCTTGCCGGCATAGACATAGAGGTTGATCAGCTCAGCTGGCTTCTCGTCGCTCCACTCCATCTCAGGACCGAAGGGGATGATAGCACCCTCACGGACAAAGACAGGAATACACTCGTAAGGTGCGTCAACCACGAGAGTCTGCCCGCCTGCAACGTACTCATTGGTATAGAGGTTATACCAGCCGCACTGCTCCGGGAAATAGACGCTGCGGTTGCGAGCCTTATAGTAGCCTACAGGACAAGCCATCAAAGCAGGACCGAACATCCACTGGTTACCGATATTCTCTACCGCCTTGTCACCGTTGAAGTCCATCACCAACGGGCGCATCAGGGTATAGTCCTTGAAGTGAGCCCAACCTGCCATTGAATAGAGATATGGCATGAGGCGATAGCGCAGCTTGTCGTAATATACAAATGACTGATAGGCAGGATGCTCATCGGGAGCGATGTTCCATATCTCGCGCAGCGGCCACTGACCATGACTGCGGAACAGAGGGATGAAAGCACCGAACTGGTTCCAACGGGTCTGCAGCTCGCGCCACTCCTTCAGGTCCTCATTCTCTACCCCACTCTTATCGAAGAGCTGCTGGGCTGCCACATAGCGGTTCTCCACACAGAATCCGCCCTGGTCCATACCCCAGAAGGGAACACCTGAGATAGAATAGTTTAAACCAGCCGTCATCTGGGCACGCATATCCTCCCAGCGTGTACCGATATCACCACTCCAGGTGGCAGTAGAGAAGCGCTGTTCACCAGCAAAGCCGCTACGTGTGAGCAGGAACACACGCGGCTCATTCATCTTGCCGTTCCATACCGAGCGCTGACCGTTATAGATCGCATCCGCATTCACCGTGCTGTAAGCATTGAAATACTCTGTTGATGTACCTAAAGCTGTCGGACCGCTGAGGGCCTTACGATACCACATCGGGGTACAGTCGCGCACATTAGGCTCTGAGGCATCCATCCACCAGGCGTCAACACCAGCTATACCATCATGGTTATATTTGGTATAGAGGTTCTCATCCATCTGGCGCCAGAACATCTTACGGGCTCCGGCATCGTAAGCATCATAGAAACCGTTCTTATAGCCAGGACCCACCCAGTCATGGATATCATCGGTGGGACTCTGTACATACATCCAGCCCTTGGCATCAAGTTCCTTGTAGTTATCTGTATTGCAATAGAACTTAGGCCATACAGAGATCATGAAGCGTCCATGCATGGCGTGTACGCTGTCAAGCATCGCCTGTGGATTCGGATAGCGCGAAAGCTCAAACTTGTGACTGCCCCACTGATCCTCGGGCCAGTAGTTCCAGTCCTGTACGATATTGTCGATGGGGATATGACGCTTACGGAACTCAGCCAGGTTGTCCTCGATCTCGCCAGAAGTCTTATAACGTTCACGACTCTGCCAGAAACCCAGCACCCACTTAGGATAGAGCGAAGCCTTACCAGTGAGGGTGCGATAGCCGGAAACCACCTGATCCAAATTCTCACCAGCGATGAAGTAGTAGTCCATATCCTTGGTCATCTCACTCCAGATGGAGAGCTGCTCGCGCTCTGCCTTGCTGCGAGGCTCTGCCACACGCAGACCGCAGTAAGCCTCACCACCGTCAGGACGCCACTCGATACGGAGTTGCGCCTTCTTACCCTTCTGGAGTTCGCAGCTGAACTTATAGCTGTTGGGGTTCCAGGCCGTACGCCAACGCTCGGGCACTACCTCCTTACCATCGATATAGACCTTCACATAACCAGAGTAGTAAAGGATGAACTGATAGAGCTGGCTCTTACCCTTACATTTGGCTTCGCCACAGCACTCAGGCTCGATAAAGCCTTCGTAGGTGACATTGGCTCCCATCAGATTGACACCCTTCGGGAAGTTCTTGATACCGCCATTATCTGTCTTCAGGGCTATAGCCGACTTCTCGGGCGTACCATATTCATAATAGATACTGTCCTCATCGCGCACCAGCTTCTTGCCTTTCGCATCCACGTAAGTACCTGTCAGATGACCTTCCTTTCCTGTGCGGTCATAGAGCTTGAAAGCACGGTTCAACTGCAGATAGTCGTTAGGATTACCAAAACGGCAGTAGCTGTAGCTGTCCCACAGCAGACCGTAGTTCTTGTTTGAGAGCACAAACGGGATCGACACCTTCGTATTATACTGGAACAGATCCTCGTTCTTACCCTTCATATTGAATTCTTCGCTCTGGTGCTGACCTAAGCCGTAGAATGCCTCGTCGTCAGGCGAGTCGAACTTCATCTGCCATGAGAGCCCATGTTTCTGGTCCTCAGGCACCGTATAGCCCGTCTTGATACCCAACTCACGCTCAGGCACGGTGAAGTCCCAGAACTTCTTACCGTCCTTTGCCTCTTTCAGGAGCTGATTGCCTTTGGCATCAAAGAATGTCACCTCACCTGTAGCTTTCGACACCACAGCCTTCACATTCTTAGCTTCAACAACCACCGTCTCTCCTTCTTCTCTCACACTGTAGGTGTTTTTTGCGGGAGTCGCCTGCGGCACAATCATCAGCGAAGCGGGCTTCTGAGGCAGTGCCTCTTGCGATGTAGCCCGTACGCGAATCACGTTGCCATTAATTACTTCGAGGCGAATCACCTTGGCCTGTCCACCGTCTGGCCTGATTGTCACCTGTTCTCCTTGTGTCTGCACCTCAGCTGCCGCTGCTACGCCAGCCATCATCAATGCAGCCACCATCATACTGATCTTTTTCATCACACTTAGTTATTTGTTATTAATATCATCAATTTGTTCTGCTGTTTCCGGTTCTTCGTCATCATCCATCAGCACAGCCTCTTCTATCACTTCGGAGATGAGGGGCAGGGTGATCGTAAAGACGGTACCGCCACCAATGTTCTTTTCACCCTTGATTGTTCCATCATGAGCCTTCACGATATCAGCTATCAGATGCAGGTTGGTACCTTCATCTCCCTGGTCGAACTTTTCGAAGAGATGTGGCAGGATCTCATCAGGGATGCCGATACCCTTGTCGGTGATACGAATGACTGCTTTGTCAGACTGCTCCTCCACAAAGATCTTCACGGCACTGTTGACCGGTGAGAACTTAGCCGAATTATTCAAGAGTGTTTTAAGTATAAAAGCTATCTGTGACTTATCTGCCATCACATTCAGATGCTCAGCCAGTGGGAAGAAGCTCACTTTATAAGCCTGACCATCAGCCGACTTGAATGTATCGCACACCTCACGCAGCAACGGTACGATGTCTGTCTTTTCCTTGACACCATCAGTGACAGGTGCCAACTCACCATCTTCCACCTCAGCAGCATCAGCCACTATCTTACCTTCCTCACGCATCTGCTGTTCAATCTCCTCACGCATCGCACTCATCATGTGCTTCTTTTGCAGTTCGTTACGGAAGAGTTTCAATTCCACAAGCTCAGCCTGCTTTTTCAAGAATCGGCGACGCCATAAGTAGATGCACAAGCCCACCGTTAACAGGAAGGCCACCATCAGCCAGCGATTACGAAGCAGTGGCGGTGTAATGGTAATCTTTAGCACTGCCTCATTCTCACCCATCGTTCCATCATCATTCAGCATTCTCACATGAAGGGTATAGGTGCCATGATGAAGCGACATATAGGTGATGTTAGGATCCACTTCCTCAGTCTTGATCCACTTGTCATTGAAACCCTCCAACTGATAGATGAAGCGTGAGGTATTGTGCATCTCTCCTTTGTCAGTAGCCAACTGGATGGTAAACTGATTCTCGTCATGGCGCAGTACCAGTTTGCGAGAGACATCAAGTGCCTCGTCAAGGATGACACGGCCATCGTATTCCTTACCGACCTCCACCTGCTGACCAAACAACTTCAGACCGCTGAAAATTGGGTGCTCCTTATTGCCGCTGCTGGATATCAGTTTAGGATCGATGATATCAAGACCGCCAAAGCCGCCTATCAGGATCTTACCATCATGGCTCACACTGATTGAGCGCTGGTTATAAGGACCTTGCTGCAGACCGTCCTTAGCAGTGAAACTATGAATGAGGAACGACCAGGTTCCGTCGTCTTCCTTTCTCGGCGTAACATTCGACACACCATGTTCGGTCACGACCCACATCGTGTGCTGCAAGCCTTCCACCATGCCTACCACGCTGGAACCCACCAGACCGCTGTTCATGTCCAACAGCTGCTGCCAACCCGTCTTTGGATCATACACGCAACAGCCCGACATGGAACCCTGCCAGATGAGTCCGCGACTATCTTCCAGCACGCAGACGGTCGTTGCCGCCGCGGCAGCCTGTCCAGGTACTGTGGGCAGTACGATATTAGCCACCTTACCACTGACAGGATTAATCAGTGAGTAATAGTTGGAGTGTCCAGTGATCAGCCAGCCTTTCTTTATCCAGCCTACTGACGTCATGAAGTTCTCTTTGAGGCCCGAGTTATAGGAGTTCCAGGTCTTGAACTTCCCCGTCTTGCGGTTCAGTCTCTGAATGCCACTACCCAGCGTACCGATCCAGATGTCTCCCCACTTATCCTCCGTAACCGACCATACATTATTGTTCAGCAAGCCACCTTCGGCGCCTGTTGCCAGATAGTTGGTGATACGTCCGTTCGGATGAATCTCAACCAGTCCACCGTTATAGGTACCAAACCAAAGTGTGCCGTCGTGTGAGCAATAGCTCGACACCATCACGTTAGACAAGAAGCCACTCGACTTATCAATGAGTTCATTCTCTTCTGTGACTGGATTGTATTTGATGATACCTCGGTTGTCCGTTCCCAGCCAATAGGTGCCGTCCTTACCTTCAGCAGTGGTATTGATATCACCCAGTTCGACAGTCTTGATACCCACCTGCTTCTCGATATACTGGTTCAGACCGTTTCGGTAAGAGCCGATCCATATATTACCAGCTTTGTCGAGCATCAGGTTCTTCAGTGTATTTTCACTGAGCGAGGTGGCATCAAACTTATTATTCAAGAACTGCTTCACCTCCTTATTCTTGGTATCCACAATCACAAGACCTTCATGGTCGGTAGCCATCCAGAGCCAGCCGCGCTGATCCATCAGGATTTCCCAAATTTGCATATTCTCAGGGAAACCGGAAATGCCCATCGCCGTCAGGAACTCATCGACGGAATTATACCATTTATTCTCCTTCTTATGCTGAACAAAGCTGTTATTGGTCGTCAGTACCCAGATGTTGTCATAGTTATCGATGTAAAGTGTATAGGTAGCCTGCTCAGCACCACCATGCTGCGGGATGTACTTGTCACGCCACACCACCTGTCCATTTTCGCCATCCACGGCCAGCAGATCACCATCGCTGGAGGCCATCAGCAGCAAGCCGTCATACTCAGCAAACGATGAGATCCAGAACTCCCTGGGGAATTCACTGTCGGAATAGCCGTATTTCGTCAGGGTCTTCTTCTTGGTCTTAGGATTATAGAAATAAAGGCCATCGTCGTAAGTCTTCACCCAGAAGTTCTTATCCTTGTCTATGTAGATACGGTCTATACCCCCTTTGATACCCATCTTGGCAAGCAGTCTCGAAGGCGTGCGCACCACCGTTTCCGTCTTAGGGTCGAACACGCTGTAGTTCATACCCTGCCTCAACCAGAGTTTGCCTTCATAGTCTTCCCATATATCGTTCACGTAGTTGTTGCGCAACGTGAGCGTGTCTGTTGCGTCCGAATAGAAGGTACGGAAGCGGTAACCGTCATAACGGTTCAGACCATAGGCTGTCGCAATCCACACAAAGCCTTTGGAGTCCTGGAAGATACGGTTGATCTGCGAGTTCGACAGACCGTCACGCGTATCCAGGCGACGGAACTTCATATCTGGAATCAAATGGGAATCTGCATGTATAGCAAGACTGCAGACGAGCAAGAGGAGGGTTAATAGATTTCTCATACTTTTAAGTCATGTTTATCAGATGTCCCTCTGATGATTAGTTTCTGGGGCACAATCTTCTTATAAATATTAAAGTCACCATTGATACTTTTCTGCAGCAGATTGTAAGCCACACTTCCCATCTTGTGGGCTTGATCCTCAATGGCTGACATCTGTGGGGTCACATATTGGGCATGCAGATCATCGGTAAAGCCAATCAACGCCACATCCTCAGGGATGCGCAAGCCTAGATTCTTAATGGCGGTGAAGGCTGCGAATGTGATGATGTCATTGAAAGCCAGGATCGCGTCTGGCGGGTTCTCACCCTGCAACAGCTTCCGTGTCGCCTCCTCGGCCCAGTCGAAGTCAATCTTATCACAGACCACCAACTCTCTTTCGATGGGGATGCGGTTTTCACGCAAAGCCTCCAGGTAGCCATGCTTACGGCGCTTCACCGCATCCAGATGATTCGGTCCACCGATAAAGGCAACCCTGCGACTACCTGTATCCAGCAGATGCTGGGTAGCCTCCTGAGCAGCCACATCGTCATTCGCCGTCACACAGGAGAACAGGTTCGGCAGACAGGTTCTTCCGAAGAATACGAGAGGGATGCCCATCTTCGCCACTTTCTCGAAATGCGAATAATCGACGGTATTCTGCGACAGACAGGCAATAATGCCCTCCACATGAAGGTTAATAAAATTCTCGATAGCACGCACCTCATCCTCACAATTCTCATGCGTGTTAGCACTGATCACCGAGTACTCCACTTTGCGCGCCTCATCCTCGATGCCGTCGAGTACCGAAGCATAATAGTGAGTCACCAGGTTAGGCACCACTACACCAACAATACGTGGTCCTTCTTTCCTGAGACTCTGGGCAAAGGGATTGGGACGGTAGTTCAAGCGTCTGGCCAGCTCCTTCACCTTCATCTGCATCTCCTGACCAATCTCAGGAGAGTTGCGTAATGCTCTGCTGACAGTGGCAATGCTCACTCCCAGTTCACAGGCCAGATCCTTTAAAGAGATACGTTTTCTGATATTCGCCATAGCCCTTCATAAATTGTGGACGCTGCAAAGATACTTTTTTTTTCCGAATTGCGCAAACGTTTACGTCTTTTTTTCATATAAGGACCGTTATTTTTTCAAAAGTAGCAGATGAATGCTGTCATCTCGACTAAGCACAAATAATTAATGGCGGATGAGTTGATGGCGCTGGTAGTCGTAGAGCGTAAGACGACGCAGGTGGTAGTAAGCGAGCCAGTAGTTTTTCAGCGAGTTGATCTGGTTCTGGCGTGCCGTCTGCCAGTGACTCTGCGCCACCGAGAGACTGTAAGCATCAGCCTGAGCCCTGATAAACCGCTGTAGCGCCTGGGCGTAGGCATCCTCAGCGATAGTAAGTGCCTTGCTGGCCGTCTCGACGATAGCCTGGCGCTCGTTGAACTCATAGACGGTCATCGTCACATCAAGTTCTGTATCGCGGGCCACTTCCTGTTCTGTACGCTCTGCCGCATCCACCGTGCTACGGGCGGCGAGGTAGGTGTTTTTCCGTTTGCCCCAGTCCAAGATGGGGATGGTGAGTTTCACGGTAGCCATATCCTGACTGAGCGGACTACGATAGGCATCCGCAAAGCGTTCGGCCACCTGATTAAGACCGATGCTGGCATCGAGACTCACGCTGAGGTTCTTCTCCACCTTCGTACGCTCTGCCTCCCGACGGGCCTCGATGGTTGCCTGACGGGTTTCCAGATACTTAGGATTATTCTCACGGGCGAAGGCGAGGGCTTCGTCAACCTCGATGTGCAGCGTGCTCACCACAGAGGGGATGACGAGCTCTATCTCCGTATCCCGATCCATCCCAAGATAAGTCGCAAGATCCTGTACGGCCCGTTTGCGGGAGATGCGGGCATTGGCGAGTGCCGTGCTGGCGTTGGTCTTTTCGAGTTCCAGGATGCTCAACTCAGCCTTGGAGATGCTTGAAATCTTATAGCGGCGCTGGGCGATGGCATAGATGGTGTCGCTTGATGCGAGCGACTCCATAGCCATCTTCATCATATTTTGTGCCAAGGCGAGGGCAAAGAACTTCTCTACGGCCTTCTCGCTGGTGCTCTCGATGCCATACAGCAGTTCCTTCTCTGCGCGTGCCATTTTCAGTGGTTCTATCCGCCGGGCCCACTTCAAAGGATTATAGAACAGCTTATCCTGCTTATAGCCGACGGAGATGGGGATGGTCATGAACTGATTCTGGTTCTGGTCACCAAACGTACGCAGAAACCCCAGTTGCGTGGTGCCATAGAACTGTCCGCCCCAAGGTTCCATCGCCTGGGTGGCATTGATACCGGCCTGCGAGGAGAACACACGTTGCTGACGATACTCATCGATATTCTCATCAGAGAGATAGCGCTGGGTCATGTAGCGCTCATACTTCACAGGGGTTGATTCTAATAAGAGCTGCGGCTTGCGAGAGGCCATCCACGAGAGATAGCGATGCTGCGAGGCATAAAAGACATTCTGATATTTCTGTACGGAGAGTGAACTGTCGGTGGCAAGCCTCACCGTCCGGTCAAGGTCGAGCACCACCCTCTGCTGGGCAGAAGCAGTGAACAGTGAGAGGTGACAAGCAAGAAATATCAGCAGACTCTTTTTCATAAATTTCATTTTTCAGACATTAAGATGACTTCTACATTCATGCCATCGAAGAGTTCGGCGGTCTTGGCCAGACGGGCACGGAGGGTGACTGCACCCTGCTGATCGACGATAGGATTGATCTCGCTGACGGTGGCCTCATACTGTTGCGACTTGTCGGCTACGGGAATGATGTGAACACTTGTGCCAACCTTATATTTCTGGAGGTCGGCCTCCATCACACGGAACTCCACCATCATGTCGCCCGTGGCAATGACACGGCACACGGTCTTCCCTGCTTCAGCGAGCTGGTGGGCCTGTACCGACAGGTTTGCCACCACCCCGTCGAAAGGAGCTGTCAGCACCCCACTCTGCAGGTCATGACGGGCAGCCTCTAACTGGGTCTTGGCGGTGGCCAGCTGACTCTTCGACAGGGTATAACCCGACTTCAAGTCAGAGTTACGAGTCACGTTCGATGGAATCTGAGCGGCCTTATCGGGATCGTAGCCATGGGCGATGATCACATCCTGCATCTGCAGGTGGGCCTGTTCGATCCGGAGCTGCGCCTGTTCTACGGCACGTTCCTTCTGGATAATGTCATTACGGAGCTTGAACTGGTCGAGCGTAGCCAACACCTGTCCCCTGTGCACCTTCTGACCGTTCCTGACGAGCACCTGTTCGATGGGCAGTGCCGTCTTAAATGCCAGGTCGGCATAGCGCTCTGCCACCACCTTACCCATGGTCTGCTTTACCTCAGAATCTGGCAGCGGCAACGCTGGCTTTTCCTCTCGAACAATTGCAGTGGTATCTGCTTCAGGATCCACCTGTCCCGTCTGTCCGCTGCCACAGGCCGTCAGCATTGCAACAGCAGCTATGATCATGATCACCTTCCTCATATATAGCATCTTTACATTATCTAATTTTTACATTTTTACATTATCATCACAGCTGTCTCTGTGCCATTTCGTAGAACAAGCCTTTTTTCTCCATCAGTTCCTCGAAGGTACCCTCCTCGGCGATCTTGCCTTTGTCGATGACGATGATTCGGTCGCAGTGGCGGATGGTCGATAGCCGGTGGGCTATCACCACGC
>JAEEGG010027005.1_pt1 | contig 10917 bp, 10 predicted proteins | sample 9134161 | NCBI WGS metagenome assembly JAEEGG01 (sample SAMN16246543, study PRJNA631951) | gut metagenome | biome: gut microbiome; feature: rumen; material: CR-attached | host: Bos | place: Iran: Karaj | collected 2018-10
ATTGCGCCATCGAGTGGCAACAAGGTTATAAGGTTTATTAGTTTAAATTCAATAAAACAACGATATTATTTGACTTTAAAACAAGTATTAATATAAGCCTATATATAGACTTTTATATCTCTAATAATTCAAAATGAAAAAATCACTATTCTTATGATCATTACTTGCCGCTACATTATTTGCAGGATGTACAAACACAGCAACTAATACAGTTGAAAATACCGATGCTAATACTAGCAATAACAATAATACAGTTTCTTATTCATCAGAAATTAACTGTCCACTATGATCAGAATACCGGGAATCTAAATTTGAAAACTGAAATATAAAAGCACAATGATGTTTTTGAGATTGAAATAATATAATGGAATGACATTGGATCTATTACTTCGAAAACTGAGGAAAAGATTCAGAATGAGAAATGATTAATGATAAAAGAGAATGAGCATGGACTTTCTATGATGAAGATTGAAATAACACAATAATAGCAAAAGGAAATTATGAAGATGATTTAGAAGAATGAAATTGGGAATACTATGCTGATTGAGAACATATATGTACTGACGTCTTCTCACAATGAGTATTAACAGATGAATGAACATGTGAACAAGACGATACTGAAGCAGCTGCTAATCAAGCTGAATAAGAGAGCAAATAAAGAAAAAAGTCCTGCGTTATCTCAACGGAGGACTCTAAAAGTATAACTCTTGAAAACATGCTTACGCAATCGATACTATACAAATATCGTATTCTTTTTTTCAATCGATTTATTCATAAGCTTTCTTCACAATTTCTTTAGCCAAACGATTATACTTATAATATCATGCCTCAGAATGTAAAAAGAGGTATCTTCTAATAAGTCTTTTAGGCCAATTTTTTCTATATTTAAGATAAATAAAGCACTGAAGTCTAAACGACTGTTCATAAAAAAGTTGCATTCTTCCAACTGGCCATCATTCAGGTGGCAATGGTTCTCGATATTCAGGATTAAACATATAATTATAGAAAATAAGCTAAATAAAAAATATTTGAATTTCAGGTTCTTTAATAAGTTCAAACCACATTCTCATAGCTATAGCATCAGCAAAATCTGGAGATCTACATATTAACTTTTTAATTTCTTCTTTAGTTAATATTTGTAATTTTCATCACTTATCAGGATTCTTTTGTTTTATCACATCTAATTCTTCTATAATATAATCTTTATCATTATCATTATTAACGATAAGTCTAATCTTATCTGAAGCGATAAAAGGAACTAATTCAAAATAACACTGATCTTTTAAATTCTTATAATTCCTAATTTCTTTATTTTCATCCCTCAAAATAGGGGAGGAGTTATTTATGAATCACTTACATCATAACTGATCTACAACTCATCATCAAACTCAATCCTCATCACATATTGTTTTAGAATTTTTAACTCAATATTGATTTTGCAATCATCTAATAAAAGAAGTAATTTCAGTTGTTCTATTTTTTGAATAAACAAAAACTCTACCTATCCATCAATTTCGAACAATAATAACGGTCTTATCATTTCCTAATCTTGCAATATCAGCCGTTATATATTTCTCTCATTCTTCTCATCTATTAGTAAACAAATCTTTTATATCATCATATTCATAAAGCTTAGTTGGATCATCATCATAATCCCAATTTCAGTTTAATAATCTCTCCTTAGTAATTTTATCAGCTCTCTTAAGAGATTCTTCATACTTCTCATGATCAATAAACGGATTATCTTTATATAATGCAGGGATAAATATTCTATCACTCGTTATCGTTCATTCTTGTTGAGCCTTAATAAAATCATTATAGAGATGACATTTCATAGGGTTACAAGTCATGATAACCTTCCCTTTAAGATTATATTCTTTAACCTTTTCTGTACATCTAGATAAGATAATATTTATAGCTTTTCTATTAACTTCTTGAGCTTCATCTACATATCAAAAAGTAATCTCATATCATCATAACCAGTTAAATTCCGGATCAGATGGATTATCTTTTAAAGGGACAAAATAGAGTTTAGAACCATTATAGAATTGTAATTCTTTAGTTTGCATATTAAGTTTATATTCTCTACTTTCTTTCATTCATTTAGAATTCAGAACTTTTAGGATAGTATTTAAAGTACTTTTCCTAAGATCATCTCGTTCTCTTCTTCAAACAAGCCAAACAATACCAGGCAGGACTAATGAAGTATAACAAATAATCTCAGCGACACCTCGAGATTTTCATCATCTAGCTCATCATCAATAAAGAATCTCAGTAATCTCAGGTGAGATAAAAGCCTTCCATAAAGTTTTTTGTTTCTCAGTAAGTCTAATTATTAATGTCCTTTCATTCTCAAACATCACTAATTATAAAATTTTTAAATGGTTCAAAAGTTTCTTCTTTTTTATTCTCTTTTTCTCATAAACCATCTCTAACAATATCCCAGATTTCTTTTAATTTTGTATCAACTTTTTCTCATTTCATATGTTTCTTAATTTTTAACCAAGCTGCTTTAATTACCCATAATTCTAATCTTTTTAAATCTTCTTTATCAGGCAATAAACTCTCAGACTTTTCCCGTTTCAGTAATTCTAATTCAATATCACTATTTTTCTTCGATAATTCTTTTTTCTCTTTAGCCCATCATCTACATTCTGCTGGATTAATTGATTCAATTCATATTCATTTAGAAGCCAAAAAAGGTTTTAATTCTAAATAATCACTCTTTAAAAATTCAACTTTAAGTTTATTCCAATCTGCTATTCTAGCCATTTTTAATTGATTAGTGAATAAAGATTTCACATAAATGAAAAGTAGTCATGATTATTTTTCATATTTCACTTATAATTTTATTAATCACTTGTTACAAATTTTTATTACTGTTCTTAAGATAAATAAAGACAAAACTATTCTGTCAAAAATATAGCAAAAAATAGAGAAGTATTTTCCACACAAAAAAATTAATATAATCTGCGATATAAACTAATTAAATTAGATTATTTTTTATTACATAAAAAAACTATTTACTAAAAAAATAACAGATTTTAGAGTAAAAAAAATATTTAATTTTACACCTTATTAAAAGGTATAATTTTTTTGTCAAAATAATCTTGTAATCATTATCATTTCAACTACCATTAAAATTGTAATAGAGGAGGATACATCGAATAAACAATTTTTACCATGAATATCTAATACAAATGAAAATCGAAACCTACATCAAACGAATCAAAATTAACAGACAATTTTCACAATCTACAATAGAATCATATACAAGGATTCTAAAAAAATTTGATGACTACATTAAAACAAATTCACCAGAAAAAAGATCTTTAGAAAATACCCAACAGCTCCAATTAATTGATATTGAATGATGGATAAGCTCTGAAATAGAAAAATGAAAATCAGTAAGAACATGTAATTGATATATGATCTGCATTAGAAATTTTTTAAAATATGCAGAACGTCGCTATGAAAAAGTAATTAATTACAAAGAAATTATATTAATTAAAGAATCAAAAAAGAAAGTTGAAGCACTTACAGAATCAGATGTAGATAAATTACTACAATTCATGAAAGAAGATAAATCTAAAGACACATTAACAAAAACTAGAGATTATTTAATATTATCAATACTCATATTCACAGGATTAAGAGTCTCAGAACTCTGTAACATAAAAATCAACGAGGTAAAACAAGAACTACAAGTTATAGGTAAAAATCATACCTTAAGATTAGTTTATCTCTTCCAAGAGCATCTATCACTCATAAAGTATTATTTAAACATGAGAGAGCTGAAAGATATAGATTCAGATTATTTATTTTGCTCACATTCAAATAATACTAAAGGGAAGCAACTTTCAAGAAATTCAGTAGAAAAAATAATAAGAGAAGCAGGGATAAAAGCCTGAATATCAGAACCTGTACGACCTCATAAATTAAGACATACCTTTGCAACAAACCTATTGAGAAGATGATGAAATATATTCTATATTAAAGAATTACTAGGTCATACAAGCATTTTAACTACACAAAATTATTTATCAGCAACAAATAATGATCTAAAAAAGACTCAAGATTTATTAAAAGAGCCAGCTCAAATAGAAGATTATCAAGCAGAGGAGTCACCAAACGAATCAAATATATTTAACTACAATAACCTATATGAAAAATATATTTGAAATATAAAACTAAAAGACAGACTACCAAATAATAGTTTAAAACTTAAAAGCTAGAGGATAAAACCTCTAGCCTAATGGTAGTTTTCCCGTCAACAAAGCGACGAAAACGTAGATAATAAACAACGCAAGCAGAATCAAACAAGCACAGTAGATATACAAATAGATCTTACCACTACTGCTTCCAGATTTACTCTTTTTAACCATAGTTTTAATAGTTTTTGTTAGTTCAAAAGATAACACAGAAAATACGTTAAGAGATTAATCTTTCTAGGAAAGATCTCGCACAACCATTAATATTTGTTTTTTATATTGCACTATTGTTATAAACAATAAATAAATCGAATTCAACAAAAAAATAATACTATATTTTATTCTTTTTCTCTCGTTCTTCTCTTGTTATATCCATGTAAATTTCATCCCAAAATTTACCATTACAAAAATGCATATCTTTTCTTCTTCAATATTCTTTAAATCAGACTTTCTGATAACATTTTATTGCTGCTTCATTAAAAGCAAAAACATGAAGATCAATATTACGCAAATTCAAAGTATGGAATCAATATAACAAAATAGCATTTAAAGCATCTGCTCAATATCATTTATTATGTTCATCAGAATCTCAAATCCCTATTCATATAGTTGCGATTTGATCAATATAATTAATCCTTCATAAATCAACTATTCACAATAATTTATCTCCGTCTTTTTTTACTATTGCCAAAGCTTTTAAAGATGGATCTTCATTCTTTGAAATACTTTCAAGGAAAGCCTTTTCAGACGAAAGAGTTAAAACTCATTTAGTATTATTTATTCAATCAGTAATGTTACCATCATTCATCCATTTAGTAAATGTTTCATAATCATCAACATTTACTGGAGAAAGATAAATGCTACCTCGTGAAACTTTTGGAAAGTACTTCATTATTACTAGATAATAAATAAAAATTACTTTTACCTATTTAGAACATTTCTCTAAAACTCTATTAATTATTTCTGTTGTCGAATATCCTGCCTGTACTTTATCAGGGGATTCTTTAAGCTCCCAATAAGGACTAGAATAATCTTTTGTTTTCTTCTCATCAACTGATGTAACAGCAAGTATAGTTGGCTTTAAATAATTCAAGAACTCAATATATTCTTCTCTAGAATTTGATTTATCTTGAAATGTATAATCAACACCTCTTATACCATCAACTACTTCAGTTCTTTGCCATTGACTATTTATTGGACGAGAACTTCCTTTTTTCTTAGCTGTAAATTCATCTGATTGAGTTAATATAACTACGACATCTGCATATTTTGCAAACATCTGAATAGCAAATACATGTCATGGATGAACAATATCAAAAACTCACTTTTTAACAAGTACTGACTTTCATTCTTTTTTGGCCGCATCAATAATATTTTTCAATTCTTCCTTTGTCGAAATTTGCATAATTTCGATTAATAATAAATAATATACACATGTAGTCTTATTAGATAACTTTACAAGGGAAAATACTTTATAATAGCATATATCATACAATTATATTAATCAATTAAAAAATAGACGTCACAAAAATCAATAATGTCAACTCTAAAGATATCAATTAATAAAGCACAAAACTTATAATGAGAGTAGACGGAGTAGACTACTTATTGACATTTAATAATAAATAAATATATTATAAATCTAACTAAAAAAAATAAACAAATATTAAAAGAAAGGAAGAATATGGAAATAGTAAGTTATGAGATCAAAAATGACGGAGCTGTCGGCTTTGAAAGAGAGGAGTCAACAGTTTATCTGGTAGTCAACCTAGAAGGGAAAGAATCAATATCGTTCAGCCCTCAAAGAATTACACTGCATAACTGCAGTATAAGAAACTTTGACTGCAAGGGTGAAACTTGGAATCGGTACTTTTCAATCGTAGAAAAGCCTGAAGAAAAAGCAATTATCATCAACAGCAACAAGTACCAATCCATCATGATTACCAGAGAAAAAGATTAATAGTGGCTATTTTAGCCACTATTTTTAGGAAAAAAGATAACAATTAACAATAAACTTGATACATCATTATTTATTACAACAAACAAAATCTCAATAAACCCTATCTCTAACTTCATCTACTATAATAACATAGAATCTTCTTTGATTTATGATTTGATAACATTTCTATTTTTACTAATTATAGCAAACTAAAAAGGCTGTATTTTCAATAAAATTCATGTAACAGCTAAATAGAAATGTCACACTTTTCGGCTAAATAGAAATGTCACAAAATTTATAATCTATGTTTTTCCGTGAACGGTAGTCTGTTCGTTCAATCGTAGAGTTGAACGTCTCCGTATATTATTTCCTTTACTATAATTTTCCTTCATATTAATTTCAAGTTCTTAGGTAGCTGAAATTCTCTTCAATAATATGTGATCGTTCAATCTCTTCTCCATACCCTTACCTCTTCTTTTGCAAAATACCAATAATAATTTCACTTTTCTTCTTTATTCATCTTTTCATGAGCATCTCATTCTTCTCTTGCTTCTACTCAAAACCTTTTGTTATGTCGCTCTATATATTGCTCATTTAAATATTTATTTCATCCTTCAATTGTTTTAATCTTTAACTCTCTCATTTTCTTCACTAACCAATCTTGTAATGTCCTATTAACTCTTTCAACTCTTCACTTTGCCTCTGGTGTTTTAGCATATATTACCTCAACTCATAATCTATTCATTCATCTTTCAAATCTTGTTCTATATTCCTTATCTCGTTGATCTCATGGATTATTCACTTTATAAGTTGCATGTTGATCAACATAAATTGTACTTGGTTTACCATATATTCCCATATATCCTTCTCGAAACTCTAACACATCTTCAAGACACTCATTCTTCGTAAATTTTGCATGTATTTTTCAAGTCGCATCATCTATAGCTACTAATAAACACCAATACTCTCAGTTCTCAAACCACATATGATAACTTCAATCAAATTGAACTAGCTCTCAATATCTAGCTCTTCTTATTCTTTTCTGATGCTTGATAATTCTTTTCAACGGTTTCGGTTTCCAACGTCATTCTCTAATCATTAATTGTCTCAAGGTCTCTTTACATACATACATCTGATATTTCTCATCCAAATAGACCTGCAATTTTGTTGGAGAATAATCTCGCATAAACTTATTAGTTCTAAGAATGTTTTTAATGAATCCATATTTAGTTTCTTCTCATTGATGATTAGATGGTTTTCATGTTAATCAATGAATTAGTCAAAAAGGTCATCGGACATTATATCTGTTAATCATTCTATAAAGTGTTCTTTTAGAACATTTTAAAGAAATTCATGCATCAGCAAATGAAATTTTTCAATCAATAAGCTTTTGAATAATGCGAGTTTTGTTCATATATTTCTCTAAATTATTTAATAAAAATGTCATTTTTATTTAGATAAAGAAATAAAATTTCTTTATCTATTTTAGTGACATTTCTATTTTTGCCTAATAGTGACAATTTAAAGTGGCTGTAACATTTAATTTTATTTCCTCTTGAAATTAAACAATCTGTTAATTATATTTAAGTCACCGTTCAGTGCTGATCGAGGGAGTAACTGCCATGGAAGTTGATCGGTGAGAAACGTTTTTATAGGGAGACCACCTTTTTTATGAGGATTGCTTTAGAGTAGTAATTCCAAGATGATTAAAGACCTTCCGAACCTTAGATTGGATGTATTCCCAGGGGAAAATAGCGCGATAAGCTGCGAAAAGTTGTGGGGAGTAGCAAATATACATTGATCCACAAATTCTATCATTTGGATGACAACTTAGTAGTGACGAGCGAAAAGTAATGGAGGTGCACCGAAGAAGTTCCCACCATCCCTCTTTAGGAGAGTTTCGATACCTCCTCATAGGAGAGCTTCATACCCCAGCCATCCCGTTCAGTCTTAGGTTTTTTAGGAGCGACACGTATCCGGAAGTCGCTCCTTTTTTTTAATAAAATTGAAAATTATTATAAAATTAATACATTAGTTATTATTATCATAATAATAGATATTTTATGACTAAGAAAACTTGGTGAATAAGTAGGTTCTTTGAACCTTTAAAATGAAAGGCATCATTCATGATAAAGCCATTATTTGTTTACACAATTAATGCCGTTTTTGCTATTGTTATTGTTGAAATTTTTAAAAGAACAACTTCTTATATACAAGATTGAGATTATAAGGGGGTGAAAATAGCTCTTTTTGTTTATATTTGAGTTTTTATCGTACAGTCAGCATTTAAGCGAACATTCAGAAATATTTGACGGACAACTATGACATATGAATGAGAACAGCTTATACAAAATTTACGACTTCCTAAATTCTTTAAATTGGATAACGTTAGTGTTGAAAAGTTATGAACATGAAGGCTTCAATATATTGTAAGTACGGGAATAAAGACGCGGAAAACTCTATACTATAAATTAGCTCAACAAATTCCTTCAATATTAGTAACTTGATTATTTATCATTTGGCAAATATATGAGGCTGTATGAATTTTATATACACTGCTTTTTATACTGTTATTTATAATACATTTATTGGTAATAAGATACTTTAATAAATTTACTTTATCACGAAGAAAACAAAGAATTGAAATTGAAAAAGAACATAGTAGACAGCTAATAAAATTATTGATGTCTAAAATGGAAATTGTTCAAAGCAACAAAGAATATATAGAAATTCAACAGTCTAATAAAATACTGTGAGAAGCTATTCCTGTGAATAAAAATGTATCTTTTTACTTAAATGCAATGGCTCAAACATCTCGCACATTTGTTTGGCTTTTGAATATGTTTATTATAGCATATTGAATGATTTTAGTTAAAAATTGATGAGATTTATCAATTTTTGTATGATTAGTCATTTGTTCTACTTTATTTTCAAAAGAAGTAGATAAATTTAGAGATTTTTATAAAGAATTTACTGATGAATTTACGAATATTCAAAAAATGTGGGATAATTTTGATAATATTCCAAATATGAAAAACCATTATTCTAACATCCCATTTAAATATAAAAAATGAGATATAGAAATAAAAAATATATCATTTTGATATGGAGAATCTAAAAATGTATTTGATAATTTCTCATTAAAAATTGAATGATGAAGGAAAACGGCTTTGGTATGACAATCTTGATGATGAAAATCTACTTTGATAAAATTATTAGCATGATATTTATGTCCTGATAAGTGAATTATTTACGTTGATTGACAGAATATTGCCGAAGTAGATATTCATAGTTACTACAATAATATTTGATATTTAACTCAAGATCCATCTGTTTTTGATGGAACTATTTATGATAATTTACTTTATGCACTTAAAGAGAAACCATCAGAAGCGAAATTAAAAAAAGTTATTAAAGATGCAAAATGTGAATTTGTTTACGATTTTACAAATTGACTTCAAACTGAGATTTGAGAAAGATGAATCAGATTATCTTGATGACAAAAACAAAGATTAGCCATAGCAAAAATTATGATGAAAAATCCTAATATAATTCTTTTGGATGAACCAACTTCTGCATTAGATAGTTTCAATGAAGAGCTAATATCACAGGCATTAGATAATCTATTTAAAGGTAAAACTGTTATAATAGCAGCCCACAGATTACAAACCGTAAAATCTGCCGATAAGATATTATTATTTGAAGATTGAAAAATTGTAGAACAATGAACTCATATTTGATTAATAAGAAAGAATTGAAAGTATAAGAGAATGTTGGATTTACAGTCAGGATTCTAATTAATTATATAATGTCATGATTACAAATTTAAATTTTTCAGACCGAAGAAAAGCCAAGAATATGCTATGAAATGAATGGAATCTTTGAGCTAAAGAATCATGAGCTCCAAAGAATTTATGTTCATGGATTTATTTCATAGAGATTTTAGAAAAAACTGAAAAATTAGTAGCTTATAAAGAGAAATGAAAACTTATCTGATTTTGATGATATTGAAATTATAATTCTAAAACTTTAAAGAAAAGATTCTTCTGATTTATAAAGAAGTTATTGTATAAATCTCCTAAGTTAAAGAATAAACAAGCACTCATAGATTATCATAAAAATTATACCTATGTTCCAGATTCTTTAAAAGATTATTTTGATTGAGAAGTTATTATATTGATAGTAGATCCAGAATATCGTTGAAAATGAATAGGAAAGAAATTATTAGTCAGAATTTTTGAATTAGCTAAAAACGATAAGATTAAACATCTCTTAATTATGTCTGATGAATCTTGTAACTATCAGATTTATGAAAGTCTTTGATGTGAAAGACTTCATAAAGCAAAGATATTAAACGAAGAATGATGAAAACTATGAAAAGAAAAATATGAATATTGATATGTTTACGATAAAGGTTTAAATAATTAAAATGAGAATATCAAACATTCATATCCTCATTATAATTTTCTCCTGTTAAATCAAAGATAGTATCTCTCTGTGCCTGGCCTTTTACAGTTTTTTATAGATTATTTTTCCTTAATTGTTTTAATATAAAATGAAGACTCTTATATTTAGACTGTGATACGATAGTTAATAAGAATTTATCAAAATTGTATAATTCGGATTTTGAATGAAATACATTTATAGGAAGTTTAGAATACCCCATTGTAAATTTTTGAAGAAAGAAAAAATATTGATTGAAAAAATACATCAATGCATAAGTATTGTTAATAGATGTTGAAAAATATAGAAAGGCCAATTTATATG
>JAEEGG010027006.1_pt1 | contig 10917 bp, 10 predicted proteins | sample 9134161 | NCBI WGS metagenome assembly JAEEGG01 (sample SAMN16246543, study PRJNA631951) | gut metagenome | biome: gut microbiome; feature: rumen; material: CR-attached | host: Bos | place: Iran: Karaj | collected 2018-10
CTTTCAAAAACAGTTTGCGCTCCCCACTAATGACCGTATATAAAAAGCTATAGCCCGCACCACTATAAGGCAATTGCTTATAATCGTGGAACTTGGAAAAGCCGTCTGCCATTTCCCCGAATGAACCCGATGTGAAACTATTATCCACTTTTGGCCAATAATTGATGCAAAAGTAGGATTTTTCCGCCTTATCCGACCGATTATCGTAATTTTGCCAGACCAAACGAACCCACATCCATGACAAAGACTTCCGTTTCAAGAAGCGCAAAAGAGCTTGACAATCTGCGCGATGACATCAGGAAACACGCTGGTTTTCAAGACAAAACCTTGTCTCCAAGCGATTTCGACTTCCTTGAAGTGGACATCAAAAAGGAACTACCCCAAACGTCCATCAATGCGAAAACCTTGAAGCGCTTTTTCGGTTATGACAGAACGGAAGAAAGTTCATTCATAAGACTTTACACTTTGGAGGTCTTGTCGCAATATGTGGGTTACGAAAGTTGGAACGCCTATCTTGGGCATTTGCATCTAATAGAAGGCAACGGCTCTGGCGATTTCAAAGGCGAAGAAATCAACGCAGATGATTTGCAAATAGGCGACACCCTGCAAATCGCATGGCAACCCAATCGGAAAACCACATTGAAATATCTTGGCAACCAAAAGTTTGAAATCATCGAAACGGAAAACGCGAAGTGGCAGGTCGGCGACCGTTTCCAATGTCGTCACTTCATCAAGGGCAAGCCGCTTTATGTCGATAACCTTACCAACAAGAACGGCGTTTTGAAGTCGGCGATGTATGTTGTTGGAGAGAATGGCGGGATCCTCCGATGACGATGTTTTATTAGAAAACAAAAAAATCGAGATTTCTACATGTTTTTATGAAAAACATTTTGAGATTATTACATAAATGCGTATTTTTGCATCCGAAACGAATACTCATTTTGAGGTAGGTATGAATGATGAATTTCGCATTTTCAAGAGGAAGCTGTACGATAAGATGCTAAATTGGAAACGTACCAAGGACGGCAAATCTGCACTGCTTATCAAAGGGGCACGTCGAGTGGGGAAATCGACCATTGCCGAGGAGTTTGCCAAACGAGAATACACTTCTTATATCATCGTTGACTTTGCCAATGCACCAGAGGGAGTGTGGGAAGCCGTAAAAAACATCGCTGACCTTGACAACTTCTTCTTCCAGTTGCAATTCATTTTTAAGGTGAAGTTGGTGGACCGCAAGTCGGTTGTCATCTTTGACGAGATTCAGAACGCGCCGCTGGTGAGGCAAGCCATCAAATATATGGTGAAAGACCGTCGGTATGACTTCATCGAGACAGGGTCGCTCTTGTCGATTAAGAAGAACACCAAGGGTATCACTATTCCAAGCGAGGAAACGCGCATCACGATGTACCCTATGGATTACGAGGAATTTCGTTGGGCCTTGGGAGATGAGGTGACCATTCCGTTGCTGAAGGAAGCCTTTGAGACCAAACGTTCTGTCGGCGACCAGGTTGCTAGACAATTGTTACGTGACTTTAGGCTGTATATGCTGATAGGTGGTATGCCTCAGGCTGTAAATACTTATCTTGGCACAAACAACCTGAGCGAGGTTGACCAATCCAAACGAGAAATCATAGATCTTTATACCGAAGACTTCCGCAAGATTGATCCTTCGGGAAAATCCGCACGTCTGTTTAAAGCCATCCCTTCGGAACTTGCGAAGAATGCCTCTCGTTATCAAGTGATGAGTGTATTGGGGCGTAGTGCGGAAAACACCGACATGGATGAGTTGTTGGAGGATATGGAGGATAGCCTTTGTGTGAACTTCGCCTACCATGCTAACAATCCTTCGGTAGGATTGGCCTTGCATAAGGACAAAGACCGTTATAAGATGTTTGTCGGCGATACGGGTTTGTTCATCACGTTGGCATTTTGGGACAAGGATGTGACAGAAAACATCATCTATCAAAAGTTGCTTTCCGACAAGTTGAGTGCCGATTTGGGGTATGTTTATGAGAACGTGGTGGCACAAATGCTGAAATCCGAAGGCAATGAGTTGTTTTATCATACATGGCCGACACCATCGGGCAAGCATAACTATGAAATCGACTTCCTTTTGTCGCGTGGCAACAAACTGTGTCCGATAGAGGTAAAGTCGTCGGGTTACAAGGCCCATGTTTCGCTTGATGAATTCTGCAAGAAGTTCTCGTCGGAAATATTGCACCGCTATCTGGTATATACCAAGGATTTGCGAAAAGATGGTGAGACGTTGATGGTACCGTTGTATATGGTTCCGTTCTTATAGTCTTCCCAAAAGAAGATATTCGTCTTCCTCCAGGAGGATATATGTAGAAAGCAATACCATTGGTTTCATTTGCCTTCCGTCGCTATCTGCTCGCTTACACTTCGCCTACGGATCGGCTACACTTTGCGATTGAGGGTTGCTTCGGCTTGAGTCATCGCCAATAGAAACAACTGAGATGCTGTGACTGAGACTGGAGGCGGTATATTGCCCAATTGAGAGAAACGGCTTGACACCAGCCGAAAATCATTTTCATTTCCTCGAAAATACGTAGAGCGCAATTTCATGGTTGTAGTTTTGCAACGTTAAACGAAAAACAAAAGCCAAACTGTCAGCATTTCTTCCCCACAAACCTTACCACCAATCCCAACACGACAAAGGCCGTCAAAAACGCAAGCCAAGTAGGCAGACCGAGTGCCGTGGGGACGACGCCCATGAGCAAGGCCACTGCCCCGACGGTCAAGGCGTAAGGCATCTGGGTGCTGACATGCTGCATGTGGTTGCAACCCGAGGCCAAGGAACTCATGATGGTGGTGTCGGAAATCGGAGAGCAGTGGTCGCCCATCACGGCACCCGCCATGACCGAAGCCACCACGTTGTAGAACAAAGGCATAGCCGCCTCAACACTTAAGCCATGCTCTTGGCACAGCAGCCAAGATGCTGGTAAAATCATGGGATAAAGGATGGCCATAGTGCCCCATGAGGTGCCCGTCGAGAAACCGATTATGCCAGCCAAGACGAAAGTCAGAATAGGGACCAGCACTGGCGACAGCGACCACTGCAACAGCAGCTGCGACACAAACTCCGCCGTGTGCATATCCTTGGTAACCAAAGCGATGGACCAAGCCATCGACAGTATCAAAACGGCATTGAGCATCGACTTGAAGCCTACCACCATTTCCTCCATCACCTTTCCAAGCTTGAGGTTGCCACGCAGCAGCGTCATCACAATGGCCACCAACAGCGAGAGCAGCGATGCCCACAGCAAGGCCTTATAGGAATTGGCCTCCCCGATGGTCGTTGAGAGTTTGGAGAAGAAACCGACATGAGCTTCCGACCAGACCTTTGCATCGTAACCCGTGAAAAACAAGCCTATGATGGTGCCAATAATCAGCACGGCCAAGGGAACCAAAGCATCGATGATATGCGTGGATTGGGGTATGGTGTCCTCTTCCGTTGTGACAACCTCCGCCATCCTCGCCTTGCGTTCCGCTTTCAGCATGGGGCCAAAGTCACGGCCAGAAAGAATGATCATCAGCACAAAACCAAGGGTCAGGAAGGGATAAAAACTATAGCCTAGGGAATGGAAAAACACAGAATAAGCCGAGGTGTCAAGCCCGATGGCGTTGATGCCGTCTTGGATATAGCTCAGCTCGGCGCCAATCCATGTGGTGACGAAAGCCACAGCCACGACAGGTGCCGAAGTGGAATCGACGATGTAAGCCAACTTCTCGCGCGACACCTTCAGCCTGTCAGTAATAGGGCGCATTGTGTTGCCCACGACCAAGGTGTTGGAATAGTCATCGAAGAAAACGCAGAGGTCCATTATAAAAGTCATCAGCTGTCCAGTACGAGAGCTTTTTGCCCTGCGCGACAATCGATTGACCACACTTTGCATGCCACCATTCACGGTGATGATACGCACCATGCCGCCGATGAAAAGCGTGAAGAGAATAATCAGGACATGGTCAGAGTCAAACAAAGCCCCATAAACGTAGGTGTCGACCACGCGCAACACACCACCGCCTAATGCCGCCGCCGGACTTTGCCCCGCATACAACGCCATGAGAAAGGTACCCGTGAGGATACCTATAAACAGCGACGACAGCACCTCTTTAATTAATAAGGCCATGGCGATGGCGACCAAAGGCGGCAACACCGACATCCACAAAGGCATCGGGCCTTCGACAGGACCCAAGACATAAAGCAAAACAAAGGCCACAACAAAAACGATGGCAACACTCAACCAAACGATTTTCTTTTTCATCGGAGGAAATTTGGGTCAAATATACGGATTTAGGAGAAGATTGGGAATTTTAAATTAAAAACTTATATCACTCGCTCTGTAACCACCCGCCACTCACCAGGCTGCAAGTCACCAAGCGAAAGGTTCCCAATCTTGACACGGATAAGGCGCAAGGTGGGAAAACCCACGGCGGCGGTCATGTGGCGCACCTGTCGGTTTTTGCCTTCGATGAGGGTGAGTTGTATCCAACTTGTCGGGATGTTGGCGCGATAACGAATGGGTGGCACACGCTCCCAAAGGTCTTGCGGCGGCTCAACGATTTCAGCTTGACAAGGCTTGGTGCGGTAGCCTTTGATGGTGACTCCTTTTTTCAACTGGTTGACAGCCTCTTGGGTGACTTTCCCGTCGACTTGCGCCCAATAGGTGCGCGGATGCTCGAATTTCGGGTCAAGCAGTTTTTTGATGAGCCTTCCCTCATCGGTGAGAAGCAAAGCACCCTCGCTGTCGTGGTCGAGGCGACCGGCGGCATACACGCCAGCGGGAAACCCGAATTCGTCGAGTGCCCGATGTCCTGCTTCGGGAGTAAACTGGCTGAGTACACCGTAAGGTTTATTGAAAAGAATGACCATAATTACATTAACCTTTGCAAAAATACGCTTTTCTCGGGCAATGACATCGGTTTTTGACGGAAAAAAGGCTCTTCGATTGAGAAAAGCTGTATCTTTGCAAGTTGAAACCATGCGTAAAGTAGTTACCAATAAGGATCTTAAGCAAGCTCTCGGTTTGAAAGGCTTCTTCGGCACCTGTGTGGCGGGGTTGGCATACGGTGCCCTCGGTCTCGGCACAATCAACCGTTTGTTCGACGGTGCCGCCGATTACCAAGGCCGTGAGTTTGCCGACCACCTGCTTGAGAACATGAACATTACCATCGATGTCAGCCCCGAACAGCTGGAGAGCATCCCTAAGGAGGGCGGTTTCATCGTGGTCAGCAACCATCCTTTTGGTGGCATCGAAGGCGTGATGCTGCTGAGTGTCATCGCCAAGGTTAGGCCCGACTTCAAAATCATGGCCAATTTCATCCTTTCGCATATTCCCAACCTTAAGGAGTGTTTCTTCGCTGTCAACCCATTCGAGAAAAACCCCGAGTGGAAAAGCAGCGTGGGTGGCATCAAAGGTGCCATCCAGCACATTGAGGCGGGCAACGGCTTAGGCATCTTCCCCGCTGGCGAGGTGTCGCGCTACCACGGTCACGACTATCCCGAGGATTTGCCGTGGAGCACTTCCATCGCCCGCATGATCAAAAATGCCGGAGTGTCCGTGATTCCCGTGTTTTGGAATGGCCGCAACTCGAAACTGTTTTATGCCGTTGACAAGATTCATCCCATGCTTGGCACAGCACGCCTGACCAGGGAACTAATCAACAAGCACGACACCTGTTTCAACTTGCAAATCGGCAAGCCCATCCCGCCTGCCGAGATTGCGCTTTATGAGAATCCTAAAGAGCTGGCGGCCTATCTGCGCAGCCGCTCCTACGCCCTCGAAGCCAACATCCCAACCAAAGCTGTGGAGAAAAAGGAAACAAAGATGGCCGAAATCGATGCTCCGACGGATTTATCGCTCATGCTAAATGAGTTGGAGGCCATCCGTGAAAAGGCCTTCGTTTATTCTGCTTCTGGATACGACTGCTATCTGGCAGATTATGAGGATATTCCCAACCTCATGCACGAGATTGCCCGCCTGCGTGAAGAGACTTTCCGTGCCATCGGCGAAGGCACAGGAAAGAGCCTTGACCAAGATGAGTTCGACCCGCACTTCAAGCAACTAATCCTTTGGGACAAGGTAAAGCAAAGGATTGCGGGCTGTTACCGTCTAGGCATCGGCAGCGAGATCATCCCGAAATATGGCATCAAAGGTTTCTATGTCAGCACTTTGGTAAACATTGACGAGTCGTTCTCCGACAAGTTGAGCCATACGATAGAGCTGGGACGTTCTTTTGTCGCCCTCGATTACCAAAAGGAGGTGCTACCACTGGTCTTGCTGCTGAGAGGCTTGTCAGACGTGGTGGTGCGTTATCCCGAAATCAGACATTTCATAGGTCCCGTGAGCATCAGCTCGTGGTATCCCAAGTTCTACATGAGTCTGATAGTGCGTTTCGTGACGGAAAACCATGCCGTCGAAGACGAGCTGAAAAGCATGGCGATACCCAAGACGCCTTTCGAGCCAGACTTTCTCAAGGTGGATGCCGACGCACTGCTGCAAAACAATATGAATGGCGGCGTGGACAAGTTTGACAAGTTCCTGTTCCGTCTCAGCAATGGCGACTATCGTCTACCCACCTTGTTCAAGAAATACCTGAAACTGAACGCCAAGTTCCTCTGTTTCAACGTTGACCCTGACTTCAATGACACCTTGGACTGCCTTCTGTTCCTCACCTTCTCCGACTCCCCCGAGGACGAGGTGATGCCGCTCTTCCGCGATTGTAGCGACGAAGAGAAGGAAATTGTCAGGAAACGTTTTGGTTACATTTAAGATTATTCTTCCGTTTCTTCCTCTATGGTCTGCGCAAAGAAGGTAAAGTTCACTTTGCCGTAATGGCGTTGCTCCATGAAATGGGGATGTTCCTCAAAATTTTGGAATTTGTCGTGCTCCAAAACAAACATGCCTCCTTCGCGAAGCAGGTTGTTGTCGAAAATGAGTTGCACCAAGGTATCGTAATGCTCGCAATCGTAAGGCGGGTCAGCAAAGATGAGGTCGTATTGCATCTTGTGGTTGCCCAGAAAACGGTACACATCGGAACGAACGACAAGCAACTCTTTCATGTCAAGCTTATTGGCGGTCTCGCGGATAAACTTCACGCAACCGAAGTCTTGGTCGACAGCAACGACCTTGGGACAGCCTCTCGACACCAACTCGTATGAGATATTACCCGTGCCGGCAAACAAATCCAAAGCCTCGGTCTCTTCAAAATCGAAATGGTTCTCGATGATGTTGAATAGGCTCTCCTTGGCCATATCGGTGGTAGGACGCACGGGCAGGTTGTTCGGTGCCACGATTTGCCGTCTTTGGTATCTTCCCCTGATAATTCTCATTTTAGTGCTTGATAATGAATTCGATAATATTGGAACGATACCTCATCCAGTGCCTTGCTGACCTTCAGCACATGCGGGTCGGCAACGAAACGGATGTCCTTGACATAGCGTCCACATAGATCAACAATCTCTGAGGCAGGACGAATGAGTCCCGAAAATGTGACGGGGATGTCGTGGCCCGAAAAGCCATTTTGTTCCATTGCAAACATCAAGAAATAGGCAAAATCTTCCTTTGTGTTGAACTTAAAGTTGTTAAAGAAGAACAATTTGCCTTCCTTTTTAATCACCATGTCAAAGTCACGGTTACGGACATGGACAAATACGCCCGTTTCGGTGTCGCTTTCCATCGCACTGTTAATAAAGACCGTGCTCGAATGGGCAAACTTGACATCCCTCCATTTGGCCAGCACCCTGTCCTGCAACGTCTTGGATTGCGCAAAGACATTGATAGAAGGCACCGCCACCAAAGGTTCAGAGGCAATGGCATAATTCTCGGGAACTTGAAAGGCAAAATCAAGGTATTTGGCTTGGTCGGCTTCGTTGAACAAAGGCTTAGGGACGAGGGTACAGAAACGATTGTCGACAAGACCTTTCACTGACTGGAACGCTTTATTATTCAGCCCTTTAGACTCCAAGGCTCGTTCCAAAGTACGAAAGAGGTCGTCGCTGTCGGCCAGCAGAGTGGATTGGAAACATTCCAACGCGACGAGCGTATGCGTTTCCGTGTCGAGAAGGGCATAAGAAAGACCACCCAATGCGTATTGGATGGTCATTCTGTACTGCGATGACTTCTCGGCATCAAACTCCTCACCAAATTGGGAGATATAAGGATTCAACGATGCCGTCATTCATTCTATAGGTTTAGAGTTTCTCCCAGTTGCCGTCGGTGGAGGCTTCCTCCATCGAACCGACTTTCAGGCCAGCGTAACGGTTGATGCTTTCCTTTTCGGCTTTGGCATTGTCGCGGCGCTGGTTCCATTCCTTCTCGTTGAAAGCGGCACCTGGAGTGGCCAGGTAGACTTCGTAAGGAGTGCGGGCCTCGAAGACGGGAATTTCGATACCATTACGGCTGATGGTACCCGCTTCAAGTTCAAACTGTTCGTGGTTAGCTCCGAAGGGCACATACTTGATGTCATTGATGTTGAAATCGTTTCTTACACCTTGGAGTGAGTCCATCACTTTCACGAAGCCGATGGTGTCGTTGATGGTGCGGGTGAAGGTGGTGTCGGTCGGATCGGGAACAATCTTCACAATCGGGATTTCAGCGTTCTGGCAGAAGGCGATCAAAGAATCGAAGCTGTTCGTGTACTTGCTGGTAGCATTCTTGTAAAGCACTTCGGCGTTGCGGATGTCGATCAAGCGCTCGACGACCTTGGTCTCGCGGGCTTTCTGTTCGTTGTTGAACTTGATAGGAGCCTGGATGCTCTTGACGACTTGCCATGCCAAGAATACAATAACTGCAAACAGCAGGATGTTGATGAGAATTGATAATCCTTTTTTCATTGTAGTATGGTTTTTCTGATTATTATTGCATAATTCGGATTGGCCGCAAAGTTAGGACTTTTTTCCATACATCGGCAAACTTTTTTTTAAAGAATTAAAAATGGATTTTATGAAAATTTAAATATTTGTCTTCCAGATATTTGTGTATTTTATCAGCAAGAATAATGAAAATCTGGAGGTCGTTTTTCTCCAACCAAAGGGTGGCATCGTCGTCGCGATTGATGGCTTTTGCGAAAGCCAAATTGACCTCGAAATGGTTTTTGAGGAGCCATTCCTCGGCTTTTTCTTCTTTTTCGATAGCGCTGTCGATGGCGGCAAGGTGCGGGAAGCCGTGTTCCATCAGCCAGTCTTTGGCTTTGGTATCGCCTTGAATAGTCTGGCTCAAGGCACCGAGTTCAGGATAGCCGTTGCGCATCAGCCACTCGAAGAATTCGTCGCCCTCAGGCTCAAAAGTGCAGCCGAAGGCCATTAGTATTTTTACGGGGTAGTGGGTCATTGAACTTCGTTTAATCTTAGGATTTCAGTGCAAAAATACACACAATTGCAATACTTTTCTTATTTTTGCACAAATAATAATTGAAATCAAATGAAGACCAAGAAAGAAATAGTTGAAAACTGGCTGCCGCGCTATACGGGCCTGCCATTGGAGAAGTTCGGGCAGTATATCCTGCTGACCAACTTCCAAAATTATGTGGATCGTTTTGCCGAATGGCAAGGCGTGGAAGTCGTTGGGCGCGATAAGTCGATGCCCTGTGCCACTGACGGCGAAATCACCATCATCAATTTCAGCATGGGCAGCGCCAATGCCGCTACCATCATGGACCTGTTGAGTGCCATCCAACCCAAGGCGGTGTTGTTTCTCGGCAAATGTGGTGGCATCAAGAAAATCAACAAAGTTGGTGACCTGATTCTTCCTATCGCAGCCATCCGTGGCGAAGGTACCTCGAACGACTACTTCCCTCCTGAAGTGCCTGCCCTGCCGGCATTTAGCCTCGAAAAAGCCATATCCACCACCATCCGCGACTATGGCCGCGACTATTGGACGGGGACGGTCTACACCACCAACCGCCGCGTTTGGGAACACGATGACGATTTCAAGGACTATCTTCGCAAGATTCGCTGCATGGCTGTCGATATGGAAACGGCCACCATTTTCACGGTCGGCTTCCACAACGAAATCCCGACAGGAGCCTTGCTGCTCGTGTCCGACAACCCTATGGTGCCCGAGGGCGTCAAGACGGAAGAGAGCGACAAGAAAGTCAGCAAGAACTTCGTTGGCGAACACCTGCGTATCGGCATCGACTCATTGCGACAATTGATAAATAATGGTATCACGGTGAAACATCTGAAATTCTAAATTAGACTTAAGTACGGCCCTTCGACAAGCTCAGGGACCTTTGAGTTTTCAGAAGTTCAGAGGGCCTGAACCTGTCGAAGGTCCCGTGTCAAAATAACAATGATGACCTACGAACAGATACTATCCGAGATTCACAAGAAAAACTTCGCGCCCGTTTATTTCCTCACGGGCGACGAGCCGTATTTCATCGACATGATTTCGGACACCATCGAGAATGAAGCCTTGGATGAGGCTGACCGTGCCTTCAACCAAATCGTGGTGTATGGTCGCGATGTCGACGTGGAAACCATCGCCAACCACGCCCGCAGTTTCCCGATGATGGGCGACCGTATGGTGGTCATCGTCAAAGAGGCGCAGGACGTGAAGAATTTGGAAAACTTCGAGCCTTATCTCGACACCATCCCCGACACCACGCTCCTCGTCTTCGTTTACAAATACAAGAAGTTCGACAAACGAAAGGCCTTGGCCAAGAAAATCGACAAGAAAGGCGTTTGGTTTGAGTCAAAAGCTCTGCGCGACTACAACATCCCAGGCTGGATACAGAGTTACCTGAAAGGCGAAGGCTATTCAATCACGCCAAAAGCCACACAGATGCTGGCTGACTTTCTTGGCACCGACCTCCACAAAATCGCCAACGAGCTGAAGAAACTCATCATCACCCTGCCCAAGAACAAAAGCATCGACGACGCGGACGTGGAGCGCA
>JAEEGG010027009.1_pt1 | contig 10916 bp, 12 predicted proteins | sample 9134161 | NCBI WGS metagenome assembly JAEEGG01 (sample SAMN16246543, study PRJNA631951) | gut metagenome | biome: gut microbiome; feature: rumen; material: CR-attached | host: Bos | place: Iran: Karaj | collected 2018-10
GAAGATGGACGAGATGAGCCGTTCCGTAAGGCTGAAAAATGAAAAGGAACTCATCGGCTTTTATGTGACAGGTCATCCTTTGGACGGCTACCGGGAGGCGCTGGACAAACTGACGCCGCTCTATACGCTGACGGGCGACACGCCGGCGGTGCGTGACGGACAGTTTGTCAATGTGGGCGGCATCATCAGCAGCACCGATATCAAAGTGACGAAAAAAGGCGACTCCATGGCGGTGCTGGCGCTGGAGGATTTCAGTTCCCGCATCGAAGTGGTGGTGTTCCCCCAGGCTTATAACGAATACCATACGTTGCTTCGAGAGGACGCCGTGGTGGAAGTGGAAGGCCGGTTTAATGTGGACGAACGGGGCAGCAAGATTATTGCTTCGCGAATGGCGCTGCTGGAGGAAGGCAAACCGCCGGTGCTGTCCGCACAGGCGAGGAATTCGCGGCGCGGAAACGGAAACAATTATGCCGGCCGCGGCGGAAATGATGATTATAGCAGCAACGCGTATTACAGCGAAAACACGGACGCAGCCGCTTATAATTTTGCCAATGAAAGTCCGGAAATGTATGACGCAGCTGTACAGCAAACTGTAAATTCATTCTCACAACATACTGTAAGGGATGCTGCAGAAAACATTGCCGGAACATCTCCAAATCAGGACGAACAAGGCCACATAAAAGTTCCTGTCAGCGCTATTATCGAGCTGGTGATAACGCCGGAACGGGAATCGGACATCGTGACCAGGGCGCTGACCGCCATCCTGCAAAAGCATCACGGCAGCACCATGGTCTTTTTGAAACTGATGGGATCCCGGCGGCGTATCCGGTTAGACCCGCGCTACTATGTTAACGGGCAGGATATGGCGCTGCAGGATGAACTGAGGGAACTGTTAGGGGACAATGCGTTCCGGGTAAAAGAGGTATAGGGTGCCGGGGACTTGGGAAATGAGAAAAATTGTTTATTTTTGTCTGGCGTTACTGTTAGTTGCCCTGTTTGGCTGCAGAGTCAATACAGTTCAGGGCAAACCTGGCCCGAAGCCGGCAGCGGCTTCTGACGATACCGTTCCAGCTTATGTAAAAGCGGAAGCGAAACGGGTTTCCGGTTTAGTCCGTGCTGTACAGAATCCGCATACTTTCACGATTATAGGCGTCAGCGATCTGCATTACCTGAAAGGCAATGCACAGATTGGCAGGGCTCTGAACGAGATGGCGCTCGGGGTAAAGGAAATTTCTTCACAGGTACCCGTGGATTATAAAATCGCTTTTGGAGATTATATTTACCGCGGTAAAGGCTGTGAGAATTACCGGGACGGCGTGGAGGAAATGCAGGCCGCAACCGGTATACTGGATAAAGCGTTCGGGCAAAGCGGAAATCAGATTCGCTTAACCGGAAACCATGACGCCAACGCAATGGAACTTGACAAGGGTGAACTGAAACAGTTTTTCACCATGCATGACTTGTACGGGTATGTTGGAAAATGTAATGGTAACATGATCACAGACAGCCTGAACCCGGAAGGGAACTATGGCTATATCGATATTCCGGAAAAGAAAATCAGGATAGTATGTTTGAACACATCAGACTTTACGGATGAGGGAAAGCCAACTGTAGTGCCGGACAAAAAGGATCATAATAAAAACACGACGACAACCCATAATATGAGTAAACGGCAGGCGGAGTGGCTGATTGAAACGTTAAAGTTAAAGGGGATTGAAGACCCGGAAGCATGGAACATCCTGCCGGTGTCCCATCTGGTCCTGTCCCAGACAAAGGGCGGCCTATGGAATAACACGGAAGCCAATGCGGCATTTCTCCTTTCCGAATATGTACAAAAGCATAAGGGAACGTTTATCTTTAAAGGAAGAGAGTTACCGTATGACTATTCAGGGATAACCCCGGCGCGGGTATTACCGTATATTCATGGGCACAATCATAATTTCCCGGTAAAAAACATGAATGTAAGTAATATATCCAAAGACGTAGTCCGTAATGAAGTGGTTACCATCGGTCTTCCCAACGCCTGCCCGCTTCGCAATGCGAAGGGCAATACATACAATAAAACAGAGGGTACCGCAAAGTCGACTGCTTTCAGTGTAATCGTTATCGACCTGAAAAAGAGTGTCATAAATGTATTCTGTTACGGAGCCGGTTTTGACAGGATTATACATTTTGACAGTGTAAAGATGAAAGCAGACGCTTCGCACGTTGCTTTACATGCCGCGTTGCAGGGGAAAGTTATCTGGAAAAGCCAGGATAAAAAAGTTGTGAAAGCGGAAGAGGGGAAGATGAAGCCTGTTTCCGCCGGGAATACGCTGGTTGTGGCAGGAGACGAAAAGGGGAACTGCGAATACTGGAATGTTGCGGTGGAACAGGGAGCGGTTAATTTAAAACTCTAAAAGGCATTTAAATATATTAAATAATCATATAAAAGTATTCAACATTCTAAAAACAGGATTATTTGTAAGCTGAAGGAGGGATTGCCATGGCCGTATACCGCTGCCGCATCTGTGGCGCCATTTTTGACGAGGCGAAAGAAGGGAAAAAGTTAAGTGAGATTCCCTGCTGCCCTGTCTGCAAGCAGCCGGTTTCCAATTTTGAAAAGATTGCGGATTCGGAAGAAACAAAACCGGATACAGCAGCTGCTGCAGTGAAGACAGAACCGGACGGAGCCGCGAAACCGTCTTCCGCACCGCTGGCTTATGACGAAACCTATGTGCGGGTGGACGAACGCTGCCGCTACATGAAGGAGATTCATGAAATGGCAGTAACTGGGCGTACAATCGGCGGCGCAATGGGAACGCAGATGCCTATGCCCGGCTGGGATGACATCCTGCTACTGGGAACCCAGCTGAACCCGCCGCCACTGGAAGACAACGCGCCGGTGGAAACCAGGACTGTTATCGGTAAGCATGCGAAAAAGCCAATGGTTTTGGAAAGCCCGGTTTATATTTCCCACATGTCTTTCGGCGCCCTTTCCAAAGAAACCAAGATAGCACTGGCAAAAGGTTCCGCTCTGGCTAAAACCGCCATGTGCAGCGGGGAAGGCGGCATCCTTCCGGAAGAAAAAGCTGCGTCTTACAAATATATTTTTGAGTATATCCCCAACAAATACAGCGTGACGGAAGAGAATCTGAAGACGTCTGACGCCATTGAAATCAAAATCGGGCAGGGGACAAAGCCCGGCATGGGCGGTCATCTGCCCGGTGAAAAGGTGACACCGGAAATTGCCGCGCTGCGGGGCAAGAAGCCGGGAGAGGATGTGCAGAGTCCCAGCAAGTTCCCGGAAATCAATTCCAAAGAAGATTTAAAAGACATGGTTGATATACTGCGGGAGCTTTCGGATGGCAGACCTATCGGGATTAAGATTGCGGCGGGGCGAATTGAACAGGATCTGGAACACTGTGTATTTGCGCAGCCGGACTTCATTACCATTGACGGCAGGGGCGGGGCTACCGGGTCCAGCCCGTTCTTCCTCCGGGAAGCCACGACGGTTCCAACCATTTATGCCTTAAGCCGCGCCCGGAAATATCTGGATTCGGTTCACTCCGATATTGCGCTGGTGATTACCGGCGGGCTGCGGGTGTCGCCTGACTTTGCCAAAGCGCTGGCCATGGGGGCCGACGCGGTGGCGATTGCCAGCGCGGCGCTGATTGCTGCGGCCTGCCAGCAGTATCGCATCTGCGGCTCGGGCAACTGCCCCGTGGGCGTTGCCACGCAAAATCCGGAGCTGCGCGCCCGTCTGAACATGGAAGCCGCGGCACAGCGGGTGGCCAACTTCCTGAACGTGTCCCTGTCGGAACTCAAGACATTCGCCCGTATTACAGGACATTCCTCTGTGCATGATTTAAGTCTTGCCGATCTGATTACATTAGACAGGGATATCGAAGAATTTACAGGCATCCCCCATGCGGGGCGCGGGATTAGATGAGTTTTCAAATAAGGGTTTGCAGCCGTCCTTTCCTAACGGAGAAGAGTTCTTCAATGACCCGGTGTGGGATAAATATATTCCCACCAACAGCCTGTCCCGGCTCCCGGCGCGCTGGAGTTTCTGAACCACTGCAGGGAAAAAGGCGTAGAAGTCTTTTATGTGACCAGCCGCGATCAGGGCGAGGGCACCTATGAAATGGCACTGGGCAATCTGCAGGCTCTTGGGTTTCCGTATGCAGACAAAGAGCATCTGACGGTATTGGTGGACACGTCCAACAAAGAACCGCGCCAGAAAGAAATTGCGGAAAAATATAATGTGATTGTGAAACTGGGCGACAGCCTGAACGATTTCCAACGCAAGTATTACATCAAAAAGGATTTCGAAGAGCGGAATCTTATGACAGCTATGGATAAGGACCTGTTTGGTACGAAATATATCATTATGCCGAATCCTACCGACGGTCATTGGATTGCCGCAATCTTCGGTCAGTCGGAACCGGAAGATACGGAAGAAAACCGCGCCCTGTGGCAGAAAACGGCGACACGGAATGCCTGGGCAGAGAAGTAACAATCAATATCTTGACAATGATGTTATAATAGTATTTAGGAAAGCCGATGAAGTGCTGTCGGCTTTCTGCTATTTTAAAGAAAAACCGTATAATTTTTTATACTGCAACGCTGCGGGCGTTACAGAAACCGTCGAATGATTTCGACGGTTTCTTCTGTTTTACGGACAGTTTTTTATTTGCTGATGTATTCAAATGTGTGGGGGATAGTAACGATGAAACGAATTTTTAAATTTTTTCTGATAGTGCTGATGTTGGCTGTCGGAGTTTCCGGCTGCGGAGGGTCTAAAAATGACTCTGCGAAAAAATCTGGGGCGCCGGGCACGGATGCGTCGAAACTGAAAATCGTCACCACCATTTTCCCTGAATACAGTTGGACAAAAGAGCTGTTGGGCAGTCATGAAAAAGACGTGGAGCTTACATTATTGGCGAAAAAAGGCGTGGACATGCACAGCTATCAGCCTAGTGCAGAGGATATCCTTCGCATTGCGAATTGTGATTTATTCCTTTATGTGGGCGGCGAATCGGACAAGTGGGTGGATAAGGCGCTGAAAGAAGGTGGCAACCCGAAACGGAGAGTTCTTAATTTGATGAAACTGATGGGCAACCGGGCAAAGGTAGAAGAAGAAGTGGAAGGCATGGAAAAGCATGACCATCACGACCATGATAAGGATGCGCATGCCCATCAGGAGAAGGACAAACAGGATGAAAAACATGAGCATCATGACAAAGACAAGCATGATGAGAAGCACGAACACGAAAAGGAACACAACAAGGATAAACGCGACGACAAAGACCACCATGATCAGCCAGAGTATGATGAACACGTCTGGCTGTCTTTGAAAAACGCGGACATTGTCTGCAAAGCTATAGCAGAGGAACTGGCTGCGCTGGATTCGAAAAACGCGGAAACGTATCGTGCCAACTATGATACCTACAGTAAAAAGCTGGCAGCTTTGGACGCAAAATATAAAGAAACAGTAACGAAGGCGCCGGTGAAAACGGTTCTCTTCGGCGACCGGTTCCCGTTCCGTTATCTTACAGACGATCACGGCTTACAATATTACGCGGCATTCAGCGGCTGCTCGGCGGAAACGGAAGCCAGCTTCGCAACCGTAGCTTTTCTGGCGAAGAAGACGGACGAGCTGAAACTGCCTGTGGTCCTGACCATTGAGGGCCGGCAGCATAAGCTGGCGCAGACCATTGTGGAAAACACGAAGGCAAAGAATCAGAAGGTGCTGACGCTGAACTCCATGCAGTCTGTAAACGAAGAGGAAATCAAAAAAGGCATTACGTATCTTGCGGTCATGGAACAGAATCTGAACGTGTTGCGGGAAGCGCTGCAGACGAAATAAATAGTTGGGAATAGATTATGGAAGTTCAAATCACTTGTGATAATTTAAAATTAGGATATGGCGGCGGCGTTCTGGTGGACGGATTGTCGTTTACCGTAGAAAAAGGGGATTACCTTTGTATCGTAGGCGAGAACGGCGCAGGCAAAAGTACGCTGCTGCGCACGCTGTTGGGGTTGCAGAAACCACTGGCAGGCAAGATTACATTTGGCGGCGGGCTCCAACAAAGCGAAATCGGGTACCTGCCTCAGCAGACTTTTGTGCAGCGGGATTTTCCTGCTTCCGTGTGGGAAGTGGTCCTTTCGGGCTGTCAGGGGCGATGCAGTCTGCGGCCCTTTTACAACCGTGAGGAAAAACAGATTGCGAAAAAAGCCATGGAACAGCTGGAAATTATACCGCTGGCCCGGACCTGCTACCGGGATCTTTCAGGCGGGCAGCAGCAGCGGGTTTTGCTGGCCCGGGCCCTGTGCGCTTCAGATAAAATGCTGGTGCTGGACGAGCCGGTTTCGGGACTGGATCCCAAGATGGCGGAAACCATGTACCGGCTGGTGGAGCGCATCAATCGGGAAATGGGAATTACCGTCATTATGATTTCTCATGATGTTCTGGAGGCAATCCCCTATGCCACGCACATCCTGCATATGGGCCGGGAATACTTCTTCGGCACGGCGGAGGAATACCGCCGGTCACGTTTTGGAAATACATTTTTACAGTCGGAATGAGAAAGGTTTGTGGTTATGAGCGCAATTGCAGATAAACTGTTTATGTATTTTCAATATCCCTTTGTGGTCAACGCCCTGATTGTGGGGGTGTTGATTGCCCTGTGTTCCTCCATGCTGGGCGTGACGCTGGTGCTGAAACGATATTCTTTTATTGGGGACGGTCTGTCCCACGTGGCTTTCGGGGCCATGGCAGTGGCGGCGGTGGCGGGTTTTACCGATGACATGCCCTTTATCCTGCTGGTCACGGTAGCTTTTGCCATCTTACTGTTGCGCACGGGACAGAACGCGAAGATCAAAGGGGACGCAGCCATTGCCATGATTTCCGTGGGAGCGCTGGCTGTGGGTTATCTTCTGATGAATGTATTCTCTTCCTCTGCCAATGTTTCCGGCGATGTCTGTACCACCCTGTTCGGTTCCACTTCCATTTTAACGCTGACAAAGATGCAGGTAGGGATGTGCGGGGTGCTGTCCGCAGTCGTGATTGGCGTATTTGTTCTCTTCTACAACAAAATTTTTGCGGTAACATTTGACGAAGCTTTTGCCAGGGCGGCGGGTACGCCGGTGGGAACCTATAACCTGCTGCTGGCGGTACTGATTGCGGTGATCATCGTGTTGGCAATGAACCTGGTGGGCTCGCTGCTGATTTCGGCGCTGGTCATCTTTCCGGCCCTGTCTGCCATGCGCATTTTTAACAGTTTTAAATCGGTAATCCTCTGCTCGGCTGTTTTTTCTGTGGTCTGTGCCTTTGTGGGCATCGTTTTGTCCATACTGGCAGGCACGCCGGTGGGCGCTACCGTCGTTATGATTGATATACTGGCGTTTGCGGTGTTTTACGGTATAGGTTCTTTAAAAAACGGCGGACTGTGAAAAATCCGTGTTAGTAAATGATACGGCTGGTTTCGGCAGTTGCGCTGCATTTCAGGAGGTACAAGTATGAAAGCTAAAACAGCACGAATTTTTACCGTACTGCTTGTCTGGTTTTTGCTGTCTCTCCTGGTAATTGGTTGTGGGGGAAGCAACAGTGGTAAAAAGGCAGGCACTTTCATTTCTCCTAAACAAAACAGTGTGGATGCGGTACTGCAACAAAAGAAGGCGGAAGCAGACCGCAATAATGGAACTATAAATGCTGGAAAAGAGACGGAGGATAAACAAAAAAATGCCGGCGAAAATAGAGGCGAAGTGGCGTCGGACATACAAAGCGGGCAGGGCGTCGGCGCTTCCGTCAGCGCACAAAAGATGAAGGAACTGGAAGAGAAGACTCTCCGACATGACGTGTATGATTTGCATCCTACTTATGCGAAAGCAGATTACGATTTCAGCCGGATGGACAAAACTATGATGTATACCCAGATTTACAATATGCTGAAGACACCGGATAAATATAAAGGAAAAATCGTGCGGATGCAGGGTAAATTCGGCCATTATTATGATGAAAAAACCGGAAAGCATTATTTTGGCTGTGTAGTGATGGACGCGACTGCCTGCTGTTCTACCGGTATGGAATTTTCTAGGAAGGGCAGGCACAACTATCCGGAGAATTATCCGAAACTGGATGAGCCGATCATCGTGACCGGCCGGTTTTCTTCCTATAAGGAAGGGAAGGAACTTTTCTGCGAACTGGCGGATGCGGAAATAGAAAAAATGTGGTAAAATATTATCACAGAAACCTGAGCGTAGTTCCTGTAATACGTATTTGTAAAGGAGGAAGTATTGTGAAGAAATTTTTGATGGTTGTGATGGCCATGCTGCTGTCCCTGTCTATGGTCGCGGGCTGCGGCGGAGGCGACAAGAAGGCAGAGCTGATCAAAGGCCTCAAAACGGAAATCGGCACCCTGCTGGGCAATGTGGATAAGCTGGCTGCCGATGAACTGAAGGGCGATGCTGCCAAGAAGGCGACGGAAGGTTTCAAAGGCTTGATGGACAAGATTGCCAAGCTGAAAGAAGCGGCAAAAGGCAATGCAGCTGCTGAAAAAGACGTAGCCGACCTGATGGGCAAGGCTACAGGGTTATCTGAAAAGATCAGCCGCGGTCTGGCTGCAGGAAATCTGAACATTGATCCCAAGACTTTCAAGCTGGAAGACATGGAAAAGAACGGCTGGGTAGCAATCAAAGACGCAGCCGGCAAAATCACCGGTTACTATGATCCGAAAGACGTTGTAACGGACGACCTGGGCAAAAAAGCGTATGCCTGGATCATGAAGATCGGTGAAGGCGGAAAGGCTCTGGGTTTTGAAAACGTAGCCTTTGACTATGCCAACGGCAAGGTTGCCCTGAACAAAGAGGCCATTCTGGAAAACAAAGACGGCGCATTCAGCTTTGCGGCAGCGAAAGAAGCTATCAAATCCTTGGTATGGGGCGACGGTGTGAAAGGTCTGGAAGGCCTGGATCTGAACGGTATTTTTGAAAAACTGAAACCCCAGGGCTGGGATATGAAGAAGCTGGCCGGTGCTGTAGCAGGCGCTGTTGCAGGTGACGCGGCGAAAGCCGGCGCGGCTGACAAAGCCGGTTTTGTGAAAGACTTTGTGGCTTTCGCGGATAAAAACGAAGCAACCCTGAAGAAATTAGCGGATTCCATCAACTCCGGTACCATTGACAAAGCAGCGCTGCTTGACCTCGGCAAGAACGCTCTGGCGGAAATCAAAAAAGCCAACGGCGACATGAACGGAAAATACGCAGACCTGCTGAAACCGGTTGCCAATATCATGCAGATGCAGGAAGACCGCGCCCAGGCAATGATTGACGGCGTGAACGGCAATGCGGCACGTTTTGCTGAAGGCGGCGACATGAAAGCCAAAGTGCTGGACCTGCTGGCTAAGTTTAAGAAAGACAACAATTTGTAAGAAGTCTTTCAGGAATAACATAATTGATGTCCTCAGTTAATCTAAAAAGTGCAGCGGCATGATGCCGCTGCACTTTTTTATTCTTCATTAACCTTTCACAATTACAATTTATATCTGTGATATAATAATTCTGGCAGAAGGCAGCAATATGGAACCGCTGATTTAACACCAGAAAGTATTGACCGGCGTCATACGAAACAATCAACGTTTTCCTGAAAAGAGAATGCTGTCAGGGAGGTATCAGAATGAAAAAAGTTGCCATCATCCGTTGCCTGGATGTAAGCATGCGTTGCGTAGGTGCGTCTTGCATGAAATCCTTTAACAACCATACCGTAAAATTTGAACGCTATGGGGATGAGAAACTGGAACTGTTTGCCGGCCTGACCTGTAATGGTTGCGGTAAGACGGTGGAGAATGACGAGGGGCTGAAGAAAAAACTGGACCGTCTGGCGGAAGAGCCGGTAGACGTGGTGCATTTCAGCAGCTGTACCAACAAAAAGGACAAAGAAAATCCGGAACTGAAAAAACGCTGTCCCTGGGTGGAAAAGATGAAAGACTACCTGGAGAGCAAAGGCGTGGAAGTGGTGTATGGCACGCACCATTAAATTTTACACGTACCGCTAATCTGTATAAAAGGAAAGTTGCTGATTAGCAGTGTTTTATAATTCCTTTATACTACATTTCCCCGGTTTCCCTAATAGTCATATAAATTATTGTTAAAAAAGTTGAGGAGGAATCATCATGGCAAACAAATACGCAGGAACACAGACCGAGAAAAACCTGGAAGCGGCATTTGCCGGGGAATCCCAGGCAAGAAACAAATACACCTACTTCGCGTCCAAAGCGAAAAAAGAAGGTTTTGAACAGATTTCCGCGCTGTTTCTGAAGACCGCTGAAAATGAAAAAGAACACGCCAAGATGTGGTTCAAGGAACTGGAAGGAATCGGCAGTACAGCGGAGAACCTGGCCGCAGCGGCTGCGGGCGAGAACTACGAATGGACCGACATGTACGAAGGGTTTGCCAAAACGGCGGAGGCAGAAGGTTTTAAGGAACTGGCTGCAAAATTCCGTATGGTGGCTGCCATTGAAAAGCATCATGAAGAACGCTATCGTGCACTGCTGAAAAATGTAGAGTCCCAGGAAGTATTCAAAAAGAGTTCCGTAAAAGTCTGGGAGTGCCGTAACTGCGGACATATTGTGATTGGAGAGAAAGCGCCGGAAATCTGCCCGGTATGCGCGCATCCCCAAGCCTATTTTGAGATTCATGCGGAAAATTACTGATATGTTGTAAAAAGGGAGACCGTTGCAGCGCAGCGGTCTCTTTTCATTTGGAAAACCTGTAAAACTATGGTATAATATACTGTACCGTTGTTGGTATAAAAAGACTACACAAGCAGGAGGCACACATGAATATTATCGTCTGTGTAAAACAAGTGCCGGATACGACGCAGATCCGTCTGAATCCGGAAACCAAAACCCTGGTCCGGGACGGGGTGGAGAACATCT
>JAEEGG010027011.1_pt1 | contig 10915 bp, 8 predicted proteins | sample 9134161 | NCBI WGS metagenome assembly JAEEGG01 (sample SAMN16246543, study PRJNA631951) | gut metagenome | biome: gut microbiome; feature: rumen; material: CR-attached | host: Bos | place: Iran: Karaj | collected 2018-10
GGAGTCAAGCAGATCAACTCCATCTGCATTCTTGATCATCACGTAGAACTCAACAGGACCATAATCAACCACAGGGCGCCCATGAGGTTCAACAGGATTCTCAGAATTACCACAACTTGCCAGCATGCCTGCCATCAGCATCAAGGTTGTAAAAATGCATTGCTTCTTCATGATCTTTCCTTATTCTCCTCTAAATGTGCCGATGAAGAAGATGGCACCGCTGCTTGTTTCCTCAATGAGATAAACGAAAGGTGTGTTACAGTAGAAATAGCCCTTTTTCCTGTCCGGATCTTTACCAGCAGAACTTATTGCAATATCTGCTATTGTGGCAGCTACAGCCTCAGTGCCCTTCTCATTGACATCAATCGCTGCTTTCTGTAGAAATTTGTTGACATAAAGCTCCTTAAAGTTGCTGCACATCTTTGAGAAATCAGCCTTGTTTGGGTCGAAGATGGATGGTGCGCCTAACTTCGTGATGGATGGAATCAAATCATTTTCAGCTAATGTATTGAAACGAGGAATTTTGATGTCCATCTGATAGATTTCTGTATTCCACCAATTCTCTCGCCAGTCTTTCTCATTCAGCGTATTCAGCACGTCCTCAATCGTCTTGCCATCATTGGGGAGCAGGATATGTATATACCACCTAGGGTTTGTTCCACCATAAGGCAGCAGAATCCGGCTGTATGTGTCATTCGAACCATAACGGATCAGAGCCTCCTGATGCATCATGGGCAGTTCCACCGTCTTGCCATCATCCTTCGTAAAGGTCTCTGTCTTCGTATTCTTTTCGTCGAACTTGCTGACCCATGTGGCCTTGAAGTTGATGGCGTTCATCAGTACGAGCAGTGCATTAGCATCCAGTTTGTCGAGTATCTTCTCTATCTTTCCGTCAGTCTTCTGGTTACACCAGCCATTAATGGTCTTCAATGCGTCTGGAGAAGAGAAGTCGAGCGAGGCAGCCTCTGCCTGATAGTAGGTCTCCATATCCTTCTTGAACAGGTCTTCGAGCTGAACATTAAGATGAGAGTTGGCAGCGATGTAGTTGGAGATATCCACTGACACATTGGGATCAACCTTTGGTGCACCTTCTATCATCGCCTTGCAAAGTTCATTGATCGATTGTACATCGCTATCTCCAAAGCCAAGCATCGTCATAATCTCTTTGGAAGTCTCGCCTGCAGCTCCGTCATTGAGCATACTGAGCAGATAGGTGACGCTGATGGGCGACAGGAAGTTGCTCTTTTTCTCCTTATCGAGCGCGTTGATGGTACGGAAGAGATTAAACGAGAAGTCGTTGTTCTTCTTGATGAGTCCGTACTGATCGTTGGTCAAATCTATCTCACCAGCTCGTGGTAGCATGTCTACCACAAAGGAATCCCTTTCATTCGGATCATCGCCAGTTTTTTGAGGATTCTTTCCTCCTCTATTCTGAGAATTATCCAGAACATCAGTACTGTCATCACTACCATTACACGCAACCAGCATACCTGCCATCAGCAGGCCCATGCTCAAAACAATCAATGTCTTTTTCATTTCTATCATTTATATTTGTTTCTTTTCTTATATAACTGATAACCCCAGCAAACCTTGCTCGATTTTGCTGAAATTAGTTTATTACTTATTATTCAGCATTTTCTTTGTAGAGCCATCTTTCATTTTGACAATGAAAAGACCTTTATGATTGGATGATTGTACCCTCTCACCCCTCAGAGTGTATATGCCAGCAATCGAGTCTTCATCCTTTCCTTTATGCTGAATACCGTCGGTATTCATCTCTTCAATTTTGGCAAATCTGCCCCATACTCTATTATTCTCATATATGTCTTTACATCCCTCTGGTACATAAACAGTTGCTTTGAAATTTCTATGGAGAAAAGGATCTGTAATAGCCCCCCACCCCATGACGACCTCAGTGGATGGCATCGGAGGAGTTTCAGAATAGCAATATATTTCTCTAAGCATATCCATATCCTCATTTCCTGCAAAGTTTGAGAAAGCGCCTTCTTCCAAGATTTTCAAAGTTTTAGGTAACGAAATCGATACTAATCCTGTGCATCCACCAAACGCCCCTTCACCAATAGCTGTTATACCTTCTGAAATTGTAAGGTTTTCCAAACTTATACACTCCCAAAACGTTGATCCGCCGATCCTTGATAATCCTTCATGGAAATTCAATTTCTGCAAATTAAAACAATATGCAAAAGATTGTAATCCCATATCGGTTAATGTACTTGGTATTGTTACTTCATTTAAGGATTTACAGTTGGTAAAAACATAATTACCAAATGCCTCCAAACCTTCAGGTAAATCAACTTTAGGAAGAGAATTGCAATCTGAGAAGGCTTGGTCCTTTATTTTTTTTAGTGTTTTCGGAAATTCTACAGCCACTAATGATTGGCATTCGTAAAATGTGTACTCTTCTATGATACTAACCATATCTGGAAGTTTCATCGTTTCAAGGGCTGTACATCCTTTGTATGCATACCTTCCTATGTACTTTAAAGAATCAGGGAGCTTAAATGATGAAAGAGATGTACAATCCAGAAAGGCAAAATCACCTATCGAATCAATACTTTCAGGCAAATTTATTAACTCTAAGCTTTTACAATATTCAAATGCCTGATTTGGAATTTTTGTAATTTTGGTCGGAATAGAAATTGAAACCATCTTTTCGCAACAACTGAAAATACCTTGAGTGATAGTTTCTAGAGTAGATGGCAAAGAGATAGAAACAAACTCCATATTAGATAATGCATAAGGTGAAATACTTGTCAAGCCCTCAGGTAATGTTATGTGCTTAGCTGTCCGCAAGCCATTATATGATTCATCAATTATTGTTTTATTTCCCAAATGTACGGTGACAGAGTCAAGATTGGTACAGCCATGAAAAGAATCGTCAGCCAAATGCATATCTGAATAAAAAGACACCTTTTTCAATCCAGTACAGCCAGAAAATGCTCTACGGTTTATTTGGAGAAGAGTTTGGGGAATATCGAGAGACAACAAACTAGTACATCCAGAAAAGGCATTTGGAAATATAGCTAAAAGACTATTAGGAAAATTTATGCTTTTAAGCTCTGCACAGCCAGAGAAAGCACTATCACCAATAGACTGTATAGTTTCGGGCAAAAGGACAGAAGTTAGTTCTTGACAACCTTTAAATGCACCTGCATCTACACCAATAACAGTGAAACCAGAAAATGAACTGACAATCTTTACATCACCTTTATACTTCGTTCCTCTCATTGGGTATGATACCATTGCTGTCTTGGCATTATAATCTGTAATATAATAGATTCCATCGATATAATATCTAGCCTGAGCATTGGTTTCAATTGCCAATGACAACGCCAGCAGCACTAAGGCCGGGAACACAAATAGTTTCTTCATGATCAAACGATAGAATCTTACTTTCATATTTGCTTTCTTTTTCTATGGTTCTTTACCTATATAACTGATAACCCCAGCAAACCTTGCACGATTTCGCGAATATTTAGGATTATTTAATCATTCTTGTTTTCTATGCTGGTGCAAAGGTAGGCATTTCTGGGGAGAATGGGGTGTGATTTTCAAGAAATCTGCATTGCGTGGCGTTTCTCGGATTTCGGCAGTTAAAAGGCTGAAAATCACTTCTGTAGAGAAATCAATAAGCTATGTCTCTCGATTTGTGAAACGATTTTCTTCAATCAAAGATGGGAAATCAGCCCCCTATTTCGACTTCTTTTAGTAACTTTGCCGCCAAAATGCGAATGAAAATGAAACAAGCAAGTCTTATCGTCGTTGGATTTTTGATGCTACTGAGTTGCCAGAACGGTAGCATCAGTAAGAAATTGACTGAGGTAGATTCCTTGGTTTTTAAAGAAGAATATGATTCCGCTTACCAGAAAATATCATCCATTGATGAAACGACCATCAAGAATCAGGAGGATCAAGCACACTACAATCTTCTGAAAGTTCAAACGGGTTACTTGGCAAATAAGCCGGCTACATCACCAGACAGTCTGCTTGATGAAGTCATTGCCTATTATCAAAAACGCAATAATTCAGAAAAGTTGGCTGATGCCTACTATTACAAAGCAGTGGGCTATAGTATGCAAAAAGATTTCAAGCAATCAATTCAATTTTATAAAAAAGCAGAGGTGTTGGCTAATGAAAATGAAAATTTACACCAACAATATAAGATTACAGAAGGTATTTCCTTTGTAAATAGGATGAGTAAGAAATATGACTTACAATTGAAGTATGCAAAAAAAGCATATTCTTTAGCGAAAGCTCTAGATAAGAAGAATTGGGTCGCCTATTCTTGTTACACTATTCAATATGCCTATTTGTATTTAGGATATAAAGATAGTGCTTATATTTTTCTCCAAGAAATACCTTTATATATAAGGTATGCAAAGAAAAGTGAATTGCCCGTTTTGTTAACCACTTTAGGTTATTATTTGAGAGATGACCATCCAGAAGAGGCAAAACAATATTTGCGTGAGGCCTTGTCCTATCATGAATTGACTTCCACTTATGCATATTTAGCAGAAGTTTGTTATCATGAGGGTAAACCAGAGGAAGCATATCAATATTGGAAAAAAGCACTTGTTCTCAAGGATTCATATCCCAAAGATAATATCATCCGTAATTTGATAGAATTTGATTTAGAGCGAGGCAAAACGGATAGCATATCAGACATGGTGACGCAGATCTTTGAGATCCGCGATAGTATTGATGCTAAACTGAGAAACGACACCATCAAAGACCTTCAGACGCGTTTTGACCATGAGACGGCAATGCATGCGAAAGACCAGGCTATTATCCGCTGGCAGTGGGGCATTATGATCTTGGCTCTGGCTCTGCTTGCTGGTATCGGGCTGTATATCCGTCGTCGCTACCTGAACAAAATCAAGCTGCAGGGCTATCAGATGCAGATCAACGACTGCCTGAACCAGATTGACGCACTGAAAGCGACTGGATCAGACGCGCAGAAGAAGATAGAAGAACTGAACCAGCAGATCTGCGACATCATGGACAATCGCGCACCTGGACTGAACAAGGGCCGTGTGCTCTACGACGACATCGTCGCAAACAGGGACATCAGCAATTGGAGCAAGGAAGACGAAACGCTGTTCCTGGAATACTACACCGCCACGAACTACAGAGCCATGCAACAGCTAAAGGCCATCCCACGTGAAGACAAACTAACCAACCACCGCCTGATCTTCCTCATCCTTCAGGAAATGGGAAAGTCAGAACTCGACATCCTCCGCATCCTCTCAATCTCCAAAGAGACCCTCCGCACCCTCCGCCACCGCACCAAGCCGAAGGAGTAGAGGGATTTGTTTACATGATATAAGATGCTGTAAATCTAAGTATTTCTCCGGTGTGGGCATCAATCTCCGCTTCGTATAGTGGCTCTACTTCATATACTTTGTCATCGCTATAATTTGGCAGCCGCCCGTAGACCGTATAGATGAGTCTATGATCTCTAATAATCTGACTGCCTGATCTTTTAGAGTATTCATTAATATACAAATAACAAGTCCAATCAGTTTGTCGAGGGACTTTGAGATAATTGGCAAACACCTGAAGGGCATCGTCCTTCGATAGATCAGGATTTAGATCAAGATCTTTCACATCGAAAAAATGAATATCTGCTTCTGATATTCGCCTCCCTTGCATGGTCACAAAGTACCTGATGATGCTTCCTGACATCACCGGAATGCCTTTATAGTACTGAATATATTTCTCTTTAGTCTCACCCTCATCTGCAATTTTGATTTCATTGCCTTCGCTTAATGGGAACAGATAGCGAATATCGTCGAATGATGTTGGAGCATTAAGCAGTTTCTCCACACCGTCTTCATCAGGCCTAAAGGCAACGATAAATCGTACTCTGCCCGATTCGTCGCGAGTAATACTTAAACCATTCTCTTCGCTGGTCGTATATTGTTCTTCACAATCAAAGTTATGAATAAGTGCCACCTCATTCCCATTATACTCCTCATCACTACTGCTACATGCAGTCAGCATTCCTCCCAGCAGCGCAATGGCTGCAATCATAAATAGTTTCTTCACGATCGTTGTTACTTAGAAATAATACCCTATGCTGATTTGCCAGGCGTTCATCTTGCCGTTGTTTACGATATGGTCTTCACCCCATTGACGATTGATGGAAATGTCGGCGTCTTTGCCACAAACAATGTTGTAGTTGGCAGACAGCTGGATATGACGGGCTATCATCACCCCTGCTCCAATGTTAATGCAGAAATTCATGGTCTTAGGCTCCCAGTCACCGTAGTTCAGCTCTGTCGACTCGGTTTTTAAATTGAAACCCACTTGAGGACCTGCGAAGACGAAGGCTCCAAAACTTTTGCCCTGCCCAAAGTCATATCTGACATTCACGGGAACGACAATCTGTTGGCGCTTAATGGTCGTGGAGTAAATTCTTCCTCCTTCAATGTCTCTTGCTTCTGCCGAACCACTCCGCTGGTCGTACATCACGGCAGCATCGAGGCCCAGTCCTTGAATGGGCAATGAATACATCAGCGTGGGGCCAATGTGGAAACCTGCTTTATTACTAATGGTATAATGATCCTTTTCAAACGATAGATTCGTCAGGTTTATACCACCTTTTACACCAAACCTTACTTGGGCTTCTGCAGGGTTTATACCTGCAAACAGTGCACTTACAAGTGCAATAATAAATGCTTTCTTCATATTACTTTTTATTTATTTGGTTATGCTCTTTACCTATATAACTGATAACCCCAGCAAACCTTGCGCGATTTCGCGAAGATTTAGGATTTTTTAAGCAAGAGGCACATCTGAACTACTTACAGTCGATTGCGCTCGCTCTGACCTGCGTGGGTTCCCTTGTAACGGCTACGAGTAGCGTTGAACTTCCAAGATATATCTATGCCTACGCGACGCTGGTCGCGATAGACATCCATCTCAGATTTATAGCCGATGCCATTGTATTGCGTAACTCTATCATTACTGGTATGTAGGATATCATAGGCATACAAAGCTACTCTAAGGCTCTTATCTTTTAGGAACTGTTTGCTGAGGCGTAAATCTAGACTACCCTTTGCTTTCTGCTGATAAACACCTGATTCATAATACGGCTCAATACTTGCCAAAATGTTAAGCATCCATGAATGGGGCAAGGAAAAGGAGTTGTCAAGATTAAACTCTGTGCAAAGGCCATTATATATGTGGGTAACGCCCAAAGGCTCCAAGTCTTCGTTGCGGAAATAAAAATAGGCCGAATAGTCCAATTGCCAGACGCCAATCTTTGGGGAAGCGTTCAAGAAGAGTCCATAATAATTTATAGTTGGCGTCGCCCTGAAATCCATGAGTCTAACGCCAGGATGGTTAATCTCGTCATAGGCTGTATGAAAATCATTATAGTGATTCTTCATGTATTTGTATTGCAGTTCTATGTGAATCCATTTCCATTGCGATTCCCATGAGATCCTATCTGTTGTTATTGGCTGAAGGAAAGGGTTGCCTGTACGATATTCGTATTTCCCAGCATAATTGATGGATGATGAGAGGACATCGTATTGCGGATTATTACGTATGCTCCGATATGTCAGCGTATTATTCCAATTTCCTGTTTGGTATTTGATGGACAGATTAGGAATTAATACGTGATAATCAGGGCTCATTTCTTCCTTGTATAACTCATTTTCTTTATAATGGTTCAACTCGTTCTGCCAGCGGACACCTATACTGATGGTAAATTTTCTAAGCTTCAAGCTGTAGTCTGCAAATAATGACCACATGGTCGTCTGCTGATGGATATGGTTATCGGCAGAAAACCCATTTTGCAGATAGTCACTCGTACGGTCTACGTTTGATGCCTCTTCTCCAAAAGAGAGGTTACCTTTAGGCATTGGAGCTGTGATAATCAGCTTCTCTGCCAAAAGCAAGTTCTTCGTATCTGTATTGCTGGCAGCATTTACCTGACCATTCGTCTTGCCTTCCATTTCAGAAAAGAAGCCGCCTCGATAGTAGTCTGCACTGAAGTCAATCTTCCATTTCCCTATTTCACCAACATAATAGGCGTTGATGCTTTGTTGCAATCTGGGCTTGACAGTAATAATAGTAGAGTTGTGGATATCATCTACGAGCTTTCCGTTTTGCTGTACCTTCTCATCGAATTCTATCTTGTTATCGTGTTTAAAAATGTTGTTGGGGGTATATGTGACCCCCACAGAGTGGTTATTACTTATTTCCCAGTTCCATCCCAAATCCAGATACCAAGTTCGGCTATATGTGTGCCAATCCATGTTTTCATCGTAGTTCCATGTACTTGTGGTGATGAGTTCTGTCTTACAAGGATAAGTCATGATTGAATGTCTTCCCTTCATATTTCCCTTGACGAAGAAGTCCATACCATTTCTTGTGCGATAGTTCAACGCTGCATTTAGGCTACCTTTCCATTGTTCTCCCTGACTATAATCAGCTGAGAAATTACCACTCCAGCCTTCACCTTGTTTGCGGATAGTCTTCAGCCTAATGACTGAAGTGACCTCTGCTCCATACTCGGCTCCAGGATTGGTGATGATCTCTGCAAGGAGGATTTCGTCTGCGCGCAGACGATCCAGCTCTGCCTCGTCGCGCACCTTTTTATTGTTGATGTAGATTTCCGGCTTGCCACGACCTGCTATCTCACCATTGCTCATCATCAAGGGCAGATGGGCAAGCATCTCCGTCGCTGAGCCAAACTGCTCCAAGGGCGTACCTTTCACGTTGGCTATCAGTCCTTTGTCTGAGGCATAGACCAGTCGCTTGCTGCCTTTCACTGTGACCCCTTTCAGGGCATACTTATCAGGAAACAGGTGTATCTTGCCCACATGGCCTACATGGAATGTCTCTTCGATTGTCTTATAGCCAATGCAACTGATGCGGGCTATCACCTGTGGCGCTGTGCAGGGAATCACGAAGTCGCCTGCCTCATTGCTCACACCTCCTGTGAGGAAAGTAGAGTCGCTGAGAGAGTAAAGCGTTATACTGGCATAAGCAATGGGCTGGCCACTTTCGTTCGTGATATGTCCTGAGAGTTTCGTATCTGCCTTTTGGGTACACTCGATATAGATTGCCTGCTCGTCGAAGGTGAGGTGCATGGGGTAGAATCCACACACTTGGCGCACTGCATCGCGGACAGAGGCATTCTGCAACGAGGTGGTGACAGTAAAGTCCTCCAACTCGTCGAATATGAAGTTGAGCTTATAGTGATCCTGGGCATTATTTATCCAGATCAGTGCCTCGCTGAGCGAGGTATTCTGGAAGTCGTGAGTCAGTCGCTGCGCCTTAGCACTGATGGCGAAAAGGCACAAGATGAGTATAAAGAGTTGTCGCATGATGATAGTGTCTTATTCGATGGTGATAGTTTCTTCGCTGAGGGTCAGATGTACTTTCTCAAAGTGATTGATTTTGTCGATGATCTCCTGCAGTGTGTCGTCGGCTTCCCATTGCAGGAAGAACCGGAGGCTGCCTGCCTTCTCATTCTTAAACACCACCTTCACGCCATAGCCATCAGCAATATACTGCATGATCTGTCGTAGTTCCACATTATTATATACGACGGAGTCCTGATTCGCTGGTGCTGCTTTCTGACCATAGATTTTCTTAACCTTCTTCACATCCGGCTTACGGTCTGTAATAGCTATTCCTGGCTTCTGGTCAGTACTGATCAGATGATTGATGGCAGCATAGGTAATACCTGATAGCATGAGTACACTGATGATAGTGGCTGCTATCTGCATCCAGCCCCATGAACGCTGTCTGGGTGGGAAATTCCTGGCTTCAAACTTCTGCCATTCCTCGTCGACAATGTCTGATATCTCTGCCTCCTCAGCATAATACTGCCTGAGGAGATCTTCAAGTCCGTCATTTGATTCCATAACCTAACGATTTAAAATGTTCTTTTAACTGTTCGAGCGACTGCGATAGATGTCTGTGAACAGTAACTTCGCTAATCTGGAGCGTATCTGCTATCTCACGATACTTCTGCCCTTGCTGATAGCGCAGACAGAAAATCTTCTGAGTGAGCTCAGGCATGTGCTCATTGATGTAACGATGTAGTTCGTCGAGTTGCTCATCTTTCGTTTTCTGCTCCGTATCGTCTGTAAGATCTGCGAAGACAGCCTGCTCTTTCTGTTTGTGCACTAACAGATTGATGCAGCGATTGCGCACACTCGTCAACAGAAAAGTGCGTGGTGATTCAGAGTGTAGGTCGATGCTGCTGTTGAGTAGATGGACGAACACGTCGCTCACTACATCCTTGCTATCTGCATCATCGCCAAGCATTCTCTTGGCCATACGGAACATCGCTCCATAATGTTGCCTGAAGATCACTTCGAACTCCTGTTTGTCTGTCATCTGTTGCGTCGTTTTTACTCTATATACAATCGAGCATCCCGTTTTCCTACACAAAAACGCAAAAATCTTTTGTTAAGAATCAAAAAAAGACAGAATAGCCTTTAGCCATTTTATCATTCTTGTTTTCTATGCGAGTGCAAAGGTAGGCATTTCTAGGGAGAATGGGGTGTGATTATCAAGAAATCTGCATTGTTGGGTGTTTCTTAGATTTTGGTGGTTAAAAGGCTGAAAATCAAACCTGTAGTGAAATCAACAAGCGATTTTACTCGATTTGTGAAACGATTTTGTCCTTTATTTCAATTAATAAAGAACAAGAAAGCGGCGTATTTGATACGTCGCTTTCTTGTGCCTACTTGATGCTGTCGCATCGAGTAAGTTCGCGCTCGGCAGAGCTTAAGCAAGCTTAGCTCTGCTCTCGCTTACTCACTTACTTCCAAGGATTCTCGTAGGCAACGGGGCCGTTCTCGAGCTTCTGGCAGCTCAGGAGGATATCCTCATAGTGCTCCTGGCCGTCCTCCCAGAACTCCTTGTA
>JAEEGG010027013.1_pt1 | contig 10915 bp, 7 predicted proteins | sample 9134161 | NCBI WGS metagenome assembly JAEEGG01 (sample SAMN16246543, study PRJNA631951) | gut metagenome | biome: gut microbiome; feature: rumen; material: CR-attached | host: Bos | place: Iran: Karaj | collected 2018-10
CTCGTAGTCCCAGAGGAGCGTGCGGTCGCTGCCGAGCGTCGAGAAATGGCGGCGGACCTCCTCCGGCGTCCAGGTGGCGTAGAAGTCCCATCCGGGGATGATCGCCACGCTTTCGGGATGCCGTCTCTTGGCTTCCGCGAGAAGCTTACGGTCGATTTCAGACTTCTTCGCGAAGTTCTCGGCCGGATCGGCGGAGAGCCTGCGCTCGCCGAGTCCCATCACGTGAAGAAGGGGCGCGCGGCCGCCATCGTACTGGGCGATGGCGGTTTCCGTCAGCTTCCAGTAGGCGTCAAGCCATTTCTGCTTGCGGATGTCCCACACAAGACCCGTGTTTTCGCTATATGCGGAGCTTGACTGCTTGACGAAGTCCGGCTTCATCTTTTCGAGAAACTCCACCGGGGTGCGCGAATACCAATGCGTCATGGATCCGCAGTCCTCTGGCGACATAAGGCCGCGCTCGGCAGCATAGGACATCACCATCTTCCTCAGCTTTCCACGATATTCGAGTGACCAGAAGAGCGAACGGTTGTTGTAGTCCTTGCCGCGTCCGACAAGCGGCTTAGAAGGATCAGGATAGGGGCACACATCGGGAAACGCCCTCTGGAACACGTCATCCTGCCCGATGCGCAGCATGAACGTATTGAGCCGCTTCTTAAGGCACCAGTCGAGTTCCTTTTTCCATTCATCGAAGCCCCAGTGTTCGGCCTGGAACCGCGTGAGACCGCGATGCGCGAAATAGCGGATCGCCCGGTACTCGTAACGGGACTTCTCGCGCACGTCGAGGTTTGAACAGTCTATTGAATCCTTCTTCGGAACGATATCTCCATCCCAAAACCAACGGCAACCGCCACGCCGCTCGAGGAAGTCGTAAACGGCATACATCACGGCGCGAGCGTTTGCGCCTGTGAACGCCACGCCTTCGCCATCGGTGACGATCCTGTATTCGTCATGGACGGCGTCAAGAGCGCGGTCTATCGCAAAGCTCGCCCTGGGCGCCTTCTTCCCGGTTATCTCCCGGCAATAGCGTTCGTATTCAGCGGACGCCGCGGCAGGCACTTTCGTCGCAGATGTTTCCGAGTTGCATTCACTCTTGCGGTTTACGCCACAGCTCGCCAACAGCACAGCCCCCAAGATGGCTGAACAAATATTCATTTCCGTTCTCCTTTTTCAACCAACAATGCTAAATCACCTTATCATTACTTTAAGGCCGCAGGTTACGATCTCTATCCGTCCATTCCAGACACGCGCCTTGTATTTCGTGGAAATCCGGCCACCATTTAAAGCGACACCCCATCCGGAAATGTTTTCAAGCCCTTCCGTCGCGGAGAACATACCGGGCAGGGTCATCGAGCTGCCTACAGCTGCATTGACGACATTCAGCACGCCATCCTTCGCAAACGCAACGTTATCCAGCGCCCACCCGTTCCCAGACGCGTCAGCGGTCAACGTATCGATCAGGATCGGTTCGTTCTCCACGCGCAGTGTTCCGCCGGAGTATATCGTGACAGCAACCGCATTCGTCAGCCGGTACGGCTCGGCGCGGTCAAATGGACACGGATTCGCACTCGTCGTCGCACTTGCCCATGCGTTGCTACCGTGCCACCAGCGCGGAGACGCATCCAATACAGGCAAAGGCGCATTTGTAGCCGTATAAACTTCGCTCCAGAAAACGCCGTCGGAGCTTGCGGACATGGAAAAAATCCTTGGGCAGGTGAACCATGCGTTTTGCTTGTTGTATCCCATGGCCCAATCGAACGCGACTATGGGCGGCGTGCCGTTCGTCATGCGAAACACGAGCGAAAGCCATGTTGTCTGGTCTTTCGGTGTATAGGCCTTTACGCCATTAACGTTCCAGATTGAGGAGCGTGAGTTGTCACAGAGATTCACCGGTGTATTGGCAGAATAGGTACTGTTTGTCACCACCCTGGAAACGGGCATTCCGTATGCCACTTGCCCCGGATCGAGGGTGCCGGCATCCTCGCCCACCTGATCTTTAGCCCCCATCGTAAAAGAGTGATTATGTCGGACACCGTTTCCGTCAAAAAGGCCAAACTCGCCCATCGCCTGGGTCTTGGCGTTGTTCACGATGTTGGATATCACGGCCCATGATTCCTTGAGCGTGTATCGGTACCAGCTGAAAGGCCTCCCGTTTTCGACTACAAGCGTCCCGTTGGAGACCGTTATCCCGCCCGAGAACGCAAGATCACCGCCGATCGTCCATGTGCCGGAACCTTCCTTGACGATCCCAAGCGGGCCCGCCCCCTCTCCATCACAGATGTTGCCGAGGCGATTCGCCGATCCTTCGCCGTCGAGCGCAAGCACCCCTCCGGACGCACCGATGCTCGACACGTTGCAGAACCGGAACCTGTCGGTGCCGGCGTTACGCAGTCTGGCACGGCCAGAGATCGCCATCGGACGGGTGACACAGGTGGCATTGCTCCCGCCAGTGTATTCAAACGTGCCTTCCTTCTCCGCCGAGTCGCCTCCACCCACAAGGAAAGCGTGTGAAACCGGCGGATGAAGTTCATCGTCAACAGGTCCGGTGTACGGATCTCTCAGCATCTTCGCAGTGCCAAGCGAACACACATCTCCAAACTCGCCTATGGAATCGAATCTCAGCGTTCCGTCCTCGACCGCAATACCGCCGGACATCTTACGATCGGCATTGCTCGCAAGCCGCCAGATTCCCGTTCCTGCCTTCGTGAGATGGAACGTATAGTTCGTGCCGTTTCGCGATGCGGCAGGAGTGCTTCCGGCAAGAACGCACTCCACGACATTCGAGCCTGAAAGCGCAACCCGTTGCATCTGCACGGAGGCATCGGTATTGTCCTTCAGGGAAAGTGCACCATTGAACGTAACGCCGCCGTATGCACCGCCGTCAAGGGTGGCCGGTGCCGTAGAGCTGTTGCTGATCTGGATGGCTCGGTCGGTGGACTGCAAGGCGTCGCCAAGCACGAGAAGCCGGCCCGATCCGCTGCTGCCAAACTCTATCGTCGGAACATTCGCCCCGATGGACGCGACTTCGTTCTTGTTCCCTATCATCTTGAGGCCGAGCGTTCCGCGTCCGTCGATCGCGTCGTTGTCGCCGTAATTGTAGATTCCGTAAACGGAACAGTTGTTTTGCGTGCCAGTCAATCGCAGGTCACCATACAGCGAAAGCGATATCTTACCTTGAATCCGTCCGGAGAATTCGCTGGGGCCGGCCGTCACCGTAAGCCGGCTCGTACTGCTGTACAGATTTGTTATGAGTCCGGAACCGGAAATTGTGCTGCACTGGCTGATCGCGCCGTTCCCGAAAAGGACGAGCGTGCCGGAATCCCCGACCTCCGCGTTGCGCCAGAAATGGGATTTGCCGTTTTCTGCATTCTGCGGGAACTTCACCATCCCGTTCTCTATCTTCCAATCAGCGTTGAACTCGAAGTGGCGTCCGGTGCTGTCGAGCAGGTCAGCTGCGCCGGTAGATGTGAGCGATAGCGTTCCGCCACCTTTCTTGACCACAGTCGGAAAGTACGATCTGCCGGCGGCGAGAGCGAACATGGAGGACATGGTCGCGTCATTCGCTATGTCGATTTCAACCACCGCTTGACCATTGGCTGCGCCGACGATCTTGCCGACATTGGCAAATGTTCCAATGTTCGCGTCCGTGATCCGCCAAACGGTGCCGTTGGCGCAGTACAGCACATCGGAGGAACCCGAGGGAAGACTTGTCGCCGTCTCGCCAGTCTCGCGCATGGTGTATTTGGTTTTGTCCGTGGGATCGTCAGTCCCCGTTCCCTGCCACTCGTAGTCCACAGGGAACGCCGCCATGAAAACCATGGCAACGAAGAACAACATCCAGCGCTTCATTGATTTGTTCATTTTGTTTTGCCCTTTCTTTCTTGGGATTCGGTTAGATCGAACAGATTGTGGATAGACCTGCGGATTGCGGAAGACGTCAGGCTTTCGCTCTCCACCGCCACGGACACCCTGTCCATCGAAATGTTCTTCACGCAGTCAAGCATCATCGGCCCTCCCTTTTCCACGGTGCCCGTGACGTTCTCGAGCCGCACGTTCTCCACCGGCGAATCGGCGGTGCCCTGGAGCAGGATTGGTTTTGCGCTCTTGATCCTGAGATTGCGGAATGTGGTGTTTCCGTACGATCGGAGCTTTATGCCTTGATCTACAAAGAACATGATGGGGTAGCCGGAAAGATCCATCGTGCAGTCCTCGAACACGATATTCTCCATGGCGTTATGCCCTCTGTTCGGGAGTCGCAGATACCTGAACGGGTGGCCGCACTGCACCCCGTTCCGCCCCAGGAACGTGCAGTTCTTGAAAAGCGCGTTGCGGATGAGCCCATCCGACGGACATCCGAGCCGCACTCCCTGACAGGCGCTGTGCAGGACGCAGTTCGACACCACAAGATCCTCGCCGAGCTCGTCGTAGAGGTTGCCGTCCGGCGCAGTGATGGCCCGGAACACGATACTGTCGTCTCCGGTGCGGAAATCGGAATCGCCTACTCTGATGCGCTTGCAGCCGTCGAAATGGAGACCGTCGTTGTTGATCATCTTGAGGTCACCATGTATTTTCAGACGGGAGACCTCTATATCCTCGCAGTTTCGCATCCAGCACGTCCAGCCCGGTGAATCCTTGAACGTGACATCCGTGAAACGCACGTGGCGGCACTTGTAGAACTGCAACATGCGCGGCCGGGGCGTAGGGGGCTTCTCATATCTTATGCTCCACGGCGGCACGTTGGTGTTGTAGAACATCGGCCCTTGTCCGTCTATCGTTCCACCCCCGGTTATGGCAACGTCCTCGGCGTCCATGCACGAGATGAAAACCTTGGTGCATTTCTCGGGCTGCTTGCCGATCCTCGGGTCGTCGACGTCATCGTACTTGTTGAAATCTGAATGCCCAAGAATCGTGGTGCCTTCCGGCACATGAAGTTCCACATGGCTTTTCATGTACAGCGTGCCGCTGACATACGTTCCCTTCTCAAGCACCACTCGCCCTCCGCCCGCCGCATGGGCCGCGTCAATTGCCGCCTGTATCGCCTTGCCATCGTTCGCTTTGGGGGCGAAGTCCGCAGCGCCTGCGACAAGTGCCGCCAGAGCAACCGCTGCCGATGTCATCCTATTCTTCATGCCTTTGGCCTCCGTTTCAGATAAAGGTCGGTCCGTTCATCGACAAGCCGCGCCTCGGACGTATCGAACCTGGCTACAAGATCAGGTCTCTCGGACAGGAATGCCAGCTCATGCGCCACAGCGTCGCGACAATTCTTGAAGGATGCCGAATCAAGACCAGTTACACGAAGCATCTTTGAGAGATCCACCTTCCGGTCGAGCATGCGATCCGTGTAGATCATCTGCCGATGCATGTACGTGTTTGGCGTAGCGTATTCGAGATAGTCCTCAACTGGTACCCACTCGAACCGTGCCCCCAGAAACTCCTCGTAATACGAAGCGACATCGCCCCACGTAATCGTCTCCGGGGTGCCGAGCGTGAACGCCTCGCACAACGCCGAATCCTTGCCGACAAGGTGCGCTATCTCACGGCCTGTGTTGCCACCCCAGCCCACACCCGCTGTTTTGTGGCGGCATTCGACCGGAAGCACCACCGGTCGTCCATTCTTCGGACGAAACAGCAGCGCGTATGCGCCCACTGTCACAAGATCAAGTCTGTAGTGCGTGAATGCTATCAAGGGGCGTATGACCGTCCAGTTCCGTTTGCCAGACGCGGAAAGGATCCGTTCCCCCTTCGCCTTGGGAATCGCATAGTCGTCCCTCGAAAGAAACTCTTCATCTTTCGTTACATCAAGCCACTGCGGCGTCGATTCCGTCACCACTCCATCGCAGTCTGAATACGTGCGGTAGCTTGAGAGAAATACGAACTGATCCGTATGCTCAAGCAGAAGGCTGATGCGTGACTTGAGAGCCGCGATGTCTGGCGTGTGGATAAAATCAATGATCGCCGAGTAGCGGGGGATCTCCTTGAAAAGACGCTCCAGAAACGACAGGTCTGCGCGCCCCTTCAGGAAACGCAAACGGGGAGAAACGGAGGAGAAGTCCTCCAACGAGACGGCGTCAACGTCATAGCCGAGTCTCAAGAGTTCTGGATAGGTGGAACCGCCCAAGGTGCCGGTGCCGCCTATCAAAAGGACTCGCTTGCGTGCGTTCATGCTCATATCGTCAGCACCACCTTGCCGCGGTTCTCGCCGCGTTCGAGGATTGCCTGCGCCTCTGCGGCCTCGGCGATCGGCATCACCTTGTGCACAAATGGCACGAACCTCCGCGTTTCAAAAGCGGGCCAGACGTCCCTGACCAGTCCAGCAAGTATCTGGGCCTTCTCCTCTGGGGAACGGCGGCGAAGCGTGGAACCTATGAGACGCAGGTTCTTGCGCCAGAGGAGATTTACGTCTATCGTCGTCTCCGGACCAGCCATGGACGCGAGCGATATCCACCTGCCAAGCATGTTCATCGTCGCGAAACATGGCCCCATCAGCTTGCCGCCTACTGGATCGATCGCCACATCCACGGGGTTCGCCTTCAACGTCGCCACGAGATCGTCCTTGAAACGGTTGGATACGACATCCGCTCCGACCTCCTTGCAAAACGCGCCGTTCTCGTCGCTGGCCACCTGTGCCACCACCTTCGCTCCGAAGACATGCTTCGCAAGCTGGATGCAGGCGATGCCAAGCCCTCCCTCGCCTCCATTGATGAAGAAGGTTTCGCCACGCTGGATCTCGCCAACGATCTTCAGGTTCAGGTAGGCAGTCGCGTAAACCTCAGGTATGCCCGCGGCCTCCCATGTCTCGAAGCCCTTGGGAATCGGCATGCACATTCCCGCTGGAACGACGACCTGCTCGGCGTAGCCACCACCGCCAAGCAGAGCGCACACTCTGTCGCCAGGCTTGAAACGTCCGCCCTCTGGCGCCTCTGTGATTTCGCCGGCGCATTCAAGCCCCGGCCACAGCGGCCATCCCTCGGGCGGCGCATAGATGCCAGCCCTCTGCATGAGATCCGCACGGTTTATCGCGCACGCCTCAACCCTTATCTTCACGTTGAACTCGTCATGGCATACAGGGTCATCCACATCCCTCCAGACGAAATTCCGGTTTCCGTCTATGCACATCGCCTTCATTTTGCCCTCTCCTCCTTCATTTCGATTCCGCTCGCCATAAGCGTAAGTCTATGAACCTTCAGATCATGGTCATACGTATCGGGGTTCGGCCGTTTGCCGCGAACGATCTCCGCCAGTTCGCGGAACTGCAAATCATAGCGATCAATCTGAACACCGCATCCAACCACGGTCTTGCCTGCTGGATACCCGCCCTCGGGTTTCTTCAAATCCAGCTCAAGAACAAGTTCCTTGCCATCGAACCTCTCGAGCGGAGAAAGCTCGACCGTTCCCTTCGTGCCATCCACGCGCAAACGTCGGTGCGATATGCCATTGACAGCCCTGCTGCAAGCCCGCAACGTCACGAGAGCGCCTGGATATTCCATCACCGTCACGCAGTTGTTGGCTATGCCGGCCGGGTCGCCTGGCGCTGTGCGCAACACGGGATGGACGGCTATCGGTTCGTCTGGCAGCAGGAAGCAGACGAAATCTATCAAGTGGCAGCCGAGGTTGTACATGAGTCCACCGCGCATTGTGCCTATGTAACGCTGGTAGCCGTCATCGCCGTAGTCATGATCCATATCCGCCTCTATGGAGAACACGTCGCCAAGAACTCCCTGCGCCACAATGTCCCGAATAAAACGAAACGCAGGGTTTGTCCTAAACATATATCCCATCTGCAAAGGCAGATTTCGAGCCCTGCACATTTCAACGACGGAAGCATATCTGCCGTAAGTCTCGCCACAAGGCTTATCCAGATGCAGCGGCACCCCCCGGGAAGCAATTGATGCGGCAGGCCCAAGAAGATCGGCGTTGGTGGTCTCAACTATAACAGCCTCTACACACTGCAGTGCGTCAAATTCCCCTTCATTCAGAACCTTGATTCCGTCAAAGTCGGAGAAATCTTTTATCTGCGTTGTGCGTGGGGACTTGGATTCGCGGTCATTCACGACGCCAAGAATCTCAACGATCCCCTCCTTTGCAAGAGACTTGAGTGTCCGCATCTTGGCTCCGGCATGCTCATGACACATCCCATACTGAACCACTTTCAAAGGTCTTTCAATTCCAAAAATCATGGCCGTATTATACAGAAACGCCCCAATGGGCACAATTACGCCCATTATAATTTAAACTCATTATTTTGAAAACGGTTTTTATCAAGCGTGATTTTGTGGTACAATTATCGCCGTAATGAACGGAAGTCCTAAAAACATACTCGTTGTGCTTCATATGGCTGGCGTTGCCGGGCAGTGCAAGCTCAAGGGCATATTTGACTACATAGGCAACTCACCTGGATGGAATCTTGATATCATCAGGACGCAGAGCGAGTTCACCCCGAGGGCGGTACGAGCGGCAATCCGACAGGGATTGGATGGCATTATCGTTTCACAGTTTGATGCACATGGCGCCCTAAAGGAAATAGCGCGAACAGCAATTCCAAGCGTGATCATAGATGGCAATCCAATGCACATTGAATCTCGGCATGCCAATATCGCGATTCTCGACAATAACGACATGGAAATCGGACGTACCGCAGCACAAGAACTCTTAAAGTCCAAGCACGTAAAGACTTTCGCCTACGCGGGGCACCCCATTCCCGACTGTACCCGCAAAGGGAAGATAGGCGAGGTCGTCTGGTCAAAAAACAGGGGGTATGGCTTTGCGGAAGAACTTGCCTCCAGAGGAATAGAAACGAACATGTTCACAATTGGGCACTGTGGTGCCCGCGTTAGGAACAGAAACGCCCTTGCCCGCTGGATAGCCGGGCTGCCGCAGCCCGCCGCAATTTTCGCGGCTTGTGACGATAGAGGAAGGGAAATACTGGAGATCTGCCGTGAACAGGGCATATCGGTTCCAAACGGAATTTCGGTTCTTGGCGTAAATGATGATACGTTCATCTGTACCCATGCATCGCCTCCGCTATCGAGCATCAAACCCGACTTTGAAGGTCTCGGGCGCCGGGCAATGGAACTGATTGAAAAGATGATTTATGGCACAAAGTTCACCAGCCCAGTACGCGAGGTTTTGAGCAGCGTGGAAATCGTGGTCAGAAGATCCACAAACATGGCATCCTCATCCAAAATCATTGCGGAGCGAATATTGGAACTGATTGAAGCCAACGCCCTACATCCGTTGACGCCTCAAGACATAAGCGCCAAGATGAACGCATCCCGTCAGCTTTTGGACCTCAGGATGCGCGAAGCGAAAGGGATCACCGTATATGAAGCCATTGTGCGACGGCGGATTGAAGAGGTCAAAAGGCAGCTCTCCGATACGGATGACAGCATTGAAGAAATATCCTTCCGTTGCGGCTGGGCCAATCCCATATCCCTAAAGAATCTCTTCAAGAGGCGCTGCGGAATATCGATGCGAAAGTGGCGCGCCATGAGATTGAATCACTTGGCGCCCACCGCCACATCATCCCAAGGCAAAAGCCTTTAGGACTCTTCGTTCACAATCCGGTCTTTCTTGAAGAACCACAGCTGCGCAGGCATGAGTATGAGCGCGCCAAGAAGATAGAACGCCCCAAGTGACATGATGCCCGTGCGCATGGACATGCGTTCGCTCATCCATCCTATCATCGTAGGAGACAACGACCCGATGAGAAACGCCATGCATCCCGTGAGACCGGTCGTCACACTGCGATAGCGCGGCGCGATGCAATCGAACATAGCCGGATAGTGTGCCGCCTCGTAAACGCCCATCGCCAACCCAAGGATAAAGAGCGCTGTGCAACATTCGGAAAAGCTGCGCGCCGCCCCGACCCATACCATTGGAGCGACCATCAGCAGAAATCCAGCAACGGACACATCCAGACGAATTCTGGGATGCCCTGCTCCGAACCTGTCTATCAATCGCGCAGTCCCAATGCAACCCAACAGAGCCCCAAGAAACATCCAAAATACGGAATGGAAGGAAACGGCCGCCAATCCTTTGTCGGCAAATTCCTCCTTCATGAACAGCGTCATCCAGCTGCGGCAACCGAAACCGGCATACATGAACATGCCGAACGCAATCGCGATGAGGATCGCCGTTGGCTTCCTGAGAAGTTCCATGAAGCCATCCTTCATCGTCGCATCCGTCTCCACGCCATCCTTGCGCACCGTGACCTGTGGAGTGTCTCGCATGAAAATCTGCATCACCGCGGCCCATACGATCCCGATGCAGCCAAAGATCCAAAACGCTTTGCGCCATCCGCCCTCGCCCATCGAAGCCAGCGTGCCAGCCGTCACGCTTGAAATGATCACTCCGGCGTACACCGCACTCTGGAAGATGCTCATCGCAGTGGATCTTGTCGTATTGTCGTGATACTGCGAAATGAGCGAGTAGCTCGGAGGTGCTATGCAGCACTGACCGACCGCGTTTACCACGCCGTAGAACGCCACCATCAGAAACAACCCATGTGCAAATCCGCTCACAAGAACGCCTATGGAAAACATCAGCGTCCCGACAACCAAGGTGCGTTTGCGTCCGATGAAGTCCGCCGCGATTCCGGATCCCACGATAGAAAGCCCGAAAACGGTGCCGAAAACAGTGCCGACTACGCCAAGCTGCGTGTTGGTGACACCGAACGAAACAAAGTCCAATTTGATCTGCGGAAGAGTCGCGTTGTAGATCTGGCGAGACGCATGCTCAAGGAAGAGCGTCACAAACAGAAATGCCAGTAACCACCATTTGTATCGTCCATGGTTGTTTTCACAATTCGCCATAGGAATTCCTCAATCTGAAGGTCGGAATTATACCATAAATCCCGGCAGCAGGAATCCAACCATCGGTTTAACCTTCAGGCGCTGCGCGTCGTAGCTCGGCACCTCTC
>JAEEGG010027015.1_pt1 | contig 10914 bp, 8 predicted proteins | sample 9134161 | NCBI WGS metagenome assembly JAEEGG01 (sample SAMN16246543, study PRJNA631951) | gut metagenome | biome: gut microbiome; feature: rumen; material: CR-attached | host: Bos | place: Iran: Karaj | collected 2018-10
GATCTCCGCGAAAAACGCGGACTCTCGCTTCTCCTCATCACGCACGACCTCGCCGTGGTCTCCGCAGTCTGCGACTACGTCTATGTCCTTGAGCACGGCAAACTTGTCGAGCAAGGCGTTCCTGAGGCTGTTTTCGCCGCGCCCAAACACCCATACACGCAACGGCTATTGGCGTCAGTACCTTCGTTGTTTGCAGTGTAATTTGTTTGCATTGTAAAACACCGGCGGATGTGCTATCATAATTCGTATTGGAACAGCATATTCCAATGCTGTTCCGGCTCTTTGACGAAATGGCTGAATCTATTGCGACGCTGGCCATCCAGCTTGGTATCATCATTCTTCTCGCACGGCTTTTTGGCGCGGCCGCGACCCGCATCCGCGTTCCCGCCGTAATGGGCGAACTCGTCGCCGGAATCCTCTTCGGCCCCTACGCCCTCGGCGGACTTCCATTGCCCGGTTTCCCATCCGGCGTCTTCCCGATGTGCAATGCCACGCCGGGCATCCCGCTCGACCCGATGCTCTACTCCGTCGCCACGCTCGGCTCCATAGCTCTCCTTTTCCAGTCGGGGCTTGAAACCGACGTCCGCACATTCTTCAGGTATTCCGTGGCCGGCACCATAGTCGGCATCGGCGGCATCGTCTGCTCGTTCATCTGCGGCGCGGTCGTCGGGCGCTTCGTCCTCGGCTGGCCCTTCATGGATCCGAGGACGCTCTTCCTCGGCATCCTCTGCACGGCCACGAGCGTCGGCATCTCCGCGCGCATCCTCTCCGAGCATCACGCGATGGGTTCGCCGGAGGGCGTTACAATCATGGCGGCGGCCGTCATCGACGACGTCCTCGGCATCGTCTGCCTTGCCATCGTCGTCGGCATCGCCGGCGTGGAACTGCGCGGCGGCAGCATGGACTGGGGGTCGATCGCCAAGATCACGGTCCGCAGCTTCGCCATCTGGCTCGGCTTCACGGCGCTCGGTCTTGTCTTTTCGCGTCAGCTCGCCAATCTGCTCAAGCGCTTCCGCGCCCCGGCCGCCTTCCCGACGCTCGCCTTCGGCTTCGCCCTGATGCTCGCGGGGTTCTTCGAGAAGGCGGGACTCGCCATGATCGTCGGCGCGTTCGTCATGGGGCTTTCGCTGTCACGGACGGACGTCGCCTTCCGCATCCGCAACGTCCTGCAGCCGATTAGCGCGTTTCTGGTCCCGGTCTTCTTCGTGGCGATGGGCATGCTTGTCGATGTCCGTGTCCTTGGTGACCCTGCGGTCCTGGGCGTTGGCCTTGTCTTCGCCTTCATGGCCACGCTCGGCAAGGTGATTGGCTGTTCGCTGCCCTCGCTTCTGATGGGCTTCACGCCGACCGGCGCGCTCCGCGTCGGCATCGGCATGGTACCGCGCTGCGAGGTCGTCCTCATCATCGCCGGCATCGCCGCCACTACGATGATGAAGGATCCAGCCGGGGGCGCGTCGCCCGTGCCGATCTTCGACAGCCGTCTCTTCGGCATCGCGGTCATCATGCCGTTGGTGACGGCGCTCGTCGCGCCGCCGCTGCTTGGCGCGGCGCTGCGCATACCGCGCAAGGGCGTGAGGCATGACAAGGCCTCCGATGACCAGACCGTCACCACCTTCGACTTCCGCACGGAGCCAATCGCCGCCTTCGCGCTCAATGAAATCGTCGAGCTCCTCCAGCATGATGGTTTCGCCTGCTCGTCCGTCACGCGCGGCGTCCGCGTCGTGCAGTTCCGCAAGGACGACATCAGCTTCGCCCTCGAAGTCAAGGGCTCGAAGTTCGTCTTCACCTCGTCCGACCGCGACGTGCCGCTCATCCGCACCAGCCTCTACGAGAGCGTCGTCGAACTCCACCGCAGCCTCTCCGAACTCCGCCAACTCGTCGCGCCCGACGCGGTCCATGCCGCGATGAAGACCTCCGGCGGTGCGCATGCGGGCGCGCCGCGCCGCGAACATGGCAAGGACGAGTTCCCGCTCGCGCGCGTCGTCACGCCGCGCAACATCGTCGTGGGGCTCAAGGCGACGGACAAGGCGGGGGCCATCCGCGAGCTTCTCGACGCCATCGGGCGCAACACGCCGCTCGCCGATTCCGACCTCTGCTACCGCGATGTCCTTGAGCGCGACGCCATCGTCTCCACTTATCAGGAAAACGGAATCGCCATGCCTCACGCCCGTACCGACGGGACGGCGTCGTTCGCCACGGCAATCGGCATTTCGGCGGACGGCATCGGCTATGACGAGGGCGCCCCCGACCACCGCGTGAGAATCGTCATTCTCTCCGTCTGCCCGAAGGACGAGCCAGGACCGTACCTGCAGTTCATCGCCCGCATCGCGCGCGTCCTGACGGACGGGAAACGTCGCGAGGCGATTTTGTCGGCCCGCGACGCCGCTGAGGCGGCCCGCGTCTTCACCGGGGCGTGAAAGCGCAATGGCCCAGCATGAGGAGAAGACCTAAAAACACAATCTGCCCCTCCTGCTCGCGCCCCGTCGGAGACGCCGTTGCGGCCTGCCCCTATTGCGGCGAACCGCTGGACGATTCGCCGGCCTTTCGCATCCGCCTGTGGATGCCGCTCGCGTTCTTCCTGTTGGTCGTCCTTGCCCTGTCCTCCATTGCGTCTTTCCCATGCGGACTTGGCGAACTGATAGCCGAATGGCTGGAGGCGCTTGGCATCAAGTCCGACCCTCTTGCTGAAAGCGCACTGCCGGCAATTTTGCGCGCACTCTTCGTTCTTATCCTCTTTCTGCCCGTGACACGCAAGGCGCCGGGCGTCCCCGCGCCGCTCAACGCGTCCGAGATCGCTTCCGGCGTCGCTTGGCGCCTCCTCCTCTTCGCTGACGTCGCGCTTTGTGTCGCCATAGCGAAATGCGGTGTATAATATTTGCCATGGAAATCACACCGTCACTCCTTCTTGCCACCGCAAAATTCGCGGCCATGCGCGCCGCGGACTACGCCAGCTCGCAAAGTACGCGTCGACACGATGCCAACTCCGCCAACAGACGCGACGTGAAGCACAAGCTCGACGTAGAATGCGAGGCAATGGCGCGCCAGCTCCTCCTTGACGCCTTCCCCGGCAGCGACATTCTCGGCGAGGAAAGCTGCACTGTCTTCGACGGCCCGCAGCCTGAGGCGCCTGCGGGCATCCAATGGATTGTCGACCCGATTGACGGTACAATCAACTTCTTCCACAACCTTCCGTACTGGTGCTGCTCGATTGCGGCGCGCGTCGACGGGGAGATTGTCGCGGGCGTCGTCTACTCGCCTGAATCGCACCTCTGCTACGAGGCGACAATCGACGGTCCTGCCCTCTGCAACGGCGAGCCTATCCATGTCTCCGACATTTCCGACCCGGCGCTTGCGATTGTCAACACGGGGGAGGACAAGGCCCTCGCGGACGACCGCTACATCGAGTTCTTCCACAGTCTCTGCGACCATTGCCAGCGTCCGCGAATAAACGGCTCCGCCGCGCTGGACCTCTGCGCCGTGGCCCACGGACGTGCCGACGCCTACTTCCAGACGGGCATCTACATCTGGGACTGCGCCGCCGCCCGCCTCATCTGCGAGCGCGCCGGCGGACAGTGCGACATCCTCGCCTACCGCGGCGGCTACCGCATGGCCCTTCTCGGAACGAACGCCCAGCCCGCCGTCGTCGCCGCCCTCCGCGAATGCATGCCGCAAGGATTGACTTCCGAGTGACGGTCGGAAACACATACTAGTTTTCGATGTGGCGAAAAAATTACAGCGACGAGCTGCTGATGTCGATAGCGTCGCCGTCGCCGCCGGGTTGGGCGTCGGAGCCGTATGACAGGATTTCAAAGGCTTCGCCGTTGCGGCCGGGGGCGAAGTAGAGATACCCGTTGCCCCAGGGGTCGCGCGGAAGATCGGTCCTGTCGATGTAGCCGCCTTGCCGCCAGTTCTTTGGAAGCGGCTCTGTGGTTGGTTTGACAACCAGCGCCTCTAGTCCCTGGCGCTGGGTTGGGATGACGAAGTTGTCGGATTCGTAGAGGCGGACAGCCGTCTTGAGCGTGGCGATGTCGCTCTTCGCGCGTGCCACGCGAGCCTTCCCCGGCTCCTTCATGAGGTTGACGGCCACAGTTCCGGCCAGCACCAGCATAATGGTGACCGCCACCAGCAGCTCCACCAGCGAGAAACCAGACTGTCCGCGCGCTTTTCCCATGGTGTCCGCAGCCTAGTCCTTCATGTAGTCGATGTCTTCGTGCATCTTTCGCTCGTAGCGTTTCTCCGGGAAGGCACGAAGCCACGTGTAGAACGACACGCGTATCTTCTGCTCGCGTTCTGTGCCGTCTTCGCGCGTAAAGGCCGGTTCAAAGCGGCAGTGGAGTCTGAAGGAAATGCAGTCCAGATTGTATTGTATATGACCGAGTATCTGCTCAAGGCGAGCGCGTTCCGAATCATAGCACGCGTATATTTTCGCCCCCCAGTGCTGTGTGAAATTCACAGCGATGGCGCCAGTGTACTGGGTGCATGGATCGTTATCATCCGGTCGATAGTAAAATTCGCCGGAGAACTCCCATGTGTCGCCTTGCCAGAGGGTGAGCCAAATGTCGGTGAAATCGATTTCAGATTCCCTGGCGTCGTATGTGAAGTCGACATCCAGGAAAATGGAGTCGGTGGGCCTGAACTCGCCGTCAAACCCGATGGTCCGAAGACCAGACTCGTCCTTTGCGTTTTCAATGTCGTAAATTGCGTATATGTCGGCGTAAACGCGGTCGACGGTTGTCTCCCCAACCTTGCGCTGGAAGTACTGCCTCAAACCGAAACGTATGTTGTTTTGCTTGTCGAGACTGTCGATGTAGTCGAACTTGTAAAGCTCGGCCGGCCTTACGTTTGGTTCTGGAACAAACGTGTAGTTGGCGTATGGTTCGACGATGTGGCGCATGCGGCCGGCGTCATCCTCGAAGATGCCGTATGCCTTGAATGACGTTTCCGCGCCCAGTTCGTACAGATTGCGCAACTTGGGATCGTCAAGGTAATCCACCGTGGTGACGGTGTTGGTTCCTACAGTCTGGCTCTTCTCTAGTCTCTCATGCGTTGTGCCGTAATAGGTGCCCCTGTAGATGGCCCGAGGAACGAAGCTGAGGAATTCGAAGAACTTTTCGGGCATGTAGATGCCTTGGCGTGTGTCGAATCTCAATGAATCATACGATTCAAGAGGTTTGTTCGTGGACACGCCGTAGTCGGCGTATTCCTTCTGGAGGAAACTGCCTTCCGTCTGCGACTCGTAGTAGAATGGCGTGTCCCCGATCTGGGTATTGAGGACGTCGAGCCAGGCCTCGGGCATGCGGTTGAGCGATTCGTAGAACTTGTTGGCGCGGTGATAGACGCCGAGTCCGGCCGACCAGCCTTCGCCTGTGTGCGCATAGGCGGCGAAGGAATCGGGATGGGTCATGAGCTTGTATTCGTCTTCGTAGAAGTCGGGAAGAACATAGCTGTCGGAATAGTAGCTTGAACGAACCATGAGGTTGTCTTTTTCGGAAAGGGCGGAGGAGATGTCCACGAAAGCCTTGTAGCGGAAGTCCTCAGGTATGTCCGTGCCCTTCTCGCGGTCATAGTCCTCGTCCATTGGGTTGTCGTCGAAAATGCCGTAGAATCCGACGGTTCCGAAGTGTCCGTCGAGAAGTTCGGTGTCGCCAAAGTGCCAGTTGACATCTTCGCCCAGGGCGAAGCCGCGTTCAGTTCGGTAGTCCAGGTGCGTGAACGAGTCCACGCTGTCGTAGTGTTCCCCGCCATAGTCCGCGATTTGCCTTTTGTAGGTGGTGAGAAGGTAGCCACCCCAGTCAGTTTCGTATCCGGGCTCGAAGCGCCATCCGAAGTGGTCGACAAGGCTCTTCTTGGCCGACGAGAGGTAAAGGAATGGAATGTCCTCGAAAATGAAGTGGGCTTCCTTGAGAATCACATATTGATCGGGAAGATAGTATGCCTGATGAGCCTTGACGTAGTAGTGGAGCGAGTCCTCATCGTTCGTGCAAGTCGTCACCTTGACGTCTTCCAGTTCGTAGGAACCATCGCCAAGGCGCGTGGCCTTCTCGGCTATCACGCGAAAAACCGCGGAATGGACGTCGAGTCTCGGAGTGACGCCCTCACCGGTCTTGTAGTTGTAACTTAGGCGCTCGGTGCGCGTGACACCCTGACCCTCGCGCACGAGGACCACGTTTCCTTCCGCCACTATTTCCCCTGTGCTCTTGTTAACCCGGATGTGGTCTGCGGTCACCTGGGAATCGCTGTGACGTATGAGTACGTTGCCATCGGCGACGACCCAGCCGTTGGAGGAGGCCGAGAAGGAATCCGCGGCAATTTCAACAGGAACTTCAGCCCTTAGAGGCGTGGTGAAATTAAACTTGTTGTCGTGTCTTTCCAAGGCATACGCGGCCGATGCCGCGCAAATCGCGAAGGCCAGAATTGATGCAAATTGTGTGAGTCGCGACATCTTGTCTCTCCAAGGTTGCGTTCAGGAAAAAGAATCCATTACATTATACTCCAAAATCCCCGCTTTTCGCAAAGAATCTCAAAACGATAACCTGTGAATAATCGCCTCGGTTTGCAATCGCGGCGATGATGGCCTATAATGGTACGCATCAGATGAATCGACAGCCCTTGGCAATTCAGGCACCGACATGCGCTTCCTAGTAACAGCAGGACCAACTCGCGAACATCTCGACCCCGTGCGCTTCATATCGAACCGCTCCACGGGCAAGATGGGCTTCGCAATCGCTGCGGCCGCCGCCGCAGCCGGGCATGAGACCGTCCTCGTAGCCGGCCCCGTCTCCCTCGCGACACCTCCCGACGTGCGACGCATCGACGTCGTCTCGGCGCGCGACATGCTCGCCGCCGTCCAAGACGAACTCCCAGAGGCCGACGCACTTGTGATGTGCGCGGCCGTGGCGGATTGGCGGCCGAAGACAGAGTCGGCCCTCAAGCTGAAAAAGGGAACCATGTCGCCAGTTCTCGAACTCGAGCCGAACCCCGACATCCTGCGCACCATCGCCCCGCTCAAGGGCGGCCGCGTCTTCGTCGGCTTCGCGGCCGAGACGGGCGACCCCGTTCCCGAGGCCGAGCGCAAGCTCGCGGCGAAGGGGCTCGACATGGTCGTCGCCAACGACGTATCCTCTCCCGATTCCGGCTTCGCGGTCGATACGAACCGCGTGACATTCGTTTTTCCCAACGGACGGCGCACCTACCTCCCGCTTCTCACGAAGGCCGAGGTGGCGGCCCGGGTTGTCGCCGCAGTCGAGCAGGCCGTCCTCAAAGCATCAAAGTGAAAGGAACTACACCATGGCTGGCGAATATGTATTCAGTCTACAGCACGTCACCAAGCAGCACAACGCGAAGACGGTGCTGGATGACGTCACCCTCGCTTTCTTTTTCGGCGCGCACATTGGCGTAATCGGCGCCAACGGCTCCGGCAAGTCCTCGCTCCTGAAGATCCTCGCCGGCGTCGACAAGGAGTTCATGGGCGACTGCCAGATCGCCAAGAACGTCCGCATCGGCTACCTTGAGCAGGAGCCGGCGCTCGATCCGTCGAAGACCGTTGGGGAATGCGTCGAGGAGGGTGTCGCCGCCTCGCGCGCCATCCTCGACCAGTACGACGCAGTCTGCGACAAGATGGGCGACCCCGACGTCACGGACGAGGAGATGGACCGCCTGAACGACGAAATGGCGCGACTCCAGGACATCATCGACCGCAACGACCTCTGGGAGCTCGACCATGCCGTCGAGATGGCGATGGACGCCCTCCGCCTCCCGCCCGCCGACGCGCCGGTCTCGGAGCTCTCCGGCGGCGAGCGACGCCGCGTCGCCCTCTGCCGGCTCCTCATCTCCAATCCCGACGTCCTCCTTCTCGACGAACCCACGAACCACCTCGACGCCGAGTCCGTCGCCTGGATCGAGGAGTACCTCAAGCGCTTCAAGGGCACGCTTGTCGTCGTGACGCACGACCGCTACTTCCTCAACGACGTCACCTCGTGGATTCTCGAGCTCGACAACGGCCGCACCTACCCCTGGAAGGGCAACTACGAGGAATGGCTCGCCCAGAAGCAGGAACTCGCCGCCCGCCAGGCGAAGCAGAGCGAAAGCCGCCGCAAGCTCCTCGAAAACGAACTGGCCTGGATCCGGCAGAACCCGACGGGACGCCAGTCGAAGTCGAAGGCCCGTCTCGCCCGCTACGAGGAACTCGCCTCGCAGCAGGCCGAGACGCGCGAGGACGATCTCCGCATCTCCATCCCGCCGGGCCCGCACCTCGGCGAACTCGTCGTCAAGGCCGAAAACCTCTCCATGGGCTTCGGCGACCGCCTCCTCTTCGAGAACGTCAACTTCGACCTGCCGCGAGGCGGCATCGTCGGCGTCATCGGTGGCAACGGCGCCGGCAAAACGACCCTCTTCAAGCTTCTTACTGGACAGCTCCAGCCCCTCTCCGGGACGCTGCGCGTCGGGCCGACCGTCGTGATGTCGTACGTCGACCAGATGCGCGACGCGCTCGACCCCGACCACACGATCTACGAGGAGATCACGGGCGGCAACGAAAACGTCGACCTCGGCGGACGGCAGCTGAACGGACGCGCCTACTGCTCGCGCTTCAACTTCCGCGGCTCCGAGCAGAACAAGAAGGTCGGCGTGCTTTCCGGCGGCGAACGAAACCGCGTGCATCTCGCCAAGCTGCTGCGCTCAGGCGGCAATCTCCTCCTTCTCGACGAACCGACGAACGACCTCGACGTCGCCACGCTGCGCGCGCTTGAGGAAGGCATAACGGACTTCGGTGGCTGCGTGATGGTGGTGAGCCACGACCGCTGGTTCCTCGACCGCATCGCCACGCACATCCTCGCCTTTGAGGGCGACTCGCGCGTCCGCTGGTTCGAGGGCAACTACCAGGCCTACCACGAAGCGCGCCGCAAGGAGCTTGGTGACGCCGCAGACCGCCCGACCCGCGTCAAGTTCAGGCCCATCAGCCATTCCTAGCTGGGCTAGGAATGGCTGATGGGCCGGGATAATCCGTTGGCTTCAACCAAACTTTTCACTCTTCACTTTTCACTTATGCATCTCGTAAACGAATTCATTCCTTCCGGAAACAACGGGCGCAACAGCGAAGGCGCCTTCGTCCGCCTGCCTTCGGGGCGCATCCTCTTCGCCTACAGCCGCTTCATGGAAAAGGGCGGCGGCGACAACGGCCGCAGCGACATCGCCCTCTCCTACTCCGACGACGAGGGCGAGACCTGGAGCAAGCCCCGCATTATCGTGAAGGCGGCGACATTCGGCGTCAAAAACGTCATGAGCGTGTCGAAGGCCGTCCAGAACGACGGACGCATCGGCATTTACTTCATGATCAAGGAGAACAACGGGACCTCCACGATGGGGCGCGCGATCACATCAGACGGCAAGACCTTCGACATCTCCCGCTGCCGCTTCAACGGACCGGCCAACTACTACGTCGTGAACAACGACCGCCTTCTCCGCATGCCCGACGGCCGGCTGGCCTTTCCTGCGGGACGCCACGGCGCCGGGCTGACCGAGGACGGCCGCCTCACGTTTGAGTCCTTGTCCATCACTATGGTCTTCGTGTCGGATGACGATGGCGCAACGTTCTCCCCCCTCCCCTTCCGCATCACGATTCCGACGCTCGTCTCGCCTGCCGACAAATGGTGGAGTCTGACACCAAACGCGGGCATGCAGGAGCCGGGCCTCATTTTCCTCAAAAACGGCACGGCCTGGCTGTGGGCGCGTACGGGCGCCGGCGCGCAGTACGAATGCTTTTCGTCCAACGGCCTCGCGTCGTTCACGCCGCCGGCCCCCTCCCCGTTCTTCACGGGCCCCTGCTCGCCGCTTGAAGTCGAGCGCGACGAGTCGACCGGCACGCTCTACGCGGCCTACAATCCCATTCCCGCCTATCCGGGACGCGAATACGACCCCTTCTCATGGGCGCGCACACCCTTCGTCATCCGCAAGAGCGCCGACGACGGCCGCACCTGGTCGCAGCCCGTCATCGTCGAGGACGACCCCTCGCGCGGCTACTGCTACCCGTCCATCTTCTTCACGAAGGACGGGTCGCTCCTGCTCGCCTACTGCCGTGGCGGACGTGAGTGCGCGAACTGCCTCTGCCGCCTCGGCATCATGAAAATCGCGCTATCGGAAATCTAACCGCAAGCTCCGGTGCAGTATAGCTTTCGCAAACACGGAGGTTTCGGAGGGAGGGAGACACGGAGAAATATTCAAAAACTCCGTGTCTCCTTTTCTCCGTTTCCTCCGTGTTTAGCGCCGCAGGCAGGATAATCAGGATTTGTTTCCATGACGGCCGCGGACGAGGACGTAGGCGGCGAAGACGATGGCCGTGACCGCGCCGAGCGCAATCGCCCGTTTCAGCGGGACGCCGAAGCCGTAGGGCTGGCCGTAGGCGGAGGTCGTCCAAAGAATGAACGAGATGATGACCGTCGTCATGAACATCCCCGGAATGAGCGCGACGAGTGTCGCGGGGAAGCCTTTGCCGTTGCGGAGAAGCCAGACCGAGCAGGCCATGAGCGTCGTCGCGGACAGGACCTGGTTGCCCCATGCGAAGTAGTTCCAGAGATAGCCAAAGGTCTTGGCGCTCTGGTTCGACCACCAGAGGAGGCCCGCCACCACCGCGATGAGCGGCACGCAGATGGTCAATCGGCTGATGAATTTCGCTTGGGGAAGGCGGAACATCTCGGCGAGGGAGAGCCGGGTGGATCGGAGCGCGGTGTCGCCGCTCGTGATGGCCAGGACTACGACGGCGAGCACGGTGACGCCGCCCATCCACGTCCCGAGGAAGTGCGTGGTGATGTGGCCAAGCACGGCGGCGGGCACGATTTTCAGGTCCTCGGGCTGGAGGTTGTACATGGCCAGCGCCGCGGCGGCCCAGATCATCGCGATGACGCCCTCGGCGATCATCAT
>JAEEGG010027017.1_pt1 | contig 10914 bp, 10 predicted proteins | sample 9134161 | NCBI WGS metagenome assembly JAEEGG01 (sample SAMN16246543, study PRJNA631951) | gut metagenome | biome: gut microbiome; feature: rumen; material: CR-attached | host: Bos | place: Iran: Karaj | collected 2018-10
CGGTTGCTACCTGTTCGCCAACAAGTGCGTGCCTCTGCTCGCCGACTTCATGAAGAACGAAGTGAAGAAGGACGACATCGGCGCTATCTACGGCGAAGGCAAGACCACCGCCGTCGATAACGAAGAACTGATCAAGGTGAACAAGAACATCCGTCAGCATCCGGTGGAAGAAGTCGGTGCTTGGCTGCGTGAACGCATGTCCGGCATGACGAAAGTTGTCTAAGCTTCGTCTAGCGTCGTTCTCGACCCTCTCGCTGTACTAGTTGTACAGCTTTGGGGTCTGCGGCCTCGCTATACTCGCTTATACGACTTTCGCGGATTGTCTCGCTCGCTTATCCTTAGCGGGATAGTCTTGCTTGATTATACAAGCTTTCGTGTAAAAGCGATTTATTAAAAAGTTTGTCGGAAACGGCAGACTTTTTTCTTTTGTCTCTCGTCTTTCGTCTCTCGTCTATCTATATTATCCCACATGAACAATTCTCAATCTCGCAGCAAGCTTCGTGACGAAGTCTATACCCAGATGATGTGCGCGCAGGCGCGTCTTTCTAAAGATCAGAATACCCAGATGGGTGCCGTGCTCGTGTCGGCCGAAGGTCGTGTAATTAGTACCGGTTACAATGGCGCTCCGGCTGGTTTCGATGACGAAACTGTGCCGTACACCCGCGAAAAGCAGTTGCTGGCGTACGACTTGCTCGATGCCGATTCGGGCGAGCTGCTGAGCCACCACGAGTTCGAGGCGAACAAGTACCCGTTCATGGTGCATGCCGAAATCAACGCGCTGCATTATGCCCGCGGCAAGGTTCCTCCTGGTTCTAAGTTGTATGTGATCGGGTTCCCGTGTGAACGCTGCGCCCTGGATGTGAGCCTTTCGGGTGTTGCCGAAGTGTTCGTGACTAAGGATGATTACGACCCGAAGTCTACGCTGAATAACAGCCGCGACACGGCCTACTACATGTTTGCGCAGGCGGGAATTATCGTGACGTTGTGCGGCAAGCGCATTCGCCCCGTGGTCTCGAAGCCGAACAAGTAGTGTTTTTTTCCCTCGTCGGGTGGCGCAATGGCGGGAAAGCTGAAACTGTGGACGCTAATTTTATAAAAGTGTAGACTTTTTCGCGAAAATTTTGTTATATTGATAACCGGGGGCATTCTGCGCTCGGTTCTTTTATTGGAATTTTTATATGGTGAATCTTTTTGAATATCTGAACTACCGCGAATTCTTGCGGGATAGCTACGAGGAACGCCACAAGGGCGACTGGCGGTTTAGTCATCGCTACATTGCCGAACGTGCCGGTTTCGATGCGTCGATGTTCAACAAGATTCTGCAGGGCAAGCGTAACCTGACGGCGCGTCTTGTCTCTGTTTTTGCCGATATTTTCTGTAGCGATGCCCGCGAAAAGGCCTACTTTGCCGATATGGTGGCGTTCAACCAAGCAAAGAACCATTCCGAAAGTCGCCAGTACCTGGAAAAGTTGGTGGCGACCAAGGAATGCAAGGTCGAAGAGGTGGCGAAGGACCAGTTCGAATACTTTGACCACTGGTACCATGCGGTAATTCGTGAACTGGTGACTTTTTATCCGTACGTGGGTGACGATGCTGCACTCGGTTTGATGGTTCGCCCGCCGATTACGGCCTCGCAGGTGAAGTCTTCGATTGCGCTGTTGGAACGCCTCTCGATGATCAAGAAGAACGAGGTGACCGGCTTTTACGAACAGACGCAGGGCCTGATTTCGAGCGGTTCGGAATCTTTCAGCACGGCGGTCAACTCGTACATTCAGCAGAACTTGAACGTGGCACAAGATGCCATGGACCGTTTCGAACGCGGTGAACGTAACTTGTCGACGCTTGCCTTTGCGTGTGATGAACCGACCTACAATGAGCTGGTCGAAATGGTGCGTCGCTTTAGGCGCGAAGTTTTGGCGAAGGTGGGGCAGTGCGAAAAGCCTAATCGCGTGTTCCAGCTGGGAATGCAGCTGTTCCCGCTTTCAGACCCGTATCCGCCGCCGCAGCGCCGTGGACGTAAGCGCCGTATTCGTGGGCTTGAAAAGACCGACGGTGATGTGCTGGTTGTTGCGGATGTGGCAGAGACGCGTACTGATGGCGAAACTATCGAAGGGGGCGCCGATGCGTAAAGTTCCATATAAAATGACGCAGGCTTCGGTGCGGTCGAGGATGGTGCTTGGCTTGGGGATGCTCGCCTTCGCCTTGCTTTCGGCTTGTTCTACCGACAAGAAGGATGTCGCGGGTGGAACCGAGGCGGAATCGACTATTGCCTTGCAGTTCCAATTGGCGAATGGTAATGCCGCTGCGTACAGCCGCGTTCGTGTACTTCCGGATGATTTTCTGCCGAAAGAAGTGAATGCCGCGGAATGGACGGAGTCAGATGTCAACGGCTTTGTGAAAATTCCCGTAGAACCGGGTTCCTATACGGTGGAAGCTCGCCATGTCGATGGAACGGTTGCGACGGGGGCTGTCCGCAGCGTGGCTTTCGATGCCAAGACTCCGGATTCCAGGATCGATACGCTTGAACTTGGGTCACTTTCTACGATTGAAGGCTACGTGGTGCTCGGCGATTCGATGCCGGTTATTCGCATCGCGGGACTTGACCGCTTCGTGATTCCCGACAGCACGGGGCATTTTGTGATTGACTCGCTTCCGGCGGGCAGTTTCGAGGTGCAAATAGGCGATCCGCTTGCAGCCCATTCGGCAAAGATTGAATCTGCAACGGGAGATACCTTATTTGTAGACTGTTCGGCACCGGATGCGGAAATTCAGGTGACAAAGCCTACGGAGATTGCTGCAACCGATTTCCCTAAAAGCGACTGGAGTAAGCACGATGCGCTCCTTGCCGAAGCCGATGGCTATGCGGCGGCTGTTCCCGGCGGAATGAAAGTGCTTGGTGCGGCAGGCTTTACCGATAGCACCGGAAAAATCAGCAGGGCCGATGGAGAAATCTGCATCGTGACGACTACGGCAGATTACATTATCGTCGAAGATTCGACCGATGTTGATTCGGCGGGAAATGCGAAAACGACTGCAGAGATTGCGCCGGGTTCACTCCGCGAGTGCGCCTACAAGGAAGGCCCGACGTGGATTCTGTTCGCAAAGGACGGTACCTATAATTTAGAGGCTCCGCTCCGTCTCGGTTCCGACAAAACATTCGACGGCCGCGGTCGCGATATCCGCATTGCGGGCATGGGCATTTTAACCGAAGAATCGAGTAACCTGATTTTTGAAAATCTGACTTTCACGGCTCCGGCAATTACGGCCCTAGAAACGACTTCTCGCCGGGCTTTGTCGATTCACAATGGTACGCATCATGTATGGGTGGACCATTGCGCTTTCGAGGAATACCCGTTGGTGGAACTTGACGTGAAGCGCGGCTCGCATGACATTACTATTTCTTGGTCTCGTTTTGAGAATGCACAGACGGGTGTGCTGTTTGGCCTTGAGGGGGATATCATCATGGATTCCGCACAGAGCCTTACGATGCACCACAATTACTTTGCGGGCTTGAGTGATGACGGTGTGTTGGGGCATAACGGAGTCTTGCATGCCTACAATAACTTCTTTGATTCTGTCGAAAAGTCTGGGGTGGTCTGCTCGGATTCAGCAAAATGCCTGGTTGAAAGGAACGTCTTTAACAACGAAATGCCCGTGACGCTTTATCGCTGGTATTACGAGGACGGAACTCCGGTCGATTCAACCGTCGGATTTGTCAAGATGGTGGAGAACCGATTCGCGTTGCGGGAGCCTGCCGACAGTGCCGTGGTTAATGGCGACGCTTTCGGCTACAAGCCCGACTACAAGTACAGTGCCGATGAAGCCGATGTGAACCTTGCCCTAAAGCTTAAAAACGGAAGTGGCCCGCGCTAATGTCTTCCCCGACCTGGTCGGGGATCTCCTTTTTGTAGCCTTACTATATTTATAATATGAAAGAAAAACTACCGGCTTTCTTGTTTATGCTCGCTATTCCGCTGTCGATTGTTCTCTACCTTAAGGTTGAGGCGGCTTCGGGCTCCGAAATCGTGGCGCTCCTGTCGGCGGTAGGGCTTTATTTGGTCATCTTTTTTCTGCTCGCGATGTTCTTCAATTCCCGCGCAAAAGATGCGGACGGTAAGGCTGTATCGGCATTGGATCATTTATTTGCAGAGAAAAAGACGAGGGCGGAACTTGCCCGCGAAGAAATCCTGCGCAAGCAGAAGGAAATTGCAGAAAGTCGCGATAACCAATCGAAGTGATTGCCTGATATCGGAATGTACGCGCAGCTCCGCGCTTTGGACTTATAGAATGCAAAAAAGTCGCCCCAAAATTGGGCGGCTCTTTTGTTTGAGGTGTTTTAAACTTTTAGCGGAGGTCGGCGACGCAACGGACGTAGAGGCCTTTGCTCATGCTTTCGTCGGTGCGGTTGATGCTACGGCCAACGCTGCGGAATTCCCAAGAACGGGCGGTGTTCTTTTTCACCTTGGAAGCGGACCAGTAGTGACCGGTGTTGTCGCCTTCGCAGTAGCCGTCCCAGTCCTTGCAGCCGCCCTTGCCCAAGTTGTTCCAGTCGAGCTTGGACTGGTCTTTCTGGTAATCGCGCCATTCGCCGTCATTGGGGAGGTGCCAGCCGGAGGGGCATGCCTTGGCGGCTTCCTTATGGTTGTAGAAACGTCCGAATTTCTTGCAGTTGCCTTCGTCTTCGAGCAGGCACTGCTTGGGGGTGGAAAGGCTGAAGGCGAGGTTGTTTTTCATCCATGCCTTGTCGCCCTTGATTTCGACCTTGTAGGTCTTGCCGTCACGCTTGTCGGTGAGGGTGCGGCCATCTTGGGAAATGTTCTTGCTCTGAAGGGCGAGCGCGAAAAGTTCTTCGTCGGAGAGGTTCTGCTCGATGTGTCTGAGTTTTGCTCTCTTGCTGGAGGTGTGGGTCATGTTAGCCTTGTTCGAAATCTTGGCGACCTTGTGGTGAGCCATTTTCGGACCTGCGGCAAAGCTTGTGCCACAGCAAAGGGCTACGACGGCTGCAACCGTGATAACACGGGCCGAACCCATGACCAAGCGATTGAAATTGAATCCTAACATCACACACAACTCCCTTGAGGCTTTTTGGCGCCTACACTATTGAATATATACAGGAGTTGAGGAAAACGAAACTTACAAATTTATGTTATATCCGAAGTGTGATTCCTGCTACATTCGGACCGACCCATAGTGAAAATTTTTGGTTACGGTCCTTGTGCATCTCAAGAATTCCAAGGCTTACGCCGGTGCCGACCAATGCACCTACGACAACGTCACTAACGTAATGTTTGCCTGCGGCGATGCGGAGAACGCTTTCGAGTCCGGCAAGCGAGTAGGCGGTTGCGCAAACGATTCCCTTGTAGGGGGAATTCGGGTAGACCGTCTTGAACCACTGGTCGGTAAAGGTGGCTACGGTAAAGGCGGCGGTGGCATGCCCCGAAAAGAACGAACCGTAAGCTTCGGCCTTGGCGTTTTCCGCTTTTTCCTTGCCGGCTTCCGTCCCTGAACGGGTAGAGGAGGCGTACATGTAGGGGCGGGGCCATACCTCGAGCGAGCGGATGGCGAGGTTGATTCCGTTCCCGATGCCGACGGCCTGCAAAAGCATTACGGTAAAGGTTGCGAATTCACCCCCGGTAGAATTCCCGCTGTACCAGGCGATGCCCCCTACCGCGAGTGGGCCAAGGGCGAAAACGGAGCTGATGTCGCTAGCCCTGTCGGCGCTTTTGCTGTAGCGGCCGGCTAGGGGTTTGTCCCAAGGCAATAGATCGCCCTTGTCTTTTAGGGTTTCGGGGGTGTCCATGCGGGAATAAAGGAACATTCCCATTCCAAACATGCCTCCGGCAGCCAAGGTGACGGGAAGGTCGTTTTCAAGGGATAGCTTGTAGGTGGGGCGTTCGGTTTCTGAGGCTTGTGCAAACCCCATTAAGAACGAAACGGCTACAAACAATGACCTTTTGAAAAATCGCATACAGCCCCTAAGCTAAAAAATTTATATTGCTCTAAAGAAAACGAATGGAGCTTTTGTGGCAGATTCTTTAAATATCCGCGAACCGATTGTACCTAGTATGGATCTCTTTGGGGCCATTTCCGACGAAATGCGCCTTAAAATTCTTTTGCTTTTAGACCAGGCGGAATTCACCGTCAACGAAATCAAGGATATCCTGGATATTCACCAGAGCAATGCGAGCCGTCACTTGGCGAAACTGTCGTCGTGCAACTTGCTCAAGGACCGTCGCGACGGTATCAAGGCGTACTACCGCTTAAGCGAGGACTTGTACATGAGTGGCCGTATGCTGACCATGATTCGCGAAGCCTACGAAGAACTCCCGGACAAGGACATCCTTAAGTGCCGTGCCGCCCAGGTGCTCGAAGACCGCACCGACAAGACCAAGGGCCAAATCCACAAGCTCGACCAGGCGGGCGGTAGCCTCAAGGCGCAAATCAGCCTGTTCGGTCATCTGATGTATCCGTTTGAAAATGCGGTTGACGTGGGCTGTGGTGAAGGCGGTGACCTCACGCTGATGCTCTGCAACTGTTGTAAGCACGTGACGGCGCTTGACTGCGACCCGAAAATCATCAGCGGACTCCAGAAAATACTGAAGCAGAAGGACATCCAGAACGTGTCGCCCAAGGTGGCCGATATGGTCAATACGGGACTTCCCGATAATTTTGCCGATCTCGTGCTCATGAGCCAGGTGCTTCATCACGCCAAGGATCCGCGTCTTGCCCTCAAGGAGGCGGTCCGTATTCTTAAGCGTGGCGGTACGCTTGCCCTGCTTGACTTGGCGCAGCACAAGGAAGAGTCCTTCCGCACCACGCACGGTCACATTTGGCTTGGCTTCGATCGCGGTCAGCTCGAATTCTTTGTCAAGGAATTCAACTGCGAAGTCGTTTCGAGCGAAATCATCCCGAGCGAAAATGAAGTCGACAAGAAACTGCCCGTTATCTGCATGATTCTGAAAAAGAAATAATCGGCATGCCCCCGTGTCATCCTGAGCGGAGCCCGACAGGCGAAGCGATATACGAAACTTGGCAACTTGTTGCCTTAGTTGAGTTAGGTTCGAAGGAGCAGGATCTCTACTGAATTTTTTTTCATTTTTCTGTTGCTTGTAGAGAAAAAATTGTATATCTTTGGGTAAAGAGCTTTTGAAAGGAGAATATTATGGGAAAAATTCTTAAGTATGTCGCCATTGCAGCGGCCTGCATCATCTCGGCCTTTGGCGTGTATTGCCTTATCAAGTATTCTTCTGCCGACGACAAGCTCGAAAACAAGTCGGAAGAGTAGTTTAATACGCATCTTTTAGAATTTGGCGGTTGCAAGGAGCATCCGCCTTTTGGCGTATAAAGCCATTTCCTCATTATTTTCATCAAATTAATCTCTCGTCTTTCGTCTTTCGTCTCTCGTCTTTCTACATTATCCGCATGAATTTTTTAAACAAGAAGCCTGCTTTTTTTGTGGCGCTTTCCGCCATTTTCCTTGGAATCTTGCTGATCGTGTTCCGCGATTTTGCGTTCGACCCGAATCAGCTCATGCTCAACAGCGACCAGTTGAACGGTATCGGTAGCCGAATTCTGCGTGCCGAAAGTGCCGTGCTCACGGAATGGGACGACTCCCGCCTGGGTGGTGTGCCCACAATCGACGCCTTGTTTGCCGACGCCTACCACCCGCTGGTATGGGTGCAGTTCCTGATGGACCCGGCCCGCGCCGTGGGCTTCAAGTTTATCCTCACGCTGTGGGTGGCTTTCATGAGTGCCATGGCTCTCGCCTGGAACCTGACGGGAAACCGCTGGTGGGCGGGACTCCTTGGCATGCTTTACGCGTTCTCGCCGGAATATTTCACTTACATTTACGGCGGCCACGACGGCAAGATGATGGTCTTTGCGATTACTCCGCTTGCGCTGCTCGCTATCAGGAAAATTGTGCGTTCGGGTAGCATTCCCTATATGATAGTGCTTGCGCTCTCGGTCGCGTGGATGATTCTCGGTTCGCACCTGCAGCTCACTTACTTGTTCCTGTGGGGCGCTGGCCTTTATACGCTTTACGAAGTCGCCTTCCATTGCGATGCCTTAAAGACTCGCGGCAAGCGTCTTGGCCTTGCGGCGGTGGGCCTCGGCTTTGGCCTTGCGCTTTCGTGCTTCCAGATTGTGCCGCCTTACATGTACACGACGACGCAGTCGGTGCGCGGCGACGATAGCCACACCAATTACGGCCACGCGGTTAGCTGGTCCTTGCACCAAGAAGAAATGGCGCAGATCCTGTTGCCGGGTTTTGTGGGCGTAGACGTTTACGAACAGAACGAAAAGACGGGCGACCTCGAAGGTTCCTCTTTCGTGAGTTTCTCGATGGATGAATACCGCAAGCTGGGTGGAGGTTCTCCGTTCTACTGGGGGCACAACTTTTTCAAGCTCGATCATAACAATGCGGGTACCTTGCTGACGTTCCTCGGATTTCTTTGCCTGTTCCTGCCGGGCAAGCGTCGCTATGCGGCGTTCTGGGGCCTGGGTGCTGTCGTTGCCTTGAGCTACGGCATGGGCGACCATTCTCCGCTGTTTAAGCTGTGGTACAACGTGCTCCCTGGCGTCAAGAACTTCCGCGCTCCGGGCATGGCGCTGTTCTGGTTGCCGCTCTTGCTGGTGATGATGGCGGGCCCGGTTTTGAAGGCTCTCTCGGCCGAGGGCAAGACTCCCGAAGAAGCTGCCGAAGCCGAAGATAACCGCCGCGCCTTGCTGCATGGTTCTGCCATGTACGGCGTACTCTTGGTGCTCGCCTTGATCGCCCGTTATGCCTGGACGACCTTTATCGGCCCTGTCGGCCTGGTGGTGATGATTGTTTATGCCGCCCTCTGCCTTGGCGTAATGAGCCTCGACGACCAGAAGAAAAAGCTCACGGTCGCAAACCTAGCCGAAGCGTTCCAGAAAGGGCTTCCGGCGACTCCGCGTGCAGTGCAGGCCTGCATCTTTATCGGCTTTGCCTACCTCGGTGTGATGCTTATGAGCGGCCAGAAACTTTTGGAAGATTCTGTTACGGCGCCCTACTTTAAGCCGCTTAACGAAATCGTGATGAATGCGACTGCCGGCAAGACCATCCCGAGTTTTGTGTTGGTGCTGGTGATTGTCGCGGTGACGCTCTTTGTGTTCAAGTGGAAGGCGGGCATTGCCCAGAAGGCGGGGGTACTTGCTCTTGCCGCAGGTGTTGAACTCTTCTTTATCGACGGAGCTTTCATCCAGAATGTCTCGGCAAACGAATACTTGCAGCCGACCAACCCGGTCGTCGCAGCGATTAAGGCTCCGTACAAGACCGATTCGCTGAATACACCGCGTGTGCTTTCGCTTTCCCGCAACAAGGCCTTGAGCGGAAACGCATTCCCGCAGTACAATCTGCGTAATGCCGATGGTGTTCACGATAACGAACTTGCGAGCTACCGCGCTTTCCGCGGCGGTCAGAATGATGCCAACTACTTGATGAACATCAATGATCCGACGGCGGTGCATCCGTTCCTAGACTTGATGAACGTGGGTGCCATCATTTTCGATAGTCGTCAGGGAACAACCTATATGCCGATTCCCACGGCAATGGGTGAAGCTTACCTTTACGGCGAAGCCGTCGTGATGGATGATTCTGCAGCTATCAAGACGCTCCAGACTCAGGCCGCAATCCGCTCTTCGACAGATTCAGGGAACTTAACTGAATCGGTGACAGAACCTGCTGCTGATTCTGCCGCAGCTTCGGCCGATAGCGCTGTGGTTGATTCCGCAAAGACTGGTTCTGCAAGTGCGGCCGCTGCGGAATCTGCTGCTGTCACTGTTCCCGCAGCACCTGAATTCGGTGATGTCGCGGGAAAGTTCTTCTACAAGGAAAAGGTTATTTTGTCTGAAAAGCCGGAATTCGACGGCAAGGGTAGCGTGGCTGCCAAGGGGCCGATTCAGGGTTACGCTAAGTTGGTTGCCAGTCCGAAAATGGATACGCAGGTGTTTAATGTGACGGCAGACCGCGAAGGCTTTATGGTGGTCGCGGGCAACTATCATCCGTATTGGAAGGCTTATGTGAACGGGAAGGAAACCAAGGTCTATAAGGCGTTTGGAACCTTGCGCGCCGTGCAGATTCCGGCGGGTAAGTCCGAAGTTCGTATGGAATACCGCAGCGCTCCGTTCCACAAGACGGTTCTTGTGAGTGTGATTGCCGCCGTGTTGCTGATAGTTCTCGGTGCGGCCGCTGCCGTTCGCTGCCGCAAAAAGTAAAACTTACTCTTTTAGATAAACGCTTCGCCCGTCGTTGAACATCAGGATGACGGGCAATTTTTTTGTTGCGAAAACGTTGCCTTCGAGAACTCCGCTTTTCAAAAGCAGGCCGTTCAGGCTGAATGCCTTGTACGGGGCGTTGCTCGCGACGTCTGCGATTTGGTAGCGGTTGGGGCCGACTCGTGTGAATTGGAGTCCGCGGGTTTGTCTTGAAATCTGCAATGCAGTAATATCCTCGGCGGCGAACTTGTAATCTGGGCAAGTATTCAATGTGTCGAGAAGAATGGTGAATTCTCCGGCAACGGCCGCAAGTGCGAGCGGCATGTCGATCATGTCGACATCTTTTCCTTCGTTTCGTCTTCTTGCTTCGGGCGGATTGAATTCACAGCCGGAGTAACCGAATTCTTTGTTGTAGAACTTTTTGCACAAATTAAATACATGCGACACAAGGGAATCCGCCTGTTCGGCCGTTCCCTTGAAAACGCCCGCTTTCTGCAGGCGCGGAAATTCGTCTATGTACACGTCTTTGTGCTTCACGGTGAAAAGTGAATCTACTCGTGAACTCTCGTCATCGGAGTAGGTGACTCGGGCCACCTTGACCACTTTCTCGGTGACAATCACGATCATGGTGGAGTCCAGTTCGGACCTGTATACCCATGCCGTGTCGGTGCCGGC
>JAEEGG010027019.1_pt1 | contig 10912 bp, 12 predicted proteins | sample 9134161 | NCBI WGS metagenome assembly JAEEGG01 (sample SAMN16246543, study PRJNA631951) | gut metagenome | biome: gut microbiome; feature: rumen; material: CR-attached | host: Bos | place: Iran: Karaj | collected 2018-10
TGAAAAACGATTTGCGTTCTTACGCAGATTCACTTGAAATGCAATTACTTCACTTGCCATAGTTGATTTAAAGTTTTAATTGTTTGACTTAAAGTTAAAAATCTCGTTGTGATCTTCCGTTTCCGCTTCCCTTGGCCTTCGTTCTGCTTCCTCATCTGAATCACATTGCAAAGATACAAAAAATATTTATTCGAACCAAATAATTTTTGCTTTTGAAAGCAATTATAGACAGTTATGAGCAATTAATAGCAATTATACCAAAGAAATTGTCAAAATTAATAGGAAATTCCAAATATTTTTAGTATCTTTGCAGTGAAATTATAAGTTTAACCAACAAAATACTATTATGATCCAAAACAAATCTACTTTCGGACGTACCGAGCTCGCCCAACAGTATTTCCCTAACGTTTTGCCTAACTCAGCCTGGCACAAATTCAGGGCATTGCTGGAGGAAATCCCCGAGCTTTCACCACTCGCCACGCAGAAGCGACGCACCTATTTACCAGCAGAAGTCAATATTATTTATCAACACCTCGGGCGGCCATAACCGCCCTTTTTCGTGCCCTTTTGGAGACTCTGACTTTACTCCTACTAAAGTCCAGGTTTAATCGGAGTAAAGCCCCATTTTACTCGTAGTAAACTCCAGCTTTACTTGGAGGGTATTTTGAGAGCAATAAATACCAATGGATATTGTAAAAGAATTGTCAAGACGGGTACACAGGTACACGGGTACACGGGTACTTTTTGATTTTCCAATCTACTCAAAATCCCTCTTATATTTATTATATATATATTATATATTTTAATATATAATATATATATAATAAATTAATATAGAAATTCTAATCCATCTACATAAAATGAGTTTTGCAGATGTACCCGTGTACCCATGTACCCGTGTACCTGTCTTAAATGTTAAAATTGCAAGGTGTACCGAGTTATGGGACAACGTAGGGTTACTTTTGCCGTCGTATGGGAGAATATGACGATATTATCAACTTGCCACATCATGTGTCGAAGCGGCATCCGCAGATGTCGATGTGGAAGCGTGCAGCTCAGTTTGCACCCTTTGCTGCCATGGAGGGCTATAAGGAGGCCATCGAGAAAGTGAATAAGGAGAGTGAACGTGCGTATGAGACACAGTATGTGGATGAGTGGTGATATGCAAATTACAATGAATATTGAGGCAAATACAGGTAATAATCTCCAAGAATGCAAGTTTTATGCGATTTTATTTGGATAAACCGAATATTTTTACTATATTTGCAGTCGATACCTAAAATTAGGAATATAAGTATAATATAACTAATAATTTAAAATTAAACTATTATGAGAAGAAGTTATTTTCGACTGTTGGAAGGGGTATTGTTTAGCCTTCCGTTGTTGTTCGCAAGTTGCGGAAATGGCGATAACGCGTTAGAGGAGATCATCAATGGTGGTGGTTCGGAAGGAGGTGGCTCGACTACTGTAGCAGTCACCGGCGTGACGCTCAACGAAGCGTACCTGAGGTTTGATAAAAATGTTCTTACTGCCCAAACACTTACGGCTACAGTGGCTCCAGATGATGCGACCGATAAGACCGTGACATGGGAATCGAGCGATGAGAGCGTGGCAACCGTTGACGAGAATGGTCAGGTAACACCTAAAACAAAGGGTACAGTCACCATCACCGCCACCGCCCACGACGGCAGCGGCATGAAGGCTACCAGCACAGTCATCGTTTATGACAAGATTGTCGATATCAGTACCGACATATCCGTGGCTGCGGGTGAGTCCTGGCTGATTAATGGCACTGGTACTACAGAAGACCACTCTATCACCATCGCAAATCACTCTAAGGTAACTCTCAATGGTATTAATATCACAAAAAGTATAAACTGCACAGATAATGCCACCATCATCCTGGCAGATGGTTCTACGAATACGGTGACTGTGTCTACAGGCAATCAAGCTGGTATAAAGATTGGCGACGAAGCAACCGAGACGCTCACCATCGATGCCGAAACCGTTGGCGATGGTCAACTCACCGCTCAGGGTGACATGAGTGCTGCCGGTATCGGAACGGACCGTAACGGGAGTGGTGGAAACATAGTAATTAATGGCGGTACGGTAACCGCTATTGGTGGCAATAATGGTGCCGGTATCGGAACGGGGCGAGCTCAAGGTGTCAGTATTACATGTGGCGACATTACGATTAATGGCGGTACGGTAACCGCTACTGGTGTCGATAATGGTGCCGGTATCGGAACGGGGCTGTCTTATGGAGGAACCGCCAGCAATACATGTGGTGCTATCACGATTGGCACTGGCGTTACCATGGTTACTGCAACCAAGGGCAGTAGCGCTCCTAATAGTATAGGTAAAGGAAGTATAGATCCAGTTAATGGCGGCAATCAAGCCTGCGGCAAGATTAAAATCGGTGGTGTAGAATATTGGGATGGTGCTGCCTATCAGAATGGTGGCGACAATGCAACTACAGGTCTTCCCCATTCTCCATACACCTACACCCCAGCACCTTAACGCTTAAAGGTTCATTTTCCAGGCATAACACAAACCAATCAGCGGGCCCGGTATCGGGCGTGAGCCATAAATCCCACAAGGAGGGCGGTACATCCGCCACAGCGGACACCGCCCTCCTTTATTAAAGAACATAAGACAGCAACAACAAGTTGAGCAACCAAAAACCAATATACCATAGCCCAGGCTCTTGTTCTTGGGCGGCGTTCATCAAGATGGGCGCCTTACTCGAGAACTCCCCTAACATATAAGGTCTTTCCCCCCGCATAGCTCCGGATAGAAATACTTTATATGTTTCATTAAACAAAGCTTATTATGGCAACAAGTATTATTAGTTTGGCCTTCGGTGAAGGCACGAGCGTGCATGGTGCGCTCGATAGTTATCTGCGCGGCATATCACATCGAGGACAGGACACATTGTGACATACACACCTTACGGCGCTTCGACTTGAGAAAGTCGGGGCGCTTGTTGTTTGGGGCAATAGGCACTTGTTGTTTGCTGTAACAATGGGGAAAACAATCGTGATTAACATTTATTAATGGAGGAGGGTAAAGATTGTACCTCTATTTTTGTATCTTTGTAGCCGAAAGAATAACTAATATATAATTATAAACGTCTAAAAAACAATTAGATTATGAAACATTCTATTAAGTTTGGTTTGATGGGTGGAATGATATTATTCTGCCTCTCTATGTGTTTAACCTCTTGTGAAGACATTCTTGGTAAATGGGAAAAGCCTGTTCCTCAAGTACCCGAGACCGTAGTTGAAGAGGCTAAGGTTCTTGGTGAAGCCCTCGAAGCAGGTGCTACGGTTACCATTAATTACACAGTTAAAAATCAGAGTTACATCGCCATATTCCAGAAGAACTCTGACGACACTTACACATTAATCTCTAATACGGCAGCTCCAGCAACTACCCGCGCTATGACCCGCGGTTTGGCGCAACTTGTGACGACAGGTGACGGAGCAACTGTTGGCGATAAAGTACAATTGAAGTTGGTGGGTAACAAGTTGGTGCTCATTGTGAAGGCTTATACTGGCACACCTCTCTTTGAAGCCCAGATGAATGTGGCTGGTGGTGAGGTCACCGTAACCAACACCAATGCGCTTGGCATTAACGGCTCAATCGGTTCGGTCAGTGTCGGCGATGATACCAAGGATATTAAGAATCCTGAAATGCAGTCCGTTAATATTGTCACAAATCGTGAACTTTCATACGCCATTAAATACTCCAAGGAGAATAATGAGACATGGGCAGACGTGGCAAAAAGAAGTGATGAATGGATTGAAATCACTACAACAACTGATGGTTACGTTTCTGTAAAATTCAGCAAGAAACTGGTTACTGAAACGATTATAGGAGAAGGTGCAACTCCTGAACAAGCAGAAACTGGTTATAATACTTATTTCGCAGGTGCATTCTACTTGACTTCTTATCGACCATCTAACACCCGTGCTATGACTCGCGCGATTGCCCCTACTTATGTGATGGCAACTGATGCAGTGGGTGCCTACGATACATATTCTTTAATCCCCGTTCCTGTTGCACTGTCTGCAGTTTCTACTTCTCATATAGGTTGGGTTATCGGCAGCGATGGCAAAGCCTATGCAGAGGAATATTTCATACCTGAAGGCACAGACGCTGTGGCCTTGATAGCCTATGTGGGCAGCTCGACGGGCGTCGAGGGCTATACCCACGGCCTGGCTCTTGCGCTGACCGATAAGGGTCAGATGAGCTGGACCGATGCCAGAGGTGCTAGCGGAGCAGCCGCTCACACACCAGCCGCTCCTACCACCATTACATCTTCATGGATGCTGCCTAGTAAGGATCAGTGGAATCAGATGCTTGGCGCAAACGGCTATGGCCTTGCAAACCTGAAGACTTCTGCAAACGGTTACACAGGCTTGCAGTCGGACGATTCGGGCTTCTACTGGTCTAGTACGGAGTACGATTCCTCCGAAGCGTGGTTCTACGAATTCGGCAATGGCTCTTGGACCTACGGCATTAAGGGCGACGAACGCAACAGGGTTCGTGCCTGCCTTGCTTTTTAACCTATTTATCGGTTTACCAACGCACGCGGGGCATGAATAGCGTGCGAAACAAGATAAAATATTCGGGGACGCAGTTAACGCTGCGCCCTCGATTTATATTCTGACTTCACCCTCTGAAAATATGGTGCTTAGATTTGGCTCTTTCAGAAAAAATAGCTACCTTTGCAGGCCAAAAAGGACAGCATCACAATTGCGGGGCTTATGTACAACCCAAAACTAAACTATCATAGCCCAGGCTCTTGTTCTTGGGCGGCGTTCATCAAGATGGGCGCCTTACTTGAGAACTCCCCTAACATATAAGGTCTTTTCCCCCACATAGCTCCGGATAGAAATACTTTATATGTTTCATTAAACAAAGCTTATTATGGCAACAAGAATTATTAGTTTGGCCTTCGGTGAAGGCACGAGCGTGCATGGTGCGCTCGATAGTTATCTGCGCGGCATTGAGTATGCCGAGAATGACTTCAAGGCTGATGGGGCCTTGGAGCTCAATGACGCCATCGAGAAGCAGGTGGCATTGTTGAACAGGATGTTAAAGGAGGCGCAGTGAAAATCAAGGTGACAGGTCTTTGATCTGTTCCCCAAAGATAAGAATAGAGAAACGGAAGTCAGCGGCTTCCGTTTCTTTTTTCGTTATCTCGGCTGTATTCTGACGGGGAAGGGGGATAAAAAAAAAAAAGGAGCTCCGCCGAGCCCCCAAACCTTTGTTAAACCTAAATTTTACTATTAGTATTTTGCTGCAAAGGTAAGGGGTTTATTTTGAACCGCCAAAAATATGGTAAAGTTTTAACATCATTTTATTTTTCGGTTTTTGATCACATTTTTTGAGAGCCTTTGTCAAAAGTTTTTGTAGCCGATAATCGACGAAATAAGAGTTTTTATCGACGAAATGAGAGTTTTTATCGTTGTAGGTTTTGTTAACTTAAAAGTTTTAACGTTTTGACAAGGAAATTTCCCAAGTGTTTGTTTTGTGTTTTCGATAAAAGATTGTAAATTTGCGCTCGAAAATCAACCAAAAAGAATGATTGAAGATATTGAAGAAACGGAATCGTTTGCTCAGCGGGTTAAGAAACTCGCTCAGAATCAGTCTTGTCGTAGTTTTAATATGTTAAACCTAATTTGATAAATATGAAAACGTAAATTATCCTGGAAATATTTGGGAGTATGAGAGAATAATAGTATCTTTGCACCCGTAGTTTTATTATAAAAGAGCCAAGAGTTATTCGAATCCTCCGAAATAACTTCCACATAAAATAAGTAGATTCTAATTAATTAAAATTAAAAACTTACTATGATTACTCCTACTTATAAATACGTAGTTTATAAGATTAGACTCGTGAAAAGCGAGAGAGATATTTTCGGCAGACCCATTTCGTCTGATGAATTGGACGTGATAGCTAAAGCCTTGGAGGATGACCTCCATCAGAAAGAAGTGTTTAAGTTCGTGCATCCAAAGAATGGCGATGTTACTTATGAGCGAAAGTATATGTCATGCCCTGTGAATGGCAATACAATTCTGCTGGTGGGTCAGATGAGGCGCCCCCTCGATATGGCCAAGGTCAGAATAACGCTCCGATCGCATTATTATAAGGTGCCCTATATCGTACTGGAACATTACACACCCGCTTTCCGTAATCCAGAGATTTTGCGCGAGATGATAAAACATGCCTTCAACTGGGTGCTCGAGAAATATGGCTTAGAGGTGATGCTGGAGCCTTGGGATACCGTGGCGGAAAATATCAATTGGGTGGCCGATAGTGAATTCTCGTATGATATTGAACTCTATAAGCATCCTGAAATGGGTGCGATTTGTATGGGATTCGAGGAAGCCCTCAAGGAGCGTATGCTGAAGATAGAGGCTGAGAAGGCCAAGAAGGAGAAGAAAGGGAAGAAGAAACCTATCCTTAAGAAGTCGGACAACATCATGGCTTATATTACTCATAAGAATAAGGAGGGAATTATTGCTTTTCTTCATCAGGCTTTAAGGGGTATGAAGACTCCTAAAGAATTTGCGAGACCTGTAAGGCTTCTCTGTGATCGGAAGATCTTAAAAGATAAAGATGTTTATCGACTCCCCTATAAAGCATTTATTAAAGAAATACCAGAAGCAAAGAAATTTATATCTGAGAAGAAGTATAACCATTGGCTTAACCCCAATATTACAAACTTTGATGACGATGATGTATATATAGATCTTGAAAAGAAACTTGAACTGATTATTTTGGGGTGCCGTATGGTGTCATAAGGTGCCGTATGGTGTCATAAGGTGCCAAAAGGTGTCATAAAGTGCCGTATGGTGTGCTATGGTGTATTATGGATAGCAATCCGTAATACACCTTTTTTTTTGATGATACTTGAAAAACATATCCTAATTTTGCCTCGCAAAATGCGTCTGCATTGAATAACTAAAGTTTAATCCGAGATTGTGAGGTCTCATGAGGGAAGTCCGGACGCCTACCACTCTCTCACAATTCAAGGAAAAAATGAAAGATATTACTTTGAGAGTACCCGACGATATGGCGGGTCTTGTGGAAATGTGGGCTGAAAGAATCCCCGAGATGGAAATCCTGAGCATTTGTGAGGCGGGAACACCTTGCTATGGCAATATGGCTGAAAGGCTGAGCTATGCCATCAACCAACTTCGTGAAGAGAAGCTCTTGCCAAACCTCTATGATTTCGCATGGCTGAAGGTGGCTATGGATAGCCTTGATGATTTTCCTAACTTTAAATCGGCACAATCCTATCTTGACTATTTATATATAGAGGTACGCGTAGAGGAGTTGCCAAGTGAGTCTTCCATCAGTAAGAAGATGAACACCCCATGCGGAAAAATATTCGAATGGACGTTTAGCGATACGAAAGACAAGGAGGAAATCACACGAAGAAATAACATTGTGAAGCGCTTTTATAACCTGATGAGGGGTGGAAAATAGCAGTTTTTCCGAAGAACGTTCCGAACTTTTTCTGAATCTTCCGAACGCTTTCCGAATCAACTGTTGAGCTATTGTAAGGCTTAAATAGACTGATTAACTTTGCATCGTCGAAAGGAACAAACGAGTTCTGGACGACGGTGCTCTTTGAGTCTGCGCCTCGAAAATCGGCGGCGCCTCGACAAAGCCAGAAAGCGAGCTTTCGCTCTGTACTCGGCTTGCGCGATCTTTGACATACTGACACAAACGATAACCCCTGATCGGCGGGGGGAAATAAAACTGCATACTGCACACACGCACACGCGTACATTTATTAATTAATTTAAAGGTCGCTTTAAAGGAGGCGACGTAAAACAAAACAAACAAAATGAATCAAACAGCAATTAAAATCAGTATTAACAACAATCGTAGAAATTATGTTGTACAAAGTTGTGCCAACGATGGCAAACAACGTATGACCTCTCTGGAGATTGCCAATCTGACGGGAAAGCCCCACAATGACGTGATGAAGGCCATCCGCAAGATGGAACCAGCTTGGGCAAATGTAGCCCAGGGAAATTTTTCCCTCGGCTCTTACATAGATGCCAACCATCAGATGCGACCCTGCTACTCTCTCACCAAGACCGAATGTCTCTACGTCGCCACGAAGTTGAACGATGAGGCACGTGCGAAGTTGGTGATTCGCTGGGAGGAGTTAGAGCGAGCCAAGGCTCTAAATGATAAAGAAAAAATGATGAATGAGAGACCAAAGGAAATTCGGTTGTTGGCTTGTGATGAGGAGGTGCTCGACGAGGCGGATGACATCCTGGGTGAAGAGTTGGCCAAGTTGAACCGTCATAGCAAATACTGCTTTACCCCGAAAGAGCTTGCCAAGGAGCACGGGATGGAAACAGCTGATTTCAACTCATTCCTGAAGGATATTGGATTGATTCGCTGGTCGCGAGGACGATGGTATCTTACAAGGGAATACAGACACATGGATCTGGCTGCTGATCATTACGATTATAAGCATGCTTCAGATGGTCGGCGTTTCCTCGATTCGTATCTCGTCTGGACGGCAACGGGCAGACAGTTTATCAGGGATATTGTTCTTGGCAAAATCAAATTAAAAAATAAGTTCTCTAAAAATTAATTAAACAATAATCGTTAACCCGAGTTGAATAGGTGAGCGGAGGAAAAGTATCCGGATATAATTGAGCTCAAACTAAAAACTTCGCTTTTCCAGCTAAACTCACAAATTCAACAACATTATGAAAATTAAAAAGTACATTGAGTTTGCAGAAGAAATTCTGATCAGCCTTGCAGAAGGCAAGTATGTGCAGGGCGCACTTTATCGTGACGAAGTCACAGGTCGTATAACCTTTAAAGCTTACAATCGTAAGCCCCGCCTCAGACTAAAAGATAGGATTATCCGTATCTTAGAACATGGTTGGGTGAAGGAGAGTGAGCAGCGTATCAAGGTTTACGAAAGTATCCCCAAGGATATTGGCACAGCCCGCGTGATGAGCGTGCTCGACCGTGAAATGAAATCGGCGAAGGATGCCCTCATAGATCGCGAGCTTTTAGACTGCGTCTAAACGCTACGCTAATGAATAATTAAAAATGAATAATGATAAACACTAAACAAAATTGAAGTATTATGGAAACATTAGTAATGATTCAAGAGGTGGGCGCATACTCTGAGCGCCAGTATCAGCGTCAGGATGGTACGAGTGAGTATTTCAAGAGCCGAGGCTTTACGCTGAAGCATGGTGGGGACACCTTCTATGGTGAGATGACGGGCGATTATGCCTCGAAGAACCGCGATGCCCAGTTCTCTAACCAAGTGCCATACGTGGTGAAAGGCTTTTGGAAGCACCGTACTTGGCAAGACCAGAGCCAGCAGATCCGACACGAGAACCTATTTTATATTACCGACATTCAAACACTCTAATCTATGCAAATTTGTTATCAGAAGAAGAAACAGATTATTTATTCGGAGGCCTGTCCTGAGGTGAAACTCAGGGCGCTGGCCTCCAGCCCAGAGACCAAATTACTGACGGATTGTTGTCGCTTAGCCATCCGTTATGCTGAGGAGGAACCCGCATCTATGCCTGATTGGTTTACCAAGCGGTTTATGAAGTTCTGTAAGGACAAGACAAAGGAGAAAGGTCAGACCTTCGTTAATAAGAGCAACAAGCAGAAACTGCTGATGTTCTCTGAGTATGAGAAAGGTGAACATCCCTTTATCAACTTCTGCGCCTCTGGCTACGACGAGAGCGAGGTGAAGGACAAAAAGACTGGAACCAAGAAGAAAGGCCCTTGGCGCAAGCAGAAGTTTGTCCATCTGTCAGGCCTTGTGGCTATAGATATTGACCATGTAAAGGATGCGGATGCTATCTTCGCCGACTGGAAACAGAGGATAGACTTTGAGGCAGAGAAGATCTACCTGATTTACAAGACACCTCGTAATGGACTAAGAGTGGTGTTCCGTTGTGATGTCAACCGAGGCAACCTGATGGATAATCAACTCTGGATGTGCGAGAAGCTGGGGGTTGAGCCCGATGCGAGTTGTAAGGATGCCAGCAGAGGCTACTTCCTCACCTCTACAGAAAACTTTTTGTATGACAATTTAAAACAGATGTATGACGATGAACCAGATCAAAAGTTTATTAGTAAGTACGAGCCTGAGTATCGGGCTGGCAACAGTAGCTGTACTAAGGCTGATGCTAAAGCCCATCAGGTTGCTGGACAAGGGTCTGGCGAAAAGCGGCCAGTGGTCAATGGGCCAGTGGAGAACAACGATGTAAAATGGCGCGGTTATGATGTTCAAAGTATTATTAATCAGCGTTATGCTGACAAGCTGCCCTGCAAGGAGGACAGCAACAGACATACAGAGAGTCTTAAACTCGCAACAGACTTGCTCCTTATGCTTGACGGAGATAAAACCCTCGTCAGGCAGATCGTCGAAGCCCAGCCGTGGGTGCAGGAGATCATCGCAGAGCGCGATGAGGATGTGGCGCAGACGGTGGAGTCAGCCGCTTCTTGTATCAAGGAAAAAGAAAAGAAGTATGCAGGATCGTTGCCATCCAAGGCCATGCAGGAGGCGGTGAAGAATTTCTGTGGTAGTAGCTACCAGGAAATTCTTAAGGGAGTCAAGGAGACAGGGAGACAAGGAGTCCAAGACATTACCAAATCCACGGAGATTGAATCTCAACTCAATCAGTGGGGTGAAGAGATTGAGGGATTATTCCCCCAATTCCCTATGCTGAAAGATGTCTGCAAGGGGTTGGTGAGGAATCAATATCCAGCGGCTTTGTTCGTGGGTGGTGGGTTCGCCATGACGCTGATGACACGATGCACCTATAGCTTCTATCATCGACCCGAAGAGATGAGAAGGCTCAACAACTGCACCAACATTGTGGGTGACCC
>JAEEGG010027020.1_pt1 | contig 10912 bp, 7 predicted proteins | sample 9134161 | NCBI WGS metagenome assembly JAEEGG01 (sample SAMN16246543, study PRJNA631951) | gut metagenome | biome: gut microbiome; feature: rumen; material: CR-attached | host: Bos | place: Iran: Karaj | collected 2018-10
ATTGTGAATTGATAATTGATAATTTTTGAATTATGTTCCAGTTTATCATTGACAATTTCAACGAGTTCCTCACCTATACCGGCTTTGCCAATGCCTCGGTGGGCAACTTGCTTATGATCATAGTAGGCGCAGTCTTTATCTATCTGGCTATCAAGAAGGATTTCGAGCCCCTGTTGCTGGTTCCTATTGGACTGGGTATTATTTTAGGTAATATTCCCTTCCGTGCCGATGCAGGTCTTGAGATAGGTCTCTATGAGGATAACTCCGTATTGAATATATTCTATCAGGGTGTGCGTCAAGGATGGTATCCACCGCTCATCTTTTTGGGCATTGGTGCTATGACTGACTTTTCAGCCCTACTGGCTAATCCAAAGCTGATGCTTATCGGTGCAGCTGCCCAGTTTGGTATCTTTGGCGCCTATATGCTGGCCTTGGCTTTTGGCTTTGAGCCCAATCAGGCTGCCGGAATCGCCATTATCGGTGGTGCCGACGGACCTACCGCTATTTTCCTCTCTTCTAAGTTGTCACCAAATCTCATGGGTGCTATCGCTGTGTGTGCCTATAGCTATATGGCACTGGTGCCGCTGATTCAGCCTCCTCTTATGCGACTGCTTACCACGAAGAAGGAGCGTGTCATCAAGATGAAACCTTCACGTCAGGTCAGTCAGACCGAACGTATTCTATTCCCAATTATCGGTCTTCTTATCACCACTTTCATTGTACCTTCAGCGCTGCCCCTGCTGGGTATGTTGTTCTTTGGTAATCTATTGAAGGAGAGTGGTAAAACCACTCGATTGGCAAAGACTGCTGGCAATGCACTTAATGATATTGTGGTAGTGCTGCTGGGTCTCACTGTGGGCTGTTCTACGCAGGCCAGTGAGTTCCTTACGCTCAATACCGTATTTATCTTTGCGATTGGTGCCTTTGCTTTTGCAATTGCTACTGCCAGCGGTGTGTGCTTCGTGAAGTTTATGAATCTCTTTTTACCTAAGGATAAGAAATTGAATCCACTGATTGGTAATGCTGGTGTCAGCGCTGTTCCAATGGCAGCTCGTATCTCCAACAACATGGGGTTGGAATACGATCGTCACAACTTCCTTTTGATGCATGCCATGGGTCCCAATGTGGCAGGTGTTATTGGTTCTGCCGTTGCTGCTGGTGCCCTTCTGGGTTTCTTGTCGTAATTCATCAATAGGTATATAATATACAAAAAGCCGTAATCTCAGGTAATACGAGATTGCGGCTCTTTGTTTTCTTGTTTCTCTTAATTATTGATTCACTTGAGTCAAATCATTGATTCTTTCGATTCAATGTCTCTAATCACAAAGAAAAGAGGATATGCCAAAAGACATATCCTCACGTTCCCTTTAGTTCGCTAAATTACTCAGCAACAACAGCTGAATCAACGATAGTGGTATCAACAACAGCTGAATCCTCAACAACAGTAGTGTCAACCTCAGCGATTGAGTCTGTAGCAACCTCCTCAGCGGGTTTGTTACCATTACCACCACAAGCTACGAACATAGCTGCAACTGCGAACATAAATGCAATCTTTTTCATTTCTTTTTTGCTTTTTAAATCTGTAAAACAATCATTTGTTTATTAAAACGATGCAAAGGTAGGTATTTTTTTGATACGATGATACATTTTTTTCAATTTTTTTTTGATGATTTTTGTAACTTTTTTGTAAATGCTTGTAAATCAGTTGAATATGAAATGTTAAAAATAGTATACAAACGACACTTAAATGAAATTAAGACAAAAAAGCGTGTTTTTCGCCAATTAATGTGTACCTTTGCAAAACAGAAGATAAATGATATGATAGATACATCTGCCTTTCAAGGCAAAACAGCAGTATATTATACCTTAGGGTGTAAGTTGAACTTTTCCGAGACATCCACTTTCGGTAGGATGCTTCAGGAGATGGGTGTCCGCACAGCCCATAAGGGCGAGCCAGCCGACATCTGTCTGATAAATACCTGTTCGGTGACCGATGTGGCCGATCATAAATGTCGTCAGGCTATTCATAGAATGGTACGCGAGAATCCAGGTGCTTTTGTGGTTGTCACGGGTTGTTATGCACAGTTGGAAGCAGAGGCTGTGAGTAAGATTGAGGGCGTGAGCCTGGTATTGGGTTCCAACGAGAAAGCTAATCTTGTACAGTTTCTGTCTGAAGCCTTTGTAAATCGCACCAGCATTGCATCTTACAAGACTGAGAAGACAAAAGATATCAAGACCTTTGCACCATCGTGCTCAAGGGGAAACCGTACGCGTTATTTTCTGAAGGTGCAGGATGGCTGCGACTATTTCTGTACCTATTGTACTATTCCGTACGCGCGTGGGTTCAGTCGTAACCCAACAATAGCCTCATTGGTGGAGCAAGCTCAGCAGGCTGCTGAAGAAGGCGGAAAGGAAATTGTGCTAACAGGTGTGAATATTGGTGACTTTGGTAAGACCACCGGCGAGAAGTTTATTGACTTGGTGAAGGCGCTTGATAAGGTGGATGGCATTCGTCGTTATCGTATCAGCAGTTTGGAGCCCGACTTATTAAGTGATGAACTTATAGATTATTGTGCAAAAGAGAGTAGGGCTTTCATGCCTCATTTTCATATACCCTTGCAGAGTGGTAGTGATGAGGTGCTGAAACTTATGCATCGTCATTACGACCGTCAGCTTTTTGCCGATAAGATAATGCGTATCAGGGAACTGATGCCTGATGCCTTTATTGGTGTCGATGTGATGGTAGGTTGTAGGGGTGAGACTCCAGAATGTTTTGAGGATGGTTATGGTTTTATCAAATCTCTGCCTGTTACTCAGTTGCATGTGTTCCCTTACTCCGAACGTCCTGGTACATCAGCGCTGAAGATTGATTATGTAGTACCTGAGAAAGAAAAGAAATTGCGTAGCAAACGACTTCTGGATCTTTCGGATCAGAAAACAATCAGTTTCTACGAGCAGTATATCGGTCAGGAGGCTGAGGTGCTGTTTGAAAAAGCTATGCGTGGGCGTGCTATGCATGGGTTTACAAGAAACTATATTCGTGTGGAACTGTCGGCTCAGGATGCAAGACCTGAGTATGATAATGAGATTATGAGGGTGAAACTGGGTGATTTCAATCACGATAAGACAGCACTTAAAGCAACAATCATCAATGGATAAATTAGCTATTGTTATATTGAACTGGAATGGGGCGGAAATGCTGAAGAAGTATCTGCCCAGTGTGCTGCAATATTCTCGTGAAGAAGCTGTTGTCTATGTGGCAGATAATGCATCGACTGACAATAGTATTACGCTATTGAAGGAACAATTTCCTGAAGTTCGTTTGATTCTTCTAGAAAAGAACTGGGGCTTTGCCGAAGGCTATAACAAGGCTTTGGAACAAGTGGATGCTGAGTATTATTTACTTCTAAACAGCGATATCGAGGTGACGCCCAATTGGTTGACACCGCTATTGTCTTTTATGGATAGTCATCAAGAGGTAGCTGCTTGTCAACCGAAGTTGCTGAGTATCTTCCAGCGCGATAGCTTTGAGTATGCAGGTGCTTGTGGTGGCTATCTGGACCGTTATGGCTATCCTTTCTGTCGTGGAAGAATCTTTGATATTGTAGAACAGGATAAAGGACAGTATGACGAGCCGGCAAAAGTGCATTGGGCTACAGGTGCGGCTTTACTCGTGCGTGCGCGTATATATAAAGAGGTGGGAGGATTGGATGGACGCTTTTTTGCCCATCAGGAAGAGATTGAGATGTGCTGGCGCATGAGGATAAAGGGCTATCAGATTTATTGTTTGCCAGATAGTAAGGTTTATCATGTAGGCGGAGGCACGTTACCGAAGTCGAACCCCATGAAGACTTACCTGAATTTCCGTAATAATCTGACGATGCTGTATAAGTGTATTCCTGAAAAGGACTTGAAGCCTGTGATGCGCTTGCGCTGGTTCCTGGATTATCTGGCTGCTTTCCAGACGTTGTTACTGAAACGTAATATGGGTGATTTCAAGGCTATCTTCCGTGCCCGTCACGATTTCAAACGTTGGCGTAAGGATTTTGAGAAAGACCGAGAGCAAATCCAAAGAAGTAGGGCAAATGGTCAGGAAACGGAGTACGCTCCCTTCCTTCTGTTATGGAAATACTACGCTAAGGGCTGCAAGACATACAGCCAGTTAAGATAAACAAAAAAGCGGTACTCAGATGAGCACCGCTTTTTTTGTTCTTATTTTAGAGGCTTAATAGCAAACGTGAAGTCGTAGTCCTTATAAGGCAGGCGATACTCGTTGCGAGGCCAAGCACCCCATGAGTTAACACAACCAAGACCTAGTTGCTTCTGCTGCACGTGAACGGAGGTCATACCCGATGGAATGAGGTCACCGCTATGACGTCCCCAAGCTTTGTCCTTGTGCATACCATCGTCCAACTGACCTGTGGTGTAAGGCAGGGCAGAGGCTTCCATTGGCGCGTTGCTGTAGAACTGTAAACCCTTACCGTTGTTGTCGATGACTGAGAACCAGCGCACATCAACATGGTTGCCACTCTCCTGCGGACGGATATACTCGAAGTACTCTTTCTGTACCTTATTCTTATATACCCCCAGGAATTCAGAGTCCTTACGGTCGCAATAGGTCTCAACAGGTCCGCGTCCGTAGTACTCTACCTGGTCGTAAGCCTTTGGCATCTGAATGCTCATACCGAAGCGGAACAGTTCGCTAATCTTTGCATCTTTATCTACAGTCATGTGCTCACGAACAATGACTTCGCCTTCAGGAGTCAGCGTGTAAGTCATCTCAAGCGTAGCTTTCTGGTCAGGCATATCGATGGTAGCGACAACGGAATTATCGTTCACGGCGAAGTTCTTCACCTTCATCTGTGGGTTCTTCCAAGTGCTGAAGCGACGCTGGAGGCCAGCACCATAGTCGTTATCCGTAGGAGCGCGCCAGAATTCAGGCACGATGCTCTCGCGGAACTGCAGCATATCCTGACCATCTACAGTCAGGTAGTCAATCCATCCATTCCATCTGCCGATATAAAGGTCGGTTCCTGCAGCAGATAGCTTCACATAGGTATTAGTCTCTTCTTTTTGAACTTGGGCTGTTTCTGGTCTCAGTTCAGGATATTTATAGCCATTTATACAGAACTGCTGCTTGGCCATTACCTGACCTTTGTCTACCAGGGGAGCGCCGTTCTTTGACTTGAAATAGAACGATACGAATATCTCATTGTCGTCGTGATGCCCCAATACGCGTTCAATAACCTTCTGTATTTCCTCAGAGGTGATCACCTTACGCTGCTGTGGCTGTATACCACTGATGTCAATTGTGCCTCCGTGTCCGAAGGTCATACCAGCGGGACGGTTAGCACTCTCATGATGATGACTTCCTGCACCACCTACAAACCATTCGAGTTGCAGGTCATCCAGTGTCTTAAAGAAGTTCTCATTATAAATCTCAAACTTGCCAGCCTTCAGGTCAACATCCTTCACCCATACGCTCTGATAGTAGTAACCTACCTCGTAGGCATGAGGATTCAGGCGACGGTCTGGTGCGATGATACCATTACAGTTGAAGTTATAGTCGGAAGCAGGATACTTACCGTAGTCGCCACCATAGGTAAAGATGGTGCGTCCTGTTACAGGACTCTTGTCGCGCATACCCTGATCCACGAAGTCCCAGATATAGCCACCCTGATACTTAGGATACTTGCGTACCAAGTCCCAGTACTCCTTGAAGCCCCCCATGGAGTTACCCATGGCGTGGGCATATTCACACTGGATGAGTGGACGGGGATTGCTGCCCTTTGAGTAAGCCTCACAACCCTCGTAGCCATAGTACATCGGACAGAAAATGTCTGTCTTGCCGTTCTGGCCAGCCTGCTCATATTGTACAGGACGAGTATTGTCGGTAGCCTTTATCCAGTCGTAAGCCTTCTCGAAGTTAGGACCATAGCCCGCCTCGTTACCCAGGCTCCATACGATGACAGAGGGATGGTTCTTGAACGACATGACATTACCCTGGTTGCGCTCCAGGTGCATCTTCTCAAAATCCGCGCGCTTGGCCAGAGTACCCTCACCATAGCCCATACCATGACTCTCAAGGTTTGATTCAGCTGTGAGGTAGATACCGTATTCATCGCACAGGTCATACCAGCGGGGATCATCAGGATAGTGACAGGTGCGCACGGCATTGATATTCAGCTGCTTCATGATGCGGATATCCTGAATCATACGGTCTATAGAGACGATATATCCTCCATCAGGGTCCAACTCATGACGATCGGCACCTTTTATTAATATAGGCTGACCGTTCAGCAACAGTTGGCCGCCCTTGATCTCAATATGGCGGAAACCTACGCGCTGCTTGATGACCTCCAACACATTGTTGCCCTTCTTCAATGTGATAATCACGTTGTAGAGGTTGGGCACCTCGGCCGACCAGGGCTTTACGTTCTCAAGACTTACCTCATTGCCGTTCTTGTCTTCCAGACGCTGCTCGATGGTAGTTCCCTTCGGCGCTTTTGCGTCAATCTTCAGTACACCTTTGCCAGCAACAAAGTCCTGGCTGACTGTCAAATCCTCGATATGCATCTTCGGACGGGCATACAGATATACCTCGCGAGCAATACCTGTGAAGCGCCAGAAGTCCTGATCCTCCAGATATGATCCGTCGCACCAGCGCATCACCTGCATGGCAATGAGGTTCTTGCCTTTCTTCAGAAACTTGGTGATGTTAAACTCTGCAGCTACTTTTGAGTCTTCTGAGTAGCCAACAAATTTTCCGTTGACCCATACCTTCAGGTTGCTCGTTGCCGAACCCACATGGAAATAGACCTCCTGACCGTTCCAATCGTTTGGCAGGTTGAACTCGCGACGATAAGAGCCTGTGTAGTTGTTTGTCTCGCCGATAAACGGAGGGTTACTGTTGAAAGTGGTGCCCCACGAATAACCTACGTTCTTATAGGTTTTGTCGCCATATCCCTCAATCTCAAAGAGACCGGGAACGGGAAAATCCACCCATTTAGAGTCATCATACTTCAACGAGAAGAAATTCGCTGGTGCCAGATTATGGTCCTTTACGAAGTTAAAACGCCACTTACCCTCCATTGAGAGGTATCGGCTCGACTTTGATTTGTCGTTTTTCTTTGCCAAATCGGCATTCTCGAAAGCAAAAAAAACTGCACGACGCGCCTCACGGTTGATTTGGTTGACTGCCGGATTTCTCCATTCCGGTTCTGCGGCAGCAAAACCTTGAGCCGTTGTAAATAGCGCTAATGCTAAAAAGAAATGTTTGAGCATAAATAATAATGTAGTTATTGATAGTTTCCGTATTTCGTGCAAAGATACAAAATATTTATGAATTATGAATTATGAATTATGAATTATTTTGTACCTTTGCACGCACAATAACGAAAAAATCGCATGAAACATAAACTGAACATCATTCCAGTCCTCCTCGTTGCAGTTTCTTTCTGCGTTATCTCATGGGCTATGATCCACTATGAGGAGAATTTTCTGTGGAAAGTACAAGAGCTGAATCTTTTTCTTGACACCGATTTGTTTTTTAAACAACAGATGGTGGTGCCAGGTGGCATTCTGACCTATTTAGGCACTTTCTTCACCGAATTCTTTTATCACGCATGGCTCGGTGTTCTAATCCTTTGTGCCTGGTGGGCCTTGTTATTGGTTGTTTCAGCCCAGGCATTCAGGGTGCCGCTGAAATGGCTCACGGTGATGCTGGTTCCTGTAGCATTGTTGCTGCTTAGCAATATGGAGCTGGGCTATTGGATTTATTACCTGAAATTGCGAGGCTATTTATTTGTGGCGACCATCGGCCTTACTGCTGGTGTTGCCAGCGTATGGGGCTTCAGGTGTCTTCCTAAAAAGGCTCGTCCTGTGTATCTCGTTATCAGTTCGGCAGTCTTATATCCTTTGTTAGGCTTTTATGGCCTGTTGGCTGTGGCGCTCATGGGACTTCTGACTTGGCGTCTTGAGGGCCTTTCCCTCGTGCAGCGCCTACTGAATACTTTCCTGGCATTATTACTGATTATCATTGTGACGATGATATATTATCAGCAATGCTATTATCAGACCAATTTTGAGGATATCTATTTCACGGCACTTCCGCTCTTTGAGGTAAACGAGTTCTTCATCAATTATTATATCCCCTACATCTTATTGGTCGTTTTCTATGCCGTAATGGCTCTGTGTTATGGCTTGTGGGGTGATAATCAGGTTCGTAAGCCAATTATTTGGGGCTTGATCCAGTGTGTATTGGTAGCTGGTCTTGTCTATGGCGTTCAGAAATTTTGGTATAAAGACTATAATTTCCACAAGGAACTGGCTATGGGACGAGCTATGGAGGCAAATGACTGGAATGGAGTTGTCAGAGAGGCTGCTAATTTGCAGGATGAACCTACGCGTAGCATCGTGATGATGAAAAACCTGGCCCTCTTCCGTTTAGGTCGCCTGGGTGATGAAGCTTTCCATTATCGTCAGGGAGCTAAAGCTAGCAATACCCCCATCGATATCCGTATGACGCAGGTCATCGGTCGTGACATCTATTTCTATTATGGTCAGTTGAATTTCTGTCACCGCTGGTGTCTGGAGGATGGTGTAGAGTATGGATGGCGTGCCATTTACCTGAAGTATATGATTCGTTGTTCGTTGATGGACGAGGAATATGAGGTTGCAGCAAAATACATTAATATATTAAAGCACACGCGCTATCATAAGGCATGGGCTGAACAACAAGAACAGTATCTATATCATCGTGATAAGATGAAAGCCAGCGAGGAATATGGTCCGCTTTTCCATCTGCGTGATTTTAAAGATCAGTTGGGTAGCGACAACGGATTGGTCGAGTATTTCTTGATGCACCTTTTGGTAAATGTTGAGACGGAAGATCCTGATATGCAGGAACTCGTACTCTTTGCTGCTCTATGGACAAAGGATATCCCTACTTTCTGGTCTCGATTTAATAAGTATGCTGTCCTGCATCAAGGCAAACCTATGCCTCGTCATTATCAGGAGGCAGCCTATCTCTATGGTAATTTGGAAAATAAAGTTGATATCAGTCGCATGCCTTTTGATCCTCAGGTCAAAGAGGACTATGAAAATTTCATGAAGTTAGCCCAAAGTTGTAGTGGCATGTCGGAGGCTCAGATGCGTCCAGTCTTCTATCCGCGTTTTGGTCACACCTTCTATTTCGACTATTTCCTTATCCGAAATCAGCAGTTGTATTGATTATGAAGTATATCTATTTAATATTTGTTGGGGCCCTTTTGATGTTGACCTCATGTGGAATGAAGGTTCCTGATAGTTTTATTGACGACGAGAATTTGCCACAGATATATCCTGACTATACGGATGTGACCATTCCTGTAAACATTGCTCCGCTCTCGTTCCAACTGGAACAGGAGGCTGACGAAGTGGTGACTCGTTTCTCTTATGGTGATATGGAGTTGGTATGCGGTGGTGTCAAGGCCCAGCCAGATATCGACGATTGGCATTGGTTGACTACTGCTGCTCAGGGACATGACATTACTGTCGAGGTCTTTGCCTGCAATGATGGACAGTGGAAACGCTTCAGACCCTTTGTCTATCATGTCTCTAAAGATAGTATTGACGCCTATCTCTGTTACCGCCTTATCTCTCCTTCTTATGTCACCTACGAGGAGTTGACGCTTAATCAGCGTTGCCTTGAGACTTATAACGAGCAAGTCATGGTGGATAATCTGCTGTGCAGTTCCGAGCAGGACGGACAGTGTGTCAACTGCCATAATTTCCAGCAATACAATCCTGAGCGCATGCTTTTTCATGCACGCCAGAACCATGGCGGCACCATTGTGGTCTATGATGGTAGAATCAGCAAAATCAATATGCGCAACGATTCCATTCTCTCAGCAGGTGTCTATCCCACATGGCATCCCACATTGCCTTTGGTGGTTTTCTCTACCAATAAGACGAGTCAATCATTCCATACGCGAAATAAGAACAAGATTGAGGTGTTTGATTCTGCCAGCGATATCATAGCCTATGACGTTAAACATAACCAGGTGATGAATGTCGAGAGCGACACCACAGAGTTTGAGGTGTTCCCTTTTTGGGCACCTGATGGCAAGAGCCTCTATTATTGCAGCGCCCATTTCGAGTTCGAGGATAGCGTGTCCAAGGATGTGGAGGTCATCCAGCGTTATCGTGAGATACATTATAATATATATCGTAAGTCGTTTGATGCCAATACGATGACCTTTGGACCTCGTCAGTTGGTCTTTGATGCCGACACACTTGGCAAGAGTGCCACGTTGCCTCGCATCTCTCCCAATGGACGCTTCCTCGTATTCACGCTGGGCGATTATGGCTGCTTCCATATTTGGCACCACGAAGCCGATCTGTGGGTGCTCGACCTTGTCACGGGTGAGTGCAAGCCTATGGAGAGGATCAACTCTGAAGATACAGAGAGTTATCACTCATGGTCAAGCAATGGACGCTGGCTCGTTGTCAGCAGCCGACGTGAAGATGGCAATTTCACCCGTCCTTTCTTTGCACATGTTGACGAGCAGGGTAGGGCATCCAAGCCTTTTGTGTTGCCTCAGGCCGATCCTGACTATCATCGTCAGTTTATGAAGAGCTATAATATTCCTGAATTCGTTTCTGGTCCAGTTGAAATCACACCTCAGAAATTTGCAGATGTATTGAAGAAAGAAGAGGGTGAGCCTGTAAAATACGTTCAAAAACTGAATAATTTTCGATGATTTATCCGGTATTTGGGTAAAATCACACTTTTTTTTGAAAAAAATACCGAAAAAAATTGGTGAATATAAAAAAAGTGCGTACCTTTGCACCCGCAAACAAGGAACGAGGTTCCGTAGCTCAACTGAATAGAGCATCTGACTACGGATCAGAAGGTTGTGGGTTTGAATCC
>JAEEGG010027021.1_pt1 | contig 10912 bp, 1 predicted proteins | sample 9134161 | NCBI WGS metagenome assembly JAEEGG01 (sample SAMN16246543, study PRJNA631951) | gut metagenome | biome: gut microbiome; feature: rumen; material: CR-attached | host: Bos | place: Iran: Karaj | collected 2018-10
GGACGTACCTGATCCCGGCTGCCGATGTTTATTCCACCTATACGGGTAAACAGGCTCGTTGGTACAACAACGACTCGGCCACGTACGCGCCAATGAACTATGGCCTGCTGTACAACTGGAACGCGGCGGTGGATACGTTCAACACGGCGTACGGGGAGACAAGCGTAAACACCAACTCCAGCAATGCCCTGTCGGTGACATTCAACGGACACCGCAGGGGTATCTGCCCCGTTGGCTGGCATCTTCCGAGTGATAACGAGTGGCAGCAGTTGACGAACTATATGGGTAGTGTTCCCGGCTATCAGTGCGGTGGGAACAGCAGTAGTATAGCCAAGGCATTGGCTTCCACAACAGAGTGGTCATCGAATAGCGATGCCTGTAACGTGGGCAACCAGCAAGGTTCCAATAACGCCACCGGCTTTTCCGCCATTCCGGCAGGTGCAGGCTTAGCTGCATCGTTCATACTCCTGGGCCAAGTTGCTTATTTCGGCTCCTCTTCCCAATACACCACCCCTTATAAAGCTTACTGTTATATTTTGTCATCAGAACAGTCAAGCGTGGAAAGTAACTTGGGGGCACTCACGGATAATGGGCTATCCGTCCGTTGTCTCCGCGACCCTATCCCGGCTGTTTCCACAGGTTCCGTCCTTGGTGTCACGAGCACTACGGCCACCTGCGGCGGTGAGGTGGTGAATGCAGGAGGATCTTCCGTAACTGCCCGCGGTGTGTGCTGGAGCACGAGCCACAATCCCACCGTCGCCGATGCGCACACAAGCAACGGCACGGGTGTCGGCACGTTTACCAGCAGCCTGACAGGCCTCACCCCAGGAACCATTTACTACGTGCGGGCATACGCCACCAACAGCGAGGGTACCACATACGGCAATGAGGTAAGCTTCATTACCCAAAATCCGCCTTGCCCCGGTGTTCCCACAGTAACCGACCACGAGGGCAATGTCTATAACACCATAAAAATCGGCAACCAGTGCTGGACGAAGGAAAACTTGCGAACCACAACCTCGCCGAGCACGGGGACGAACCTCACGAATTACAGCACTGACAACGGCACTTACACGGGTAAGCAGGCTTTCTGGTACAATAACGACTCGGCCACCTATGCGCCGATGAATTACGGTTTGTTGTACAACTGGAATGCGGCGGTGGATACGTTCAACACGGCCTACGGGGAGACGAGTGTGAATACGGACTACAACAATGTCGTGTCTGTGACATTCAACGGCCACCGCAGGGGCATCTGTCCTGCGGGCTGGCATTTGCCGAGTGATGCGGAGTGGACGCAGCTCACCAACTATGTGGGCGGCCAGAGCGAATATACGTGTGGCGGCAACAGCAATAACATTGCCATAGTGTTGGCTTCCACGGAAGGGTGGAATACCAGCACAGACAACTGTACGGTGGGCAACAATCCGTCGGCGAACAACGCCACGAATTTTTCCGCCGTTCCGGCAGGCACCGGCAATAGTTGGTCGTTCGCCACCACGGGCGACAACGCCTACTTCTGGTCTTCTACGCAGAACAACATCCAAAGCTATCTCGCGTGGGATTACTCTCTGACCTTCGACGACACGGACGTAGACCGAGGCTGTTCTCGCAAGAACAACGGATATTCTGTCCGCTGTCTTCGCGACCCCGCTCCGGCTGTCACCACGGGTTCTGTTCTCGGTGTTACCACCATTACGGCCACCTGTGGCGGTGAAGTGGTGGATGACGGAGGATTCAATGTGACTGCCCGTGGCGTGTGTTGGAGCACGAGCCACAACCCGACCGTAGCCGATGCGCACACGAACAACGGCACGGGCTTAGGCCAGTTCACCAGCAGCATTACAGGCCTCACACCCGGTACCACTTACTATGTGCGGGCTTACGCCACCTACAGCGAAGGTACTACATACGGCGAGGAGGTGAGCTTCTTTACAGAATGCCTGTCCGAAGATCAGTGCGAACTCACCTTCGTTCTCACCGACAGCTACGGCGACAGCTGGAACGGCAACGCCATTCTGGTGAAGGATGCGCAAACAGGTGTTTTGCTGGGATACATGACCAATGAGGATATGGATGGTTTGTTCGAGCCGGGAGAAACCACAACGATGCCTCTTGCCGTCTGCAACGGAAGAACCGTCTATTTCGAATGGGTTGAAGGAAGTTGGCCTCAAGAGACATCCTACACGGTGTATGACGGCAACGGTGAAGAGATATTCTCCGGTTCGGGTGGCTTCACCGGACCTATCAGCTACACGGTGAGCTGTGCAAGCCCGTGTGACGCGATTACCCTGCCCTTCTCCGAGAATTTCGATGATTTCACCTCAAGCACCACTACCACCACAGGCGTGGAGCCCTCCTGCTGGGAGTTAGTGCGCACCGACGCCCCGTCGATGCCGAACGACAAACGTCCGCAAGTCTATTACAAGAGCACCTTCGCACACAGCGGCAGCTACAGCCTGCTGATGAACTACCGATGTGTCTATGCCATGCCCGAATTTTCGGAGGAAACGGGTATCCCGCTTAACCGCGTGCAGTTGGATATGTACCTGCGCCAAGCCAACGCCGCTTACCAGCTGGAGGTGGGTGTCTGGGATGACGCAACGAACACGTTCACGCGTGTGGCCCTGTTCAACAACACGACAACAGGTGTGGAACACGTCACCTGCGACTTCTCCGGCTACTCCGGCAACGGAAAACGCATCGCCTTCCGCAACGTCTTGGGCAGCGGCAGCTACGCTTACAGCTACAACTACATTGATGACATCACCCTGACGGAGATGGTGGATTGCTCCATCACCCTGCCTTACACCGAGAATTTCGACGATTTCACCACAAGCACTACCACCACCACAGGCGTGGAACCCACTTGCTGGGAGTTGGTGCGCACCGACGCCCCGTCTATGCCGAACGACAAACGCCCACAAGTCTATTACAAGAACACCTTCGCCCATAGCGGCAGCTACAGCCTGCTGATGAACTACCGCTGTGTCTATGCGATGCCTGCTCTGTCAGAGGAAACGGACATTCCGATCAACCGCGTGAAGCTGGATATGTACCTGCGCCAGGCCAACGCCGCCTACCAACTGGAGGTGGGTGTCTGGGATGACGCGACGAACACCTTCACGCCAGTGGCCCTGTTCAACAACACGACAACAGGTGTGGAACACGTCACCTGCAACTTCTCCGGCTACTCCGGCAACGGAAAACGTATCGCCTTCCGCAACGTCTTGGGCAGCGGCAGCTACGCCTACAGCTACAACTACATCGACGACATCACCCTGACAGAGATGGTGGACTGCTCCATCACCCTGCCCTACACCGAGACATTCGAGAACTTCACCACAAGCACCACCGCAACCACGGGCGAGGAACCCACCTGCTGGGAGTTGGTGCGCACCGACGCCCCGTCTATGCCGAACGACAAACGCCCGCAAGTCTATTACAGGAGCGATTTCGCCCACAGCGGCAGCTACAGCCTGCTAATGAACTACCGCTGTGTCTATGCGATGCCCGAAATTTCGGAGGAAACGGACATTCCGATCAACCGCGTGAAGCTGGATATGTACCTGCGCCAGGCCAACGCCGCCTACCAGTTGGAGGTGGGTGTCTGGGATGACGCGACGAACACCTTCACGCCGGTGGCCCTGTTCAACAACACGACAACAGGCGTGGAACACGTCACCTGCGATTTCTCCGGCTACTCCGGCAACGGCCGCCGCATCGCCTTCCGCAACGTCTTGGGCAGCGGCAGCTACGCCTACAGCTACAACTACCTCGATGACATCTCGCTGACAGAGATGGAGGATTGCTCCATCACCCTGCCCTACACCGAGACATTCGAGAACTTCACCGAGAGTACCATCGTCTCCACGGGCGTGGAACCCACCTGCTGGGAGTTGGTGCGCACCGACGCCCCGTCGATGCCGAACGACAAACGCCCGCAATTGTATTACAGGAGCGATTTCGCGCACAGCGGCAGCTACAGCCTGCTGATGAACTACCGCTGTGTCTATGCGATGCCCGAGTTAGGACCGAATGTCCTGCTGAGACGGCTCGTTCTCGACATGTACCTGCGCCAGCCCAACACCGCCTACCAGTTGGAGGTGGGTGTCTGGGATGACGCGACGAGCACTTTCGAACCCGTGGCACTGTTCAAAAACAGCACCAACAATGTGACGCATGTGACCTGCGACTTCTCTAACTACTCGGGCAACGGCCGCCGCATCGCTTTCCGCAACGTGCTGAAGAGCGGTTTCAGCTACGCCTACAGCTACAACTACCTCGACGACATCACCCTGACCCGTGTCTCCAACAACAAGAGCACGGAGGTGACGAGTGCAAACACCTTCGGTGCCGACCTGTTGGATGCCGACCGCGACATGGTGGACGTTGTGGTCTATCCGAACCCGACCCGCGATGTTGTCAATGTAAAATGTACAATGAACAATGCACAATGTTCGGGTATCGAGATTGTTGACGTGTATGGTAAGGTTGTCCGCACCGATGTAGAGACGTTGCGCGCAACGTCTCTACCGACCCAAATCAACGTTTCGGGTCTCGCAGCAGGCATGTATTTCGTGCGCGTGACCACGGATAGGGGCGTGGTGACGAAACCGTTCGTCAAACAGTAGTCTCCGCGGATCACACGGATCTCGCGTATAATGAACGGGTATCGGTTGTACAGCCGGTACCCGTTTTTTCATCGTTCATTCATCGCCCATTCCTCGTCCTCCCGTTCCGCGCCCATTCCACGAAAAATCTACCAAAAACTGACCTTCTGGTGGTGGATTTCGGGAACGTTGTTAAAAACATTCAAACGATAAATCAATACAATATATTGAATATTAACACTTTACAACATTCTTCATAAAACTTGTAAACAATTGGGCTTTGAATAAGAATAATTTGCAAATTTGAACGGACTAAATTTGTGAACAGTGAACAGTGAACAGTGAACAGTGAACAGTGATTAGTGAATGGTGAATAGTGAATAGTGAATGTGAATGTGAACAGTCGAACTCTATAGTCACAAGTCTATAGTCTTAAGTCACAAGTCACAAGTCTTAAGTCTCAAGTCACAAGTCACAAGTCTCAAGTCTTAAATCACAAGTCAAAGTCAAACAAAAATCCAAATATTATGAAAAAATTTCTACTAATTTTAATGACCAGCGCCCTGGCCCTGAGCCTATATGCGCAAATTCCTGCCAACAACGCGCAACCTTGTCCCGGCACCCCCACGGTCACCGACAAAAATGGTAACGTCTATAACACCGTGATGATTGACAACCAATGTTGGATGAAGGAGAACATGCGGACGACAAAAACCGCCACAGGAACATCCATTTCAGACGGTGGTTCTACAGCATGGACTTCAGGTTCTTATTACTACAACTATTCCGCTTCAGGCATCCCGTTGGCAGAACGCGGATACCTGTATAATTATTCGGCAGCCACTCAGATTTGTCCTACCGGCTGGCATCTGCCAAGCCACGCGGAATGGACAGCTATGGAGCAGCACCTCTCCTCTGTCACGATTGAAGAAAACCCGACAGGCAGTCCAAATTATTGGAGAGGCGACCATGCAGGCAAACTGGTGGGTTGAAACCGATGGACTTCTAGCAATATTTCAGCTACCGCCGGCGACTTGAACTACAGCTTACGCAATATATCAGGTTTTACAGCTGTACCCGCAGGAGTGTTATGGGTGGGTACTGGTTTTCAAGGTTCTGGCACCGATTCCTATTTTTGGACTTCTACGCTGGACAGTAGTAATATTTGGTATCGCAACATAAATTACAGGTATGCTCCTGTGAACAGGGGGGGAAAATCAGGAAGATATGGGTTATCCGTCCGCTGCCTTCGTAACAAACCAGTACTTTCAGTGGTGACTGGTGAAGTGTATGACATCACCTCCAACCATGCGAACTGTACTAGTGAAGTGTATTCGGATTTTTTCATTGTTGAGCAAGGTGTGTGCTGGAGTATGTTCCACAATCCAACCACTGATGACGCGCGTTCGATTTCGACTCATGATTCTATGGGATATGTAGATACTTACATAAACCCCATGGGTGCCAGTATTTTTGAAGGTTATCTGTTCGGACTAATTTTAGGCAGTACCTATTATGTGCGGGCATACGCCATTATTTTAAATTCATCTGGCAATGACTCCATTTATGAGACCGTTTACGGCAATGAAGTGAGTTTTAATACTCCGAGTTCCTCATGTCCCGGCACCGCTTTGATAACCGATGTTGATGGCAACACCTATAACACCATTAGAATCGGTAACCGCTGCTGGATGAAACAGAACCTGCGGACAACGAAAAAACCCAATGGTACCGCTATTCCTGCTGGTGGCTCTAACACCAGCTATTACGACCCTTATTACTATGACTATTCCACCTCCAACATACCGTTGGCGGAGCGCGGCTACCTTTACAACTGGCAGGCCGCATACGAAGCCTGTCCCACAGGCTGGCGTCTGCCCACCGATGCGGAGTGGACTACCATGGAGGCCACGCAAACCTCGATGGATCTGTCAAGCACCGGTTTTCGTGGCGACCATGCAGGCAAATTGGCTGGCGGAAGCCGTTGGAACACATACTCCAGTATTCCCGATTCCACCCCTGGCGACATAAGCAATAGTTACTACAACATTTCCGGATTTACCGCCGTTCCGGGAGGCTATTATTACAATAATGGTTATTCCGGTTCGGGCTATAGTGCCCTGTTTTGGACTTCCAGAGTTGAGAGCGGTACTCCGTGGAACCGTTATATTTACTATAACAAAACCGGTGTGAGTCGAAACACCATGGCTAAAACATACGGTTATTCCGTCCGTTGTATCCGCAATATCGTGCTCGCCTCCACGTTTATCAGCAGCACTCCCACTTCAATAACCCTTAGCGGCGAGGTGATTGACGATGGCAGCGTGACCGCCCGCGGTGTGTGCTGGAGTACCAATTTCAGCTCTGTAAGTATTGCGGACGGACACACGAATAACGGCACTGGTACTGGCACATTCACCAGCCGTATCACCGGCCTTTCCCCGAACACCCTCTACTACGTGCGGACGTATGCCACCAACAGCTCGGGTACGTTCTATGGCGATACAAGAGGATATCGCACCCCGTGTCCGACCGCGAATGTCAGTATCACCGGCAACACCACCATTAACAATGGGGAGAGTGCGACCCTTACCGCTTCTGTATCAGGTTATGATATGTGTACCTTCTCATGGAGTACAGGCGCAGGTGCCACATCACAAACCATCACCATATCTCCCACCGCCACCACCACCTACACTGTGACGGTTACGGACGTTCCTTCTAATTGTATGACTACGGCCAGTGTGACGGTGATTGTCGGCATCCAGCCTACCGTCACGACCAGCAATGTCTCCGACATCGGCACGACGTTAGCCACCTGTGGCGGCAATGTGACGAATGAGGGGAATGTCAGTGTGACCGCCCGCGGTGTGTGCTGGAGTACGGAACACAATCCGACCATCTATGATTCGCATACTGTGGATGGCAGCGGAGCAGGCTCATTCACCAGCCAAATTACCGGTTTGGAACCAGGTGTAACCTATTACGTGCGGGCTTACGCCACTAATAGTGCGGGTACGGCCTACGGCAGTGAAAAGAGCCTCACCTCCGTTTTCCTCTGTGCCCCCGAAGACCAATGCGACCTCACTTTCGTCCTCACCGACAGCTATGGTGATGGCTGGAACGGCAACGCCATTAGGGTGACGGATGCTGAAACGGGTACATTATTAGGAATCATGGCCAATGAAAATCGCGATGGTCAATATGTTGAAGAGATTGAAAGTGTTCCTCTTGCTGTCTGCAATGGAAGAGCCATCAATTTCGAGTGGGTGAGCGGCAACTGGCCTGGCGAAACCTCCTACACGGTTTACGATGGCCAAGGCGAGGAGATTTTCTCTGGTCAGGGTGGATTCAGCGAGACCTACACCCACACCGTCAACTGCTGCCACATCTTTTTGAACGAAGAAGACCATTACACCTATTTTGAGGATTTCGAGAGCTACACCGCCTCCACCACGGCTTCCACGGGAGTGGAGCCTACCTGCTGGGAACTGGTTCGCGAAGATGTGGCCATGACGGATGCCAACCGTCCGCAGCTGTACTACAAGAGCAGCTACGCCCACAGCGGGAATTACAGTCTGTGGTTAGGCTACCGGGGCGTTTATGCGATGCCCAAGTTAGCGGAGAATGTGGATATTAATGAATTGCGCTTGGAGATGTACCTGCGGCAGCCGAACGCCGCCTACCAGTTGGAGGTGGGTGTTTGGGAACCGGACGAAACCTTTGTGCCGGTGAAACGGTTCAACAACAGCGGCACGGGTGTGATGTCTGTGACCTGCGACTTCTCCGAATATACTGGCAACGGCCGCCGCATCGCCTTCCGCAATGTTTTAGGTAATGGAGCCAACTACAATTACAGTTACAATTACATTGACGACATTACCTTGAGGAAAGTGCCTGTCAACGACGCGAAACCTTGTCCCGGTGTGCCTACCGTGACCGACATCGACGGCAACGTCTATAACACGGTGCAGATTGGCGAGCAGTGCTGGATGAAGGAGAACATGCGCACCACGCATTTCGCCAACGGTGTGGATATTCAGCTTGCCACGTACTCTTCCTCCACCGAACCTTTCCGCTACTATCCGAACGATGACCCCAACACGGTGGCGGAGTACGGTTACCTCTATAATTGGGCGGCAGTGACGCACGGTGCGAACGCCTCCGATGAGAATCCAAGCGGTGTGCAGGGCATTTGTCCCTCCGGCTGGCATGTGCCGAGCAATGCGGAGTGGACACAGCTCACGGACTACTTGCGCAGCCAGTCCGTGTATGGATGTGGCAATGGCAGCGATGCCATCGCCAAAGCCCTTTCAGCTTCGACAGGATGGCGCTACGATGAGGATGTCACTGAAGAGTGCGGTCCTGCTTACAATCAGGACAGGAACGGTGTCACGGGCTTCAATGCCCTGCCTGCGGGCTACTATTACTATGGCAGTTATAGTTTCGGCAGCAGTTCCCGTTTCTGGACTGTCTCTAATGCGTACGATGCTTACAGGGTTTGGGTTTATTACATTAATCGCAATAACGATGATGTAAACAGAAGTTATCTTTACAAATACTACGGGGAATCCGTCCGCTGTGTCCTTGGCGAGGGCGGCAACGTTCCGGTGGTGACTACCGGCAGGATTACCGTAACTGGTGACAGTACCGCTACCTGCACCGGCACCGTACTTGATGACGGCGGCGAATATGTGTTTACACGCGGTTTCTGCTGGAGTCCTTATGACTTCCCGACCCTTTCAGACTACTACACAGAGTCTGGCTTCGGCATGGGTACGTTCACTGGCACGCTCACCGGGCTGACCCCGGGTGTCAAATACTACGTGCGGGCCTACGCCACCAACGCCACGGGCACAATCTATGGGGAACAGACGTTCTTCATCATGCCGAAGTGCGACCCGATAACCTATTTGCCCTACCGTGAGAATTTCGACAAATACACCCCGTCCACAATCCCGGCCACGGGCGTGGAACCCAACTGCTGGGAGTTGGTGCAGTCGGATGTGCCGATGACGGACGCTAACCGCCCGCAGCTCTACTACAAGAGCGACTACGCTAACAGCGGAGACTACAGTCTCCTGCTCAACTACAGAGGCGTGTATGCGATGCCCGAACTGTCCGAATACTACCCGATGAGACAGGTGAAACTGGAGATGTATCTGCGCCAGCCGAGGGCGTACTACGCGCTGCAGGTGGGTGTCTGGGAGGATGACGGCACCTTTGTGCCGGTGGCCACGTTCAACAACAGCAGCACGGGCATGGAGTTCGTGGAGTGCGATTTCTCAAGTTACAGGGGCCATGGCCGCCGCATCGCCTTCCGCAACATCTCGGGCGACAACACCGTTCGCAACGACAGCTACAACTACATTGACGACATCAAGCTGACAGACGCCTGCAAAGGTATTATGCTGCCATATACGGAGGACTTCGACAGCTACACCACGAGTACAACGGCCACCACAGGCATGGAGCCGATGTGCTGGGAGTTAGTATGGTCGGATGTGCCGATGACCGATGCGAACAGCCCGCAGATTTATTACAAGAGTGCCTACGCTCACAGCGGCAACTATAGCCTCCTGCTCAACTATCGTGGTATCTATGCGATGCCCGAGTTGTCATGGGATATGGAGGAGATTACGCTGGATCGGGTGAAATTGGAGATGTACGTGCGCCAACCGAAAGCCGCCTATCAGCTTGAGGTAGGTGTTTGGGATGGCCAGATGTTTGTGCCGGTGCAGCGGATCAACAACAGCACCACAGGCGTGGAAAAAGTTACGGTGGACTTCTCCGGCTTTGAGGGCTGGGGTCGCCAGATTGCCTTCCGCAATGTGCTGGCTGACGGCTACAGCTACAACTATTCCTACAACTACATCGATGACATCACTTTGACAGAGATGGTGGATTGCTCCATCACTTTGCCCTTCACAGAGAGCTTTGACGGGTTCACTGAGAGTACCACCACAACCACAGGCGTGGAACCCACTTGCTGGGAGTTGGTGCGCACCGACGCCCCGTCAATGCCAGATGACAAACGTCCGCAAGTCTATTACAAGAGCACCTTCGCGCACAGCGGCAGCTACAGCTTGCTGATGAACTACCGCTGTGTCTATGCGATGCCCGAAATTTCGGAGGAAACGGACATTCCGATCAACCGCGTGAAGCTGGATATGTATCTGCGCCAGGCCAACGCCGCCTACCAACTGGAGGTGGGTGTCTGGGATGACGCGACGAACACCTTCACGCCGGTGGCCCTGTTCAACAACACGACAACAGGCGTGGAACACGTCACCTGCAAC
>JAEEGG010027028.1_pt1 | contig 10910 bp, 10 predicted proteins | sample 9134161 | NCBI WGS metagenome assembly JAEEGG01 (sample SAMN16246543, study PRJNA631951) | gut metagenome | biome: gut microbiome; feature: rumen; material: CR-attached | host: Bos | place: Iran: Karaj | collected 2018-10
ATAGCCTCGGCCGCCACCTCCACGTAGGATATTGGGAATCCGGTTTATCCGCCCGCACGCCGCAAACTTGCCGAGCACGGAATATCCTGCGATGGGAAAAGGGCGCGTCAGATCACTTTGGAGGATTACCTTTATTATGATGTCATCATTGCCATGGACCGCAACAATCTGCGGAACCTGCGCCGTCTGCTCGGCGAGGATACCGAAGGGAAAATCAGCCTGCTGATGGATTACACCGTCCGCCCCGGCGATGTGGCCGACCCGTGGTACACCGGTGATTTCGAAGCCACCTGGCGCGATGTCCTTGAGGGCTGCCAAGGGCTGCTGGCAAAGATGCGGCGGTAGCCGTTGCTCTGTAATTGTTGTTTTTCTCCGTAAAGTGGGAGTTTTTTTTTTTTTTTGTTAAGGTGTTAAGATGTTAATGGGTTTAGTGTTTTGTTCATTCACATCTTCACATTTTCACATCTTAACTTTTTTCTCAGCGTAGCGGAAGTCCGTATCCCGATTTTGAGTACTTTTGCATTCTGATGAATGCCGCCCGATGCGGCGTAGATTAGTGTTATATTAAAGTGATAAAACAGAAGGATAGATATTTAAAGTAATTTTGTAACATATTATTTAAAAGCGTTTTCGCTTTTCTTTGTGATACTGAAATCTGGTAAATTTCAAATAATTAATGCACAAGAAGGCTGAAACGCTCACGGGTGTCCGTGGGCTTTCATGTTTGCATTAAGGGTTTTACCAGAACCTCAGTATCAACAGAAGTTCACGGATTTTTTATTGTATTGCATTAGTGAGTGGAAATTTAATATAAAGTATTATAAACTAATTGATTATTGAGATATGAAAACTTTTTTGAAGAGCAGGAGCCTCTTATTGCTCCTTGGTTTAGCCATGATGCCATTTTGCGCAAAGGCGCAGGTTTCAGTGTGGGACGGCACCTACACCCCTTGGACCAAAGGGACGGGAACCGCTTCGGATCCCTTTCTGATTGAGAATGCCAGACAGCTGGCCTATTTGGCCAACCGGGTGAACAATGGGTTGGATGCCGGTGGCGGGCATGTCTCCAATCCCAATTATCATTACAAGCTGATGGTGGATGTGAACCTGAACGGCAGCGACACTTTCCAATGGACACCCATTGGCTATTGGGTGTCCAATACCAATTACCAGTGCTTTGGCGGCCACTTTGACGGCAATGGGCATACAATTTCAGGGTTGTATGTGAAAGGGAAATATGTCTGTACTGGTTTTTTTGGCTGTACTTCGGATGCAAATATTGAAAATACAAGATTATTCAGCGATTCATTGGTGGGTACAGAGTTTGGTGAAAATGTTTTCAATCATGGTAGGATTTGGTCTTATAGTGAAAAGTACTTATTTAATGGAGGTTTTGTCGGTTATTCAAAAAAAACTTTAATTCGTAATTGCTGTTTTCGTGGCGCGATTCGTTCTCATTCGAATTTGAATGGTTATGATGCTGGAGTGTCATTTACGGGAGGTGTTGTAGGATTTGCAGATTCTGTAATAATATGTAATTGTTATAGTATCGGCAGTATATTTGCACATGGTAGATATGATTATCGCTGCATATTTGCTGGTGGTTTAATAGGTTTTACATTTGATACAATAACACGTGTAATCAATAGTTATTACACTGGAAAAGTATATATATCTGTTTATTATAGTTCAAGCGGAAATTCTGGAGGAGTGATTGGATATACACCTTTACCTAACGGGATTATCAACTGTTATTACCTTTCCACTTGTGGTGGGAACAACACCTATGGTGGTTCTCCCATGAGTGCGGCCAACATGCGGACAGCAGAATTTGTAGATATGCTAAATGCCGGAACCTGTGCATGGGAACAGGATACAATGCCTTATACCAATGATGGCTACCCGCTGCTCACCATGATGATAACCGATGCGAACACGGATGCTGCCACGGATTTGACTGCTTACTCCGCCACATTGCATGGCTCGGTCCGTGTGGAACGGGCGACAGTCGTTTCCAAAGGCTTTGAATACAGGGCAGTCGGGGACAGTGCTTATATTGTTGTTCCCATCACCCAACCGACAGATACATTTTCCTATCTGCTGAATGGATTGGCAATCAATAAAAACTATGAATACAGGACTTTTGTCAAGGTGGCGGAATGCATCCATACAATCTATGGCGAACCCCAGCGTTTTGAAATATCCTGGCTGAACGAGGACACCATCAACATCCATGATGCGACAATGCTTCGCTGGGTGGCGGACAAGTGCAACAGCGGCAACACCTTTGCCGGAAAGTACATTCGCCTAATGAACAACATTGTTCTGCCGAAGAATGTACCCAACAACATGGCCTCCATCGGCATCTATCCGAACTATCCGTTCTGCGGCACCTTTGACGGCAACGGCCTGCTTATCACCAACCTCTACATTGACCAACCCAACACGCCCTATCAGGGATTCTTCGGCTACACTGTAGGGGCTAAGCTTTATGAGGTGGGATTAGTCAATATCACCGCCAGCGGCCGCAATTATACCGGCGGCATGGTGGCCTACGCCTCCAACACCACCATGCGCGACTGCTATGTGAACGGCGGAACGCTGTTCGCACTCAGCTACTGCGGTGGTCTGGTCGGCTATCAGGATGCCGGTACTGCCTCCATTATTTCAGGTTGCTACAACACCTGCACTGTCAGCGGGAACAACTACGTGGGCGGACTGGTGGGCTACAGCAACCACGCCACGGTACGTAACAGTTATGTGGCAGCCGGTGTTACCGCGCAGGGTTCGGCTGTCGGTGCCATCATCGGCGGTGCGGACGAGGTGCTGATGTATAACTGCTGGTTCAACACTAACGCTACAGGGCAGAGCAATGCCATCGGTGAAAACAACTTCAAGGCGGGCAGTGAGGGCATGACCGATGCGGAGATGCGCGACCCGGCATTTGTCGCCACGCTCAACCAAGGGTTGTCCACACCTGTCTGGAAATCCGATTACACCAAGGCCATCAACAAGGGCTTCCCCATCCTGAAATGGCAGTACTCGGATGCGGAAAGCTGCGGTGCGCCGGAGAACCTATCCTCCAGTGTGAACGCCGGCACCATCACCTTCCGCTGGAGCGGAGGGGAGAACGCCAAATCTTTTATTGTCGAATATGGCTGGGTTGGTGACACCGCGCAACAGATGCAGACCACCGCACGTCAGCTGCAGGTGAACTACCAGCAAGGGGAAACATACTTCTGGCGGGTGAAGAGCATCTGCTCCTTCGGTGAAAGCGGCTTTGTGAACGGCAGCAATGTTTCCACCGGCATCGCCGAGGTAAAGGCCGTACCTTCGTTAAAGATATATCCCAACCCTACGGATGGGAAGTTCACTGTCAGCGGTGTCACCTGCAAACGGTTGCAGGTTTCCGACATGTACGGAAAGGTCTTGGGAACATTCGAGGCCAACGGCGAAACCACCGTGCTGGATTTCTCCCGCTACGCCGCCGGTGTCTATGTTATCAGGGCATGGGACGGCGCACGCATGGCCGGTATCGGAAAGGTGGTTAAACGGTAAAAAACGGAATAAATATTTGTTTGATTTGTAGAGACGTAGCGTACTACGTCTCTACTTTTATACATCCACGTCCAAACCCTTCGCACATTTGGGACTGTCATTTGGAATAATGGTACCGGAGTGAGAATATATATACGTATACGAAACCGCTACTGACGGAATAGACCATACGATGCTCATCATTAATTCTTCGGCTCCATTTTCCGTTTGTTCCTTTTAGTGGTTCCGGTTTTCCGATTCCCGAGAAAGGATGTTTGACAATATCGGCGAGTAGTGCGCTGATGCGATTGATTATACGCTTATTGCCTGTTTGTTTCCAATAGGTCAGATCTTCATCGGCTTTTGGAAGAATTATTATTTCCATAAATCCTCCAACTTAACGGATCTGCCTTTGCCGTTCTTTATGTCTTCATCGCCTTGACGAAGAATTTCAACCATGGCTGGCGATGACATGATATACTCTGTCTCATCCATGGCCTGTTTTTGGGCCGCTATCTTTTTAATGGCCTTTAACGCTTTCTTCATCAAACCTTCATCTTCCGCGATGATGCTTAATTCGCGGAACAATTCCGCATTCAATTCCATTGTATTCATAACCGAATCTGTTTTTAATCCTAACGCATGCATATAATCAAATATTGAATGTACGGTTCAAAATAATCTTTGTCATTCGTAATCCGGATACGGATTATTTGTAGAGACGTAGCACGCTACGTCTCTACATTCATATATACCCGCTAAAACGCCTCCTTCAAAATCTCCAGCACTTCGGCGGTGTCCGGCACGTGATAGCCGCCGCACTTGATGGCTGATACCGCTATCAGTGGCAGCATCTCCTCCGTGGCACCCACATCGCGAAGACGCTGCGGAATGCCCATTTCGGCAATGAAGTCGCTGAGGCACTGTATGCCCTCCAAAGCAATCTGTTCGTCGCTCTTGCCCTCCGGCCGCACTTTCCACACGTTTTGTGCGAAGCGTACAAACCGGTGCAGCCCGTATTTGTAAATGTGACGGTAGTAGGGGATTGAGACGATGGCCAGCCCGATGCCGTGCGCACAGTCGGTGTAGGCGCCCAGCTGGTGCTCGATCATGTGCACCTCCCAGTCCTGGCTCTTTGAGAGGGCGAGTATCTTGTTCAGCCCCATGGTGGCGCACCACATGATGTTGCTCCTTGCCTCATAGTCCGACGGATCCTTCACCGCCTTGCGGGCGGCGCTGATGAGTGCCAGCATGTCGCCTTCCAGCAGGTAGTCGCTCACGCAGTCGTCGTCGCCGGAGAAATACTGCTCCATCAGGTGGGAGAAGATGTCGAAGATGCCGCTCACCATCTGGTATTTTGGGACGGAAAAGGTGAATTCGGGGTTAAGGATGGAGAATTTCGGGGTCACTTCCGCCAGCGGGAAGACGCGCCCTAACTTGAGCTTCTTTTCCTCATGGGTGATGACGGAACCGCTGTTCATTTCTGAGGCGGTGCCGGTCATGGTGAGGATGCTGCCGACAGGAACCACCGGATTGGCCAGTTTGCCTCCCTTTTCCCAATATCGTTCCCAAGGGTCGCCGTCGCACCATGCGGAGACGGAGATGGCTTTGGCGCAGTCAACCACTGAACCGCCGCCCACGGCGAGAATCAGGTCGGTTTTCTGCTCGCGGACCAGCCGTGCCCCCTCCTGCACTTGTGTGTAGCGCGGGTTGCTGTTGATGCCGGAGAGCTCCGTCACCTGTTTGCCGCAGGATGCAAGGGCTATCATGACGGTGTCGTAAAGGCCGCTCTTTTTGATGGAGTTCTTGCCGTATACGAACAGGACGTTAGGTCCATAAAGATTCAGCTCCTCTTCAAGATGGTCCATCGCCGTCCTGCCGAAGTGGATGCGGGTCGGATTGTGGTATGTGAAATCGATGTTCATGTTTTTGTGTTTTAGATGGTAAGACAGGTTTTATTATTCAATTGCAATTTTTTTGTATTCTTCAAATATCTGCCGGCCGATTTCGGGTGCGGCGAATGTCCGGAGGGCATAGTTCCGGATTGCGTCGCGGTCGTATTCGCGGCAGTGGTCGAGCAGACCTGACATGCCCTGCAGAAGGGCCTCTTCATCACCGGCAGGAATGAGGATGCCCCTCTCGGGTGTGATGATTTCGGGTATGCCTCCCACGGCGGTGCTTAGAACAGGAATGCCCGAAGCAAATGCCTCAGTGATTACGCAGGGGAGGTTTTCAAAATTGGAGAACAGTACGAGGAAGTCGGATTCCCGGTAGGCTTGCGCCACTTCGGCTGAGGCTTTTTTCCCATGGAAGAAGACACAGTCCTCCAAATGGTGCGCCTGTACAAAATCTTTGAATCCGGCAGCATCGTAGTCGTGGATGACGTGAAGCTCGAAGTCGTTGCGCTGCTGCCGCAGTCGTTCGACGGTCCGCAGGATGCCGCTGAAGTTCTTGGCCTCGTCGCGCAGGGTGGAGATGTGGAGCATCCGTTTTCTGGCAGCCTGAAGCGGCCTTCCCGGCAGGAACAGATTTGTATCCACCGAATTGTAAACCACCTTGAAACGGTTTTGCACACCGTGGCCTTCCATGCAGTGCTGCAAATCTAAGCTGACGGGCATGATGAGTGAGGCATGGTTGGCAGTCCGGATAATCCCCTTTTTCAGTTTTCCAACCAGAATATCTTTGTTTTGAGGCTGGTATATTGTCCAATGTTCGGTAAGGATGTATGGATATCCGTAGCGTTTGTGCCACAACAGGGCCACTTTGCCGAGCGGGTGGGCGACATGCAGGTGGATCAGGTCGGGTGTGAAGAAGTGTTTTTTTATATAGTCAAGGCCATACTGGTACATCCGCAGCAACTGCAGTTTGCGTAAGGCGTGGATTTTCGGCGGACGGACAACAATCTGCACATGGATGTGGTTTGTTCCATGGATTTCATGTACCTCAAACGGTTCCGTCAGCTCCCTGCCGTTGCAGACGGAGAGGATGACGGAATTGCATTCCTGGGGCAGCGCATCGATCATACGGATACAGAAGTTTCCCAGTGTCGGGTCGTCGGGGGTTGGGAACCAGCTCGGCAGGTGCAGGATGTTCATGGTTCAGCAGCGATGTGTTTTGATGTTGATTTCAAAGTATTTGTGCGGTGTCTCGTATGGCACGAGCGGGTGGGTGTCAAAGACTTCAGGAAGATATGCCGCACATAATGTATTGGAAATATGATATATGTGTTTTCTTTTTTCGGCTGGTGTTCCGTCAAGGATGGCACCCATCACGTCCCATCGGATGGTTTCGGGATCAAGGCCGTAGTCGTGCCACACGATGATGCTCCGTCCGTCTCTCAATAGCCGGAAGGCGGTTTCGGTGTCTTTCCTCACGCTCTCATAATGGTGGTCGCCGTCCACGAAAACCATGTCGTATTGCCCGAAATGGGATTTAAAATCATAGGTTTGCGAGTCGCCGTAAAGTTGTTCCACATTGTTCATCCCTTTGCTGAAGAAACTGTGCAGGTCTGCATATGACCGGTTGCCGGTCAGTCTGACAATCTCCTCTTTCGGCAGGTTGAGGGTGACGCATCGCCGTACAATTTCGGCCATGTTGGCCACGCTTTCCCCCCGCCAGGTGCCGATTTCAAAGTAATCCTTTACCTCGTAACGTCTGGCCAGAGCCCGCAGCAAGGCGATGTCGATGGGCATGGTGGCTCCAGACAGATAGGCGTATGGCTTGGCTTTTTCCTCAAAATCAGGGAACATTCCATCGATTTCAATGACAGGCAGTCCGTCGGAAAGGCCGTATTTGCGGATAACCTCCTCCCTGTTGCTGTTTTCATCCAGCAGAATGAGGTTGAGCAGATAGGGCTGCCGGATGATGCGTCCGAGGGCTTTGGTGAGTTTGCGGATTTTGTTCATTACGCAGGGGTGTTTATTTTTTTGCAAAAGTAATCATTTTTTCATCATATTTGTATTGTGAAAATGGCTATCTTTGTAAATTATTTTAAACGTACAAAACATCATAGGCCGATATGGAGGAAATGATTCTGATTCTGGATTTCGGATCCCAGTACACCCAGCTGATTGCGCGGAAGGTGAGGGAAATCCATGTGTATTGTGAGATAAAGCCGTTCAATGCTGTGAAGGAGCTCCCCGAAAATGTGAAGGGGGTGATTCTTTCCGGAAGCCCTGCGTCTGTCAACGATCCGGACGCGCCGGTGCCTGCGCTGGAGCTTTGGCGCGGAAAGGTGCCCGTTTTGGGAGTCTGCTATGGGGCGCAGTATCTTGCCCATTCACTGGGCGGAAGGGTGCAGTCGTCGCCGAGCCGCGAATACGGTCGCGCACGGCTCTCCTATATTGACAGCGGCAGCCGGCTCATGCAGGGAATCGACCTGCAGTCGCAGGTCTGGATGTCCCATGGGGACACCATTGTGGAGATGCCCGGCAGTTTCAGGAAGATATGCAGCACGGACTCGGTCGAGTTCGCCGGTTTTAAAATTGAAGGGGAGGAGACCTACGGCATCCAGTTCCATCCGGAGGTGCACCATTCCGAACAGGGGGTGCGGATGCTCTCCAATTTTGTGAGGGACATATGCGGCTGCAGGGGCGATTGGACCTCCGAATCGTTTATTGAAGCGACTGTCCGCGACCTGCGTGAGAAACTGGGCGACGACAAGGTGATTCTCGGGCTCTCCGGTGGCGTGGACTCCACGGTGGCCGCCTATCTGCTCAACCGTGCCATCGGCAAAAACCTCTACGGCATCTTTGTGGATACAGGGCTTTTGCGCAAGGACGAGTTCGAATCGGTGATGACATCATGCCAACAGATCGGGATAAATGTCATCGGGGTGAAGGCCGGGCCGATTTTTTATGAAAAGCTCAAAGGGGTGACCGATCCTGAAAAGAAACGTAAAATAATAGGAGCCACTTTCATTGAAGTTTTTGATGCGGAGGCGCAGAAATTGAAAGATGTCAAATGGCTGGGCCAGGGCACCATCTATCCGGATGTGATCGAGTCCGCACCGGTCAAGGGGCCTTCGGCCACCATCAAGTCGCACCACAATGTGGGCGGGCTGCCGGAGCGTATGAACCTCAAGATTGTCGAGCCGCTGCGCTTCCTCTTCAAGGACGAGGTGCGCGAGGTTGGCGGGAAACTTGGCGTGCCGCATGACCTGCTCTACCGCCATCCCTTCCCCGGTCCAGGATTGGGCATCCGGATTCTCGGCGACATTACCGAGGAGAAGGTGCGCATACTGCAGGAGGTGGATGCCATCTTCCTGAAAAACCTGCGTAAGGCCGGATGGTACCACATGTGCTGGCAGGCGCTTTCAGTGCTTCTGCCGGTGCGCAGCGTGGGGGTGATGGGCGACGAGCGCACTTACGAGAACTGTGTGGCGCTGCGTGCGGTCACCTCTGTGGACGGCATGACTGCCGACTGGGTGCATCTGCCGTATGATCTGCTTGCCGAAACCTCAAGCGAAATCATCAACAAGGTGCGCGGCGTGAACCGCGTGGTGTATGACATCAGCTCCAAGCCGCCAGCAACCATCGAATGGGAATAGCCATGGAGGAGAATACGGAAGTGCGCTGCCCCAAGTTGCAGAAGGGGTTGAAGTATGCCATGGTGCTGCTTGCCGCCGTGCTGGTGGCGGTCTCCGTCTGGATGGAGCAGGCGCGTCCGCGCAGGTGGCTTATGGCGGTTTCGGGAGGACTGCTTTCGGTCTGCTGCCTGATTTTTGCCTTTTTGAATTATGACCAGTTGAAAAACAGAAAAAAAGAGTTATGAAACATTTGCAGGCCGCTTTCGGGCGGCGTAACGATGCCGGGATGTATGTGGCGGTGCTGCTGCTGGGGATTGTCTGCTGGGCCATCATAGGTTCTGTTCCCACAATGGTCGTGATGCTTAAGAACAATATTATAGCCAGCGACCTTTCTGAATTGCAGGAGTGCATGTCGCCGAACAGCTACATTCTGACGACGTTCAGCTCGTTCATTATTGGATTGGCATCCTTCATACTGTTGGTGCGCCTGATGCACCGGCGCGGATTCAGCAGTGTGGTCAATGGGAGGGACAAGGTGCGCTGGAGCCATTTTTTCACCGCTTTCGGACTCTATTTCCTCTGCATTGCGTTAATCCATCTTGTAATGCTGCTTGTAGATAGGGAAAATTATGTGTTCCAGTTTGATGCGGGGACTTTTTTTAGCATGCTTCCTCTGCTGCTGGTGCTGGTGCCGCTGCAGACCTTGTTTGAGGAGTATCTCTTCCGGGGCTACCTGATGCAGGCCATGACGGTCTGGAGCAGGCGCGTATGGCTGGTCTGGCTGGTTCCCGCCGTTGTCTTCGCACTGGCACATGCCGCCAATCCTGAGGTGGGTGCCTACGGATTCTCCATGATGATGCTTCAATACTTGCTGCTGGCATTGATTTTTGGCTTTTTCACGATAGCGGACGATGGGTTGGAGGTCTCATGGGGTATGCACACGGCCAACAACCTGTTCCTGCTGCTCTTCTTCACAGAGGAGAACTCCGCAATGCCCACACCGGCCGTATGGCGTGTTGCTGACGCCGCCCCATCCTTTGCGGATCCGTTGGAGATTCTGCTGCTGGGTGTTGTGCTGTGGTTTGTCCTCCGCCGCCTGTACAAGTGGAAAAGACCGGCCTTGGGCTGTAAAATTGATATTGATGTTGAAAAATAATAGTATGATGAAAAAAATTGCCTTTGTATTTTTGTTTTGCATCTTCGGCCTGGCTGCAGCCGGCTATTCGCAGGCGAAGGACACCCTGGTGGAAAACGGCTGTAAGTATGTGATGCATGATGTGCAGAAGGGACAGACCCTCTACGGCCTTGCCAAGCAGTACCGTCTTACGGTGGAACGGCTGGTTGAGGACAATCCCGGAACGGAAAACGGCATCCGGATCGGTCAGCAGCTGAAAATCTACGCCGGTCAGGCGGAGGTTGTGCAGAAGCATGTTGTGAGCAAAGGGGAGAGTCTCTACAAAATTTCAAAGATGTATGGGGTAACTGTTGCCCAGCTGACCGCATGGAATCCCGGTCTGACCGAACGTCTGGATATAGGACAGGAAATTATTGTCCGCAAGTCTGTGGCCACTGTCGCGCCAAAACCGCAGCAGCCCGTTGTCCGTAGGGAGCCGGTGACCGCACAGCCTGTGGAGCCGGAGAGGGTTCCGCAGGTTGAGACTGTTGTGGAAAAGACGGAATCCCATGCGGAGGAGACAAGGCAGGTCATATCAGTGGCGGAGCGCAAGCAGGTCTACAATGTGTTCCTGCTTCTGCCACTCTATACGCAGGAGGGTGTGCAGGATGATGATGGGCAGAAGGTGGAGACGCTTGAGGCCTACGGACGGATCAAAAGTTTCGACTTCAT
>JAEEGG010027032.1_pt1 | contig 10909 bp, 8 predicted proteins | sample 9134161 | NCBI WGS metagenome assembly JAEEGG01 (sample SAMN16246543, study PRJNA631951) | gut metagenome | biome: gut microbiome; feature: rumen; material: CR-attached | host: Bos | place: Iran: Karaj | collected 2018-10
CTGCGCTCTGTACACACCGTGGGCGAATTTGATATGGGAACATTCAAGATGGCCGACGGCGACAGCGTGACTGTAGACTCCATTCTGAACCGCTATCAAAACATGGCCGAGGTAATAGGAGCCGTCTTCCGTCCGGGAAAATACAACATTGGCGGCGACATCACTACCGTACGTTCGCTAATTGAGAGTGCACAGGGAGTTACCGAAGACGCTTTCACCACACGTGCCATCATGCACCGTATGAGGCCCGACCGGACTCTGGAGGTACTGGCAGTAGACCTTGCCGGTATTCTTGACGGCAGGGTCAGCGACGTGGTGCTGCAGAACGAGGATGTGCTCTTCGTGCCTACCCAGAGAGAACATATTGAGAACCAGACTATAACAATCACTGGCGAGGTGCAAGCCCCTGGTGTGTACAGATATGCTGCCAACGAGACACTTGAGGACTTCATCATGCAAGCCGGAGGCCTGACCGAGGCTGCCTCTACCGCTAAGGTCGAAGTGGCCAGACGCATCGTCAACCCTGGTGCCACGCAGACCAACGACACCATCGCATACCTCTACACCTTTGACCTCGAAGACGGTTTTATTGTCGGAGGGGGCAACAATGCCTTCCATCTGGAACCTTTCGACTGTGTATACGTACGCCGCAGCCCAGGATACATTGGCCTACAAGGCGTGTCTGTTGAAGGCGAAGTGCTCTTCGAAGGAGGCTACACCCTGTCAAAGAAGAGCGAGCGCCTCAGCGAGATTATCAAGCGTGCTGGTGGACTCACCAAGACAGCCTACGCTCCAGGAGCAAGACTCATTCGCAGACGTACCGCCGACGAGCTGGCGCGTCAGGAGGCCATTCTGGATGCAGCAAAACGCTCCAGCAAGAACGCGAAGGACTCCATAGATGTCAGCAGCCTGGATCTGGGACCGACTTATGACGTGGGCATCGAGCTGAACAAAGCATTGGCCGACCCGGGTTGCGATGCCGATATAGTGTTGCGTGCAGGAGACCGCATCGTCGTCCCAGAATATTCTGGTACGGTGAAGATCAACGGCGAAGTGATGTACCCCAACACCGTGAGCTTCGTAGAGGGTAAAGACATGGAGTACTACATCAACCAGGCCGGTGGATGGAGCGACAACTCGAAGAAGAGCAAGACGTACATTATTTATATGAACGGCACTGTGGCGAAGGCAGACCGCAAGCACAAGCCCATGCCGGGATGCGAGATTGTGGTGCCGACGAAGCAGCGCGGACACAAACTCTCGACTGCCGAGCTGTTGGCCATCGGAACGTCAACGGCTAGCATAGCCACGATGATTGCAACCATTGTAAACGTGCTGAAATAACCTGTTATGGAGTATATCGTTTCGGCAAGAAAATACCGTCCCATGTCGTTCGATACCGTGGTGGGGCAGTCGGCACTGACCACCACGCTGAAGAACGCCGTCAAGAGTGGCAAGTTGGCTCATGCCTATCTCTTCTGCGGGCCGCGAGGAGTGGGAAAGACCACCTGTGCGCGTATCTTCGCAAAGGCCATCAATTGCCAGAACCCGACAGCCGACGGGGAGGCCTGCGGGGAGTGCGAGAGCTGCCAGTCGTTCAATGAACAGCGGTCGCTGAACATCTTCGAGCTGGATGCTGCGTCGAACAACTCGGTGGAGCACATCAAGACGCTCATGGAGCAGACACGCATACCGCCGCAGGTGGGCAAGTATAAGGTGTTCATCATCGACGAGGTGCACATGCTCTCCACGCAGGCTTTCAACGCCTTCCTGAAGACGCTGGAGGAGCCGCCCGCACACGTGGTGTTCATCCTGGCCACGACGGAGAAGCAGAAAATACTGCCCACCATCCTGAGCCGCTGCCAAATCTACGACTTCGAGCGCATGACGGTGCAGAACACCATCGACCACCTGAAGAGCGTGGCCCAGAAGGAGGGCATACAGTATGAGGAGGAGGCGCTGGCCGTCATTGCCGAGAAGGCCGACGGCGGCATGCGCGACGCGCTGAGCATCTTCGACCAGGCGGCTTCGTTCTGCCAGGGCAACATCACCTACCAGAAGGTGATAGAAGACCTGAATGTGCTCGACGCAGAGAACTATTTCCGCTTCGTCGACCTGTCGTTGGAGAACAAGGTGGCCGAGGTGATGGTGCTGCTGAACGGCATTATAGACAAGGGCTTCGACACCGGCCTGCTCGTACAGGGCCTGGCCCGCCACGTGCGCAACGTGCTCATGGCCAAAGACCCGCAGACGCTGCCCCTGCTCGAAGTGAGCGAACAGCAGCGCCAGCGTTATGTGGAGCAGGCCAGGAGGGCTCCTGTGCGCATGCTCTTCCAGGCGCTGAAGCTGATGAACCAGTGTGACATCAACTACCGCCAGTCGGCCAACAAACGGCTGCTGGTGGAGCTGACACTCATAGAGATAGCGCAGCTGACGCAGCCCGACGACGCCGCAGCAGGCGCGGGGCGCCAGCCCCGCAGATTGAAAACCCTGTTCAGAAAACTGACGGCGTCCCTCCCCCGGCAGAGGAGGGAGCAGCCGTCCACGCAGCCCGAAGTGAAGTCGGCCCCGCAGGTAGCCGCGGCTGCGACGAATGCCCCCAGTTCCTCCCCTTCGGGGAGGTTAGGAGGGGTCTCCCTCAACTCCCCCCAGGAGGAAAACAGTTCCTCCCCTTCGGGGACGTTAGGAGGGGTTTCCCCCGAGGGAGATAACAGTTCCTCCCCTTCGGGGAGGTTAGGAGGGGTTTCCCCTTCAGGGAGGATAGGAGGGGTCTCCCCTCTCCGTCTCTCCAGCATCACCAGCTCGTGGGGCAATCTGCGCCGTCAGGCTCAGCCCCGTAAGATGCAGCTGCTGCCCGGCACGCCCGGTGTCGACGACAAGCAGAAGAAGCAGGAGCAGGAGTCGTTCACCCAGGACGAGCTGGAGCTGCAGTGGATGGCCATGTGCAACCGCATGCCCCAGCGACTGCAGGGACTGGCGGCCCGCATGAAGAACATGAACCCCGTCATCGTGGAAGCACCGGCCCTGGAGGTGGTGGTGCCCAACGAGATGATCAAGGCCGAGGTGGAAACCATCAAGGGCAACATCCTCAGCACGCTGAGGCTCTATCTGCACAACAGCGCCATCACCCTCGACCTGAGGGTGGCCAGGCAGGAGGAGCACCAGAAAATACTGACCCGCCGCGAACAGTACGACCTGATGTGCAGCAGCAATCCGACGGTGGCGAAACTGGCGGAAGTGTTCAACTTAGTATTGGCATAGTTCACTTAAAGTATTGACATAGAAGAAAATGACTGTAAAAAAAGTGTTGACAAAGACAAAGGACGTGATGATGGCCTTCCTGCGCCTGAAGTACAATAAGTATATCATTGTGCTGGCGCTGGGCGTGTTCATCGTGGGTTTCCTGGGCGACAACAGCGTGGTGGCCCATTTGCGCAACAAGGTGCGCATCGGCGAGCTGAAGCGCGAGGTGGCGCACCACATCGCCGTGACCAAAAGCAACGTCGAGCAGATAGACAAGCTGCAGACCGACCTGAAGACCGTGGAGAAGGTGGGGCGCGAGCGCTACTTCATGAAGACCGCCGATGAGGACATCTTCGTGCTCAGCGACGACGTACAGACCCCCGAAAGCATTATCGGCAATGAGACAGTTGAGTAGACTCCAGAGCATGGTGATGGCCGCCGGCGCCGTGCTCATCCTCGTCGGGGCGGCCATGGGCATGGTGCTGCCCCAGGTGGCGCCGTGGGTCTTTGCCGTGGGGGCGCTGGCCTTTACGTCGATGCAGCTGCAGCAGCGCTACGACGGCGACAACCTCACCATCCAGCGCCTGCGCCGCATCATGCTCATGAGCGACATCCTCCTCATCCTGGCCGCCGCGCTGATGTTTGCCGACTATGGGAACCCCTTCGGACTCGACCACCTCACGTGGCTCAACTACATCCACAACAACTGGGTGGCGGCGGTGCTCATCGCAGCCCTCATTCAGCTCTATACAGTCTTCAGAATGGATGCTGAACTGCGAAAAGAGGCAAAAAAACGCTAAAAGGCTGGCGCAATTGATTAAATTGCGCTAATTTTTTTTCGTACTTCAAGATAACGTTGTACATTTGCAGCCGAAAGCAAACGCTACACCAACATGTCTATGAACAAATTACTATATTCGGCCCTGGTCTTGGCCACTTTCTTCTCATGCGCAGAGCAGTTTACGGAGACGTATAACATTCAGGGAGCTTCCTCAGTGTCGGTGCTCGACGGCAGCAAGCTCTACCTGAAGGTGCTCGACGGCCAGGAGCTGAAAAGCATCGACTCCTGCGAGGTGGTGCATGGCAGCTTCGGCTTCATGGGCCGGCTGGACACCGTGCGCATCGCCATGCTCTCCATTCGCGACGGCGGCATGCCGCTGGTGATGGAGCAGGGCGACATCAAGGTGACCATCGACCGCATGGGCCACAAGGTCAGCGGCTCGCCGCTCAACGAGCTGCTATATGGCTATATGGACAAATTGGTGCAGCTGGACAACCAGCGGGCGGAGCTGGGCCACAAGGAGGCGCAGATGATGCTCGACGGCATCGACGAGCGCACCATCGCCGAGAAGCTCTCGCGTGAAGACCAGGTGCTGCTCATGCAGATAGACAGCGTGGAGACCCACTTCATCCTGGACAACCTCGACAATGTGCTGGGTCCCTGTGCCTTCCAGATGCTCACCGCCGGCTTCCAGTATCCGGTGCTGACACCGCAGATAGAGGAAATCATGGGCAAGGCGTCGGAGAAGTTCAAGAACGACCCCTACGTCAGGCAGTACTATAAGGATGCCAAGGATATTCTGGCACGCATGAAAGGAGAGCTCGACGATGCGCCTGCCACGGCTGCCGACCCCGAAACCCCACAGCCATGAGAACAGTCATTCGCGGAGGTACGATTGTCAACGAGGGACGTTCCTTCGTTGGCGATGTCGTTATTGAGGAGGAAAGGATAGAACAGATACTCCCTGCAAACACCCTTCCCTCGCAGGAGTGGGGTGGGGGAGTGACCGTCATCGACGCCACCGGCTGCTATGTCCTTCCCGGCATCATCGACGAGCATGTGCATTTCCGCGAGCCGGGACTCACGGAGAAAGCCGACATGGAGAGTGAGAGCCGTGCGGCGGCGGCAGGCGGCGTGACCAGTTTCTTCGACATGCCCAACACCGTGCCCCAGACCACCACGCTGGAGGCCCTCGACGAGAAATACAGGCTGGCGGCGCAGAAGAGCCATGTGAACTACGCCTTCTTCTTCGGTGCCACCAACGACAACACCTCTCTCTTCTCCCAGCTCGACCCTCATCGCATTCCTGGCATCAAGCTCTTCATGGGCAGCTCGACAGGCAACATGCTCGTCGACCGCGATGAGGCGCTGGAGCGCATCTTCAGCGAGGCGCCGCTGCCCGTCATGGCCCATTGCGAGGACACAGCCATCATCAACCAGAACATGGCTGCCTTCAAGGCGCAGTATGGCGACGACCCCGACATCTGGGCCCACCAGCTCATCCGCAGCGAGGAGGCCTGCCTGGCCTCTACCAGAAAAGCCCTGGAGCTGGCCGTGAAACACCACACCCGCCTGCACATAGCACATGTATCCACCGCCGAAGAGCTGGAGATGATCTCACCTTTCACCTCTCACCTCCCCATCACCGCCGAGGCCACCGTCGGCCATCTGCTGTTCTCCACCGTGGACTACGACAGGCTGGGGTCGCGCATCAAAGTGAACCCTGCCATCAAAAGCTGCCACGACCAGGAGGCTTTGCGGCAGGGGCTGATGGACGGACACATCAGCGTGGTGGCCACCGACCATGCCCCCCACCTGCTGGCGCAGAAGGAGGGCGGCTGCGCGCGTGCCGCCAGCGGCATGCCCATGTTGCAGTTCTCGCTGGTGGCGATGCTGGAGCTGGTCGACGAGGGCGTGCTCACCCTGGAGCGGCTGGTGGAGCTGATGGCCCACAACCCGGCCAGCATCTTCCAGGTGAGGGAACGCGGCTTCCTCCGCCCGGGCTACAAGGCCGACATCACTATTGTCCGTCCCCACAGCCCGTGGACGGTCACGCCCGACATCATCGAGAGCAAGTGCGGGTGGAGTCCCATGGAGGGCCATACGTTCAACTGGCGTGTGGAGCAGACCCTCTGCAACGGACACCTCATATATTATAAGGGTATAGCCGACCGCAGCTATATCGGACAAGCCATACTCTTCAGATGACCCTCAGCTATGAAGTCTCCGAGGTGGCGCCCTACATCAACTGGGCCTACTTCTATTTCGCCTGGCAGGTGAAGCAGAAAGAGGAGCAGCAGTGCCTGCGCAAGGAGGCAGAGGCGATGCTCGCCGCTTTCGAAGGTACTTACCGCTGCCATGCCCTCTTCCAGCTCTTCAACGCCTATTCAGAGGACGACGACGTAGTGCTGGAAGGTGCGGTGTCTGGTGAAGGGTGCACGGCGTTTGGTGAAGGGAGGATACCTTTTCTCCGACAGCAGCAGGTAGACTCAGACCATCTGTGCCTGGCCGACTTCATCGCGCCAAAAACCACTGCGGTAGCAAACTCTCACCTCTCACCTCTCACCTCTCACCTCTCTCCCCTCTCCTCTCTCGCTCTCTTCGCCACCAGCGTCGACAGCGGGCTGGAGCACGACTTCGACGCCGACCCCTATCAGAAGATGATGGCCCAGCTGCTGGCCGACCGTCTGGCTGAGGCCACCGCCGAGCGCCTGCACGAGCAGGTGCGCAAGCAGCTCTGGGGCTATGCCCCCGACGAGCGGCTCTCCATTGCCGAGATGCAGCAGGAGCGTTTTCAGGGCATACGTCCTGCCGTGGGCTACCCCTCGCTGCCCGATGCCAGCCTGAACTTCCTGCTCGACCGTCTGCTCGGCTTCCGCCAGATAGGCATCACGCTCACCGAGAGCGGAGCCATGCGTCCGCATGCCAGCGTGAGCGGTCTGATGATGGCCCACCCCGAGGCCCGCTACTTTGCCGTGGGCAAGATTGGGCAGGACCAGCTTCGCGACTATGCCCGCCGCCGTGGGCTGCCCGTAGAGACCATGCGTAAATTCTTATCCTCTAACTTATGATTGCCACCTTTGCCATACCCGTCATCCTGGCCGTCATGCTGGCCACCCTCTTCTTCGACCGCACGTCGTGGCGCCATCGGAAGCGGTGGCTCCGCCTGCTGGCCTGGCTGCTGCCTGTAGCCTACTGTGCCTATACGGCCTACATGGCCAGCTATCCCTATTATTTCCCCGACAAGATAGCGTCGTTCCATCGCTATGTCGACTCGTTGTTCATCTTTGTCCTCCCCTGTGTGCTGGTGGCCCTCGGCACGCTCATTGGCCGCTGGCTGAAGCGTCCACGCAGCGGGCTGATTGCAGGATGGCTGGTGGCGCTGGTGGCGCTGGCAGTGTGGGTCTACGGCTCGCTCGTCGGCTTCCGCCAGCTGGAGGTCGTCCGTGTGGAGTTTGCCAGCAAAGACCTCCCCCCGGCCTTCGACGGCTATCGCATCGTGCAGTTCAGCGACCTCCATCTGGGCACCTACGCCCTGGGGCGCCAGGACGTGTTGCGCCGCATCGTCGACAGCATCAATGCCCAGCATGCCGACCTGGCGGTGTTCACCGGCGACATCCAGAACAAGGAGCCCAGCGAGATAAAGGAGTTCATGCCGCTGCTCAGCACCATCGAGGCCAAGGACGGCGTGTTTACCGTCTTGGGCAATCACGACTACACGATGTACAGCAATGTCACCGACCCTGTCGACGTGGGGCGCAACCAGGGGAACACCGAGGGGTGGCAGCTCGACATGGGGTGGCAGCTGCTGAAAAACAGCCACGCCTACGTTCGCCGCGACTCCTCGCGCATCGTCATTGCCGGCATGGAGAACGACGGCGAACCTGGCGGGCGCTTCCCGCAGAACGGCGACATCAATCGGGCACTCTACGGCGTGAAGCGCAGCGACTTCGTTGTCATGCTCGAACACGACCCCACCGCCTGGCAGCGGAAGATTCTGCCCCACAGCCACGCCCAGCTCACCCTGAGCGGACATACCCACGGCGGGCAGTTCGAAATCCTCGGCTGGTCGCCCGCCTCGTTCAAGTACAGGCAGTATAATGGCATGTACCGCGCCGGCGACCGCGCCCTCTATGTCACCAAGGGGCTGGGCGGCGTCATCCCCTTCCGCTTCGGCACCAAGCCGGAAATCGTCGTCATCACGCTGAAGACCTCTCCCAGCTCGTCGGGAGGAAAGAAATAAATCGATGGAAAGAATTAGAACTGAACGGCCGCAACAGACGCTTTCAGTGTCTTTTCAACTGTTCCTTGAAAGATTTTCATAAAACAACCTACATACCTGCATTTTTCCAGATAACATACTCATTAACACAGCCATAGGGCATGTATGTTACATGCATTTTTAAAATTGAACATACACTGTCGAGTGAGTGTCATATACGCACGCCGTTTGGAAAAATACTGCCGCCGTTTGGAAAAATACTGCCTCCGTTTGAAAAAATACTGCCTCCGTTTGGAAAAATACTGCCGCCGTTTTGAAAAATACTGCCGCCGTTTGGAGGAAATTGCCTTTTGCTATGCAAAACAGTGTAGGTTGGTGCAGGAAAATGTAGGTGGCATACATGGTATAATGCGTTGTTGCATAGCAAATTGTCTGCCATCGTGTATGTATGCATGTGTTTTATGGAAATCGATGATGTGCATGGTCACTATCATAACTTCTTTTGGCAAAGAGATGTTTGAAGAAGTCTTAGCGAAGTATTAACGGAAAATTCACGTGTCATTCTTCGACGAGCGAAGCTGCAAGCCGATTCACGTATATTTGCCTGATGCCGTAGGCACAAACAAAATACGAATAATATTTTCGTATTTATTCAAAAAGTTGTACCTTTGCATCGCAATTGCAAACGTGGATCATTATCAATGATATGAAGGCGACTGAAACAGCAACAAAACATCCCCTCCGCCAGAGGGGCTTGGGCAGTCTCTTGGGCGAGCTGCTCTACCGCATCTATCAACTCTTCATTGCCCTCCCCTTGGGCATCGTGGCAACCATCATCACCGCATTCACCACAGTCATCGGCTGCTCGCTGGGCAACGGCCATTTCTGGGGCTACTATCCCGGCCACTGCTGGGGGCGAGTCATCCTGTGGCTGCTGCTGCTGCCCGTCCGTGTGGAAGGACAGAAACAGCTGGAGAAAGACCAGAGCTATGTCTTCGTGGCCAATCATCAGGGAGCCATCGACATCTTCCTCATCTACGGCTGGCTGGGCCGCAACTTCAAGTGGATGATGAAACAGTCGCTGCGCAAGATGCCCTTCGTGGGCTGGGCCTGCGCGAAGAGCCACCAGATCTTTGTCAATAAGCACGGCGTAAGCAACATCAAGAAGACCTACGACGACGCACGGCGCACCCTGCAGGGCGGCACCAGCGTCACCGTCTTCCCCGAAGGCTCACGCACGTTCACCGGCCACATGGCCCATTTCAAGAAGGGCGCCTTCGCCCTGGCCGACGAGCTGCAGCTGCCCGTGGTGCCCCTCACCATCAACGGCTCCTTCAACGTGCTGCCGCGCATGCGCGACGGCCGTTTCGTACGGTGGCACCGCCTCTCACTCACCATCCACCAGCCCATCTATCCCGTAGGGCAGGGACAGGAAAACATTCAGGCCACCATGGCACAGGCATACGACTCGGTCATGTCGGCCCTCGCACCCGAATATCAGGGTTACGAGGAGAACCCCGACCAGTGACTTCTTGGTGAGCAAAATCGCTAATATAAATCAAGGACAGACAGACCCATGACAAAAGAAGAGAGAGAATTCCTTAAGCCCTTGATAAAGGGTGTCTTTGAAGAATGTGGCAAAGACTACACCGATGACATGGTGGAAAATGCCCTGAGGAAGATTGCCCATCTGGGAAAAGAGACTTCAGAGGGGCTTTATAACTACGAGCATCCCGACTACGGGAAGATGGTTAAGGACGTGCCGGAAGTGTTGAAGCCGCTGTTGAACGTTGTCGACAATGTCAACGATTTGCCCGTTCTCGATGACCTGATGGACAGCTGCTCCAGCCTCGACCGCATCACGCTGGCTGAGGCGGTTAGCAGCCTTATCTATTTCTGCTTAGACAAGTGGCATAGTGAAAATGCAGAGAGGAAAGACCGCATCCGGCTTTATCCGCTCTATGTGGCCATCATCATGGCCGAGCACTTTGAGCTGCGCGAGTGTCTGCCAGCCTTGTTGGAAACGGAGCGGCAGGACCGCGATTTTGCCGAGGAGTTCTTCGACTATTACGACCTGGTGGGCATGGTGCCCGCCTGCATCTACCACGTTGTCACAGAGGAAGACCTGCCTTTGCTCACCGACTTCATTCGTGAGCGGGGTATCTACTCTTTCAGCAAGGCCGAGGTGATGGCTGCCGTCAGCACACTGCCGCGACGCCTGCCGCAGACGCTGACCGCCGTGCAACAGTGGCTCTGCGGACTGCTCAGCATCTTCGCCGACCATATCGACCCCGAAGTGGGAGATGTCCTGCTGGTCGAAGCCATCGTACATTGCTGCATACACACGCGCTGTGTGGATGCCAAGCCAATGATCATCCGTTTGTACAGCAAGTACAAGATGCCCAACATACTGGTGACTGGCGGAGCCAACGAGGTGCGCAGGACCATCAAGAAGGCCACCATCGGCATATTGAAAGGGGAACTGGAGAGTGCTGAGACCATCTTCAGGAATCTAGACTACCCTTACTATGATGACGACGAGGACTACGACGGCGAGGAGGACTATGACGAGGACTATGACGAGGACGAAGAGGACTATGACGAGGACGAAGAGGATTTTGACGACTATGAAGAGGTGGACGACGAAAGGTTTAACGACGACG
>JAEEGG010027040.1_pt1 | contig 10905 bp, 3 predicted proteins | sample 9134161 | NCBI WGS metagenome assembly JAEEGG01 (sample SAMN16246543, study PRJNA631951) | gut metagenome | biome: gut microbiome; feature: rumen; material: CR-attached | host: Bos | place: Iran: Karaj | collected 2018-10
TGAGGCGTGTCATGATCGAGGCTGACAAGGCTGATTTGCATGTGTCGTATGGTGAGGTGTTTGCTAACCCAACACCACGCAAGTTGGCACAACTGATAACAGGAGAAGCTGTTGATTCAGGAAAGACTGGAGAAGTTGATCCTATTGCAGACTTCGATTATACCGCTATCAACAACCTCTTGCAGCGTAACACGCTTGGATTCTTCCGTGCAGGAGAGCACCAGCAGTTGGGCAACGTATTAATTACAGGTGCTACAGGCTATCTTGGCATTCACATCTTGCATGACCTTATCGGCAGCGATGCGCAAAACATCTACTGCATGGTTCGCGGCAAGACGAAGGAAGCCGCAGAAAGTCGTCTGCGTACCCTGTTGTTCTACTACTTCTCGAAATCTTTCAAGGAATTGTTTGGACAACGTCTGCACATCGTTCTTGGCGACGTAACACAGGATATCGATACCAACCTGAGGGTGGATACGGTATTCAACTGTGCAGCCGTAGTAAAGCACTTCTCTGAGGGTACAGAGATAGAAGACGTGAATATCGGTGGCGCTCAGCGCTGTGTTGACTTCTGTATCAAGACTGGAGCTAAACTCATCCATATCTCCACAGCCAGTACACGTGGTCTGTGGGCAGGCGAGATCAAGAATGATGTCTATACAGAACAGCGCCTATACATGGGACAATATCTGGGCAACCAGTACATCTACTCGAAGTATATGGCTGAGCGACTCATCCTCGATGCCGTCGCCCTGCACGGACTGAGTGCGAAGATTATGCGTGTGGGAAATCTTGCTGCCCGCAGTACCGACGGCGAGTTCCAGGCCAACTTCTCGACCAACTCGTTCATGGGTCGCATCCGCGTCTATAACATGCTCGGATGCTGTCCGTATGCTATGCGCAACAAGCAGGTGGAGTTCTCGCCCATCAACGAGGTAGCCCATGCCATCTGTCTGCTGGCCACAACACCTAAGGAGTGCACCGTGTTCCATCCTTACAACATCCACGGCCAGTTCCTTGGCGATGTGCTCTCTGGGCTGTCTTCCGTTACAGAAGGTATCCGTTTCGTTGAGCAGGAAGAGTTCCAGCAGGCTATGGACGAGGCAGGACAAGATCCACAGAAAGCCAAACAGATGGCTGCCCTATTGGCCTACAAGGACATGGCCCACGGCCAGAAGACTGCCGACGTAAAGCGCGATAACGACTACACCACGCAAGTGCTCTACCGTCTTGGTTTCTCATGGAGTCCTACCTCTTGGGACTATGTTGAGCGCATGCTTACCGCCATTGGTGGCTTCGGATTCTTTGAATAATAATACATTTAGGATATGAAAACTATCGCACCATTAACTAAAACGCAGTATGGTCTCTATGCAGAGTGTATAGCTCACCAAGGAGAGGTCTGTTATAACATACCTTATCTTTATACTTTGGACGGCAGTCTTGACGAAGAAAAGCTTTGCCGAGCCATCGAGACCGCAGTTGCAGCTCATACAACGCTGTTTACACGTATCGAACTGACTGAGCTGGGTGATCCTATGCAGGTCATTGATGATTCTGAGACATTCACACTAACAGTAGAAGACGTCTCTGATATTGAGGCAGCAAAGGCATCGTTTATACAGCCATTCGATTTGTATAAAGACAGGCTGTTCCGCATTCGCCTGCTTCATGATGCTGAGCATTACTATCTGCTACAGGACATCCACCATATCATCAGCGACGGTGCATCAAGAAAGGTGCTATTGGCCGATATAGAGAAAGCTTATCAAGGCGAGTTTTTAGCATCAGAGGCACTCACGCTGGCCGAAGTTGCCAAGGCTGAGGCAGAAGTACGAGAGACACTGCAGTTTGAGGAAGATAAGAAGTGGTATACTGAAAACTTCGACTGCAGCGACACCTATTCTCCTCTATTGCCTGATCTGGAGGGGGAAGAGCCTACAGAGGGACTACTGACTCGGACAATGACTGTGGGTATCGATGCTGTCGATGCATTCTGCAAGGAGAAAGGTATTTTTAAAAGCACATTCTTCACAGCTGCCTATGGCTTCCTGTTGGCAAAATACAACAACGAGCAGGAGGTGCTGTTCAATACCATTCACAATGGTCGCGCTGACAAGCGACTGGCAAACTCTGTGGCAATGCTCGTCAGAACACTGCCCGTATATGCGAAATTTGATGGCGAGACCCGTTTGCTCGAATTCCTGAAGGCCGGGCAGGAGCAGATGACGGGATGCCGTCAGCATGAGGCTTACGCTTATAGCGACGTCATCCAAGACTTAGGCTTACAGACGGCTACGTCGTTTGGCTGGCACGGACCGTTGTTCGACAGTCTGCAGTTTGACAACAAACCCATGACTGCCCAACGTTTGAACAATAACACCAGTGGTGTAGCTTTGTATGTAAAAGCCTATATCCGTGACGGGCATTACTGCGTGGAGGCTGAGTACAATGCCAGTGAGTATTCTGAGGAGCTGATCAACCAGTTCTTGGAGAGTTATGAGGCTGTAGTAAAGGGCTTCCTTACTCAGGAAAAGCTGAGTGATATCAGCATTATAACGTCTGCCCAGCAGGAAGTGCTCGACAGCTTTAACCAGACCGATGTCCCCTACGATGATACACAGACTATCGTCTCGCTGTTCCGTCGCCAGGCAAAGACCACGCCCGATAAGACAGCAGTTGTCTTTAAGAACAAGCGGTTCACATACGCAGAGGCAGATGAAATAAGCGACCGTATTGCAGGCTATATCGCATCGAAGGGACTCGGCTTGGAGGACATTGTCGCTGTCTTGATTCCACGTTGTGAGTGGATGGCTATCGCCTCGTTGGGAATCATAAAGGCTGGCTGTGCTTTCCAGCCACTCGATCCCAGCTATCCGAAGGAGCGGCTGAACTTCATGATGCAGGATACCGGCACCCGACTGCTGATTGCCGACGAGGAACTGCGCCCCATTGTAGACGAATATCATGGTGACGTGATATTGACAAAAGATTTGATGCTGTTGCCGAAGACAGACGTGAAGCTTGTTGAACCAAAACCAGAGAGTCTATTTACGCTTATCTATACCTCGGGCTCAACGGGTGTACCCAAGGGCGGCATGTCGGAACACAGGAACTGGGTGGCTTTCTGCAACATGCATCAGCATTTATACAACATCACGGCTCAGAGCAAGGTGGCCGCGTATGCCAGTTATGGTTTCGATGCCTCGCCAATGGAAATATTCTCAGCACTCACCATTGGTGCTGAGTTGCATATTGTCCCCGAGGAATTGCGTCTCGACCTCATAGCCCTGAACGACTATTTCGAGCAGAACGGTATCACCCACGGATTTATGACTACACAGGTAGCATACCAGTTTGCTACCAGTATCGAGAACCACTCGCTGAAGGTGCTCATGACTGGTGGAGAAAAGCTGTCGACGCTGACACCACCGAAGACCTTCAGCCTGACAAATGGCTATGGCCCTTCGGAAACTATATGCTATGTCACTAACTTCTGGGTCAAGGAGCGGATGAAGAACATTCCTATTGGTACTGCCATGCAGAATTGTAAGCTCTACATCGTTGACCCACAAGGCCATCGTCTGCCCGTTGGTGCTGCCGGAGAACTATGGGTGGCTGGTCCACAGGTTACCCGTGGTTATCTGAACCGCCCGGAGAAGACGGCAGAGGTATATATACCGAATCCATTTACGACGGAAGCAAAGTATAACAGGATTTATCGTACAGGCGATATCGTGCGCTATCTGCCCGATGGCAACATCTCGTTTGTAGGACGTCGTGACGGACAGGTAAAGATTCGTGGCTTCCGTATCGAATTGAAGGAGGTGGAAGCGGTGATTCGTGAGTTCCCTGGTATTAAGGATGCTACGGTGCAAGCTTTCGACGAGCAAGGCGGTGGTAAGTTCATTGCAGCCTATGTGGTCAGCGATCAGCAGATTGATATTGAGGCCTTGAACAACTTTATCCTCGACCAAAAGCCGCCCTACATGGTTCCTGCCGTAACAATGCAAATTGACAAGATACCTCTGAATCAGAATCAGAAGGTGAACAAAAAGGCTCTTCCAAAGCCTGAGAAGAAGGCTGCCGTTGTGGAAGAATCCAATGTGCCGATGAACGTGTTGGAGGAGGAACTTCATGAAATGATTGCAGGCATCGTGAATACCACCGACTTTGGTGTTACAACTGTGCTGGGCTATGCCGGCCTGACCTCTATATCATCAATCAAGCTCGCCGTACAGGTCAACAAGCGCTATGGCGTGACATTGGATTCAAAAAGTCTGGTGAAAACAGGAACGCTGCAGAGTATCGAGAACGAGATATTGAAGGAGGCCCTACTCCTGCCCCTCCCTGTGAGGGAGGGGAATGGTCGTACTCAAGGGCAGGATCTATCTACTCCCCTCCCTCACAGGGAGGGGCAGGGGGTGGGTCTCTCCTACGCTCAGACGGGTGTCTATTTCGAGTGTCTGAAAAACCCGGAGACAACGCTCTATAACATTCCAACTAAGGTTGGTTTCCCCCAAGATACTGATAGTACGGCCATCGTCGGTGCTATCAAGGCTCTTGTGAAGGCTCATCCACAAATGACTGTACATTTCGGCAATGGCGAGGATGGTGTCATTCAGACCGTCGATTTGGAACAGGCTGTGGAGATTCCTGTGAAGCAGATGAGCGAGCAGGAGTTGGAGGCATATAAGCACGACTTCGTACGTCCCTTCGATCTCGCCACGGGTCCGCTTTATCGCTTTGAGATGGTGACTACCGAGAAGCAGACTTATCTGATGATGGATGTGCATCATATGATCTTCGATGGAGGTTCTGTTGATATCTTCCTCCAGCAGTTATGCAGTATCATGAATGGTGAGACTATCGAGGAAGAGGATCTCTCTTATGCCGGCTATGTATCTGCCGAGCTGGCTGCAGAAGGTGGAGCTGAGTATCTGGCTGCCAAAGACTTCTTTAAAGACCGTCTGGCTGTTGTCGAAGCTGCTACTGAGGTGCGTCCTGATTTGGCTAATCCTACCAAAGGCACCATCAGTAAAGCTATTTCTGCGCTCGATATCAAGACGATAGAAGCTTTCTGTCGCAACAATAATATCACGCCGGCTCACCTGATCCTGTCGGCAATCTACTATTCGCTGGCGCGCTTTGCCAACAGCGAACAGGTGTGCATCACAACAGTATCCAATGGCCGTTCTAACCTGCTGATTCGTAACACGGTGGGTATGTTTGTCAACACGTTGGCACTTGGTGCTACGATAGGTAAACAGACCGTCAAGGAATTCCTGCAGGAGGTAAGCGAAAACTTTGACAAGACATTGCGTCACGAGAATTATCCGTTTGCTCAGATTGCTGCTGACTATGGCCTGACGGCTGAGATCCAGTTCGTCTATCAGCTTGGTGTCATCAGCCAATACGTCTGCAAGGGAACTCCATTGGAATTAGAGGGCTTGGAACTGAAAGTGCCCAAGTTCCCCATCACCTTCTTCATTCGTGATATCGATGGACAGGCAAGTGTCTGTGTGGAGTACGATAATGGTAAGTATTCTGCCCATCTGATACAGAGCCTAGCAGATGCTGTGAAGGTGACAGTAGAGCGAATGATCGCCAAACCCGATGCCGCTCTGACAAGTATCAGCATCGTGAGCGACGAGGAGGCTCAGCGTATTATCAAGATAGGTACGGGCAAGGAGATTGACGTTGACTTGAGCAAGACTTTTGCAAACCTCTTCACAGAGCAGGCAAAGCGCACACCCGATGCTCCTGCTGTGGTGGATAGGGACAGCCAACTGACCTATGGCGAGATGGACTGCTACTCGAATGCGCTGGCCCGTCAACTTATTGAGTTTGGCGTACAACCCAACGACTTCGTGTGTGTGATGCTCGACCGCTTCAAGGAATTCCCATTGGCAGTACTGTCTATCCATAAGGCCGGTGCTGCCTATACGCCACTGGACTTCGAATATCCTAATGAGCGACTGAGCTACATGTTGGAGAATTCTGAGTCGAAGGTGCTCATCACTTCGCATGATGTACTGGAGGCTAAGATGGCCGAAGGCGACTTCAGCACAGCTGCCGCCAAGACCTTCTTTATCGATGACTTCATGGCTGATGTGCCAAAGGCAGAGCCGATAGACTTGTCTAATCCCGATGGCCTCGCCTACATGATTTACACATCCGGCTCAACAGGCAAGCCCAAGGGTGCCATGCTCCATCAGGCTGGTCTTCGCAACTTCATTGCTGTGGTGATAGACATGGAGAAGTTGACTGCTGCCGACCGTATCAGCGGCCACCGCTCGTTCTCGTTCGATGCGCATATCGAGGATATGTATCCCGTATTGACGCTTGGTGGCTCGTTCCACATTATGCCGACTGAGATTCGTAAGGATCTCGCCCAGATCCGCCAATTCCTGATAGACCATCAGTGTACGGGTGGTGGCTATTCGACGGCGATGACCTGTCTGCTGCTCAATGCCTTTGACGACCTGCCCATCCGATTCACAACGGGTGGTGGTGAGAAGATGGATGGCGTGTTTAGCGACCACATCGAAATTATCAATGTATATGGTCCTACGGAGTGCACTGACGATACCTCTTATTATAGCATCCCCCCAGGACGTCATGTAGAGAACATTCCTATCGGCCAGAGTGTGGCCAACAACTGGAACTTCATCGTTGACACCGCAGGCAACCTCGTACCGCAGGGTGTGGCTGGTGAACTCTGTTTCGCCGGTATTCAGGTGGGCCGTGGCTATTGGCGCTTGCCAGAACGTACTGCCAAGTCATTTGTCGAGTGTCCGTTTGTGAAAGAAGACCGCTGGGGAAGGCCTGTCCGCATGTATCACACTGGCGACCTCTGCCGCTGGAACGAGGATGGGCAGATTGAGTACATGGGCCGTATCGACACTCAGGTGAAGCTTCGTGGCTTCCGTATCGAGTTAGGTGAGATTGAAAGTAAGGTCCTGAACTTGGAAGGCATCCGTCAGGCTGCTGCCGAGGTGCGCAAGGTTCAGGGCAACGAACACCTCGTACTCTATTATACTGTCGTCAATGGTTCTGCCATTGGTGATGATGACATCCTCGCAGCACTCAAGGCTTCTTCTTTGGCTGAATACATGGTGCCTGATGTCTATATGAAGATGGATGTGATGCCGATGACGCCAAACGGTAAAATTAACCGCAAAGCACTGCCTGCTCCAGAACTGCAGCGCACCACTGAATATGAAGCACCTAAGGGTGAGATGGAGGAGCTCTTCTGCACCATCTTCTCTGATATCCTTAAGATAAAGGAGGTGGGCGCTACCGATAACTTCTTCGAAATTGGCGGTACGAGTATCAATGCCATCAAGGTCATTGTGGAGGCCAGCAAACATGGTGTGCAGATCGTTTTCAACGACCTGTTCACCCAGAAGACACCACGAGCTCTCGCATCGATGGTGGCCTCCCCAAGCCCCTCCGAAGGAGGGGATGTTGAATTACACAATTCAATAGATTCCTCTGCCTCTTCAAGTAACCAGACAACCCCTCCTTCGGAGGGGCTTGGGGAGGCTCTCAATGCTCTTCTTAGCAGCAACACCCTTGCTGCCTTCCGTGAAGGTAAGCGTCAGCCAATCGGTGATGTGCTTTTGACAGGTGCTACAGGTTATCTTGGCATTCATATCCTCAATGAGTTGCTGACCAATTATCACGGCAAGATTCTCTGTCCTGTCCGTGCTAAAGGCAACGACGAGGCTTTGAGTCGCATTAAGACGTTGTACTTCTACTACTTCGGACGAACCCCAGCTTTCAGCCATTTCGACGAGCGTGTCACCGCATTCGCAGCAGAAGTTACTGAGCCCAATGCCTTCGACAACCTGAATGAAATGCTTACTGTTGTGAACTGTGTGGCCAATGTAAAGCACTTCTCTGCTGGTAACGACATCGAGATGGTGAACATCGAGTCGGTGCGTCACCTCGTGGCCTTCTGTCTGCGCACAGGTTCTCGCCTCATCCATATCTCTACGAACAGCATTGCAGGCCTCAGCATTGACGGCAAGCCAGGTCCTGAGGCAAAACTGACGGAGCAACTTCTCTGGCTCGGACAAGATATCAACGACAACAAATACGTCTATTCGAAATTCAAGGCCGAGGAACTGGTGCTCGATGCCGTAGCCCATCACGGACTGAACGCCAAGATCATGCGTGTAGGTAATCTGTCTGCCCGTCAGAAGGACGGTGAGTTCCAGATCAACTTCAACACAAATAACTTCCTCGCCCTGCTGCGTGCGTATGTTGTCATCGGCATGGTGCCTTACGATGCGCTTGACCGCCGCTTTGAGTTCTCGCCCATTGACGAGGTGGCCAGCGCTATCATGCAGTTGGCTCAGACACCGAAGGAATGCGTGGTGTTCCATCCTTCTAACACCCACCGTCAGTTCCTCTCCGACATTCTCACAGGCTTTGCCGAAGCAGGCATTACGCTGAAGCGTGTGGAGAACGAAGAGTTCCAGAAAGCACTCGGACGGATGATGGATAATCCTGATCTTGTCACACTCCTGCGCCCGCTGATGGCTTATAAGATGAGCGGTTCTCGACAGGTTCGTTTCATAGAATCGACCAACGACTACACCACTCAAGTGCTCTACCGTCTTGGCTTCCAATGGCCGACGACTGCAGCCGACTATGTCCATCGCTTTGTTGACACCATTGTAGGTTTCGGGTTCTTTAATGTATGAATTGTGAATTATGAAAAAAGAAATATCATTTAATACTGAGTTCTGGCGCTTCCTTTGGTCATCCATCCTGATAGCTCTCTCGGCGTGCCTTGGAAACGTGGTGGACTCCATCATCGTTGGAAATTTGATTGGTGAGGACGGCGTCAGTGCCATCAACCTCTCGAAGCCTGTCACCCAGTTCATGTTCACCATCAGCATGCTGCTCTCTACAGGAGCAGGCATGCTTGTGGGCATGGAATTGGGCAAGAAGGACTACCAGCGCGCTTCCTATATTTTTACCCTTTCTTCCATCGGCTGTCTGGCCTTCGGCTTGTTACAGACGGCGACGGGTTTGTTCTTCACTGATGAACTCACTCAGTGGCTTTGCACCAACGAGCAACTCTTCGGTGCGACGCGCGACTATCTCTATCCGCTGATGCTCGGTGCTCCGGCCTACATGATGGCATGGGCGCTGGCTACCATGGTTGGCGTTGATGGCAGTCCGCGCCTAGTGTCAATCGCCATCCTCATCGACAATGTTGTCAACCTCAGTTGTGACATCATCTTTATCCAGTGGTTCGGATGGGGTATCGAAGGCTCCTCTACGGCCACCGTCATCGGTCATATCGTAGGCATCGCATTGATGTGCTGGCATTTCCGCTATCCCGACCATCATTTGGGAATTATCCTTGGAGGCAGAAAGGCAAACTCTACACTCAGGCAAATGGTGTCGCAGGGTGCCCCTCTGGCACTGGCCTCTATCAGCTTGACTGCGCTCCTCTTCTGTGCCAACAGTATAGTACTTTCCACTATGGGTCGAGTCGGCATCTTTGCCTTCTCTGTCTGTATGAATATCCTTTATATCTACAACCTCTTCCTATCCGGCACCTGTCGCACTGTCCAGTCGCTTGGCTCTATACAGGTGGGCAAGGGCGATAACGAGAAGTTCCGTCTGGTCATCAGCAAGTCGTTTCGTTTCATCACCATTGCCATGCTGATAACCTGTGCCTTCATCTGGATTGCCCCTGAAGCCATCACGAAGTTCTTTGGTGCAGATGAAGATGAGCTTATAGCCGAAGGCGTTCGTGCCCTGCGCATCTTTGCGCTGAGCTTCATTCCCTTCTGCTATATCTATACCATCATGGTTGTCTACAAGCTATACGGCTATCATAAGATAGCACTGTTCATCTCCCTGGCCCTTTCGCTGACAGTGATTCCCGTATTGTGGATAGTGTCCCATGCAGCCCCCGACTATCTTTGGTACAGTTATCTCATTGCATACGCCATAGAAGTCATAGCCATCGTGGTGCTCCACAAAGTGACGCATGTCCGCTTTGAACTCAAGCCCTCAGACAGTTCCAGCAAATAGTCAATAAAGGATGATATATCTCAATGAGGATATTGAGACACTTGATAACACCCACAACTGACCCCTCCGAAGGAGAGGGATGTCAACGCCCCTCGACTCCTCCGAAGGAGAGGGATGTCAACGCCCCCCAACCCCCTCTAATCTTAGAGGGGGAGTTTTTTGCACCTACATCGATGGGGAGTTTTTTGCACCTACATAGAGGGGGAGTTTTGGCTGCGCAATCGAAGGAGAGGGGGGGAGTTTTTTCTATAATTCGATGATTTGCTCTTCGAAACGGCCGTCTGCGTTGATGGTGTAGCGGCGCGACTGGAAGAGCTTGGGGGTTGGGGAATGGTGACCCTTGAAATACTGCATGAGGGTGATTTCATACTGGCTGGTCACGAAATAGTCGGTATAGACGTAGCCCTCGTCGTCCAGGCGGTCGTCACGCTTCTGCTCATAAACGCACAGGATGTCAATCAGCCGATGGCTGCGCCGCATGGTACAGAGATAGAGCGACGGACTCACTGAGTCGGTGACCTCGGCCAACAGGAACACCTCGGCATAGGGATTGCGAGGCAGGGCCACCACACGCAGCTGTGCATCGGCCGAATAGCCGAACTGGCTATTAAGAAAGGACGGTACGGGCGTGAAGAGTCCTACGGGCTCAGGCATGTTGTCGATGCTGCGGATGGGCAGTGAGTGCAGGCGAAGGGTATCAAAGAAGCTGACGGCATGGTCGTCGTGAAGACCTGCCGTCTGCTTCATTTGTTTCAGCTGTTCAGCCTTACGGATGCTGTCCACCATCTGCTCGTAGTAGGCAGCATCCTTTTTACGTCCGCCACATGCCACCATGACGGTGAC
>JAEEGG010027043.1_pt1 | contig 10905 bp, 10 predicted proteins | sample 9134161 | NCBI WGS metagenome assembly JAEEGG01 (sample SAMN16246543, study PRJNA631951) | gut metagenome | biome: gut microbiome; feature: rumen; material: CR-attached | host: Bos | place: Iran: Karaj | collected 2018-10
TGGCCTTCACATATTCGATCATCGCATGGAGCTGTCCTTTATGAGTAAGCACCCGATAGTATGGCGGCCCGTCGTATAGGTTCTCCGTGACCCCGAGTCTGCGAGCCTCGGCCTTACAACCCTGCATATAACCGCGCAGTAATTCTTTGATGCTCCGCGACATGGTCCGTTGTACTTGAAGCACCATATGATGATGGTCGGGCATCACCTTGTCGGCGAGGATTCTTATCTCTGGACAAAGTTCCAGCATCCGGCGCTCCTCATTGATCAGTGCCCATCCGATAGGCGTCTTTTCCACTACCGCCTTACTGCCATCATGGGCTAGTGTGCCAAACAACGGCTGTCGGGCATTAGCCACCATCGTGACATGAACGATGCAGGGTTTCCGCCAAGTTCCTGGTTGTAACCAAGTGAATATTTCTTTCTTAGGAATGATTAGGTTCTCGTTTGTCATCGACAAATAGTCTCACGTAGTTTATGTCGCAAAGATAACCTAAAAACGAGAGAAATGCAAAGGAAAAGTTGTTTTTCTTGCAGTTTTTAATATTATACTCTGCATGGAATCAGCCAATGTAATTGGCTTTTAAATGACAATACAGGGGAACCGTTATTGTTTCTTAATTTCCTCGGAATTTAACACAGAAAAGGGAATTTGTGAACTTATTGTGCACAAGAAAGAGGTATCTTTGTCGGCGAAACAAGTACTACCCTTACCCCGAAACACGATGAGATTGTTTGAGGATAGGCATAACGAAGAATCATGATAACTATTTGTATTTAACAAAATGACACTGAAAAACATCAACGAGACAACCTTGCAACTGACCCGTGAACAGCGGGAGACAGCCCGTACGAGAATGGTAGAAGAGCTGATCGTGTTGCTTTCTTACCGCCATGAGAAACCATTGGAATGGAAATACTCGGTAACCGACCTGATGGAAATGGCGCATCTGGCGTTTATCTCCGACCAGATTATCGAGGACGACGGCTCGAACTGTACGTTCCGGTCGCTGGTACGGCGCGTATGCCTCTTGTTCGGAATGACCGTTCCGAGCAATCCTTATTCCTATATCAATAGAGTACAGAACCGGAAGAACGTGCGTGCACGCTCCTTTTTCGAGATGTATTGCTGGCAGATGTACCGGCAGGGACAGTCGCATCCGCTGCTACTATCGCTAAGTCTATCGCCAAGTCTATGCACAAAACACTTGCAGGGAATCAAAGAATAAAATACTTTTGCAACGAGTTAAGAGGAAATACGGTTCAAGGTTTAAAGTTTAAGGTTCAAGGTTCTCACGCCAGTGGAACTATCGTCCTGCAACTCCTTGAACTCCCTGAACTCCTTGCAACTCCTATAACATTATTAATAAATAAAACACTATCACCATGAAAAACGAAAAAGAAGAAAAGAAAAACACATTGATGGAAGTCATCAATCTGGATGAGCCTCTGGCGAGGCATTTCTCTTTGGGCGAGATGCTTCGCTCATGTACTGCCGACTATTTCGGTATCGACAACGTGCCTACCTACGAGCAGGTAGACAACATGCGGGCATTGTGCCAGGAAGTGCTCGAACCCCTTCGAAAGAAGTTTGGAGTAATCATCATCTCCAGCGGGTTCCGCAATGAGCGTCTGAACCAGGCAGTAGGCGGTCGGCCACAGTCGCAGCATATACGCGGTGAGGCTGCCGACATCCATGTGCCATCGCCGGAACAGGGCGACAAGATGTTCCGCTATATCCGCGACAACCTGCCCTACGACCAGCTGCTCTATGAACACCGCCGTCGCAACGGTTGCTCGTGGATTCACGTCTCCTATGTTCGTCGGCGCCGGCCCAACCGCCATAAGGCCGCCAGCTATTGGGTATGATATACAAGCAAGGAGCCCCTTCCATCTCCCCCCAAGGGGGAGAGAAAGGAACTGCTAGTGAAAAGTTTAAGGTTTAAGATTCTAGGAATAAATTTATCAACAATCATTTGCTATTCTCATTCTAATTCATTATTTTTGCAAAATGAGGTGTTTTAGTACCTTTTTAATGCTTTTCCATGATAAATATAATCCATTTGATAGAATCAATATAATAAAATAAAGACTATGAAAAAAGTATTTCTGACATTGTTCTTCGCCATTGTAGCGATGACAAACATGCAAGCACAACAGATTTCGGTGGTAAAAGCCGACGGATCGACATCACTTTATCGCACCCTCGCCGATGCTATCGGCGCAGCTGTAGACGGATGCGTGATTTATCTGCCCGGTGGCGGATTCACCATTGCCGACGATGTGAAGATTACTCACAAAATAACTATCATCGGAACCGGACACAAGAAAGTAACAGAAAATGTAGATGGTAGTACCACTATTTCGGGAAACTTGTTTTTTAATGTGGGTAGCAGTCAGAGTGCTATCATGGGTTGCTATATCACCGGAGATGTGGTGATTGGCGAAGACGGAGCTGTAAGCGATGTGCTCGTCCGCTATTGCAATCTGAATAGTGTACAGGTGAAGAACAGCGATTGTCAGGAAACATTCGTCAATCAGAATTATATTCGGAATAACTCTAAATTTAGTGGTTCTAATGCAATTATTAAAAATAATATTATCCACTCTATTTATGGTGTTAGTAACGGAACAATTACCTATAATGTGATTTTGAATCATTATAACTATAGTAGTGAATATACTTATAATGGTACCTACTCCTATTATACGGCTTTGAATGCAAATCTCTCTAACATCATGTATAATATTATTATTCCTACAGATAGTAGCAGTGATTATTATAAGAATTATTATTATGCTATCAGAGGCTCTGAGAATTCTATTGTAAAGAACATGATGAGAAACGCATATGGCGAAGACTATATCAATCCGAGCGACGGTGACTGGAACAACATCTTTGTTAACTACAACGGCGGAGCCATCAACACTACTTCCGATTTCCATTTCAACGAGAACTATAAGGAATATGAGAGTCAGGTGGGTATCTATGCCGGTACGAAGTTCAACGACGAGCAGAAGGCGCCCACGCCTTATATCGTAGAAAAGGAGATTGACGAGCAGACCGATGCCCAGGGCAAACTGAAGATCAGAATCAGCGTGAAGGCCAATCAATAACTAAAAACGACGAGGACATGAGTAGAAAAACAACAACCTTGTTTTGGCTCTGCCTGCTTTGTCTGTTCCCCCTGTTGTCGACAGCCCAATCGCTCTCACGGTTTGACTATTGGATAGACGACAATATCGGCGACATGCAGACGAAGAGTCTGAGCGGCACAAGCGCAGAAATTATAGAGGAGCTGGACCTCTCGGCACTGCCCATGGGTGTGCACAAAGTGTGCTTCCGTGTGGTGCAGACCGACGGCTACCAGTCGGCGGTGAACCATCTTCTCTTCTTCAAGGGCATCATGGGCAATGGCGGCACCCTGGAGTATTGGTTCGACGACCAGTACGACCAGCGCCTGTCGACACCTTTCGATGCCGGCAATGGTGAGATGCAGGAGCTGACGCTCGATTTGCGCAACAACACCACGTTCCCCATGGGTTTCCACAAGCTCAACCTGCGGGTCATCATCAACGGCAAGGCCAGTGCGGTATACACCAGTCATGTGCTGAAGCTGCAGGCAGGCTCTCCCAACCAGCTGGAGTATTGGATAGACGGAAAATACGAGACCGTCAAGACCATCGAGGGTCAGCTCTCGGCCGATGGCAGCGTGTATGTCTTTACCAATGATCTCGACCTCAGCGATGTTACTCCCGGCTATCATCGCCTGTTCTGTCGTGCGGTGAGCAGCAGCCGTCGCACGGTGACCGCTGTGGTGAGCACCCCGGTGATAGTGAAGTCGAAGTATAATATGGATCATCCAGAGAATTTAACGGTAACAGATCAGGCCTACTGGTTTGACAATGAAGAACCGGTAGTTCTGTCGGTGGCTTATCCAAATAATGTCATTACGCAGCCCGATAAAATTGATGCTCGCCGTCTTTCTGATGGGCAACACACACTGCACGTGCAGTTCGGCAACTCGGCAGGACTTTGGAGCGGTGTTCTTGACCATAAGTTCACTAAGAGTAAGATTGATGATCCGGTGATTAATGCCAGCGTCAGTGAAACAGAAGGCGTTGCGACCTTTAAGTTCAATTCTTTAGCCAATGCTCTTCAATATAATCTGATAAGGGTATATCCAAGTGGCTCAAAGAGAAAAGTGCAACATCTTGAAACTACGCAGCATCCGCTGAGTCTGCAATTGACCGATACACCGCCAGTTGGTACTTATACTTATTATGTGGAAGGTGTCTATGCAGATGTTGACAATATGCCTCAGAAGGTGTATTCAAACAATATCAGCGTGACAGTAGATAAGGTAGCTTCTACGTTGAAGAGCGGAGCTATCAATGGTGTCATCACCCACGACGGTAAGGAAATCATAAATCCTAGTTTCCATGAATATAAGGTATTGATTAATGGCGAGGACGCATATAAGACGAATTATTATTTCTGTAAAGAGCAGCAGGGTCATTTTGTGATAGGAGATATACCTTATGGTACTGATGTTAACATCCAGATAGAGGAAGATAACCATTCCTATCAGAATGTCAGACTGATCGTTAACGAGAATACGCGTCATCAGAAATACCTTTTCAATGGCACTTCCACAGAAACAGATGACCTTCAGCCCGAGCATGAATCCTATGATTTGAGGCTGGAGAGAAGTGTTACGGTCACGCCCGCAGCGTGGGAGATGACCGTCTATAACAAGTCGAAGAATACTTGGAAAGGCAATCTGATAGTGGTGATTGTCAATAAAGAGCATAAGGATATTGACGACAAGATGTAGAGCGGTGAGGGCACCACACTGTGGGAGACAGCCTTCACACCGAAGAACTATTTCGAGAGCCGGCCTGTCTATGTCACTTCTGCCAACCAGCGCGTTGAGCTGGAGGGAAGGAAAACAACCGTGCTGTCGCTCGACATTATCGACCTGCCGCAGAAAAACAAGGAAGAGGAGTATTACGTCTATGTGTATTCGCAGCGGGAAGGCACTGACGAGAAGAAAGAGCTGCTATACAGCGGCACGAAACCCATGGTGGTGGATTTCAACCCGAAGAATTGCGTCACTACCGATTTAGAGAACTTTGCAGCTTACATGAAAGGCTATGCCAAGGTGCTGAAGCTGCTGAAGAAGTTTGCTGCCTGGGGCGATCCGTTCAAACTGGCATTTGGTCCGAAGGGAGCCACACAAACGGCTTTAGACAATATCATCGACTCGTATGAAAATGACCTCGACCTTAAGGATCTCAACAAGGATGTGGTCGATGCTGCCATCAAGTCAACTGGCTTGTTGCTTAACTGCTTCTTCAGCGACATGGACAAGGCGGTGAAGCTGGCTGAGAAGAGCATCAAGGGATTCCAGGTTGCCCAGCTTCATCACAATATCTATGAGCTCTACTCAAAGATAGAGGAAACCTACAATGCTGTGAATGCAGATGACAACCATAAGTTCTTCGAACTGGCAAAGCTCGTCTTGAAGTATGTAAAGCTGAACAACGGGTGGAATTCGGATCCTGTCATCAGTGTGTATAAGACCTATTTCGAGGTAGGCGAGGCGATGGCCGATGCTGCCGAGCGATTTGCCAACACTATCTCACATCAGTATCTGTGGAACCGTCTGGCCGAAGGAAATGCAATATATAATATTAAGGTACGCCGCTCTACTCCCTCCGGTGGGCATGGAGGCTACTTCCATGGAAGAGATTACTTCCTGGAAAAAGGTGCCAAGACAAAGCACGACGGAATGATAGAGACCATCGAGGTTCAGTTGAAGAGCCCCACCGGAAACGGGGAATACACGAAAGTGGTGGGCAATGAAAACATAGAACTCACCGACGAGGGCATCACCATCAAGAATGTGAAGTTCGGCAGAGGCATAGCAGATGGAAGAAACGAGATAGAGGCATGGATGGTGATCACGTGGAAAAACAAGAGAGTGACCCACGTGCCGCTGGTGAACAACGATTTCGTGAAAATAGAAAATCTTGATAAGATGGCTGATAATGATGCCACACCAGCCATCTTTACGGTGGAACTGCAGTCGGAGGCTAACCAGAATCCTGAGTTTATTCCCAACAAACTAAATTTCGTAAAACCGTAATGGCTATGAGGAAATATATCATTATCATGATTTGCTGCCTGGCGGCACTGCCAAGTGCCGCACAGGAGGTGACTTTCTTTTCTGCGGAAGTGGAAGCGGGGGTACGCCAGCATCTCCGTATAGCGGAGTCGGCAACCATCAGCATGGCACAGCTCGACACGATTACCCAGATAGATCTGTCGCACCGGGGAATCAGTGACGTGCGCGATATGCCGCTGATGCCCAACTTGCGCATACTCGACCTGAGTGATAATCAGCTCGACGACCTACAGCCGCTTGCTTTGCTCGACTCGCTGGAGTGGCTGGATCTGCGTTATAATAATCTGAAAGGTATCAATCAGCTATTCTATACTGGAGCGAAGAAACTGACCATCAATGTGGGGTTCAACCATATCAGAGACTTCTCTCTCTTCTGGACGCTCTCCCTATGCAGTTTCACGCTGGAAGGAACGGGACTGCAACTGAGTGAGAACGAACAGTATTTCGATGTCTTTTACTTCTATGCTGATGTTGAAGACGATGTGCCTATGGTGTGCTACCATGGCATCACGAACATCGAGGCAGGGGCTTCGCTCGATTGCGGAGCGCTGCATCAAGTAGCAGCAATGGACGGTGATTCTTACAAGGTTAGTCTGACCGAAAGCATTGGTACGACAACGATGGCAACGCTCTCTAATGGAGAATGCGGCGACACCACGTGGGTGGTGCCACCGACGCTGTTCGATATCCGTGCCAACCAGCAGGTGAGTTTCGACACGCAGCTGCCCGAAGGCTATGAGATCAGGTATGCTAACGCCAACGTGGGAACGGTGACCGTCGAGGGGACAACCCTCAGCTATCAGGCACCGGCAACGGAGAGCAACGACACCGTCTACTTCAGCTACTACGAGGGCGACCGGCTGAAAGGATTCTCGCAGCTGGTGATGAGCAATGCCGAGGCCACCTCCGTAGGCAGTGTTGCCACCCATGGCGTGCGCCTGTCGCTGCATGGCCGTCAGCTGGCAGTCGACTACACAGGAGCAAAGCCCGGTGAGCAGGTGTCGGTGAGCGTCTTCGATGCAGCCGGTCGAAAGATTGCCGGTCAGCAGTCGACAGCCACCGCCACCGACTTCCATGCCGACATCTCCCTCCCCTATCTTCCCGACAACATGATCATCGTCGAGGTGAAAACTGCCGAGAGACGTACCATCAGGAAGATGAAGGTTTGAGAGTCAGGGAGTCCTTCTCCAGTTAACAGTTAAGAGTTAAGAGTGAACAGATGAGAGTCCCCGCCTTTCCCATTGAGTGGAAGGGCGGGGACTTTAAGGTTCAAGGTTTAAATGGTTGCCCCCTGGTGGCTTTAGTCTCTTTAAAAATGATTCTGTCTGCCAGTTGCAAGAAATAGTCGTTCGACCAGATATCCAGCTCGTGTGGATTATCCACAAAGCCAATCACATCCTCCTTCACTCGCTGGATATCTGTTGTAGCCAGTTTCTCACGTAGCAGATCCAAGAAAGCTTCCTTGCCAACCTCTTTACCGTTAAATTCGCGGATACGCTCTTGAAGATGTTCAAAGTGGAGGGGTACGTTCCAGCGTACATACCATTCAAAATCGTACCAGTCGCGTCCTTTCACTCTGCGTTGCCATGAACGATATACCAGCGCATGCATCTTGCCGGCATAGAGGTCGGGCAAGGTAAAGCATCGCGTCATAAATGAATAAGGCTGTTGCAAAGTCAGCTGTTCCGTATCGAATGCCAAAGGCGGGTCGGTGTCGAGTTCAATCTTTACCTTCACGCTTTTTTTTGTCTGAAACTTGATATCGTAGGCCTCTGTATTATCTTTCAGAAAAGCCGACTCTACACGTCCAAACTCCTTTTTGTCCTTCTTTACGATGCTCACCTCGTGGCCTGCCAGACGGAACTCCTCAATGATGGCAGGGAAGAAACTCTCGATGTGTATGTCGTCACGCTTTTCTATCAGTGAGAAATCCATATCCTCGGAATATCTGGGTAGATGATGGAACAGTCTTAGGCATGTGCCGCCATAGAAGGCTGCATATTGGAAAAATCCTCCCCTGTGCAAGCCAGCAAGGGCTAAGTGCTGCATCACTTCTTGTTCCACGTTCGGGGTGGCCGTTCCACGCTGTTGTGAGTAGGCTGCCACCATCTGGTCATAAATCGTCATCGCTTCAGAATCTTTATCAGGTTATTCAAAATGTTTTCCTTCCGTCCAAGTTTGGCACATGCCTCAATGATGCTGATATCAAATGTGGGCAATTCGGCCACATCGAAGCGGATATCGTCCTCCAGATACTGCCACAGTCCCTTAACCGACTGCGGAGGAAGGTAAGAGTCATGAAGAATCATGTCGCAAAGTGCCTTCTCGCGACTTGCCATGAGGAATCTGACACCGTCTTCCTCCACACTATTCACTCCGATGGCGAAATACTCCGGCTTCACCTGCTCGTAGGTGAACCGTCCCAGCGAGTTCTCAAACATTCGTGAGCGCTTTGTTGTCACCGATGTCATTGTAAACACCCGTTCAGGAATCAGGCCATACCAGCGTAGTGCCCATTGCAGCGACACATACGAAGGACCATAGATATGGTTGGCGCATAGGCAGGCATTCACCGGTTTCCCGCTTACCTCACTACTCACAATATAGAGACCTCGCTTCAGTCGAATCAGCTGACCGTCCTTCTCCAGTGCCCTTATTTTCTCGTTGGGTGCCGACAGGTGGTCAAAACAGACAGCAATCGTGCCCGTCTGAACAGGGATATTTCCCAACTTGATCAATGGATTTACCTTCATATATTTAGTTCCCTCACCATTTTATAGCGCAAAGTTATAAAATTCTGCACAATAATCCAAATATTTCTTTGTTTTCTGTGCAGTTTTATATAAGTTTTATCCGTTTGGAGTTATTTCAGTGAAGAGAGACCCCCGAAAGCAAGGAGGCGGTTAAAAGTATAAGGTTTATAGTTCAAGTCATGCAGATCATGCAGATTATGCAGATCTTAACGCTTTGCGTAGAAATCTATAAAACTACCGCTATCGCGGGAAATCAATTAAATATATTTTCAAGATTGACACGAATTACCACTAATTTCCACAAATTTTATACGCTGCGCGTAGAAATCTAATAATTACCGCTAACGCGGGAAATCAATTAAATATATTTTCAAGATTGACACGAATTACCACTAATTTCCACTAATTTTTTTCTCTAAATGAAAGTCCTTCTGGACTTTATATCTGTGTCATCTGTGCCATCTGTGTGACTTTTTATAAATATAATCAGTGAAAATCGGTGATAATCTGTGGGCAAACTTTAAACTCTTCACTTTTCACTGTTCTCTGTTAACTGACTGATCACTTCCTCTATGTCGCAGCAGACGGCGGAGAAGAGCTTATACATCAGTTCGGGCTCTATCCTTTCGGGGATATAGGCGATCGTGGTGCGTCCCTTGCCCGCGAACCAGCCCGCCTCGGTGTGTGCACTTCTTCCGCAGGGCAGCACCAGTACACACGTGTCGCAGGCCTCCATCGCCTCAATGTCGTTATGGAACTGCCGTTGTGCCTTCGGGTGCTGCAGCATGTCGCGGTACTGTTGTGGTGTCCACTCCATGAAGTCGTCGCTCACACTGCTCCACTTAAAGCCCGGGTCGCCCGATGGCGGGTTACGGAAGTCGTACACCTCGTGTCCCGCCTCCCTCAGTCTGGCCACCACCTCGGGGTAATACTCATTGCGCCAGCTGCTTGCTACATAAATCTTGCGTTTCATCGTTATTGTGTTGTTGTTTCGGCTGTCCGCCACGTTACTTATTTTGTTCTATACGATTTCAACTCAAACTTCACCTTGTACTTGCGGTTGGGATTAGAAAACGATGTTTTACTCTTATAGTACGCATAAAACTCTTTGTGTCCATACCCACTCAGTGTGAAGTTCTTCACCATGCCAGGATCTATCGAGATAGATTTCGTGAAATCCTGATAGTCGAGCATGTTGCCACTCATATCGTAGTAGATCATGCGTCCTTCTATCCGGGTGATGGTGCGGTCGGTATTGTTTTTCAAAGCTACCGAAGCATCCGAATCTACGAAGTCGTGGCTATAGTTTGCTAATGTGACGGCGCTGGAGTTTTGTGCCGTCGGAGCACTCTCTGCCTTGGGTGTTGCCGGAGCAGTCTCACGAGTCGTCACGGGTTTTGTTGTCGTGGTCTCATGCGTTGTTGATGGCTGAGATGTGGTGACCGCCCGCTTTGTGTTGCCCGACTTCAGTTGTTCTATCTCCTGACGCAGTTGAGTGACCTCCTCCTTCAGCGCTCTCCATTCACTTTCCGACATGGTGAGATTGCCATCCGACACATACGCAGGTATCTCATCCTCCTCGACAGCCGACAGTTCCTTTTCCTCCTTGGGCGCGTCTTTCCCACGAAACACACCCGTTCCCCAAAGCAATGCTGCAGCCAGTGCTATCATGATTATTGTGAAGAAAACCTTCCCCGTTCCCCCTTTTCTTTCATCCATATATTCTTTCATATCTTGTAAGTAATTAGTGTGTCGTGATTAGTGTATAGCTATGTAAATGGTGTGGGTAGTATCAGTTGATAAAAACACTACTTAATAAATTTTGTGTATTAATCTATCTGTGAATACTAAACATATTTAATATAATATATATGTCCTCCTTGTCCTTGAAATTAGAAGCCATAAAACTTTCAGAAATAAAACTTGATAATAATCCATATATATTGATTATCTTTCCACTG
>JAEEGG010027046.1_pt1 | contig 10904 bp, 5 predicted proteins | sample 9134161 | NCBI WGS metagenome assembly JAEEGG01 (sample SAMN16246543, study PRJNA631951) | gut metagenome | biome: gut microbiome; feature: rumen; material: CR-attached | host: Bos | place: Iran: Karaj | collected 2018-10
GCGCAGTACAACGTCTGGCTCCAGCGCATCCACGCGGCGGCCGTGCCGGGAGAGACCACTTCGCGCATCCGGAAGTCGCTCGTCTATCTGGGCGTCTTCTGGGTTCTGATCTTTGCGTTCTCCGTGATCGCTTCGATTCTTGACGGCTACGACTGGTCTCGCTTCTCCGGGTTCTTCGACAACCATAAGAAGGCGTTCTTCAGTCTTGCCATGAATTTGGTGTTCCTGGCGTTCCTCAAGCCGATCTGGACGGCGGGGCGCCATCTGGGCAACGACGTGGGACAGCTGCTGCTGACGGGCACGCGTTTCTCCGGCAGCGAAACGTGGCGAAAGGCGATCCAGCGCACGGCGCGCAACTTCACCCTGCTCGCCGTTTCGGCGGTCACGCTCATTGATATCTTTATGATTGACGTGAACTTCCTGCCCGAGGAGACGTACGTGCGGATCGGCCTTGCCGTGGTGCTGGCCATCGCCATTCCCGTCGCCGTGCGTTACCTCTGGCCGGCGATGAGCGCGGCGGGCGTGCAGTTCAACGAGGCGCTTGAGGCGGAGGCGCGAATGGCCGAGACGCCGGAGCCGCACGTGTTCTCCATGCCGGGCGAACGCTACCTGAAGGCGGTGCTGCCAGATGGTTCGCCGGCGGCGGGGCAGACGATCAAGGCGCTCGACATACGCGCCAGGACGGGCGCGAGCGTGGTGGCGGTGATGCGGCGCGACGAGCGGACCAGCAATCCAGGCCCGGACTTCAAGTTCGCCGTCGGCGACGTACTGGAGGCGATTGGCTCACCGCAGCAGCTTGCATCGCTCAAGGAGCTGCTGGGCGCCGGAGACGGGGAAGGGGCGGCGGAATGATAGACCTGCATGTGCACAGCACGGCGAGTGACGGGACGCTGACGCCGACGGAACTGGCGGAGCGCGGGCGTGCGTTTTCGGTGATGGCGCTCACGGATCACGACAATTGCGACGGCGTGGCGGAGTTCCTGTCGGCGGCGGAGACGCAGGGAGTGGTGCGGCTGGCGGGAGTGGAGCTGAGCGTGGAGCCGGGCGAGGGCTACGAAAGGTTCCATCTGCTCGGGCTTGGAATCGACCCCGCGGACGAGGCGCTGGCGGGTTTCCTGCGGCGAGTGCAGGGAGGTCGCGGGGAACGCAACGCGAGGATGCTCGAGAGGTTCGCGGCGATAGGCATCAATATAAGCCCGCATGAGCTTTCCGCCTATGCGAAGGGCGAGGTGACGGCGCGGCCGCACTTCGCGCGATGGCTTGTGGACCATGGCTACGCGGCGAGCGTGGCGGAGGCGTTCGACAGGTACCTGACGCAGTCGTCGCCGGCGGAGACGAACTGCTACTCGTCGCGCTACCGCCCGGAGCCTGGCGAGGCCTTCGACGTGATCCATCGCGCGGGAGGCGTGGCGGTGATGGCGCACCCGCGCCAGTGGACGAACGATCCGGCAATGCTGCGCGCAGGGCTTGAACGGTTGAAGGACCGAGGGCTTGACGGAATCGAGGCGGTCTATCAGGCGAACAGTCCGGACGAGACGGTCGACCACCTGCGCGCGGCGAAGGAGCTTGGTCTTTGCGTGACGGCTGGCAGCGACTTCCATGGCGCAAACAAGGCGACGGTCACGCTTGGCATGGCGGTGGACGACGAGGAGGAGTTTCTCGCGCCGTTCTTCGCGAGGCTGGAGCATTGGAGAGGGACGGCAAGGCGATGAATCCTGCGGAAGGGCTTTGGCTTGCGCCGCTACGAGGCGTGACGGTGCGGACGTTCCGTTCCGTGTTCGGGGCGGCGATTCGAGAGGCGGGCTTCTCCGGGATGTACGCGCCGTTCATTCCAGCGAACGCAGGTTTCCGCTTCTCGAAGCGTCTCTTCGCCGACATCATTACGGACAGGTCGCAGCTGGATGCGGATGCGCCGGCTCTCGTTCCGCAGGCGATAGGCAAGGATCCCGCCGCGTTGCGCGATTGGTGCAGGGCGGTGAAAGACCTTGGATACGCGCGCGCCGACCTGAACGCCGGATGTCCATTCCCGATGATACGCAGGAAGGGGCGCGGTTCGGGTCTCATCCGTTCGCCAGACACGCTCGAACGTATGCTTGAGGCGGGCTGCGACGAGATGGGCGAGGGTGGATTCTCGCTCAAGACGCGGCTTGGCGTGGAGAGGTCGGACGAGCTGCTTGCGATCATGCCGATGATCAACCGCTACCCGCTCGCCGTCATGACGGTGCATGCACGGACGGCGCGCCAGATGTACGGCGGCGAACCTGACCGCGCCGCGTTCGAGGAGGTGCGGGCGGCGGCGCGCATTCCGGTGATGTACAACGGCGACGCCACGGTTGCGGACGGGAACGCGATGGTGGGGCGCAGCTTCATCCGTTCGCTTGCCAACCGTGCGGATGCGCGCGAGCTGCTTGCGCGCTACTGCGACGCGAGCCGCGCGGAGATGTGCGGAGACGCGCCCGTGCTCGGACGCATGAAGGAGCTGCTTTCGTACTGGTGCCAGGAGCCGGCATGGCGTAGGCTGTGGCCGCAGGTGAAGATCTGCCGCACCACACAGGAGCTGGCGCTCGTTGCCGATTTCGTGTATAATTCACGCAATTGAAACAACTAAGGAGAAGAGAAGATGAGCATTGACGGAATATCGAAGAAGGCATGGGCCGCAAGCGCGCTGGCAGTGTCGTTCGGCATGGTTGCGATGGCCGAGGTGACCATCGGCACGGCCACGTCGATGGAGCGCGTGTTCCCGCGCGGCGGCTATGAGGTGAAACCGGCGGCAGAGTGCGGGGTGCGGCTCGCGCGGTACGAGAAGGAGGGCTTCCAGCTGCTCGTAACGAGCGGCGATTCCGATCTGCGAGACGTGAAGGTGGAATGCTCGGACCTTTCGCGCGAGCGCGACTGGTGGGCGTTCTGGGACGCGGCGACGTTCAAGGCGGCGAACGTGGCGTGCGACGTGGTGGGCTATGCGTGGGTGACGTTCCCGACGTCGCGGTACTGCATGACCACGCACTACACCGTGAAGTCAGACGCCGCTCCGGGCTACAAGCAGAAGTCCGAGCGCTGCAAGGACGCATGGTATCCAGATCCGATTCTCGACTTCCTCGGCCCCGTCGAGATCAAGAAGGGCGACGTGCAGAGCTTCTGGATCCGCGTGCGCTGCCCGGACGACCAGAAGCCCGGAACGTACCGCGGCACGCTTGCCGTGACGGGCGTCGCCGCCGCCGAGTCGAAGGCGTTCAGGCGCGAACTTCCGTTCACGGTGCGTGTGAACGACTTCGCGGTGCCGAAGGCGTCCCCGCTGCCGCTTGCGGTCACGTTCGGGCCGATGGCGCACTACACGAATTCAAGCGAGGTGGCGCGCGCCGAGGCGAAGCGCAAGGCGGCCGATCCGGAAGGGCCGGTGATGCTGGTGAAGTCGCGCATCCCGGAATGGGGGGACTTCCTTGCCGACTACTACCTTACGATGGACTCCCTCTACACGCGCACGAACCTGCATTGGGAGGTGCTCGCGAAGCTGCGCGACGAGGGGCGCCTCGGATGCTTCAACCTCGGCTACTGGACATACTTCAAGGGCGGAGCGAAGGCTGAGGATGAGTGGCGCGCCTCCACGCTGCCGCGCCTGAGGCGCAACTACGAGAAGGCGAAGGAGCTTGGCATCCTCGACAAGGCGTACATCTACGGCTGCGACGAGGTGAGCACCAACTTCTTCGAGAACATCCGCAAGTGCGTGGGCATACTCAAGAAGGAGTTCCCGGGCGTGCCGATCTCCACCACCGCCTACGACCACGAGTTCGGCGTGGGCACGAAGCTCGACGTGATGGACTGGTTCACGCCGCTCACGCCGAGCTTCAAGAAGGACAAGGCGGAGAAGTCGCGCGCGGCAGGACATCAGGTGTGGTGGTACATCTGCTGCGGGCCGGGCGGCACGTGGGCGAATGGCTTCACGCAGTTCCCGCCCATCGACCTGCGCATCTTGATGGGGCCGCAGACCGTGAGGATGCGTCCTGACGGATTCCTCTACTACGAGATCTCAATCTGGAACGCGGAGCGCCCGATCTCCGGCGGCCCGTTCACGGACTGGGTTACGCGCAGCTTCATGACGCTCAACGGCGACGGGTGCTGGACGGCGGTGGGGCCGGGCGGCAAACCGCTTTCCACGCTCCGTCTCGAGAACTTCCGTGACGGGCTGGAGGACTACGCCTATGCGCTCCTCCTTGAGAAGAAGCTCGCGGCGAACCCCAACGCTCCATGGGCGGACGAGGCGAAGAAGCTCCTTGAAGTGCCCAAGAGCGTCGTGAACACCATGAGTGACTTCAACGACGACCCTGCCGCCCTCTACGCCTGGCGCAACGCGATTGCCGACCTCATCGAGCGGAAGTAGCCTGTCAGCGGTTGGCGCGGGCGGCGACTTCCGCCGCCACCGCCTCGGCGGCGCAGGCGCGCATGAGCTTGGCGCGTTCCGGCGCGAGCGCATTAGGCGCGTACGTGAGCTTTGTCACGTCGGTGCCGAAGAGGGCGGCGAGCCATGTGCAGGCCTGCAGGTAGTGGCCTTCGCTGTTGAGGTGCGAGGCGTCGATGCGGAGCTTGATCTCGTCGGCGTCCTTCTGCCCCTTGCGTCCTTTCTTCCAGGAGGCGTTGCCGGCCGGATCGCCGTGGAAGTCGATCGTTTCCGGCTGCTTGAGTGCGGCGATCTCCTTCTGCGTGAGGATGTTGCCGTAGCTTACGGGCAGCCTGTCGCGGTAGAGCTGAACGGCGTCGCCGGTGGGGATGATGCGGAGCTTGTGCTTGGCGGCGAGCTTGCCGTAGGACTCCTTGATGGCGGCGTGCATTGTCGCCGGGGTCATGTTGTGCGCCTTGAGGAAGCTGGAGTATGGTGTGTAGCTCCATGTTTCCTGTATGACGATCTCGGCCTTGGGCGCGAGCTCGCGGATCTTGGCGATCAGGTTGTCGGCGAAAGGCTGGTACTTTTCGTAGAAGGGGCTCTTCGGGCTTGCTTGCTGGATGGTCACGACGTCCCACTTGTCGGCGACGAGGGCCTGAGGGATGTTCGTGTGCTTGCCGAGCTTGGCGACCGGGGCAGCCTTCTGATCCTTGACCGAGGCGTAGTTGTAGCTGAAGCCGTATGGCTTGAAATCGGGATCGCCTGCCTTCTCGACGTTCTCCCAGTGCCTGTCGAACGGGCAGCCACCGATGTAGAGCGAGGCGAGATCGAGCGTCTCGCCGGCGGAGGCAGCGCATTGCGGCATCTCCCTGAGCACGCAGATCGAGAAGCTGTTCCCGATCATGAGGACTTTGAGTTGCTTCGCCTGCGCGGAGCAGACGAGCATGACGGATGCCGCAACGGTGGCGGCGCGGAGGATTTTGTTTGTTTTCATGGTGCGAATTATACCATATTCCGCCGCACCGCACGCACAGTACGGCGGGATATGGCATAACTGGACGGTGCCATCATACATGGCACATCTCCCATCACGCCCCACACCGCACACCACGCCGTTCCTGTGCGCCGGGGGGTATTCACAAGCGCGAAGTCTCGCTTTCAGCGAGCTGAACAGCACGTCCTACTTCTTGCTGCTCATCGTGTGTCCTTTCGTTTGTTGTGGAAAACACGGATTGTACACTATGGTGACAAACCAAGGCAACGCGCAGTGTTGCGTTTGTACCGTATAATTGCCGAAAAACGGAGGAGTTGTGCTTTCCTGCAATAAACTTCCGTTGCGTTATTGACGGGCGCGGTGCCTTATGTTATCATGCGCAACCGTTTTAGGACATGGTGCCCTGAAACGCTATGGGATAGTAGTGAAGGAATACGTGTGGACAAGGAAAGACGGAATATGAGAAAAACGGCAGGAGCAATCGGTCAGGGTCGCTGGGCGCTCATCGTGGCGGTTGCGTCCATCGCCATCGCGTTTGCCGGTGGTGCGTTCGCATCGCCTGTCGAGAGGTCGTTCAAGGCGTCTTGCGACGGGAGCGAGCAGAAATACATGGTCATCGTGCCGGAAGGCCAAAAGACCTTCGCGGGCGTGCTTGTGGCCCTGCATGGACATGGCTCAGACCGTCGGCAGTTCGCGGAGGATGGCCGCGGCGAATGCAAGGCCGCCCGGGATGCCGCCGCCTCTCGGAATCTGATATTCGTCTCGCCGGATTATCGGGCGAAATGCTCTTGGATGGGGCCGAAGGCCGAATCGGATGTGCTCGACCTCATTGAGGTGTTGCGCGGCGAATACGGCGTATCCACGTTCTACTTCTGCGGAGGCTCGATGGGCGGGACGTCCGCTTTGACGTTCGCGGTGAGGCATCCGCACCTTGTCGCCGGCGTTGTGGCGCTCAATCCTCTTGCCGACCATCTGCAGTACGACCGCTTCCAGGATGCGATCGCTGCGTCGTTCGGCGGCGACAAGAAGTCCGCCTACGACGAATACTACCGGCGCAGCGCGATAAACTACCCGGAGCGCTTCACCATGCCGGTTTCGATCACGGTTGGCGGGGCCGATAAGGTTGTGCCGCCTGACAGTGCGCGTCTGCTGGCGCAGAAGATTGCATTCAGGCGACCAGATCTCATTTACTTCGACGAAGTCGCCGAACGTGGTCACAAGACGGACTATGATGCGTCGAAGAAGGCGTTTGACGAGATGTTTCGCCGTGCAGCGGCTGTTATGCCACGCTACAAGGACAATACGATTCGCCTTGCAGCGGTGAACTCATCGGTTCCGGACCGGGCCGCAGCGGACTTCGTCTGCACCGGCGAGAACGATGAGGTGCTGTTCAACAAGGCCGTTTCGCTGCTTCCGCTTGGTGGCCGTATAGTTCTGGCGGACGGAGACTACTACTTCGACGCCTGTACCAACAAGGGTGGATCCGCCGTGTACCTCGACTACAACCAGGGCCGTGCGCGTGTCCTGACATTTGAGGGCGTGACGGATTCAAAGGCGTACAACACGCGTTATGGCGCTGGCATCCACGTGACGGAAAAGGCCATGCGGGCCATGTCCACAAACGGCGTCTATCGCGTGTTCTACGGCGATCGGCAGCGTCCGCCGCGTGGGGACTTCGGACCGTATCCCGGAGACTTCTATACGTACACGCATGTCAACAACCTCAGGCTCGAGAATCTGCAGATATTGTTTCATGACGCCTCTAAGCCGTTGCGCGGCGTGGACGCCTCGAACTTCGGCTCGATCTACATGCGGAAAGTCTATATCTACACCGAGAACTACTTCAGGGACCGTTTCATGCACATCGGTCGTCCGGACATCCCGATTTCCGGCACTGTCGGTGTGTGGTCTACGGGTGGCAGCAACGACGAGGCGGCCGAGATTCGCTATGACCACGTGCAGGTTGGCGGACTACACACGGGTTTTGTGTTCAACGGTATCGATCACTTGATCATGGAGGTCTGCGGCGCTTGCCGATGCGTTCAGGGTTACGACTTCCGCCGCGGGGCGAAAACGCTGACCGTCATCAACTGCGCGGACGAGGGCAATACGTATCTGCCGCTTTTCCGTGGGAAGGGCGGGCACGTGACGATGATCGACTTCAACATAGAGCGTTTCAACGCGAAGTTCATACCGGTTGATCCTGAGCCCGGCCGGACAGAGCATGGGGCAACCGAGGAATTCCCAGGATCCTGGCACGGGGAGATCACCTATACGTTGCAGGGCGGCTGCTTCGGCTTTGGGCGAGGGGCGAATCCGTTCTGGGCGCCAGGTTGCGGGGCTAACGTGCGTACAGTCGACCAGAATGCAGACAGGAAGTAGCTTTTGTCTCGTTCGGCGGCGTCACGCCCATCTTGACCCGCGAAACCCAAGCCGGCGGCGAAAAAGAGCTGAGCGAATATGGTATAATACGCATATGTCTTTTCAAAGATAAATGATGATTCGCAATGAACGAAAACACAGAATCGGGTGCAACGACGATCCGGCACGCCCGTACCGGATGCCGGGATGGTAGAGCATGAGCATGAAAGAATCTCACGCTTGCGCGGAACATAAACCCGGCCTTGGAGCGTACCTGTCGCCATTGGCGGTGATTGCGCTCTCCTTTGGCTATGCCGTGGGCTGGGGATCGTTTGTGATGCCCGGCACGACGTTTCTTCCCGGCGCAGGGCCGCTGGGAACGGTCATCGGCATCCTGATCGGCGCGGTGGCCATGTCGGTGTTTGCGCTGAACTACCACCGGATGGTCACGCACACGCCAGGCCCGGGCGGCGCCTTCGCATTTACGGTAAAGGCGTTCGGCGCCGATCACGGATTCCTCATCGCGTGGTTCCTTGTGCTGACCTACATGGCGATCCTGTGGGCGAACGCCACCGCGCTCGTGCTTCTGGCCCGCTACCTGTTCGGCGACGCGTTCCAGTTCGGCTTCCACTACACGATGGTGGGCTTCGACGTCTATTTCGGCGAAGTGCTGCTCTGCATCCTCGCGATTGCGTTCTCCGGAAGCGTCTGCCTTTTCCGCAAGCGTTTCGCCGTGGGCCTTCACACGCTGCTGGCCGGCATATTCGTCATAAGCGTGGTGGCATGCTTCTGCGCCGCATGCGGACGGCACGAAGGCGGACTCGCCGCTCTGGCGCCGGCGTTCGCGCCGGACGGCAATCCCGGTCTGCAGATTGTCCGCATCCTCGCCATGATTCCATGGGCGTTCGTCGGGTTTGAGGCGGTCGTCCACTCGTCCGGCGAGTTCCGCTTTCCCGTGAAGCGCACGTTCGGTCTGCTGATTGCGGCGATTGCGATCTCCTCGCTCGTTTACCTGCTGCTCGCGCTTCTGCCCGTCCTGTCGAAACCGGATGGATACGCGAACTGGCTGGACTACATCGCCGCGCTTCCCGGCCTAAAGGGCATCGACGCGATGCCGGTGTTCGCGGCGGCGCGCAAGGCGCTTGGCCCGGCCGGCGTGCCCGTGATCGGCGGCGCGATGCTGGCCGCGCAGCTGACGGGCATAATCGCCACGTTCATCGCCACGAGCCGCCTGATGTACGCCATGTCGCAGGAGAGGATACTCCCGCGCTGGTTCGCCGTCCTCAACAGGGATGGCACACCCATGAACGCAATCCTTTTCGTGATGTGCGCCTCGTTCGTGATTCCCTTCTTCGGGCGCACCGTAACCGGATGGCCGGTGGACGTGTCGAACCTCGGCGCCGCGATCGCCTATGGCTATACGTCTGCGGCGGCGTTCGCCGCCACGGGCAAGGAGGGACCCTTCAAGAAGATCGTCGCAAGGTTGGCGGGGATGCTCGGCATGGTGATGGCGGCGGTGTTCGGCCTGCTGATCCTCGTGCCGGAGTACATTTCGGGCGATACGTTTGCGGCGGAGTCGTACCTGCTGATCGCCATCTGGTGCATTCTCGGCTTCCTGCTCTACAGGCGCACGTTCCGTCGGGACGCCAACGGCACCTACGGTCATTCCACGATTGTCTGGACCGGGATGCTCATCACGATCTTCTTCTCCACGCTGATGTGGGCGCGTCAGGCGATCTGCAACGAGGCGAAAGACGCCTACTCGGATCTCATCGGCACGACCGTCACCAAAGAATCGCTGACCTCGATCTTGCGGCACGTGAACGCCGACCTGCTAAAGAATTCCCTCGTTGAACTGTGCCTGCTGGTCTCATCCCTTGCGATCGTGATCAGCCTCTTCGCCATCCTGCGCAAGCGAGAGAAGGTGCTGAGCATTCAAAAGCTCAAGGCGGAGAAGAGCGCAAGCCAATCGCGAAGCTACTTCTTCTCGACGGTCAGCCACGATATCCGCACGCCGCTCAACGCGATCATCGGCTTTTCGCAGATGCTCAAGATGGGCTTCAAGACGGACGAGGAACGCAATCAGGCCGTCGATTCCATCCTCGTGAGCGGCAAGACGCTGCTGTGCCTCATCAACGACGTGCTCGACTTCTCGAAGCTCGAATCGGGGCGCATGGAGATTGTTCCGGAACCGACGGACTGCCGGCTCATGCTGAACGAGATCGTGGAGTCGTTCCGCCTCGCGAACAAGAAGACAAAGCTGGAAATCCGCTGCAAAGCCAGTGACATGCCGGTGCTGATGATTGACCCGCAGCGCATCCGGCAGATGCTGTTCAATTTCGTGGGGAACGCCGCGAAGTTCACGCATGACGGCTTCATCGAGGTGCGGGCCTCGTTCACGCGGAATGACGGCGCGGATTCCGGCACCTTGCGCCTTGAGGTGGAGGATACCGGCATCGGCATAAGCGAAGAAGATCTGAAGCGCATCTCCAAACCATACGTGCAGGTACGCTCAAAGGCCTCGCGTCACGGCGGAACGGGTCTTGGCCTTTCAATCTGCCGCCAGCTTGCGACAGCGATGGGCGGCGAGATGACAATTACGTCCTCTCTCGGAAAAGGCTCCACGTTCATTGTGACGATTCCGAATGTGAAGGTCAGCGACGTGGCGCCGGCGGCGGAATCGCGGATGGTCGAAAACGAGATCGTCCAGGATGCCGCCGCACACATCGAGAAAGAGATTCTGGAGGTCGATCAGGACGCGGTGGTTGCACAACCAACGCCGGTGGCACCGTCCGCGGAGGCGCCAGCCGCCCCAACCGGGAAGAAGCGCGTCCTGATCGCCGACGACCAGAAGATGAACCTGATGGTCCTCAAGGCCATGCTCATGAAGCTGGGCTCGTTTGAAATTGCAACGGCCGAGGACGGCAAGAAGGCGTTGGACATCCTGACCGCGCCGGATGCGCCGAGCTTCGACCTGGTGCTGACGGATATGTGGATGCCGGAGATGGATGGCGTGGGGCTTGTGCAGGCGATCCGTGCCAACAAGAAGCCCTCGTCGCCGCCGGTCTATGTGGTGACGGCGGACGTGGAGATGCTGAAGCAGTTCAAGGAGACCGGTTTCACGGGAATTCTCCTGAAGCCCATCACCGTGGACAAGCTCAAGAACATTCGCGA
>JAEEGG010027052.1_pt1 | contig 10901 bp, 10 predicted proteins | sample 9134161 | NCBI WGS metagenome assembly JAEEGG01 (sample SAMN16246543, study PRJNA631951) | gut metagenome | biome: gut microbiome; feature: rumen; material: CR-attached | host: Bos | place: Iran: Karaj | collected 2018-10
ATGGCTGGTAAGGGACGCTCGCTCGTAGAGTTTGTGTCAACCTGTAACAGCGGTTGGAAGCTCACGCCTGCTAAGGCTAATGAATGGATGAAGGAGAATATGTTCCCCTTCTATCCCAAAGGTGACTTAAAAGATACGACAGACAAATGAAAAAGGAAATAATTATCAGTGGTTTCGGAGGTCAGGGCGTGCTCTCGATGGGTAAGATTCTGGCCTATAGTGGACTGATGGAGGACAAGGAAGTCACTTGGATGCCTGCCTACGGTCCTGAGCAGCGTGGTGGTACAGCCAACGTGACGGTAATCGTCAGCGACGAGCGTATCTCTTCGCCCATCCTCAGCAAGTACGACATTGCCGTAGTGCTGAACCAGCCTTCACTCGAGAAGTTCGAGCCGAAGATCAAGCCCGGTGGTATTCTCATCTACGACGGCTTTGGTATCATCAACAAGCCCACCCGTAAGGACATCACCATCTACGAGATCAACGCCATGGACAAGGCTGCCGAGATGAAGAACGGCAAGGTGTTCAACATGATTGTGCTCGGTGGTCTTCTCAAGGTGGCTCCCGTGGTGAGCGACAAGGGTGTGGAGAAGGCTCTTTTCAAGACCCTTCCAGAGCGCCATCACTCGCTGATCCCCCTCAATATGGAGGCCCTCAAGGAAGGTGCCAAGATTATTGAAGAAGTGAAGTAAGATAATAAAATAACACTATGCTACACCTCATTCTAAGTTTCCAGAATGGGGTGTTGCTTTTTTATGCCTGCACCGGAAATGTAATTATATTAAATAAGGTGTTTGGGAGACTTATTCTTTGTTTTCTACATGATTTCCTATCAAAACATTTTGGAATTTGCCCAAGATTATGTAATTTTGCCATTGAAATCCTAGAGTCGATATGATAAAAAGAATCGAGTATATGAGAAAAGTATTGATATTATTGTTGCTGGTGATGGGCGTGGTGCTGGGAGGATGCTCTGGAAAGGGGGGAGCGAAGACGGCGGCTGCGGATGAGGCTGAGGCTGGAGCCAGCGTGGAGGTAAAGGTAAAGTATGCTACGGGCTTCACCGTCAGGGATACGGCTGGTATCCGTCTGGTGGATGTAGGCAAGCATTATCATTTCGCCTTGCTGAAGGGCGATGTGGCTGTGCCTCAGGGATATACGAAGATTCAGGTGCCCATCGAGCGTACGATCTGTATGACGGCCTTGCAGCTGTCTAATTTCACGATCCTCAATGCCCACGATGTGGTGAAGGGGCTGACGGGGACGAAGAATCTATATAATAAAGATGTACTGGCGCGTGTGAAGGATGGTCGAATCGTGAAGATCGGTATGGAGGGCAACTTCGATACTGAGATGGTGCTGGCTGCCAATCCGCAGGTGATCTTTATCTCGCCTTCGAAGCGTGGCGGCTATGATGCCATCAAGGAGACGGGCATCACGCTGGTGCCCCATCTCGGCTATCAGGAGCTCGATCCGCTGGGACAAGCTGAATGGATCAAGTTCGTGGGCATGTTCATCGGTAAGGAGCAGGAGGCGAATGACGTGTTTGCTGGAATCGAGAGCCGCTATAACGACCTCAAGGCAAAGGCTTGTGCCGCTACGTCGCGTCCTACCGTCTTCAGCGGTGAGATGCACTATGGCACCTGGCACGCTGTGGGCGGCAAGAACTATCTGGCGCAGATATTCCGTGATGCCGGAGCCGACTATGTGATCAACGACGAGGAGACCAGCGGCGAGAACCTGGAGTTCGAGCAGATGTATGCCCTTGCGGCCAATGCCGACTACTGGCGTATCCTGAACAGTTATCCTGATGCGTTCTCCTACGAGGCCCTGAAGGCATCCGAGCCTCGCAACGAACTCTTCAAGGCGTTTAAGGAGAAGAAGGTGATCTACTGCAACATGAAGCAGACGCCTTACTACGAGATTTCGCCCGTGGAGCCCGATGTGCTGCTGAAGGATTTCGTGGCCATCTTCCATCCCGAACTCGTGGAAGCCGATTATCAGCCAACGTTCTATCATTTACTGAAAGATTAAGGATATGCGACGCACTTGGCCCCTGATTATCATCCTGCTGATTGCCATCGTCGCGCTGGCGATTGTCAATCTGCTCTTGGGATCTGTCCGCATCCCGATTTCTGACGTCTGCCGCATCCTCGTCGGCGGCGAATCCAACGAGATTTGGGAGAACATCATCTGGAAATCCCGCCTGCCACAGGCGCTGACGGCGATTGTGGCTGGTGCAGGACTGGCCGTCAGCGGACTGCAGATGCAGACGGTATTCCGCAATCCGCTCGCTGGCCCTTCCGTGCTGGGTATCTCCAACGGTTCCGCCTTGGGTGTGGCCTTCGTCGTGCTGCTGTCGGGTAGGATAGGGGGTGTCGCCCTTTCCCGTCTCGGCTATCTGGGCGATGCGGCGATGTCTGTCGCTGCCATCGTTGGCGCTTTGGCCGTGATGATGCTGATTGTGTGGATATCGCAGAAGGTGAAGGGCAATGTCACCTTGCTGATTATCGGTGTGATGATCGGCTATCTGGCCAATGCCATCATCGGCGTGCTGAAGTTCCTGTCGCCCGAGGAGGATGTGAAGGCATTCGTCGTATGGGGATTGGGCTCCTTCTCGCGTGTCTCTGGCGACGAGATGGTGCTCTTCGTGGTGCTGATGTGCGTCCTGCTGCCCTTGAGTTGTCTGTTGGTGAAGCCGATGAACCTGTTATTGTTAGGCGACCGTTATGCCGCCAATCTGGGGTTGAACATCCGTAGGGCCCGCCTGCTGGTGATTGTCTGCTCGGGTGTCTTGGTGGCGATTGTCACAGCCTATTGCGGCCCCATCATGTTCATCGGCCTTGCTGTTCCCCATCTGGCCCGTGCCATCTTCCGCACTTCAGACCATCGTGTATTGATGCCAGCCACTATGTTTTGCGGAGCAGCCCTTGCGCTCGTTTGCAATCTGATAGCCCGTATGCCGGGTTTCGAGGGAGCCTTGCCTGTCAATAGTGTCACCGCCCTCGTCGGAGCCCCCGTCATTGCCGCCGTTCTCTTCCGCCGCCGCAAAGACGAAGTAGGGGAGTAAGTCTTATCCCATGATAAGTTTGATTACGCTGAGTCCTTATTTCGGATCCTCGTAATCCGACGTCTTGTCTTTGTGGAAGGTGATGCCGGCGTAGAGGGGCTGTGAGCCGTTTTCGCTCTCGGGGATGAAGTGGAGACGGACGCCTCGGATGTGTTTCTTGGCGCTGAAGTCGTGGCGGTTGCCTATCTTTTCGCTCTCGATCTCGAGTTTCAGCATGCCCCAGTCCTGAAGGCGCACGCGATCGCCGTTGCGCAGATGACTGTTGACGACACTGGCCAGTGCCAGCATCACGCCGTGAACATCGCCCTCGCCCGTTCCCAGACGCTTGGCTGCTTCCTTGCAGATCTGGCGGCTGTCGATAGTCTGTTCGTGAACGGCTACTGCCTTGTACTTGCCGAAGGTTGAGAGTTTCGGTTTGGTCTCTTTCTTGATCTTGTATTTCATATCGTTTTCGCTTTTTGTTGCAAAGTTATACATTATTGCCGAAACTACATAAAATTTCAGCAAAAATCTGCGTAATTATCTTTTGACGGGATGATTACTTTTCTCCAAAGCACAAGTTATAGCGTACCAAAGTCTACTTTTGTGGCGTTCTGACTGGTGGTTACATACCGATGGACTTCAAAATTCTCGAGAGAATTTTGCGGTTTGTCGTAAGCAAACCTCTGCTCATGCCTAACCTGAAGAGGGCTTTGTACGTACCAAACATGTAGTTAAAATGTAGTTGATGTGCTGATTTTCTTCGTGAATTTTTTGCCAATCCGATAATTATCACTATCTTTGCAACCATAAAAACCGAAGTAGAATGACAAACAACAGTAAATGGGTGGCCTGCTGGGGCAACGCCACTTCGATCACCAACCGTCGCGAGGCCATCTATGCCAAAGACCTCACGCTGCGGTATCCCATCAGGATGCCTTTCAGCGGCAGCCAACTGCGCTTCCGCTTCTCGAATCTCACTGGTACAGAGCCTGTTACGCTCAATAAAGTGCTCGTCGGCCATACGCCAATCACCTTTGGCGGCGCATCGAGCGTCTGTCTGCTGCCAGGCAAGGAGACGGAGAGCGATGCCATCCCCTATGCCGTGAATCGTGGCGATACGATTGAGGTGAGCTTCTACATGGCAGACTATACCCAGATGAACAGCGGCACACTCATCACTGGACCGCTCTCGAAGGGCTCTTATGCCTACGGCGACTATGCCGAAGCCGACGAACTGCCGCTGGAACTGAGCCGTCACACTAACTGGTTCTATTTCCTGAACACCGTCGATGTGCTGACATCGGCAGAGAATAGGGCAGTGGTGTGCTATGGCGACTCCATCACGGCTCAGTCGTGGCCCGACTATATGGCGCAGCTGGCCTTCGGCTCGAATATCGCTGTGGTTCGCCGAGCCGTCAGCGGAACGCGCATCCTGCGTCAGTACGACTGCATCACCTATCAGGCTTACGGCCTCAAAGGTGCCACGCGATTCCCCATCGAGATGAATGTGGCTGGCGCTACGGATGTGATCATCCAGCACGGCATCAACGATATCATCCACCCTGTGGGCACCGACGTGAACCCCTTCCGCCCTTGGAGCGATCTGCCGACGGTGGAGGAGATGGAGCGTGGGGTAGAGGATATCTATGTGAAGCCCGCCAAGGCGATGGGGCTGAAAGTGTGGAGCGGCACCCTGCTGCCGATCTATGGCTGGCGCACCTATAATGAAGATCGCGACGCGATGCGGCAGCAGTTCAACGAGTGGTTGCGCACCTCACCGATCTTCGACGGTTGTATCGATTTCGATGCCGCCGTGCGCAGCGTCACTAATCCCAAGGCTTTTGCCGAGGGCAACGACAGCGGCGACCATCTGCATCCCAGCGAGCGGGCCTACGAGCTCATGGCTCAAGCCGCCGCCCACAAGCTGATCCGCTACTCGCCGCGATACGACCACGAGGAACTATTCTGATCCTTCACGATACCACATTGACGGGCTTTCCATTGAGGAAGGCCCGTACATTGTCGGTAGCCACCTGAAGCAATCGGCCGCGAGCCTCCTTGGTGGCCCAGGCGATATGTGGGGTGATGAAGGCGTTGGGCTGCGCCAGCAACGGGTTCTTGCTCTGCAAGCGTTCTTCGGCAGTACGTTCAGCCTTTGGCGGTTCCTCCGTCAGCACATCGGCACAGAAGGCAGCAAGTCTTCCCGCTGCGAGTGCATCGGCCACAGCCTGATCGTCCACCAGCGGTCCTCGCCCTGTATTGATAAGGATGGCTGTGGGTTTCATCAGCCTGATACTTTGGGCATTGACGAGATGACGGGTGTCTGGCGTCAGCGGACAATGCAGACTCACGACGTCGCTTTCTGCCAGGATCTCCGTCAGCGACTTCTTCTCGATGTAGGCGGGCAGTTCGCTTGCAGCCTTGCTGGTAAAGGCCGAGACCTGCATCCCGAAAGCATTCGCGATGGTGGCTACCCGCTGGCCAATGTTGCCGAGGCCCACGATGCCGAAGCGCTTTCCTGAAAGTTCCGTCAGACAGGTATCCCAATAGCAGAAGTCAGGGCTCTCCGTCCATCGGCCATCCCGATTCTGCAAGGCATAGTGCTCTGTGCGGTTCGTCACCGTCAGCAGATGGGCAAACACCATCTGAGCTACACTCTCCGTGCTGTAGGCAGGCACATTGGTGACGATGATGCCCCGTTCGCGAGCCGCCTCGAGATCCACCACGTTATAGCCCGTTGCCAATACTCCAATATACTGAAGGTGAGGCAGTTGTTCTATCTCAGCCCTGCCAAGCACCACTTTGTTGGTCAGCACGATCTCTGCATCGGCAGCCCTCGCCACCGTCTCACTGGGCCTCGTGCGGTCATACACCTTCACCACGCCCAACATCTCCAGCCCTTCCCAGCCCAAATCGCCCGGATTAGCCGTATAGCCGTCAAGTATTACGATCTTCATAATTTCTTCGATTGCTTTTGCGAGCAAAGTTACGAAATATATCTGAATATCCTTGGTTCTTCGCCGATAATTTGCAAAATATCGTGCATTTAAAGATGTAACCAAATTGTAATCGCCTTTATTTGAATAATTCGTTCTATTTTTGTATCTTTGCGGCGTAATAATTATTTTGATGATATGAAAGTAGAATTGTTTTTCAGGTTGCTTGGCTCGCTGGCATTACTTATTTATGGTATGAAGACGATGAGCGACGCCTTGCAGAAAATGGCAGGACCGAGTTTGAGACACATATTGGCCCGTATGACGGGCAACCGTTTTAGTGGAATGCTGACAGGTACGATGGTGACCTGTGCCGTACAGTCATCATCGGCTACGACGGTTATGACCGTCTCGTTTGTTTCGGCAGGACTACTCACTTTGGCACAGGCCATCTCCATTATCATGGGTGCCAACATCGGCACGACATTGACGGCATGGATTATGTCGTTAGGCTACAATGTCGATCTGACGGCCGTGGTGTTTCCGGCATTCCTCGTCGGCATGGTGCTCATCTACAAGAAGCGTCATCGTGTGGCAGGCGACTTCCTCTTCGGAATCGCATTTCTGTTCTGGTCGCTGGTGATGCTGAGCAGCGTGGGCCGCGATATGGACTTGGCCCACAATCCCGATGTGGTTAACTTCTTTGCCTCGTTTGATACGGGCAGTTATCTCACCATCTTTGCCTTTCTGGCAGCTGGCACGATCATCACCTGTGTGGTGCAGTCATCGGCAGCCGTGATGGCCATTACCATTCTGCTCTGTTCTACGGGAGTGTTGCCCATCTATATGGGTATTGCCTTGGTGATGGGTGAGAATATCGGCACTACGGCTACAGCCAACCTTGCGGCTCTTGGTGCCGGAACAGAGGCTCGCCGTGCAGCACTTGCCCACCTGCTGTTCAATGTGTTTGGCGTCGTCTGGGTGCTCGCGGTGTTCTATCCCCTTGTCGATATGGTGTGCGGCCTCGTTGGCTACAACCCTTCATTATCGGGCCAGGCGGAAAGGATTCCAGTCGTATTGGCCATGTTCCACACTTGCTTCAATATTCTGAACACAGCCCTGCTCATCGGCTTTATTCCCCAGATGGAGCGGATTGTCTGCAGTCTGCTACCTGAAGGTAAGGCGGAGGCCAAAGAGCCTAGCACCTTGCACTTTATCAGCGGCGGTGTGATACAGACACCAGAAATTGCGGTGCTCCAGGCACAAAAGGAAATCGTGCATTTCGCAGAACGCATGCATCGTATGTTTGGAATGGTGTGTTCGCTGATTGACGAGAAGGACAAGAAAGAGTTTGAAAGCCAATATGCACGCATCGAGCACTACGAGACCATCGCCGACAATATGGAAATAGAGATAGCCAATTTCCTGGAACAAGTAGGTAATGAGCATCTGTCGGATGAAACAAAGGAAAAGACGCGTGTGATACTCCGTCAGATTGGCGAATTGGAATCCATTGGTGACGCTTGTTACAAAATGGCACGGACAGTAAACCATCTGCGTGAAAACAAAGAAGACTTTACTGCTGAGCAATACACCAGGCTGCACGACATGCTCCGACTAGTGAATGAGGCTGTGGTACAGATGATTGTCGTAGTGAGCGGGCGACGCAAAGACCTCTCGCTAGCCGACTCTCTCTCCATCGAAAACGACATCAATGAACTTCGCAACATACTCAGAATCGATTCCGCTATGGGCGTTGATGCCCATCTCTATTCCTACGCCCTCGGCACAATCTATAACGACATCGTGGCAGACTGCGAGAAGATCGGCGACTATGTGATGAATATCGTTGAAGCCCGTCTGGGTAAGCATCTGCTCAGCTATAACGGTCTGAGCCTGAACCTCGATAAGAAGGAGGCAACTGTTGATGGCAATCCTGTCAACCTTACACGTACGGAGTTTGAACTGCTCCACCTGCTTCTGCTCAATCGTGGGAAAGTCCTCTCCCGTCAGGAACTCATGGATACCGTCTGGGCAGGTGTCGTCGTGACAGACCGGACCGTGAATGTCAACATCACCCGTTTGCGCAAGAAACTAGGACCATACGCTCAAAACATCGCCAGCCGCACTGGTTACGGCTATGTGTTTGAGGAGTAAGGTTTAAATCCATGTCAGTTTTCTCCAAAGGCCTTCTAGCGGACCGCGAGAATGGCGGCTAAACCAATAACGGGCAAAGCAATACTGTGCGATGACCATAGCAGCACCAACCATCACGGCATAGGTAACACCCAGATAGCGATAGCAGGCTAAACCATAGTCGCAGAAGATGAAACAGCCGATGATGGACTGTAGCAGATAGTTGGTAAGACTCATACGCCCAAAGATGCAGAGGTGGTGCAGCACCTTGCGAACACCTTCGAAAGCATACCAGGCAGAGACTACCGCCGAGACTATCATGAGCAGGATAAAGAGATTGTAGATGGGCTTGAGCCATGATTCCAGCTCGCCGAAATCCGCGAAACTCAACGCCATGACAACGATCGCTGAACGAATCAGGATGTTATGCCATATCTTCAGATGTCTGCCCTCATTGTAAAAGAGCCTCTGACGCCCCAACTGCATGCCGAGGATAAAAAGGCAGAGCAACTGGGTGAGGCGTCCGCTGAACACATTGAATCGTAGATTCAACTCAAATCCATATCGCAGGTTGCCGACAGCATTCTCCCAGAACGTGCCATGCTCGTGGAGCCCCATGATATAGCCATAAATCTCCCAGAGGCGCGAGTGGTCGATGGTGGTGCCTGTCAGCAGACAGAAGAGTTCTACGGGCTGGATGGCCAGCAGGGCGATGATGCACCACACCCACTTCGACGGCAGATAACTGATCGGGATGAGTAACAAGCCGTAGCACGCATAGAGCATCAGAATATCGCCATCGTAGAAAGCCACGTTGATGATGCCAAAGCCAAACAGCAGGCACATACGCCAGGCAAAGCGTAAGGAGAAATTCTTGCCTTTCTGCTGCTGATTATCGTTCATGATGAAGAAACTGAGGCCGAAAAGCATGGCAAAGATGCCGTACATCTTGCCGCTGAACAGCCAAGCAAGTACATCGGCCACCGTCTGGTCAATCGCCAATGTATGGACTATTGGCTCCTGCGTGAAGATATCGAAGTGCTCTACAGAGTGATACAGGATGATGCCGGCTACAGCAATGCCTCTCAGGGCATCGGCCACATCGATTCGGGTGTTGGGTAAATTGCTAGTTTTATACATAATTATTTATATCGTGTTGATTGTCTTTTGCAGTTCTTCCAGGAATCGGGTGGCGTGTGAGCCGTCCATCTGGGCGTGATGGAATTGGAAGGAGATGGGGAGCGTCGTCTTCAGCCAGCCTTTACGATAGCGACCCCAGGCGAGGAAGGGATTGGTGAAGATGCCGCTGTACTGGTTGACAATGCTGTCGAGTTCCGTGCCAGTCACTGCCGACGTGCCGACTATCACAGCCTCATCGTCTAATATGTCCTGACAAGTCTGGCTGATGGTTTCTGTCAGATGCAGGTAATTGGCATTAAACTGTTCCAGATCGTCATTGACGGCAACGTCGCAAAAACTGAGTCCGCCCTTTATGTTATCCACTATCACGTTGATGGCCATACGGTCGTATTTGTATAGTTTCCCATTCTGCGGCAACATGTAGAACTCCTCTATCCCTGATGCCGCCTTGCCGATGCACCAGCAGAGCAGCATGTTGAATTTAAGCCCATGCCTACGACTTACCTTATACAGCCTCGTCACATCGAAAGTCTTGGTGAGCGTCACCATCGGCATGGGCGACTTAGTCCATAGTTCGAATGCTATGGCCCGATTGGTATCTTTGGGATTGATTTCCTGTTTCATCTTATTTTTTGTTTTCGACTGCAAAGTTACAAATAGTTGAGGAATACACCAAATTTTGGGGATATTCTGCATCGATTTGTGACGAATGGATTTAAAGTACTTTCTTTACGCCAGGAATCGTCCTCAGCAGCCAGGTGAGCACGAAGGATGCGATGGTGCTGGTAACTCCGATGAACATGAACTTACCGAATGCTCCCATCCAGATGCCGTCAACCGCATTCTGCAAAGCTATCATCAGCAATAGATGGACGATATAGGCTCCGTAAGCCTGAGCGGCGCACCACTGCCAGAACTTGCTGCTCCAGCTACCGCACTCACGAAACAGCCAGAGCAGTCCGAAACTAATGAACACGCAAAGTAGAGACTCGTAGATGCCGAACCACTCAGTTACAAAGTCATTCCACTCACCACCATCACGCAGATAGATGCCTAATGCTAACAAGCATCCTATCAAAAGCGATAGGGCACCTGTGGTATTGCTCATCTTGGCTGCGTCGAGTTCAAGCCAATGAAAGCGACTGGCCAGAATGCCGACGACAAACATCATTACGTATTGCAGATAGTGGGCTGGTTCCATTGGCAGCGGGATGATACCAAAGGGCCAAATCCAATGATCCTGCGGAGAAACCTGACGGATGAAATAACTGCCAATACCCATGATGCCACCGAATATCAACAGCCCGATGATGGTAGGCTTCGACGAACACTTACCATCGATGGGTTTGCATATCAATCGTATCAAGGCATAGATCAAACAGAACACAAGCAGACTTTCAATATACCACATGTGGCCAATCTCTAATTTGCCTGACAGCACAATCAGCAATCCACCCATTACCAACAGGGGTATGCCCAGGCGTATCAGTTTCTTTTGGACAAATACCGAGGCTCCCTGTTTGTCGTAGCTCGCAGGAACGAAATAGCCGGAGATGAGAAAGAACAGTCCCATGAAGAAGGCTGCATTCACTGAGAAGAAATGCCATATCCAAGGCATTACCTCGGCAGGATTACTG
>JAEEGG010027054.1_pt1 | contig 10901 bp, 10 predicted proteins | sample 9134161 | NCBI WGS metagenome assembly JAEEGG01 (sample SAMN16246543, study PRJNA631951) | gut metagenome | biome: gut microbiome; feature: rumen; material: CR-attached | host: Bos | place: Iran: Karaj | collected 2018-10
GCCGCAATCTGAAGCGGAGAGATGGCCGAGTGGTCGAAGGCGCAGCATTGGAAATGCTGTATAGGGGCAACTCTATCGTGGGTTCAAATCCCACTCTCTCCGCCATTTTTACGCTCAAAATCGGGCATTCTTCCCCATTTCTTCCCCATTTTCCCCCGTTTTTCCTTGAAAAACAGGCCCCGGAGTTGTATATTGTGCCGTAATCTGCCATGCAGGTTGGACAATTATGATCATGAGAGCCCGAAAAAGAGGACGCATCCCACGAATGAGCGAATTACAAGGCAAACTAAGGCAAAAGCTCCCCGGAGGCCCGTATTACTACAGGTTGATGGTCGCGAACGGGGTCCGAAGGGAGTTTTCCCTCAAGACGTGCGATTTTGAGGAGGCTTTCCAAAAGGCCCTTGACCTCGACGTGATTTGGAGTGCGCCGACGCAGGAAGTCGCCATAGCCCAGATCAATGCCCTCAAAGGTTATTCCCAGGAATCCAAGAATCTCCCCTTCGATGAGGTGTGGCGTCGGTATGAAGTTCATCCCGACCGTGCTATGCCTCACACGGTCAGCGAACAGAACTCCTACAAGAGTACGTTCGATGAGTTCGTGCAGTTCGTTTCCAAGCCGTTCCCAGGTCGAAAAAAGCACATCATCGCGGAAGGGATTGCTGACGTCTCTTCTCAGGTCTGCGAGGAGTTCTCCGACTACCTCAAAACGACCAGCCTTGCTGTTGACACGCATAACCGGAAGATCAAGCGTCTCCGTAAGATTTTCGAGTGCTTCAGGGAGTATTATACGGGCGAGAACCCGTTCCGATCAAAGGCACTTCTTCGAAGCGAACGTGAGGAGCGGGGGACTGTCGTCCACCGGAGAGCTTTCACGAAGGAACAGGAAGAGGAGCTTTTGACGGTTCTGGCGGATTCTGAACACAAGGTCATGAACAAGGAGGAAATCCGCGTCGTATATATCATTGGCATGTTCACCGGGCAACGTTTGAAGGACTGCGTGCTGCTTCAATGGCAGAACATCGACATGAGGAACCGGCGTTTATGGGTGAAGCAGTTCAAGACGGGCAAAGAGGTAACGATCCCGATGGCCCCTGAGCTGTACACAGCTTTGATCGAGGCAAGGAAATGGAAGATTGATCAGTACGTCACGCCGAAAACCGCTGCCCGATACAATAAATCGAATGTCGATGGGAAGAACGTCGGAAACAACCTTGTTAACCTCGACGTGTTGCGCGTGATCCGCTGGATTGGGTTGGAGCCCTCGGTCGATGTGCCGGGACGGAAAAAGAAGATGACCGTGTATGGCTTCCACTCGCTCCGGCACAGCTTCGCGAGTTTCTGCGCAGAGGCAGGTGTGCCGAAGGCCGTGCTGCTGTCCATCCTAGGCACGGAATCCGAGATTGCGGACAAATATTACACGCACGTCGGAGATGAAAGTCAGCGGAAGGCAGTCGAAGCCATTCGAGGACGAGGCAACGAGAAATCAGCACAGGAAAGGATCGATGAAGTGCTGTCCCTGCTGGATTCCAATCCGAAACCGACAAAAGAACTCCTGAACACGATAACCACCATACTGAGGCCGGAACATGGAGTTTAATATCAACTATTATACGCGACTTAAGCAAATTGCGTTTTTTGTACCGAATGTCACTCGAGAAAAATATGTGACAGAGTATTCGCTGCCACCTCCGAGTCCTTTTCCTATAGAAGACAACAATATCAGAGAGAAGTTTATAAAAATATGTTCATCTGTCGGTCATACCAATAGCGATAGTTCTTTTAATTCCTGCACAGATTACATGAAGATATCTGACTTTGAGGATAAATTGTTTTACGTTTGCCTTTATATCTATACGGGACTGGCAGATCTATTTTCCCCCTTTGAAAAGAGCTTTAGTCCACGTAAAAAAACAAATAAAAAAAAGGAATATGGCCTGGAGGATGATCCTGAAAGTTTTTACAAGTCAATTCCCCAAGATACCTTTACAAAAGAAATGATTAAAGAAAAAAGTCAAGGGCTGTTTTTCTCTGTAAAAAAGGCATGTCATTTCTATTGTATGTTCACTCCAAGCTATTGGTTGTTCAACTATTCAAAATCTATTAAACAACATAAAAGCGAATTTCCATTGTTAATATATTTAAGAGATGAACTGGCGAATTATTTATGCTCTTTTCCTGTTGAATCATTTGCCAAATTATTAAAAAGCTTATCAGATTTAAATGAAGCGATTGAAACATATGATACATGTAAAAAAGCATTTAATGAACTAGAGGAAGAAGAACGTCTTTATTGGAATCAATGGGAAAAAACTGCATATGATGGAATTACAATCAAGTGTTTTAATGTTCTAAAAAATCTTTCCGGCGACAACAACACGCAGGCGACAGCTTTGTCTGCGAAACAAGTTTTAAATCGTTTATTTCAAGAAGAATTTGATCCTGTTCAGAATGAAGAGAAAAAGAGACGAAAAAAAATATCAGAAACAAAAAACAAACGGTTTGCGGAACGAAAGGAACAAGTTCGGCACCATCTGGAAGAGATTGCAAAACTAGTCCGGGATGAAAAGATTACGAAAAAAGAAGCTTGTAAGCAGTACTTTGCAAAGCATGAATCCGAGCTTAAATCAATAAACATAACCTCTTCTAGAACGCTTCAAAATCTTTGTAGCCATACAAAACCAAATAAACAAAGAGCTGATTTTTTTGACCGATCTTACATTGAACTCAAGTATCCAAAAGATTTTCAAGAATCAATTGAAAAAATAATATACAACAGGAACAAAGATTCCGAAGATAATATTTCTGAGTAACTACTTTTTATTCACACCATGTCCATACTTTCAACAAAAAAGTATGGGCTTTTTTTTGTTTAAAGATTGCTTGCCCAGTTTTTTTGCAGCAAACATTTTACCAGAGTATATCAAAAAGAAAATCACATCATACATGTGTTATGTGATTATTTGTAACTTATTGATATCCAGTGTTTGACAAAAGTATGCAAAGGTGATATATTAATCTCCGTTACTTCGAACATAACCATCCCGGAGGAGCGGAACAGTGAATCAGCTTGGAAACAACGGTCTTCGCATGTCAGTAGTCAGGTGGCTAGGACGCCACCTGGCGATCGATCTGGACATGGGTGCCCTGACGGTCTCCGAGTACAACCTGATCATGAAGACCCTCCGTGCCGTGGCCAAGAAAGGCGAGACCAAGGAGCCGGAAGCCCCCCTGCGCCTGGTCGATGGCCATGAAGCAGCCGACATCCTCGGGATCAGCTACTCGCAGTTTAGGGCGCTTGAAGCCGAGGGCATTTTCCCCTTCCGCCGAAAGATGCTTGGAAAGAAGACCGTGAGGTACAGGATCACCGATATCAACAACTTCATCCTGTCCGACGACGCGACGGAGAAAGGGCCTGACGATGGAACCGATACGCCTGCCTGATTTCCCGGACGACACCGACATCCGTATTGCCCACGGCGCTCCCTTTATCTTCCACGGGCCGCACAGCGTTTCAATCAACACCGAGTTCTTCGCTGCGAAAATGGCAAAAGAACTCCATCTGGCCTACTTCGATAAGGACGAGGAGTGGTTTGAGAACCGGGACGGCTGCTGGGTTCCAGTTGCCGAACGGAAGCTTAAAGAAATGATTCGTGCCACGCTCAATGAGGAGATTCGTCGGAGCGACGTATATGCCTTTGACAAGATCGCCAAGGCCGTATTCCCGACCATGGATTCCCTGAAGTCCAAATGTTATCGTGGGCTGGGTGTGCCGAAACTGAATCCCGACATAATCCCCGTCAAGAACGGAATCCTCGAATGGAAAGAGAGCGAGAACAAGCTCGTCTTCCGCGAGTACCGCCCCGATGACATGGTCTTCAACACGCTCAATGTGTCCTATGACCAGAATGCAAAATCGGAGTTATTCGACCGGGTGATCCATGAGATACTGCATCGTCAAGACAACTACTTGGTCGTGCAGGACTACTTCGGAGGAGGCCTTTTTATGGAGAACAGGAGCCGGAGATTTCTCGTTTTACAGGGAGCCAGCGGAAGTGGAAAGACTACTCTTTCCGACATGTTTGCTTCGATCCTTGGTCCATCTCGGATGATATGCCCTAGTTCCGACAAGATCAATGACAAATTTGCATTCTCTTCTATGAAGAGTCAATCGCTCATCCTTATACCGGAAGCGACCGCCAAGACTTTTGAGACCCCGGAAGGCTGCGCTTTTCTCAAGCGCGCATGCGGGTTTGACCCGATGGCTATGCCGAAAAAACATAAGGATGAGACCTCAAACCACTCCGGCCTTTTCACAATCGTCATCATGACCAATACCGAACTGCGGTTTTATTCTGATGAAGAAGGTGTTGAAATCAGTGACAGATTAACTCCTATCGTATTCGACCGAAAAATCGAAAATCGGGACCTTCAAATCGAAAAAAAGCTCCAAGGTGAAAACGAGCGGTCCGCGATACTAAATTGGCTTATCAAGGGCGCAGAGCGTCTGATTCGAAACAATTTGGAAATCAAATTATCCGAAGATCAAACAAAGATCTGCAACCGCATGGTAAAAGCCACGAAGGGAGTTGAATTGTTCGTCCGAGATCATGTTGAGAAGTCTTCCGGAGATCATTTCCTGACATCCGAGGCTTGCGAAGCATATGCGAGACTCGTTGAAAAAGAAGGACTTGAGCCACTAACTAGAGAGAAATTCGCCAAGGACCTCTCTACGACAATGCAGAAAAAGTACGGTGTCGAAATAGATCATAACCTGCCAGCAAAAAAGACTCCGCTGATGATGGGAGGTGCCACCCCAAAGAAGCAAACCGCCCGTGGTTACAAGGGCTTTAGATTAGTACATTAGCTTTACGAAAGACTAAGCAATGCCGTGTTGATTGTTTTCGACACGGCGGAAAGGACACAATGCAAGAAACCACAAATCAAAACATCGAAGCCGAGACCGCAGATGCGGTTCCGGCGAACGGCAACAGCCATGCCGTTGTATGGAATTCGGACCCCCCGGAGGGAAGCACCGTCTTTGTACCGCCGTCGGCTTTATCGCCCGGAGGACACGCTGAGACCGTTGAAGCCGAAGTCGTGGAAGCCGAAGTCGTGAACGACGAGGAAGAAGGTAGCGACACCGCCGAGGACACGGTTCAGAGGTGGTCACCGCGATTGCGGTGTCCACTGACAGCAGACTCTCTTTTCCGCCTCGCTCGCAACGTCTCGGTTTACGATCCGGCTCGAATCGTACTCGGCTATCGCTACGAGTTCGAACTGAAACGCGAGTGCGCCATCACGCTTGAGTTCCCCATCTATAAGAACGACCGCATGGGTCTCTGGACCGCCATTTGGCGCAGACGTCAAAACTGGGGATTCTTCCGCTGCTCCGCAATTGACGCCGTTCTGTACGCATACTGGAACATGTTCACGGGAGGAGAGACGAAATGAACGCGGAACAAAACCGTTTCGCGCTAGAAACCGATGCGCGCTCCCGTGTCACAATCTACCTGATCAACCGGGCGAACAGCAAGTCAATCTGCCAGTTCGGCGATCTCACCCATGCCCCACACGGCGGTTTCATTTCCGGAGACGGACAAGTTCGCGTTTCCGATGATGCAAGCTATATTGCCTTCAAACTCGCAACAATTCAGGATTCAGATTACATTCTTTCCCCGTCAAACTCCTGGACATGGGCTCCAGCACCGTGGGCGACGGTCATACCACCGGAGCTGTGCGAAAGAATCAACCAGGTCTCTCCCGATCAGATCCCAAGTTTGCTGACGGAGCTTACCGGGCAGGCTGATTTCGTTTTCCTGTCAAGATCGCTGCAACTTGACAAACTGGATTTCGACCACATCCACGGCACCATGACCCGTGCATTCGTTGAAAACACTCCTTCTGTTGTTACTTCTATTCCCAAGGATTACAAGTCGCTCCCGATTCGCGATCACGACGGTTTTTTTGTCCGCATGAACGTCTTTTGCAACAGTGCCGTATTCGAGTACAAAATATTCGAACACCCTAAGTTCGGCATATGCCATTTTCTCTTCATTCCCAAGCATCCAGGGGTATGGTTTAAAAATCCAAACAGCCTCGCTCCTAACGATGACATCGTGCTGGACACGCGGATTAGCGATATCCTGAATGGCCCTTCACCTGCCAATGCCGGTCTGATTGATGCCGGAGATATCGCCAAGCTCGACTGGGAATGTTTCCTTTGGCACAAAGTATTCTACATATGGCGATCGAACGAATCCCAAAGCCGTAATACGTTCGCCTCCGCACTAAAATTTGTCGCGGAAGCGAAAAAGCACGGCATTGAGGTCGTCATCCTCAGGTTCTCCGCCTCGTTCGGGTCGGATGGACAAAAACTCCTTAAATTCCCTGCGATCATCAAACAGGCGTGCGCCTATGGCATTGATATTCCCGCCAATCTCAAATCCACCGGATACGTTGACTGCTCCATTCCGCAGGACATCTTCATTTCCACCGACATTCCTGCTTTCTGGCAGAACGGCGGAACCACCCTCTTCTACGGCCCCGGGCACATAGCGACCCTGAGAAATCTTTTACGGGTGTTCAGAAGAATCCCCTCGGACGCGCCGGATGACGTCCCTGTTTCGCAGGGTACAGACATGCTGGACGGTGTGGACCAGTATGTGTTCCCGAAGAAAAAGGTCGGACTCCTTTATCCGCCCTCGACCTCAGCCCGGATCAGCAATCTGGTGAGGAATGCTAAGGCTGCTATTCCTCGTATTTCCTCAGCCATATTCAGCGATGATGGAAAGCTGGAAACGACCATTTCAAATCATGGGATTGAGGTCCTGTTCATCGCATACGCTGATGAGCTTCCGGAAAAGGAACTTGCATCGGTCCTGGATTTATGCGGTCGCATGAGGATTGTCGTTGGAGCGTTCACAGCCACAGAGGTTGTCTCAGCATCCGATGCCGAGATGGAGCTGGTCTCTCAGTGCTTTTATGTCAATGCGAACGACACGAACCCCGATTCGGTATTCGCCAAGGACATGAAGTCAAGGATCGTGAAAGAATTCGTTTTCGAAGGTGACGGAACGGTCTCCGTTACCGATTCAGATGAAACAAGTATGAATAGAAAGGCGTAATGATGAACATTGCGATTTCAACAGCAAAGAAGATTATTTCTTCGCTCGTCCAGCAGCAGCTGGACGGGAAGGCTCCGCCCCCCGTCTTCCTCTGGGGGCCTCCCGGCGTCGGCAAATCCGATATCATGCGTCAGGTCGCCGCGGAAAAAGGCATTGACGTGTTCGATGTCCGTCTCGGACAGATGGACGCTGTGGATATGCGCGGAATCCCGTATATCGAAAATGGCGTCACGAAATGGGCAGTACCGGAGTTCTTTCCCCGTAACCCAGACAAGAAAGCAATTCTTTTCCTGGACGAGCTATCCTCTGCCGACCCATCAATTCAGGTGGCGTCGTACCAGCTGATACTGGAACGCCAGTGCGGTGAGTACAAGCTTCCGCCCAAAGTCTACGTCTGTGCTGCCGGAAACCGTGCTCAGGACTGTGCCGTTTCCCTCCCGATGTCCAGCGCACTCGCAAATCGTATGATGCACCTCGAAGTTGAAGTTGATCCCGAAGCGTGGTGTGCATGGGCCGTCACAGCCGGGATTGCACCTGAAGTCGTCGGCTTTATCCGCTTTAGCCCTAAGATGCTGTTCTGCCTCGACAAGGACTGCGAACGGGGCTGGCCTTCGCCACGCAGCTGGACCAGAGTATCCAAAATCCTTTCCTACGGCCTCGCCCCCGAAGAGCTTCGTGCAGGTGTCGTTGGTCTCGTTGGCGAAAGCGCAGCTGCGCAGTTCCTCGCGTATTACAAACAGAGCCAGGCTCTCGGCGATATTCGCGCGATCATGCTGGACCCGAAGGCGAAATGGAAACTGCCGACAAAGAACGAAATGCTTTTTGCCGTTGCGACCTCAATCGCGTATTGGGCATGGCGTGGAGAGACCAAGGACGAATCCGCGAAACTGCTTGATGGTTTTTACCGCATCGGTCTTCAGCTCCCTGCCGCATTCGCCGCCGTTGCGATGGTTGACGCGATGTCCGGTGGACAGGATGCAGATGCAGGGAAGTCGAAGGACCGTGATGCCCACGCCCAGCAGTTGATCGGGCACAGGCTTTATCCCGAGTGGCAGAAGAAGTTCGCGTCCGAAATGCAGAAAAAGAAAGGTGCGTGAGCGATGCCTACCCCAAACGAAATCCGCGATCTTGTGGAACAGGACCGTTTCGAGCTCATGATGCGCTGCCCGTTCTACGGGCGCATCATCTGCTCGATGGAGCTGGTCGTCGTCAGTGATCCGCAGGTCCGTTTAGCATGTACGGACTACCGTCGCATCTTTATCTCCGGCAACGCCTATTCGGCGTTGCCGGAGGAAAAACGTCTGGCGGTTCTCGCACATGAAGTCCTTCATATTGCGCTACGTCACGCCTTCCGGATTGGAGACCGCGACAAAAACCGCTTCGAGAAAGCTGCCGATATTGAAGTTGCCTGCGTGCTCGTCGAATCTTTCCCCGACCCGTATGGAATCAATGATTACGATGAATGGATGAATCTGACCGCAGAACAGATTTATGAACTCCTTCCTCCTCGCGAGAACAAGACAAAAGCAAAGTCCGATCATTGCAGTCCGAACGATGCCATATCGGGCGAACCCCTGACGAAAGACAAATCGACGTCCAGCGAGGATGACAGCAAGCCGGATGGACGCGACGATAGGGGGAACAACAACGACAAGTCGGAGGACCAAGGCAGCGAGTCCAAGAGCAAAACGTCGAAAAGCAAACGGTCGAATACCGGTGATGAATCCGGTGACGACGATGGTGAAGGCAATGGAGGTGAAGGCTCCAGTGATGGCGGCGGTTCAGACGATGGGGATGGAGGCTCTGGCGACGGCAAACAAGCCCCCTTATCTGAGTTCCGTCCCATGTTCGATGCCGAAACGGAAATGAACTGTATCGCCTTGAGCTCGGAGATGCTGATGGATATGAAGATGTCTGGATCGGGTTTTGGAAAAGGAATCGGCTCCGCCCCTGGCGCTCTTGAACGTCTCCTAAACAAGCTGAACGCCCCACGCGTGAACTGGCAGGTCCTGTTGCGGCAGTTCCTCCGTCTTTGCCGTGGAGGATCGTATTCGTGGATGCGTACGAATCGCAGATTCATATCGCGTGGACTGTATCTACCGGGACGTCAAACGAAAAGTTTCAGCGGAATCGTGGCGTTGGATACGTCGCCCAGCACATATGGAGATTTACCCAAGTTTGCGTCTGAACTGATGGGACTGCTCAAGTCATTCGGAAAATTCGACATAAGAGTTATAGAATGCGCCTGTAGTATCCTGCAGGTCTGGACGGTGTCCAGTAGCGACCCGATGACCGACCTCACACAACACCAATTTAAGGTCGGCGGTGGAACGGATTTTACCCCGGTCTTCGAGTACATCCGCGACCACCATCTGACCCCGAACGTTCTGATTTACTTCACCGATGGACATGGTTCTTGCCCGAAAAGAAAACCGCCATATCCGGTCCTTTGGATGCTGACAAGAGGCGGCATCGCGCCGGTTCCCTGGGGACAGGTCATCTACTACGAGGAGAGCTGAACATGCCTTTGTTTTCAATTGAAACGCTTAACGCCCCGATCTCCATGCAGGATGCGTGGGAGCACGTCGTGTCTGCCGGAGACCTTCGACCGAGAGACAAACGTCTGCTCCCGGAGGGGTATGACGAATCGGAGAATATCATCTGGCTGGAACGGCTCCACCAGTTTGCCGTTGAACACGGAGGCGATCTGAGCATTCTGGAACCGTACAAGGATTATCAGGAGTATGTGCTGTCCCGCCGCCCTGACCCGACATGGAACCAGTGGATTTGGCTGTATCAGCAAATCGGAGAGCGCCACCGCATGATTTCTCTACATGATGCGGTTCAAATCATGGCGGGCCGTGACGCCCTTCTTCCGTTCCTGGAAACCATCCCGAACATCGTTCTTTGGGATGAGTACACGTCAATGCTTTCGCCGGAGCAGTACAAAGAATCGGATACCCCGTTTCCATATCCGAATCTGGAAGCCGCGTTCCAAGCGGATGCACCCGAGCAGATGGAGTTGCTGCAAATGCTGTGCCGCGATGTCTCGAACGAGGTAATCTTGAACCGTGCCGTAGCCGAAGAGAAAACTGCCATCGTCGAGTTCAAGATCAAAACCGCGCCACTCGAACAGAAAATCCAGATACTGACGGCTGCACACGCTTCTTGGGAAGACCCGGCTCCATTATTCCGGCGTTTCCTTCCCATGTTCAAGGACGAGATCGCCGCATGGCGCGATCCCTGGGGCAACGGCTTCTTCTGGTATCTGTACCGTCGTCCGGTTCTTTCGCAGACTTTGATCGAACGCCTGCCTAAAAAGGTTCTCGAAACGTTCGGAACGAAAAACCGCTATGGGATCTCCCCGGCAGACGTATGGGCAGACTATTGCCCTCTCCCCGACTGGATCGAAGAGGCACGGAGAACTGCGCAATGACGGGGATGGCTGCCGCCCTGTGCCTCGCCCCGATCGTCTCTTCCAGACCGCAAATCATTTCCACCGCATCCGCCAAGATAATAACGGATGCGGTGGAAGCGTCTTCCCTGATTAGCTCTGCTGCGTGACTTGCGCTTATCACCTTCCCCCATCCGTGAACTCAATCACGCTCATCTGCTACGCCATGTTGTTCAGACGGGAAAGACGGGAAAGACGGGTTTTTTGAAAATATCTCTTTCGCGCGCGCGAGGATAGCAGCCCCGCATGACACGCACAACGAAGAAACGGCGAAAGCCATCAGAGTCGATATCAAATGTACCAAACGGGAATCTGAAGCACAT
>JAEEGG010027055.1_pt1 | contig 10901 bp, 8 predicted proteins | sample 9134161 | NCBI WGS metagenome assembly JAEEGG01 (sample SAMN16246543, study PRJNA631951) | gut metagenome | biome: gut microbiome; feature: rumen; material: CR-attached | host: Bos | place: Iran: Karaj | collected 2018-10
GCAGCCATCGCCACCAACAAACTGCAGGCCACCATGGGCACGGCCGTTGCCACCCTGCGTTACGCCCTGGCAGGCTACGTGGCACTCGGTTCCGCAGCCATAGGCATCTTCTGCGGCCTTCTCGGCTCCAGTATCGGTGCACGGATAGCTCTGGCCACAAATGACTTCGCCTTCCGCATCATCATGCTGGCCATTCTGCCACTGGTGGCCTTTTATGTGCTGCGTGCCAAAGATCTCAGCAAAAATGCCGAAAAACCGCTGCCGCCATCACAAGCCCTTCCCCTCATCGCCACAATTGCCCTGGTCATCGGCATCTATGACGGTTTCTACGGTCCGGGCACCGGCACCTTTCTGATGCTCCTGCTGACCGTTTGGGCACGCCAGAGCCTGCAGCAAGCAACCGGAACCACCAAGGCCATCAACCTGGCGACCAATGTCGCCGCACTGGCCGTCTTTCTGTGGAAGGGCGCGGCGCTCATCCCCCTGGGACTCACCGCCGGGCTGTTCAGCATCTGTGGCAACTGGCTGGGCGCACACTGCTTCACCCAAAAGGGCTCGCGCATCGTCCGGCCCATCATCCTGACTGTACTCGCCCTGTTTGCCGTCAAACTGGTCACGGACATTATCCGTTCTCTTTCGGGCTAGTCTTTCTTTGCAGATATTCAAAACGGGGAATTTTCACGAAATGACAAATCCGCTCATTCTGCTTACCAACGACGATGGCGTGCATGCGCCGGGCATAAAAGCCCTCCTTGAAGCCATGCACGGCCTGGGCGAAGTTGTCATCATGGCACCGGAACGCAACAAGTCGGCGATTAGCCACGCGCTCACCATGAACCGTCCCCTGCTGGTGACAGAACTGGAAAAAAATATCCACAGTCTGGACGGCACCCCCACCGACTGCGTGATGCTCGCGGTCAACAAGATTCTGCCCCAAAAGCCCGATCTTATTCTCTCCGGCATCAACGCCGGTCCCAATCTGGGCGACGACATCAGCTATTCCGGCACGGTCGCCGCCGCCATCGAGGGCGCCATGCACGGCGTCCCCTCGCTGGCCTTCTCACTGGCCGGCCCCCCGCCCTACAGTTTCGGGGCCGCAGCAAAGGTGGCCCGAAAGCTAACCGGGCTGGCACTTCTCCGGAGACAATCTTCAGGAACGATTTTGAACATCAATATACCCCCGCTCCCCGCCGAAGAAATTCGCGGTTTCCGTTTTACCCGCCAGGGAGCTCGGCACTACAGGGACGCCATTCAGGAAACCCGCGATCCCTGGGGGCGCCGGCATTTCTGGATTGGCGGCGGTGACGTGCTGAACGAGAGCGGTGAAAACACCGACGAGCAGGCGGTCAACGCGGGCTACGTTTCGATTACTCCCATCCAGCTCGACATGACCAGCATCGAGGGGCTGGCCTGGCTGGAAAGGGAATGGCAACTGTAAAGCGCGGAGAAAAACTTCCTTACAACGTTTTACACAACCTTCAAGTCATTGGAAAAATTCGTTTTTTCTACCTGTTCGATTTCTTCCCCCTCATATTCTCCGGTAAAACACTTGCTTCCACCGGCCAATTGGGATAACGAACAAAAGGCAGAGGAAAATGTGCTCCTTGCACAGGAACAACGTCGGAAATCCGGTCCGAAATTCCCGATGAGAACGGCGACTCACGCAGGCCCGCATGAAACGAGGAGGCAACATGGATTTTCTGGAGCGCTGTTTTCAGCTCGAAGCCCATGGCACCACGGCCAAAAGGGAATGCCTGGCCGGACTCACCACCTTTCTGGCCATGTGCTACATCATCTTCGTGGTGCCCGGCATGCTGGCCGATGCCGGAATACCGAAGCATTCCGCCGTGGCCGCCGTCATATGGGTCACCATCATTTCCACGCTCATCATGGGACTGTGGGCGAAATTTCCGGTGGGCGTCGCGCCGGGGCTCGGCATTTCCGCCTTTTTCGCCTACTACGTCTGCGGCCCGGCGGGCTACACCTGGCAGACAGCCCTGGGCGCGGTTTTCATTTCCGGCCTGGTCTTTCTCCTGCTCACCGTGACAAGGGTGCGGCAGATGATCATCGATGCGGTGCCGCAGGATCTCAAGTACGCCATTGTGGTGGGCATTGGCGCCTTCATCGCCTTCATCGCCATGAAAAACTGCGGCATCATCACGGTGAGCCCCAGCACCTTCGTCACCCTGGGCGATCTGGGACAACCCTCCACGCTCCTGGCCATCGCCGGTGTCTTTCTCACCGGCACGCTCATGGTCCGCAGAGTGCGCGGAGCCATGCTCATCGGGATTATCGTGATCACCCTTCTGGGCATGGCGTTGGGCCTGGTCAAGCCCCCGGAAGGCCGTTTCTTTTCGCCAATTCCGCCCCTGCCCACCGGGGCCATGTTCGCCCTGGACATCAGGGGCGCGCTTTCCCACGGGCTTCTCTCCATCATCTTTACGCTGACCATGGTGGATCTCTTCGACAACATGGGCGTACTCATCGGCCTGTCCCAGAAGGCGGGCTTCATGAAGGAAGACGGCCACATCGAAAATCTCGACCGGGCGCTGTTCGTCGACTCCATCGCCACCATGGCCAGCGCCGTTTGCGGGGCAACCACCTCCACCAGCTATCTGGAAAGCGCCGCGGGCGTGGCCGAAGGCGGCCGCACCGGACTGACCGCCGTGGCGGTGGCCGTCCTCTTTTTTTTCTCGCTCTTTCTGACCCCGCTGGTGGCCATGGTGCCGACCTTCGCCACCGCGCCGGTGCTCATCATCGTGGGCGCGATGATGATGCAGGATGTGGTGCATATCCGTTTCCACGACCTTGCCGTGGCCCTGCCTGCCTTCCTGACCATCATCAGCATGCCGCTCACCTACAACATCGCCACCGGCTTCGGTTTCGGCTTCGTGAGCTGGACGGGCATCATGACCCTTTCCGGCCGCAGGAACGAAGTCAAGCCCATCATGTACGTCATCGCCCTGTGCTTTGCGATCAATTTTGCCCTGCGGCCGGGCTAAACCTTTCTCCGGAGGTATGCACCCATGAGCACACTTCAAAACCGTGAAATGCTGGGCAGCCGCCTGGGCTTTCTGCTCCTGTCGGCCGGATGCGCCATCGGCATCGGCAATGTCTGGCGCTTTCCCTATATCACCGGAGCCTATGGCGGGGCCATCTTCGTGGCCTTCTACCTCTTCTTCCTGTTCTCCGTGCTGCCCATAATGATCATGGAGTTCGCCGTGGGCCGTGCCGCGCGCCTCAACATGGGGCTGGCTTTCAGGGAGCTTGAAATGCCGGGTACGCAGTGGCACCGTTTCGGCTGGGTATCCCTTGCAGGCAGCTACCTGCTGATGATGTTCTACACCACGGTAAGCGGCTGGATGCTCTGCCATGCCTGGTTCATGGCCAGCGGCCGTCTTTCCAATCTCCCGCCGGAAACGGTGGGCGCCTTCTTCAGCGCCTCGCTCGCACGCCCCGGCGTACAGGTATTGGGCATGACGCTCGCCGTGCTCTTCGGCTTTTCAGTGTGCGCCCTGGGAGTACGGAAAGGGGTGGAACGAGTGGTCAAGACAATGATGCTGGGGCTGCTTCTTCTCCTAGTCGTCCTGGTCGTGCGCGCCCTGTGCCTGCCCGGAGCAATGGAGGGCGTACGCTTCTATCTGGTGCCGGACTGGGCACGCTTTCGCGAAGCCGGGCTGCTGACCGTCTGCAACGCAGCCATGAATCAGGCTTTCTTCACACTCTCCGTGGGCATAGGAGCCATGACCATCTTCGGCAGCTACCAAAGCCGGGAACGCTCGCTGACGGGCGAGGGGCTCTGGATCATGGGGCTGGATACCATGGTTGCCCTCATGGCCGGCCTGATCATCTTTCCCGCCTGTTTTGCCTTCGGCGTGGAACCAGGGGCAGGAGCGGGGCTGGTCTTTGTCACCCTGCCCAATATCTTCAACAACATGACGGGCGGCCGGCTCTGGGGCACGCTCTTTTTCCTCTTCATGTCCTTCGCCTCGTTGTCCACGGTGATCGCGGTGTTCGAAAATATTGTTTCCTACAGCACCGATGTCTGGGACATGAAGCGGCGTCCCGCAACGGTCCTGCACGGCGCGCTGCTGTGGCTGCTTTCCCTGCCCTGCGCCCTGGGCTTCAGTGTACTTTCCTTCGTGCAGCCGCTGGGCAAGGGCTCTTCCATACTGGACTTCGAGGATTTCATTGTGAGCAACAACATCCTGCCCCTGGGCGGGCTCATCTTCATCCTGTTCTGCACCCGCAAACAGGGTTGGGGCTGGAACAACTTCGTCGCCGAGGCGGATCGGGGAGAAGGGATTCGCTTCCCCAGGTGGGCGCGTTTCTGGCTTAGCTGGGTGCTGCCCGGGCTGATCTTTGTGCTCTTTGTCAGCGGCTATGTTGACAAATTCTGGCCAAAATAGGCAGGATTCAAAAAAAGCGCTTAAAAAAACCGGACGTCAAGCGATGTCCACGGTACAAACCTTTTTCCCAAGGAGATCACCATGAAAAAAACGATGTTTCGCGGAGTGCTGGGGTTGCTTTTGATGTTCCTGGCAGGCTGCGTGTACTACGAAGACGATTACGATCACCATCACCATCACGGTCCCCCGCCGCCACCACCCAGGCACGGGGATCCCGGCCACCATCACGGGCCTCCGCCGTCCGGACACTGGGAGCGTGGCTATTATTATCCCCAAAATGCGCCGTCGTCCCCGCCGCCGCACTACAGAGACAGGGGCTTCTGACCCGGACAGGCGGGCTAAAAAAACGTTTCCGGGCATCAAACGATGCCCACAACCCAAACCTTCTTCTCAAGGAGATCGGCCATGAAAAAAATGATGTTTTGCGGATTGCTGGGGCTGCTTCTGCTGCTCCCGGCAGGCTGCGTGTACGATGACTACGACCACTACGGGTATCCGCCTCCGCCGCCGCCCAGATACGGGGACAGCGGTTACTACCACAGAAGGACTCCGCCTCCGCCACCACCCAAACATCACAAGCACCACCACCATCACCATCACCATCAGGCGCCCCCGCCTCAGCGTCCGCAGGGGCCTCCTCCCCAGCAGCATCATCATCAGAGCCCCCCGCCCCAGCATCACCCACAGGGAGGGCAGCAGCACCACGGGGGACAGCATCATCGTCCGGACATGGGACAGCCCCGCCCGCAGCCGCAGGCACGCCCGCACAACTACAACTACGGGGAACACCAGTCCCGCCCGCAGGGAAATAGCATGGGGGGGGCCTCCAGAAGCTCCAGGGAGCGTACCGGCCATTAATGGAAAATGGGATGTACATCCCGTAATGGCATGTCACAAAGAAGAAAGGCCAGCGAAAGCTGGCCTTTTTCATTTTGTTCCCTGTTCCCTCACTGCAGCCGGAAGACGATGGGCGGATTGCCCGGTCCGACTGTTCCGACGCCTATATAGAGGAGATTGCCATGCCGCTCAAAGGCCAGGTTGTCCGTTTTTCCGGCATCCGGGCCACTTTCATGCTGCATGATCAGCCTGCCGCCGGAGACGGTGTAGGTTCCCGAACTCTCCACAGTCCCCTGTCCGGGCACCAACATCCACGAGGAAAAACGGTTGCCAGAAAAGACAAAGCCCATGGAACAGCCATGATTGCTGTGTACCCATACCCAGCGGCCCTCCAGCGGTCCGGGAGCGCCATTAAAGCCCGGCTGCTGAGGTTGCTGCGGGCCCCAACTGCCCGGTTGAGGCTGTTGCTGAGGGTGCCCCCAACCACCCGGCTGGGGCTGCTGCGGGGCTTGTCCCCAACCACCCGGCTGAGGTTGCTGCGGGGTCTGTCCCCAACCACCCGGTTGCGGCTGCTGCGGAGGCTGGCCCCAGCCACCCGGCTGAGGTTGCTGCGGGGCTTGTCCCCAACCGCCGCCCTGCGGCTGTCCGCCCGCATCCCTGGCCGGTATGGCCTGCAGCGCCAGCTGCATGTTGCTGCCCGAAACAGGAGCCTTGTTCTGTGTGGACATCATGGCGGAAATTGTCTGGCCGTTCTGGGAGCGCATATTGAGGCAGTCGCCCGCCATATCCCACATGCCCCGCATCTGCTGGCTGCTCATGCCCAGGGAGCAGGTGTTGCCACTGAACGTAAGAGCGCCCCTGTCCTGCCCCATGCCGGCCGCCCAGGCGCCTTCAAGTGCCTGGGGATTGAAAGCCGCCGTTTGCGCCCAAAGAGGCCCGGCCGTCACGCACAGTCCGAACATCAGCGCTGCAAAGCTGAAAAGATACGATTGCTTACGCGATACTTGCATTGTTTTCCTCCTCAAAAGGGCTTTCGCGCGGCGAAACCGCTGCAACGAAAAGCCCTGTTTTTCGTCCTACTGGCTGTCGCGCATGAAAACGGCGCTCATGCCGTTGGCCCAGATGAAAGTCAGGGTATTGCCGTTGACCATCACGCGGTTCTCGCCGCTCTGGCCGGCGTTTTGGCCGCCGGTGATCTGGTACTGCAGGCGGCCGTCCGGCAGGTAGTTGAAGGTGCCCTCCTCGGCAAGCTGGCCATTAAACAGCTGGGCATAGCGGTTGCCCATGAAACGGAAGGTGAGCCGTCCCTGGGGCGTCTGCAGGGACCAGCTGCCCTCCAGTGGCGTAGGGCCGGCCTGCGGCTGCTGCGGGCCGGGTTGCGGCTGTCCCCAGCCACCGCCCTGCGGTTGACCACCAGGAGCGCCCCAACCGCCGCCCTGCGGTTGTCCCCATCCACCACCTTGCGGCTGCTGCGGTTGTCCGCCCCAGGTACCGCCGGGCTGGCCGCCAGGTTGCGGTTGCCCCCAGCCTCCCCCCTGCGGCTGTCCGCCGGGAGCGCCCCAGCTACCGCCCTGCGGCTGCTGCGGCTGTCCTCCCCATGTGCCGCCGGACTGGGGACCCGGTTGACCGCCAGGCTGAACATTCGGCACGCCGCCCGGCTGATTGGGCATGGCCTGCCGCGTCAGGTGGATGCTGCCGTCCAGAATCAGGCTGTTGCCCTGGATGGCGACGCTGTAGGACACCTGTTTGCCGTTCTGGAACTGGATGTTGAGGCGGTCGCCCGCAAGCGACCACATGCCGTACATCTGCTGGTTGTTCAGCGCCATGCCGCAGACGTTGCCCATGAACATGAGCAGCATGGTATCGGAGCCGTTGCTGCCCGCCCAGGCGCCCTGCAATGCCTGCACGCTCGGCTGCTCGGCACGCAGCGGCGCGGCAGCGCTCAAAACGAGCAGGAGAAAAGCCAGGAGCGCGGAGGCTTTCAGATGTTTTCCTGTCATGATGTACTCCTTAAAAAGGTGGGCGGCAAACGCCGCCCGGTTACGAACAAACGTTACTGCCGCATAAAGCGGATCTCCGGCATGCCCGGGAAGTACAGCGTCAGGCTGTTGCCCGCAAGGTATACCCGGATACGCGCCTGCGCCCCATTCGGATAGGTGGCCCACAGCTCGCCGCCCGCCACGTTGATGCTGAAGGTGCAGACGATCTCGCCCTGTCCCTGGCTCGAGAGGCGCAGCAGGTAGAAGGGCGAAGCCGGCACGGGCTGTATGCTCAGGCGGGCGTAGCCGGTCTCCGGGCCGCTCATCCAGGAGCCGCAGAGCATCTGGCCGATCTGCTGCTCCGGCGTAAGCTGCTGCGGAGGAGCCTGTACCTGCGGTGTTCCTCCCTGCCCGCCTTCTCGGGTCAGGATAGAGGCCCTTTTCTCACGGGACATGAGGGTGAGCCGCCCCTGCTTCTTGTCCACATAGATGGCGTACTCTTTGGCCGGCATACCGGTCATTGCGGCGATGTGCCCCTTGATGCTGTAGCTGCCCTCGCCGGTATGGCCGTCCCGGGTGAGCCGCACCACGCCGTTTTTGAACTCCCAGCGCTCGGTCTTGCTGACCCACACGCCCTCAAGCGGATCGCCCTGGTACTGTTCCAGCGGCACAAAGGCCCAGCGCGTGCCGACGCCCGTTTCGATGCAGTACCACACGCGCTCCGGCCCGGTTCCGCTCAGAAAGGCATACCAGGCCTCCGTTGTCTCGCCCAGGGGTATTGAGCCCTTCATTTTGGGCTCTTTATGGGCGGCGAGCAGTGGCTGGCCAAAGGGCAGCCAGTTCAACGGCCCATTGCCCTTCTCCTTGTCGCCGTCGCGCAGGATCCAGCGACTGGTGGGCTGACCCGGAACGAGTTCCAGTGTCTCGAAGGTGGGCAGCGGATCCACGCCATCCTTGCTCGTGTAGAACTGGATCATGGCGTAGCGCCCGGGCAGGTTCTGCCCGCCGTGCTGAATGGCATGCTGCCGCATGGCCGCCAGCGACCTGTCCTGGCGCACCGGCAGGGTCTTGCTCGCGGCAAAGGCCTTTTTGCCGTTCATGGTCTCCACCATGATGATGTTGCCCACCTGCGTGCCCTCGTCCAGCATGTCCACGGTGAGGATGAGCACGCCGCCGCTCAGGTGCATGGGCTGGCCGTATTCCCTGCGCATCTTGCCGTCCGGGCCTATCACGATGACCGCAGGCCGGAACACGCCGTCGGGGCGCAGTGTCACACCGCGCATGCCCACCACATTGCCCTGCGCATCCAGCTGGGAGCCCACCGCCTTGATGGGCAGGTGGGTCAGGTTGCTGAAAGTCACCTTCACCGGAATGTCCTGCCCGCCGGTCGTGGAGTCACGGTAGAGACCGGAGCCAACGGAAACGTTTCCCGTAAACTCCCGGGATGCGTTGATGTTTTCAATGGTGATGGTGTCCAGTGTCTGGCCGTTCGTCACCTTGTACTTGACCGTCATCTCGCGCATGATGGTGGTGGTGCCGTCATTGTAGTCCGGCGAGATCTCGGTAAGCACATTGCCGCCCTCCGGACGGCCCTTACGTTTTTCCCGTTTCTCGCTGTACACCAGCAGCTGTATGCAGTTCAGGTAGCGATCCTGCCCGCGCTGCTCAAACTGCATCAGATGGGTCATGAGAATGCCTACGCCCGTTATGTCAAAACGCATTACATGACGGGAAAAAGGCGTCAGGAAGTCGATCGGCCGGATGTCGAAATCCGCGGCCGAACGACCGTCACGCCCGGGCTTGAGTACCGGTGCGCCCATTTCGATGTTGCTTATCCGCGGTTCCTCGTTTCCCAGCAGATCCCGGGCCTTGTAGAGCGCCTTCAGATATTCGTCCATGCCGGACTCCTGCGCAAAGGCGGTGGCGCGGTAGCCGGGATTTACATCATCCCGCCGCAGGGGAAGGTAGATGGTCAGCCCCCTGCACTTTCTGAGATCCGGAGTGGCGCCCGCGTGATAGGCCAGATTTTTTACCCGCTCCCGCAGGGCCGCGATGGCCTCTTTGGGCGCGCCCGGCACCTGCTCCAGCCCGTCCAGCCAGTCGGCCAGTTCCACGGAGGAAACGGCATTTTTGCCGTTCCTCAACTCCACGCTCAAATCCTCGGGATAGTGGGTGGACTTGTAAATTCCCTGGGTCAGTTCCCTGAAATGCTCTCCGGTGAGGGGGATCAGCTGGGAGGTCAATGCCCTGAGGCTTGCCGTCACATCCCGCATTTTGGAGAGATCGTAGGCCGAAAAGGCGGCCGGACGCCCCAGTTCCGTATAGTACTTGACGTTGAGGTCCACCATCTGTTTCGTCAGCTCTTCGGTGCTCAGATCCGCACGGAAGAGCGGCATGATGCTCAGAAAATCCGAGCCCTGCCCCGGTTCCTCCGGCGGGCTGGCAAAGGCGTAGTCCGCCACTTCCGCCGCAGAGGAGAGCACGTCCAGCTGGCCCATGAGGCAGAGTTCAAATTTCAGCAGGTCGAAGCGCTTGCGCGGCAGGGATTCGGCCCCGGCCTTCGCGGCTTTGACGAACTGGCCGATGGTCATCGCACTCTTGACCGGTGCACCCTCGCCGCCGTCCTCGTCCTGAAGCATCCCCGGCCAGCCGCCGCCGTGATTCCAGGGTATCAGCGCGTAACGTTTGGCCGGAAAGCGCTCCGCCACGGTTTTGATGAAGCGCGTCAGCGTGGCCGGATCGCTCATGTCCACCTCGCCCCAGTCCTCCAGCATTTCCGAGGCCAGGGCCGGAGGCAGGGCATTGCTGGTTCCTTTGGCCGCCTCCCGGATCTGCTCGAATGGCGGGGCGCGGCGTACCCGGTAGAGCCGGGTCCCGGTCCAGTTCCCGTAGAGATCGGTGTAGCCTTTGTGACGGTCAAAAAGGACAAGGATCTCCACATTTTCGGGAATGGCATGCTCCATCTCCAGGAAGTCCATGATGGCGCAGTACTCCAGGTTGTTGTCCCCGTCCATGTAAACCATGACCGTCCACTCCGCCGGAGCGGCCGCCTTGTCCTGGGCGCAGGCGGGGCAGCACCACAGGCCCAGCAGCAGGCACAGCGGCAGCAGGCTCCTGCCCGGTCCGCCAAAGGTCCGGTGACGCACGATGTTTCGAAACATGCTTTTGCCTCCTTTCAATGGTGTTGGTGTCTATGCCTAATCTTACGGATTTTTCTCGCGAAGACGTTTGGGGCACGCCGCATCCGGTGCCCGGTCCGGCGCGATGTTCCTTTCGTTTCCCCATTTGCCCCCTTCTTTCGCAGGGCGGAATAAAATTATCATATTTCTCCAGCTCCGGGGGAGAACTGAGATGCTCCCCCAAAAATGGACAGGTATGACAGCTTGACCTGTTTCACGAAAGGAGAGCAAAAATGGCGGGACGAAAGACTCCTGCGCCGGTCTCAATCGTACCCTTCCGGTTGACGTTTCAACCGGCGCGATCAACTGCAAACAGACAGGCAGGTATTCAATAAATGGTATCACTTCCCAAAGGATGCGTACTCTTTTAGAATCTGTACAATTTTTTCCTTGTTGTCTCCCGGGTTACATTGCGCCCACCAAAGCACATCGTGCCCCTCATTGTCTGCAGCACGGACCTCCGCTCCGCCTGCCAGCAGTGCCTTCACCACTTCCGG
>JAEEGG010027059.1_pt1 | contig 10899 bp, 16 predicted proteins | sample 9134161 | NCBI WGS metagenome assembly JAEEGG01 (sample SAMN16246543, study PRJNA631951) | gut metagenome | biome: gut microbiome; feature: rumen; material: CR-attached | host: Bos | place: Iran: Karaj | collected 2018-10
CCGAAATTCTTAAAATATATTAAATTTTTAAGGGGTGTCCTGACTTTTGGGACACCCCCACTTTTACTTTGCAAGCAAATTCTAAAATGTCTCACTAAAAAGTAAAAGTTATGACTGGATTATTTCTCTTATTTTTCATGTTGATCATCATCGCGACAATTGCGAACGACTATATTGTTTCACTTAATAAGTAATAAGGTTATGGTTACAAAGAAAATGTATTATATGCGCACAGAAGAAAGTGGCCCCGTTCTGGCACATGATATTTTAAATTATCATCCTTATTATTTGTTTATCTCATTTTTTTCATTTACCTTTGCACCTCAGAATAACTGAATTATGAAATCAAAGAATATAAAATTATCCGAATTGCCTGAAGAGGTGACAGAAGATGGACTGAAGATATATGGCCCCACGTCTTACGAGACGCAGGTAGCAATACTCAGCCATTATCTGCACACTCTTGATGGTAAACATGACATAGCTTCAGGTGAAAAAAGATATGAAATACTTGAAGCAATTCGTGACTACATAGAGTACAAACATAAGCAAGACAAGAAAAACCCATTGTGGGAAGACGTGAGCGACGAAACGGTATGGAAGGTTGCAGAGAGTCCGTTAGAAAATGATCTCTTTGCCGACTTCTTCAATGTTCCGTTCCCTGCACCCAAGAATCCAAAGTTTACCTTCATTGATTTGTTTGCAGGTATGGGAGGTTTCCGTCTGGCAATGCAGGCACAGGGCGGTAAATGTGTGTTCTCTTCTGAATGGAATGCCTATTCACAGAAAACATATTTCTCTAATTTTGGAGAGATGCCCTTTGGCGATATCACTAAAGAAGTGACAAAGTCGAATATTCCTAAAATTCTTATCGACTCCAACATTGACTCCAATTGCAAAAATGCGGCGTAAATTATGACAAGAGACCTCTGGACACGCGACGAGATGATACTCGTTCTTAACCTATATCTGAAGTTGCCCTTTGGCAAGATGGATAGACATAATCCTGATGTTATTCACCTTGCGGACATCATAGGACGTACTCCTAATGCTGTTGCTCTGCGTCTTGTCAACTATGCATCTTACGACCCCATTCTTCAGCGAAGAGGAATATCGGGCATGGCCCATGGTGGAAAGAAGTGTGGCGAGTTTTGGCATGAGTTTATAAATGACCGCGAACGCCTCCTTTTCGAGAGCGAACGTATTCTAGCCGAGCGTGAGGGTACAACAATAGAGAAAAAATACGAGCAGGATATCCGAGACATTCCACAGGACTTGGTTGGAGAGACCAAACTACGTCAGGTTAAGACTCGTGTTAACCAAAACATATTCCGACAGATTGTGCTTGCTAACTATGAGGGGAAATGTGCTCTTACGGGCATAGACCTTTCAGAGTTGCTTGTTGCCAGCCACATCATACCTTGGGCAGATAACGAACAAGAAAGACTAAATCCTGAAAATGGTATTTGTCTTTCTTCCCTTTATGATAAAGCCTTTGACAAAGGGCTTATCAGCTTTACAAACGAAAAGCATGTTATCTTCTCAATACGACTGAAAGAGAATGTAGGCAAGGAGTACTACGCCAAGTATTTCGAACCAATTGAAAACGCTACGCTCGTTACACCTCGTAAATATCACATTAATCCGCAGTTTCTCGAATGGCATCGGGATTGCATATTTAATAAATAAAAGACAATGACAAATCCCCCTAAATATAAAGTCGGCGATACAATATACTGGTATTGCAATGAGGATGGACGGGTACATAATGCAGAAGTCCTGTTTGTGAATGTTGCTAAGGTTGGTGACTTCTATATAGAGGTGAATTATGAGGTCGAAGAAGAATATAATGGCATAAAGAAAACGCTGTTCATCGATGATTATGATTCAATGGATTGTGAAATGTAAAGTGTAAGGACATGACAAAGAAACAAGCAATAAAACTCTTTGAAGAAAAGAAGGTTCGCACGGTGTGGGACGATGAGAAGGAGCAATGGTATTTCTGTGTGGTGGACGTCGTTGAGGTTCTGACGGAAAGTAAAGACCCTTCCGGCTATATAAAGACCATGAAAAGGCGCGACCCAATCCTTGCTAAAGGGTGGGGACAAATTGTCACCCCCCTTTCCGTTCAGACTGCTGGTGGACGGCAGAAAATGAACTGCGCGACAATTAAAGGAATCTTCCGCATTATACAGGCAATACCATCTTCCAAGGCAGAGCCTCTTAAACAATGGATAGCGCAGGTGGCCAGCGAAAGACTTGACCAGATGCAAGACCCAGAGAAGAGTATCGACCAAGCTATTGTTGACTATAAGCGTTTGGGCTATAGTGATGCTTGGATTAATCAGCGCATCAAGAGTATCGAGGTACGCAAGGAGTTGACAGACGAGTGGCAACGGACTGGTGTGCATGAAGGGCTGGAATATGCATCCTTGACGGACATCATTACTCGCGAGTGGAGCGGATTCACCACTAAGCAATACAAGCATTTCAAGGGATTGAAGAAGGAAAACCTGCGAGACAACATGACCAATCTGGAAATAGCCCTTAATATACTGGCAGAAGCTTCGACTACAGAGCTTTCGAAGCAGCGCAATCCCAAGGGCTACAAACAGCAGACCAAAGTGGCTAAGGAAGGTGGTAGTGTGGCAAAAGCAGCCCGTAACCAACTTGAAAGCAAACTCGGCCGCTCTGTCATATCTGAGGCTAAGGCTAGCGACTACCTGCTTCCAAATAACGAGGAAGAGGATAATTGAGATTGTGAAGGAGCGACAAGAGAGAATGCCCAAGCATTTTATAATGTCATAATATGTAATGGACCACCTCACTCCACAACAGCGACATAAGAATATGGCGGCGATTCGCAACAAGAACACGAAGCCAGAATTGATTGTGCGACATGGGTTGTGGAAGCGAGGTTTCAGGTATAGATTAAATCACAAACGGCTGCCTGGGCATCCAGACTTGGTGCTGAGAAAATACAGAACTTGCATCTTCATCAATGGATGTTTCTGGCATGGCCATCTTGTTGATTCGAGCACAATGGAGAGCTCTGCTTGCTGTAAAATACCAACAGCGAACCATGATTTCTGGGTGGCAAAGATTCGCAGGAACAAGGAGCGTGATAAGGAGGAGCAGCGCAAACTGGCAGAAATGGGCTGGCATTGCATCACGGTTTGGGAATGTGAGTTGAAGCCTAAATTGAGGGAGCAGACGTTGGATTCAATAACATTTACGTTGAACCATATTTGGTTGCAGGATCATGGTGCAAAGAACAAATCTTACCCAAAGTTGGAGGAAGAGGATATGCAGATGCCAATGGCAGCTGAGGAATAGCACAAAATGGCCAAGATAAGAGATATGTTAAAACGGAAAGGATTATAGATTATGGGAACATTGAAAGAGTATCAGTGCAATGGTTGTGGCTATACCATAACTGGCACCAGGAAAGGTCGTACCATGGGTATGATGGGTGAAATCGAAACGGAAAAGGTTCCGAGGAAATGTCCTAAGTGCGGAGGTGACATGAAAGAAACTGGAACAGTTATCATGATAGATTAATACCAAGTGCGGAAAGCTGCGGCTAACCGCAGGTTAGAAAATATAATGTTTAGGATATGAAAAAGATTATCATGATGGTAGAGAGGTCAAAGGATTACTTTGACGCATACTCTGAGAATTGTGACGGAATATACGCTGCAGGAGGTAGTATCGATGAAGTAAAGGCTGATGCAGAGAAAGCCATAGAATTGATCAAAAAGACACTTCCTGAAAGCCAATGGCCGAATGAGATAAAAGGTGATTTCGAGATAGAATGGAAGTTTGATGTGGCATGAATCATCGTGCTGTGCCAAGAAAGATCCTATAATTTCTTAAAAGACATTAAAGTTTAGTGGGGTGTCCTGACTTTTGGGACACCCTACTGTTATCTTTGTCGCCGATTTCAAAACTATTAATTAAGAAGAATTATGAGATACTCAACAATTGTGGAAAAGAATGACAAGACGCTCCTCGATATTATCGATGCGTTGGAACAGTTTGAAGAAGACCGTTTTATTGCAGGCATACAGGCGCGTCACTATACGAAGTTCCAGTTGGAGCAGACGCTTGACATGGTTCGTTCGTACCAGTCGAGAATGAACGTCGAGATCCGTGCTTTGGTACAGTTCTCGGAAACTTTTATCCAGCAGTTCGCTACGGACAACAACAAGTGCTTCAATCATGCCGAGCGCTATTTCAACCGCATCCGTTCTACCTTGGGAGGGTTGAAGAAGGTGTTCCAGAAGACCTGTCCGCGTTCGATGGTGCAGTTGCCTGACAAGGACATGAAGCCGTCCGTATTCGAGCGTTCCGCCTTGTCGTATGGCGCTTGTGTCATCGACATGTACGGCATTGCTTCGTACGATGAGGTGGTGCAGTCGCTCTATCATGAGCTGCAGACGCTTCTCACCTCGGCCGTTGGGGTGTTGGGACTCTGTCATCGAATGATTGAGAGCGAAAGGATAATCCGCGACGATATGGACCAGTTGAAATCGATCTACAGCGAGAGCTGCAAGTCGCTGATGGGCGGACTCAGAGAGTATTCGGAACTGATTGGTGCCAACGGCCAGTTGCCTGAGACGGAGCTGTCGAAGCGCAGGGCCAGGGCCAGTTCCCTTGATGATTTCCTTCGTGAGGAATATCATAATGTGCCGAAGAAGGAGTTCAAGCTGTTTGTATGGCAAGAAGCCATGCGCCAGGGACAATCTGAGGGACTGACAGAGGAGGAGACTTATCTGTGGACTGACAATCACCATAAGGTGAAGCAGGTTCGCTGGGCTATCGAGCATTTCGACGAGATGGACGTAGAGGGCCATCAGGGCAAACTCGACAGCGTATCGATCGTGTATTTCCTCCGTTGGTGTGGTGTGTCTTCCAGAAAGGAGAAACGGCTCTACCAGTATTTCTGCTCAAACTATCGGGGATGTTATCAGCCTTTGGTATGGTCTGCCGTATCGAGGGAGAGGAAGGAGCAGACAGAGCATGGCATCAGCCATGAAGAGGCTGCGAATAAGTTCCAGAAGATGCTCGACATGTTGGGTGAGGTGGCTGCCATCTGACAATTCTTTAGATTTTCAGTAAAAACAGGTAGATTTTTCCAAAGCGGGAAAATCTACTTTTTTTTGTGTCTTTTCGATTTTCCGTCCACGAAAGTTGGAAAAGTTGGCTTGGTTTTAGATTTTTCGGGTGGCAAAGTTGGAAAGTATATCCGGGTTTTAGATTTTCTGAGGGCAGAAGATGGAAAAGTCGGCTGAGTTTTGGATTTTCCATCCGAAAAAGATGGAAAAATGGGTCATTCTATCATCTACCGCATGTCGTGCTTTTCCTTTCTTGATTGGTTATTTCTTTGTAACTTCGCATCGATAAAAAGAAATATTCATCCGAGTTGCGTGAGAGTTCTCATGGGATAAAGTTGCAACACCTCCACTCATCTCACAAAACTTGGAAACAATGAAGGAAATTATTTTACGAATCGAAGATTCGGCTTTCGAGAAGTTTATGGGATTGGTTCAGCTCTGTCCGATGGTGGAGTTGATTGGTACTGGTGATTGCATCGAAACGCAGGATGTAATCGACAAGAGTTTCGCTTGTGCTATCGCGGAATTAAGAGATCGGAAGGTGTTCAAGACCTCTGCCGATTATACCTACATCATGAAGGCGGCCAACGATGGCGCCATCCATCACACCTTATTCTATTATACCCCCTCAGAATTTATCAGCTATCTGGAAGCGTTAGGTCTGAAGAACCTGACCGGCAGGAGTACATTGTATAACAACAAGGATTGTATTTCGGGTAAGTATCCGGATTGGACATTCTCTGATTCCGACAGGATCAGCCAATACGAAATCTTAAGGAGAAAAAACATCGTGGTCCAGTTTTTAAGTGCCTTTTTGAAGGAGAAAAGAAGATTGTCGGACGCTACGTTGGACAAATGAACGTGTGTTGGACGCTACGTTGGACGGGCGCGTTTTTTCTCAAATAACGATAGGAAAATCGCCTTACCTTTGCAGTGTCGAAGGACAAAAACATCAATCATTAAATAAAAGAATGTATATGGAAAGAACTAAGAAAAATGTATTCAGAATTGTGGTCAAGAAGTGTTGCGCTTCGTGTACCAGAAAGGATCTGACCAGAGCCCTATCGGCCAGATGGTGCGAGAAACATGAGAAGAAGGTGAAGGCCTGCGACTATTGCAACCGATGGCGGATGAGTCAGCAACTGCGAATGGCGGGATTCGCCCGAGGCAGGGTCAAGCGGATAGAGTATCTGAAGTATCTCGTGGCAGAACGTGAACTTGAGAGTCTGGCCGAACAGAATGGGCTGACCATCGAGCCGAAAAGTATCGAACAGATCAGAGCGGAGTTTGAAAAGGAGTATGGATCCATTTATATTAACATCTAAATTTTTTAACAAAATGAAAGCAATGATTTTGAGAGTTTTGAAGTGCGGAGAGGTCATCTCCGTGAAGAGTGAGAAATCCGAAAACGGAATTCTGAACAAACGTCAGCTGGTTCTTCAGGAACTGGGCGGCAAGTATGAACCGACCTATGTGGTCACTGCCCTGGGCAATCTGGCGACGCTGGAATTCCAGGAGGGTGAAGTGGTGATAGCTACGCTGCGCATCCAGAGCCGTGAGTTCAACGGGCAGATGTACATGGACATCGTAGCGACTGAACTGATTAAAAAGTAAAATCTGGGTTGAGGTGAGGAGGATGTTCTCGAGTAAATGGCCAAAGAATCCGACCTTCTTCTCGCAAATTCAACTCAACTATGACAAAGAAAACTATCAAAACAACAACGCTGAACGCCCAGGTGGCCATCAGCAAGAGTGAGACTGGAATGGATTATGTTCAGGTATTGCCTGACAATCCGTGTGTAGGACTGGTAAAGCCGTTTCACGGCCTTGGCTACGGCCAGCTGCTGAACAATGGTTTCTTTGACTTTATCCGCAAGAAGCGGGAGAAGCGCAAGCCTGAGTTTAAAGGCGGCTATGTGAGTCTGTCGTTCGGTCAGGACGGATTTGACCGCGTAACGTTTGTGGTACCATCGGAGATGCGCGCCAATCTGGTCTCCATCCTGAGGAAGGACATCTTGAAGGTCATAAATTATCTAATCAAGAAAGGGTTTAGCCGATGAGCAATGGTATAACACATGAGGGAACCGGCCAGAAACTGATAGCCGTCAACTCAAAGCATACGGGTGACCCTCAGAAGGATCATCGAGGCTATGCGGAGACCTGGACCTCGGAGCAGCTTGACGGACTGCTCTCCGAGGACTGGCTCAGGCGGATGGTCGGCAACATCCGAGGTGGTGATGAGAAGCAGAAAGACGGTCTTCCCTTCGTTTGTCCGCATTACAGCGCTTTCCGCAATAACCATCGTGCGCAGGCCGACATCATCCCTGAAGCATTCACCTTTATGACATGTGTGGATGTGGATGACAAGGAGCTCGTAGATCAGGCCATCAAGAACACGCAGGAGATCATCAGCGATGGGGATTCCGACTGGCAGGAACTTGTACTTCGCATGGATTATTCGGCCCGTAAGAAACTGCACATCTGGCTGCGGTTGCCTATAGGCAAGACCATCTCGGAAACCCAGCAGGAGTTCTGTCAGGAGATTGGTGTGCCCTACGACGAGAGTTGCATCACGCCCGAACGTTTCATCTATCTAACTGGTATTGACGAAGAGATCTACCGCTCGGAACACTGGTTGGAACCCATTGCTGAGGCTGAGCTGGAGGAGCGCAGAGAGGCCTTCCTGATGCGTGGACTCGATGTCGACGGGCGACCTCTGAAAAAGGGTGAGACGGTACGTCAGAAGGCGGAGACTCCAACGGAGGTGGTGTCTGACCCCGCTTCGGCGCGAACGATGTTCATCTTCGAACAATGCATGAAAGAGGCTGAGGTAAAGCCTGACTATCTGATCGTAGAGGGTGCCCGTCACCAATCGTTGAAGGCCATTCTCAGTGTAGGGGCTACCCAGTTGCTGTCGAAGGCTGAACTGAATGGTGTACTCCAGGTGATGATGCCCATCAACTGGAAGGACGAGAACATTCAGACGCTGGTGAACGACTTCTACGAGAAATACACTGACGTGAACCGACGTATGACTCAGTTTGAGCGGAAGGTGTTCTCGGAAAGCAATAAGATGCTGGAATTGAAAGGCGGGCCATCGGAAGTAGGAAAGGCTGGTGAACAAGGCTACCGGTATTCTTCGGTCCCTCCTGAGATGCCGAAGAGGAGGCTGCCGAAACTGATCCAGTTGCTGACCTCGCGAACTCCCGACCGTTATAAACCGGCTGTGGCTCATGCCATTTTCCCACCTTTGGGCACTCACTTGTGTGATGTACGTTTCATGTATACTGACAATATCGCGCACGAGGCTACGCTGATGAACTGTCTGATGGCTCCCACGGGTGCCGGTAAGGGATGTATCGACGAACCTGTAGACCGCTTGATGGCTGACATCAAACGGCGTGACAAAGAGAATGAGCATCGGGAGGCCGAGTGGAAGAAGGACTGCCAGCGGAAGGGTGCCAACAAGGACAAGATGTTGCGACCTGAGGGGCTGGTCATCCAGCAGATCGACTCTGACATGACGAAACCTGCCCTCGTGACCCGTATGGACGAGGCTGAAGGGCACTTTGTGTACGTGAAGCTGAACGAGATCGACCTCTTTGAGCAGTTGAAGGGCCAGACGGGAAAGCAGCATTTCCAGCTGATGTGCCTGGCTTTCGATACGAATGCCGAGTACGGACAGACCCGCATAGGTACTCAGAGTGTAACGGCAAGGCCTATGTGCCGATTCAACTGGAATGCGTGTACCACCATCCGGAAGGGTCGAAGATTCTTCAGGAACGTGCTGACCGACGGCCCCATCTCGCGCATCAACTTCTGTACAATCCCCAAGGAGGAAATCGGTGATAAACAGCCCGTATATGGCATCTATGATGCCGAATTCGATGAGCAGTTGAAACCCTATATCGACAATCTTGTGGCTGCACGGGGACTGATAGATTGTCCGCAGGCGTACAGACTCGCTAAGAAATTGCAGGATGAATGTGCCGAGCTGGCGCGTCTGTCGCAGGACGAGACTTACTGGAACCTCTCGCATCGTGCCATCATCATTGCCTGGCTGAAAGCCTGTGTGATATATGTGGCCAACGGTCAGGTGTGGGAGAAGTCGATTGAGGATTTCATCCGTTGGAGTCTGGAGTACGATCTGTGGTGCAAGATGTCGTTCTTCGGTGCAGATATCGAGGCAGCCAATAGTGACGAAGAACGTGTCGGTGCCCGAGGGCCAAGGAATCTGCTGGAACTGTTGCCCGACACGTTTACCATCGAGGACGCCAAACGTGTGAGAAGACAACAGGGAATGAAAACTGATCAGACCGGGAAGATGGTCTCGCAATGGAAGACGCGAGGGTATATTCTTCAGTTGACAGTTGACAGTTTTAAAAAGCTCAAATATCAAACAAGTAAGAACAATGAATGAAGTAAGTATGAATAAACAAATGAAACTCTCCCAACACTTTTCGTTGGGGGAGCTGACAAAGACCAAGCATGTTACGCCTGATGGGAACATTCCGAGTCATGTGGTGATTGAGAATCTGAAAAGGCTCTGTCCTTGGTTGGAGGAATTGCGTCGGAGATATAATGAGCCGATTATTATCAACAGCGGGTATCGTTCACCTGCAGTCAATAAGTTGGCTGGTGGGGCTGCTAACTCCAATCATCTGACAGGCTGTGCAGTGGATATCCGCTGCGCGGGGAAGGAGCAGATGATCCGCTATGCGTCCATACTCCTTGATATCGCCGATGGGACGAAACAGGAGTTTGACGAGTTGCTCTTAGAGCAGCATGGTTCCACTTGTTGGCTGCATTTCGCAGTGAGGCCGCAAGGGAATCGAAGGAAAATCGCGTTTCTTTGCAATTTTTTTCGATGAAACGTGCGGGAATATTTAAAAAATGAGTATATTTGCAGCGTTGTTTAACAATTTATAATTAACGAGTATGAAAAAAATGATGATGATTGCTGTAATGGCATTATTCGCTATGACAGCCAGTGCACAGAACATTAACCGTGAAGTCGGTGCATTCACGCTCCAGCCAAAGGTCGGTGTCGGCTTTGGCCACATCTCAGGTGCTTATGACGGCGAACTCAGTCCCAAATTCAGAGTTGGCTTCGTTGGTGGCCTCGAAGGTGAGTACTACGCAGCTCCCTGGCTCGGTATCGCCCTGGGTGTCAACTACGCTCAGCAGGGTTGGAAGATGAAGGAAAAGACCACCAACACCAGCATTTCCACCAAGCTCGACTATCTGAACATCCCTCTCGTTGCCGATTTCTTTGTAGCAAGAGGTCTGGCTCTGAAGGCTGGTGTACAGCTGGGATTCCTGTTGAAGGCCAAGACAGGCGATATCGACCAGAAAGATTATTGCAAGTCTACCGCCATTGCAATCCCCATTGGCATCTCCTACGAGTTCTCTAATGTGGTGCTCGACTTCCGTTACAACATCGGTGCCACTAAAGTCAACAAGGAAGGTGACGCCCAGCGCGACGACCTGCTCCAGCTGACTGTTGGCTACAAGTTCGAACTCTAAAGCGCCCGGGGCGCTTAAATGCTATCCCCTTATGCCGTCGAGGGTTCGACTCCCTCGGCGGCTACAAACAAAATAAATATTGCTACAATCATGGACGAAAAAGGATTTAAAATAGAACTTGAAGGGACGACACTGCATGTCACCTTGGGTTTTGAACTATCGGCAGTCAATTACGAAACGCTGAAGGATATGCTGATCCCTTATGTGGGGCAGGCTATCAGTGAGATCGTATTCGATGCCACCAATCTGGTGTTCC